>Ga0209467_1000084_pt1 | contig 164651 bp, 137 predicted proteins | sample Higcelwee11metaG_FD_187175 | JGI IMG/M metagenome (GOLD analysis project Ga0209467, IMG submission 187175) | Freshwater pond sediment microbial communities from the University of Edinburgh, under environmental carbon perturbations - High... | ecosystem: Environmental > Aquatic > Freshwater >...
TCTTCAGAAGTAGTCATAGCTTTCTTTGTTACTGCAATACCTACTTGCTGAGAAAGAGATGACTGGTTCATAGATATTGATAACGCTGCTACACTTGTTGTTTATGCTTGAACAGTGATAAAAAATCAAGGATGGCGAATTACCTAAAAAAACAGGAAATAGCGTTGCAGTCCATGATCTGGACAGCAGTCGGTGAAAAAACTGCGACGTAGTAGATGAACTCAGATGTACCTTGCAAACTGAATAATACGATATCAGCAATATTTACATAATCATATGAAGTTTGTTATAATTTCTATATAAGTAAGTCGTAATTGTGGAACAATGCGCATTTAATGCTTTTGCTTCAATGCTACGAATTCTTTACATAATTAATGTTAATAGGGAGGAAAAATAATGGATAATAGTAACTTGATTTTGCGTTGTGCTGTTGAAAAAGATATTCCTCTGATTTTAAAGTTCATAAAGGAGCTGGCAGAGTACGAGGGAATGTTACAAGAAGTTGCAGCGACAGAAGATTTACTTAGAGAATGGATATTTGTTAAGAAAAAGGCAGAAGCCCTTATTGGAGAATATAACGGCACACCTGTTGGATTTGCACTGTTCTTTAACAATTTTTCAACTTTTCTCGGTCGAGTAGGCATTTACTTAGAGGATTTATATGTCAGACCTGAATATCGTGGCAAAGGCTTTGGCAAAGCATTCTTAAAAAAATTAGCAGAAATAGCTGTTGAACGGGGTTGCGGCCGATTAGAATGGTGGTGCTTGGACTGGAATAAGCCAAGTATAGACTTCTACCTGTCAATGGGTGCACAACCAATGAAGGACTGGACTGTTTACCGCATTACAGGTGACACACTTGCGGAATTAGCAAACCATACTTAGGCTTAAGCAGATTATGAACAGGCAAAATATCTTGTTAATAATTTGCGTTGCAGTAATTGGATTTGGAGTCTTCTATTACTTTAATATAGTACCGGCTAATAAAATTTTAAATGAATAATGTGGATGTAGTATCAGGAGCAACAACAACAAGTAAAGCATTGCTTAAAGCAGTTGAATCAGCACTAAGCAGCGGATTAAAAAATTAGTGCACATTGCTTACTGTATTTATATTGGCAATTATATTAAGAAATCAATAATTATTAAAATACCGTATATTCAGAAATGAATCTTACGGTATTTCTTATGTCGTATTCTATGATCATTGCGCAGCATTACAATTATGCGACATAGGAAATGACTTCAGATGTACATTGAAAACTGAATAATACGGTACTTGTAATATTTGTATGAGTAGAAAAAGTCTGTTATAATTTTTATGTAGTAAGTCATAATTGTGGAACATTGTTTATTAACAAACAAAATAAATAGCAATGAGAATATTTAGTAATGGAGGTTTCCAATATGGCATTAAGAAATATACGGACTTTGGGTGATGAAATATTAAGAAAAAAGAGCAGGCAGGTAGAAAAGATTGACTACAGAGTTTCAATTTTACTTAAAGATATGGCAGATACATTGCATAATACTAAAAATGGAGCTGCAATAGCAGCACCACAGGTTGGTATTTTGAGGAGAGCGGTTGTAATAGATATGGGACAGGGCACAATATACCTGGTCAATCCAGAAGTAATTGAAACAGAAGGAAGCCAAGAGGTTATAGAGGGGTGTTTAAGTATACCTGACAAAATGGGAAAATTAGTAAGACCTGCAAAGGTTAAAGTAAAAGCAATAAATGAAAAAGGGGAAGAGTTTATGATAACGGGAGAAGGTGACTTAGCAAAGTGTTTATGCCATGAGATAGACCATTTGGATGGTATACTTTTTATTGATAAAGTAACGGAGTATGTTGAAGAGGAATAATTGCAGATTGCACATTAAAAACTATAATCGAATAGTCATACCAAGTACCGTATTATTCAGAAACGAATATTATGGTATTTTTATGTCGAATTCCAAAATCATGACGTCGATAGTGCCAATCCCAAAAAGTGCAATAAAAAGCGAGAAATAAAATTCTCGCACAAAAGTATCACTTTATTTTAAGATTGTTTCTCCAGCATTTGTTTAAAAATGTCCTGAAATGTTTGATTACTATAGTTACCTTTATTGCTGCTTTTATTACCGCTGCTGTTTGAGTATCCAGATGTGGATGATTTTGTTAGAGTAAGTGGTGGTGTAGGATTAACTTTTACAATGTTCATAATTATATATCTCCTGCAACAATTTAGTTTATATTTGATATATACATTCGAGAAAATGCTGAGTTAATATGAGGTTATTGAGAACCAAAATAAATGGTAATTATATGTAACATTGGAAGGCTTATGATATGGCGTACAGCAAAATTTTCGAACCTGTAATCATTAAGATGAGTAGAAAGGAAGTAATTAATGCTTTAAAATAAATATTACATGGATTAGAATTAATAAGATATGCAGTATTAAGATATAGAAAGGATTGATAAAAAAATGAGTAATTCTGAGGAAATTGTTCATCGCAATATGGATGAAAAAAATACCGAACTTACTGGTAAGGATAGTGTAGAAAAAGATGATTCAGAAGCATATATGAACATTATTACTGCTTATGAAAAGCTGCATGACGAACTTTTGAATAAAGGTTATATTAAAGCTGCCGGATGGGTAAGGAACGATATATTAAGAGTTCAAATTGAGCTTTATAAGCTTAGGGCTGACTTTGTTCGTGATGAATAAATATAAATGCGGACATTGAACCTAAAGTTTACAAATCCTTTTTTGATTAGGGTAGATGAGTGGTTAATTGTGTAAATTAATATTTTGGGAGGTATGAATTTTGGCAAGTGAGTTAATTGCTTATTGTGGGCTTTATTGCGGGGCATGTAGTTTTAGGGTTGCTTTTGAAGAGAATAATAAAGAGCATATAAGAAATATGCCAACATATTATGACGATCTTAAGAATAAGCCACTTAAGTGTTGTCCTGGATGCAGATTAGAGAATATGTTCGGGGAATGCGCAATAAGAGACTGTGCAATGAATAAGGGAATTGATTATTGCAGCCAATGCAATGATTTTCCGTGTGAAAAATCAATAAGATTTAATAGCGATGGAAAACCACACCATGAAGAATCCATTGATAATCTTAAGCTGTTGAAAGAAGTAGGGGAAGAAAAGTGGCTGGGTTTAATGAAAGAAAAGTGGACTTGTAAGTGTGGGGCTAGACTGACATGGTATAAAAAACAATGTTGCAAATGTGAAGTTAAATGAAAAATACGCAAAGGAGCAGGAGGGAAGATTATTCATCTTTCCCTCCTGCCAGGTTAGTGCATAGGCATTTATATGGAATAATTTATTCAGCTAATTTTCCAGTCAAGGCATTTATAACAGTATATCCGCCGTCATTTGCCACCAGTTCATAAGCCGGAGTAAGATTACCCTTGCATAGTGTGTAGCACGGATTGACATTTTCAAAAGTGACGTTTCCACCTTTTATTGCTGATGAAATTTGTTCTGCAGCAGTTTTGACAGCCTCAGAAACAGGTATTAGTTTCATTTTATCCGAATGCTTTTTAAGATTAATGTTACTCCAGTTCATTCCGTGATGGATTACCTTCCCGTCATTGACAAGAACGGATATGTATTCAGCAGTGCTGTTTGTCCTAACTTTTAGATTGTTGATGACTCTTGCGTAACGGATCTCATAGCCTATGATTTTATCGCCGCCATCTTGAGTGTATGCTTTAACGGGGTTAACAGATTCAAGAACTGCCTCAGACGGAAGAACACCATTTTCGCTAATCCAATTTTCGGCTATGCTCACAGCTTCTTCTTTACTTATTTCGGTATTGGATAAAAATTCATCATTATCCCCCGAAAATTCTGAAGAGTTGGTTACATAGTCATTATTAATGGTTATATTATTTCCCGAGAATTCCGATGCGAAATCTCTGTCGTCAGAAAGAATTATTTCTGAGATGTTAACATCTCCATATTCTCCGGAATACGACGTATAATTTCCTCCTATCGATAAAGGTATAACGCCATTTTCGGCTGAGTATTCGGTTACGACACCGTTTTGCTTTTTATATACCAGCCAGCGGTCATATAATTGACTCTTGTCGATATTGGACTCATACCAATTCCTTGCCCAGTTTTTCCCGGCATCCAAATAGGACAACATGTCATAGCATACATCGTCATCAACGTAGTCATATGAATAATTTGTATATCCCATAAGGTGTTCAGTTAATCCGAATTTATTCATCCATGCTCTGTTGTCCATTGTAAGGCAGGTAGCGACAGCAATGTTCGTAGCGTTCAATGTGCCGGCATTGTACACAGTGAGAGTGCCGTCAGAACATGCAATAGACCCGACATTACCATGACCGGTGTGGTAAACAAAACCGAGGTCTCCCCGTATAAAATAACTGTTTAGACTTGAAACAGTAACATTAGTATTTCTTGCGATCTCGGTATATCCTCTTGAAATAAGGCCATTGCCAAAGATAACGCCGTCATTTGGGCTAAGGCCATCATTAACCCAGCTAATAGCAGATCTCATAGGTTCAGAAAAAGTGATGGTTGCAGTTGCAACGCCGCTGCCTACACGGCTGGTACTTCCTACCACTCTGTTTATTCCGGCATAGAGCGTATAGTTGATAGATCCTTCAGAATCGCTTTGACCATTTAATGCAAAAATATAAGGGGATGTCCATGTTCTGCTGACACCTGTGGTGTAGTTATAGTAGTAAACCTTATTGTTGGAAATTTCTATTTTTATTCGGCCATTTGCAGGAGCACAATTCGGTTCACTTACAAACAGTGTACCCCCTCCGACATCACTGAGATAGATGCAAAGCGTTCCATTTTGAATATGGAGTTCGGAGTCATTTGATTGAGTTCCGGAATCGCCGCCCCATCCGTTGTTAGTGCTTGAATCACCGATATCAATTAACCAGTCGGTAGGAGCGGAATCAAAGGTGAATTCATACGTTACTTTTTTGTATGCAGTATATCCGGTTGGGCGCAAATCTGTTGTAACTACATATTTCCCTGTTGGATCCTCAATAACCGAGTAATATGGGCTTCCCAGGTTACAGGATATACTTGTTGCATAGATTGGCAGTGCAAACATACCTGTTATAAGGAAAAAAGCCAGAACAAATGATAGGAATACATTAAACTTTTTCATACTAAATCCTCCTCTGTATTTTGATAATCATTATAGCATAGCTTGTATAAATTGTAAATATTGTATAAATTGTAATAATATGTGAATTATTGTAGAATAATTGAGCGTGAGGATTTAGATGGCTTCAGACGGGGAAGCATGAATAACAGAGATAAAACTTTAATGGTTGGGTGGAGAGCTGATAAATTTGTACATGTGTTGGAATTATTGATTTTGCTGAATAGCGGGATTATATAAATACAATAGTATCATAAATTTATAACAAATCAAGCACTATTTTTAATAGGCTTTTTTATGAAACCAGATCAGAAAGATGATATTGATAATTTTGGTATTAAAGAGCATCTTATCACTTATATTCTATATGGAAATTTAACAGTAATCTATGCTAACCAGTAGTGCATAATTTGACAATAGTACGACATGATTAATAGGACAAAATCGATATTGGCTTTCTTTGAAAACTGGATAATACGGTATTAGCAACATTTGTATAGTTATGTGAAGACTATATAACTTCTATTTGCATAAATTAGTATATTGATATTCTATTCTTTTGAAATACCGGTTATCAAAGTAACCGAAACTATATATCCTGCATATGTTGCTAGTGGAAAGGGGAAACTTGTATACATTTTGATGAATAATTAATTTAAAATCTAGGAGGTATATAAATGTCGACGTTACAACAATTTGAGTTTTTTACATTGCAGCCTAACATTTTCATCGATAACCGGATGCTCCTCTCGAATATGCCTGTTGTAATTGGAGAACTGACCATTGACGAAGTCATCAAGGGTGACCTTGTCTGGTTAAATGGTGTAGTTGGAGTGGACAACGATAACGAAAGCACTTTTGCATCCCTTCGTTTCAGAATTTTCAAAGGAAATGTGTTTATACCCGGGCTGGAAATATATTATGCAACCCAGGAATTGGACAAGGAAAATGAAGGGGATGCAGTCAATGTACCGATATCCCATGTTGATGCCATCAAGAGTAATGAAACCAACGTAAAATATGTTTTGACAGTACAAGTAAGCGGGGATACAAAAAATGTTTACCTTGGAGGCCCGATTACTTTTACGGCAGCTAGAATCAGACCTTAAACAAATTAAAATTCAATCAAATTTGAAGAATAATTTTGGGAGGTATTTCAATGGCAACAATACAACAGTTCGATTTTTTTACGCTGGATCCTAATATATCGGTTGACAACCTGATACCTATAACAAGCACACCTTTAGTAATAGCTGAATTGACTATCGATGAAGTTGTCAAAGGTGATATTGTTTGGTTGAATGGGGTTGTGGGAGTAGACAATGACAATGAAACCGCTTTTGCATCTCTTGACATTAGAATATTCAAAGGGAATGTATACATCCCAGGACGTGAAATTTACTACGCTGTTCAAGAGGTTGACAAGGAAAATGAGGCGGATGTGGTCAATGTACCGATATCCCATGTCGATGTCATCAAGAGTAATGAAACCAACGTAAAATATGTTCTAACGATACAGGAAACGGAAAATATTAAGAATGTTTTTGTTGATGGCCCCATTACTTTTACAGCAGCTAGAATCAGGCCTCAAAACAGCTGATAGTTAAAATATCATAGCTTTAACAATCTTCCCCCTACCACTCAATAATTGATTTTTATTTCCAAATTGAACAATTATATAAAATGCCGTATTATTCAGAACGAATTTTACGGCATTTTTATTTGGGTTTATGTCGTATAAATTGCTTATGGTGCCGATAGTGCTAACCCAAATGCGCAATAAAAAGCGAGAAATAAAATTCTCGCATAAAAGTTTATTTTAAGATTTGTTTTCCAGCATTCGTTTAAAAATATCCTGGAATGTTTGATTACTGCAACAATTTAGTTTTATTTGATATATACACATTCGAGAATATGCTAATTTAATATAAGGTTATCAAGAACTAAACTAAATGGTAATTATATGCAGTAGGCTGATATACTAAGCCGGTTTTTTGATATTTTAAAATTCAAAATTTTAAGAACTCATATTGTAATTGATAGCTGATTGTGGTATAAATAAAGTGTAATAAGAGGAAACGATTTGCACCAGGTGGAAATAAACTTAATTTAATCCACTAATTTATTTAAAATTTATATGTACAATGGAAACGATTACCGATAAATGAAAAAAATGTTTGCGCAGCTTGATAAATGAGAAGTTTTAAATTATTTCATAATGTAAGTTAAAAATTCTTCAGAACATGGTTTGCAGATATTACTGATACTAATCTGAGATCTATTTTTAAATATAGATAGATTAACACATAAAAATAAGGAGGAATTATAGTGAGAAAAACTACACAGCTAAAAGAACTTTTGAAGGCTAAAGAAATTCTTGTTATGCCGGGTGCATATGACTGCTTATCGGCAAAGTTAATTGAAAAGGCTGGATTTAAAGCAGTACAGGGTTCCGGATATGGCTTTGCAGCTTGTCTTTTAGGGCAGCCGGATGTTGGACTTTTAGGATTTGAGGATGTATTAAGACATACTAAGAATATTGTTGATTCCGTTAACATTCCAGTAATGGCAGATGGTGACACAGGATATGGTAATGCTATTAACGTTATTAAGACAGTAAGAGAGTTTGAGAAAGCCGGTGCAGCAGGAGTCAATCTTGAAGATCAGATATGGCCTAAACGCTGCGGACATATGTCAGGGAAAGAAGTTATATCTATGGAGGAAATGGTAAATAAGATTAAAGCGGCAGCATGGGCAAGACAGGATAAGGATTTTGTCATAAATGCAAGGACGGATGCGCGTGCGGTATATGGTCCTGAAGAGGTGGTTCGCAGGGCTAAAGCATATTGGGAAGCAGGAGCGGATTTGATTTTCGTAGAAGCACCACAATCAGTTGATGAACTGAAATACTATGCTCATGAACTTATTTCACAAGGTATACTTGTCAGTGCAAATATGCTGGATGGAGGAAGGACACCGTTATTAACCTTTAAAGAATTGGAAGAGCTTGGTTTTGCAAGATGCAGTGTGCCTGTTATGACAACTTATGCTGCTGCAAAAGGAGTTTTGGACGCGCTTACTCAACTTATGGAAGAGGGCACTAATAAAAACTTAGATGATAAGCTTATAAAGTTCAGTGAATTCAACAAATTGATAGGATTACCGGAAATAAGAGAACTTGAAGCAAAATTCTTACCGAATGATACTATAAAAAGCAAGTATGGTTCTGTAGAAAAATTACAGGAAGAAAAGGTTATGGGAAGGTAGACAATTATTAATAGTTTTGAGGATATTTAAGTAAATAAAGAGTTTGCGATAAAAAAATTATAAAAAGGAGATGTATTAAATGTCAGAAAGGCTTGGATTTGCCGGCTTAGGAAACTTAGGGGGAGTATTGGCGGGAAGATTGATTGAATGCGGCTTTGATGTTAATGTATTCGATGTAGTTCCTGAAAAGGTAAAAGAATTAGAAGCATCTGGAGGAAAAGGTGTTTCTACTATAAAAGAATTATGCGAAAAATCTAGTGTTGTTTTAACAAGCTTGCCTGCCCCCAAAGTTGTAGAAGATGTTTATTTTGGTAAAGATGGTATATTGGAAAATCTATCTGAAGGCAGTTGCGTTATCGAACTTAGTACAATTGATGTTGAAACAATGAAAAAGATTGATAAAGCAGCTAAAGAGAAAAATATACATGTTATTGATTCTGCAATTAGTGCTGGCATACCAGAATGTAAGACTGGAAATGCTGTTTTGCTTGTGGGTGCAGAAGATGAAGTATTAGCAAAGTATCGGCCTATTCTTGAAGCTTTAGCGGGTGATAAGATTCATCATGTTGGAATACCAGGTGATGGAAAAGCTATAAAGCTAGTTAATAATATAATGTCTCTTGGAAGTGTTTTATTAGGTTCAGAGGCTTTTTTGATGGGAGTTCAATCTGGAATTGATCCACAAAAATTATACGATGTATTAACAAAATGTGCAGGGCGTTCTTTCCAATTTACAAAGCGTATGCCTAAATGGATTGAAAATGACTTTAAAGCAGGTTTTTCAATTGATATGGGAACAAAAGATTTAAAATTAGGGCTTGATATGGCTGAAAAAATGGGAAGGCAAATACCGATTGCTGAGCATGTTTACCAATATTTCCATGAAGCGCAAGATGATGGAAATGGTAAACTAGATGTTATTGCTATCACCAAAACTGTTGAAAAAAAGGCGAAATAAGATGTTATCTGAATGTCAACAAATCTCTTTACCATTTGACATTGAATTAGTTTACTACATTTTACTATCTATAGGTGAAGAGTTCTATATTAATCAGTAGCAGAGGACTCAGTGATTTAAAGGGTTCTGACGTTTTACAAAGCCTAAAAAATTAAAAGAGAGAGGTGTAATACTAATGAAAAACAAAAGATTTCTAGTCCTATTTGTAATAGTTTTATCGGTGGCATTGATGTTTACTTTTACGGGTTGCTCTAAGAATTCTTCCTCTACCCCTTCTTCTAGTGCATCTGGAAGCAAAACTGCTGTCATTACTGGTACTTTTGGTCACGTTCTCGCGACAGATTCTCCAGGCAACAAGGCGGCAATTTTCTTTATAGAAGAGCTTAAGAAACGTACGAATGGTGAAATTGTCATTGAAAATCACCCCAACTCTGAATTGGGCAGCGACCGTGAATTGATTGAAGCTATGCAGATGGGTGCGGTAGATTTCTCCTTGTCCGGAGCCAGCATCTTATCCCCCTTCGAAAATCGTCTCTCTGTATGGAACATGCCTTTCCTATTTGATAATCTGCAACAAGCGCAGGCTGTTATTGACAGTGACGCATGCAAAGGCATATTGAATGCCAGTACAGATTCCACTGGTGTTATGATACTCGGCAGCTGCGAAAACGGCTTCAGACAACTGGAAACCAACGGTACTCAGGTCAAGACTCTGGCTGATCTGCAGAAGTTGAAGATCCGTATTCCTCAAAGCGATTTCTACAACAATCTGTGGAGTACCATGGGCGCAAACGGCTCAGCACTAGCTTGGGGCGAACTGTACACTGCCCTGCAGACTGGGGTTGTAGACGGTGCGGAGACCCCTATCTGCAACTTTGCAGCTTCCGGTTTCGCCGAAGTCACTCATTACTTTACTTACACCAACTACACTTGGGATCCTCTTTTTTTAACCTGCAGCAAAAAATTCTGGGATAAGCTCACCCCAGTGCAGCAGGATATAGTTAACAATCTGGTTCAGGAGACCGTTGCATATCAGCGTAATCTGGTCAATGAAACGGAAGCTTCGCTGGAAAAAGAACTGAAAGAGAAGTACAAAATGGAATTTAACAAACTGAGCGACGAAGCCAGAGCCGAATTTCGCAAGGCCGTCCAACCTATGTATGACAACTACAAATTCCAAGACGACCTTAAGAGCATCACTGCTGTCATTACTGCTATCCCCAAATAAACTATTTAACCATTTTTAGTCAATTATTTAAGCTATTGGAATCCTTTTCCCGTAACAGGTGCATTACCTGTACGGGAAGGGTTCCATGGACTTATGTTGATAGACACAAATGTCTTTATTTGAATTTTTCCTCATGAGGAGAAAGGAATTGGTATAAACATGAAGGCAATATTAAGATTCAAAGGTTATCTTGATGTTTTTTGTGAATTTTTTATGTTTATTTTTATCTTAGTCATAGTCATTGCTGCCTTTATGCAAGTCTTTCTGAGGTATTTCTTCAATATCGGAATGCCTTGGACAGATGAGCTGTGCCGTTACATGCAAGTGGGGATCACCTATATCGGCGCGGCGTATATGATGGGGCGGAAAGGACATATCGAAGTGGATCTGGTGAAGTCATTTATGTCGCCTTTTGTTAAGAAGATTTTTGAATATATGGGCATGATTTTCGGCATAATCCTGGCCGGGGTCTTTGCCTATTACGGCTATTTGCTGGCCATCACGCAAATGGCGCAAATTTCCCCTGGCACAAGAGTGCCCATGGGTATCATATATATGTTCCTGCCCGTGGGAGGCATCACGCTCATCCTCTATGCGATAGTTGGCATGATCACATATAATTATCAAAGTCAGGAATCGGGAGTAAAAGATTCGTTCTAATCGCCGTTGACCTCCTGAACTCAACAGAAAAATAGCCACAACGATCAGCGCGGGTAGTAGCTGCCCGGCACTTAGGATCAAATTTTTAGGAAAGCAGGAATATTATGTCAATAACTTTGATTGTAATGCTCATCATTTTTCTCGCTCTGGTGTTTTTGAGCGTTCCCATGAGTTTTTCTATCGGCATTGCGTCTCTGGCTGCATTGTTGATCAATGGGCTCCCGCTGGAGATCCTTTCGCAGAGAATGTTTGCAGCGGTAGACTCTTTCACACTGCTGGCGGTCCCATTGTACATCTTATGCGGTGATCTGATGCTGGTGGGCGGTATCGCCAGACGCTTGATCGACCTCTGCCGTTGTCTTGTAGGTTGGATCGTTGGAGGTATGGCCTATGCGACTATCCTGGGGTCAATGTTCTTCGGCGCTATTTCAGGGTCAGCTCTGGCCACCACCAGAACTATCGGCGGTATGATGTATCCTGAGTTAATTGAAAGAAAATATCGCCCAGCCTTTGCTGCGGCCGTCGGTGCGACTGGCGGTACATTGGGTATCCTGATACCTCCCAGTATCGCGTTTGTGGTATTTGGTACCCAGACCGGTACTTCAGTGGTCAAACTATTTATGGGCGGTGCCGTCGCAGGCTGTATCGTCGGCGTCCTCTATATGATTGCCGCCCGCTGTGAATTGGCAATTGAAAAAGATAAAATAGATCTCATAAAGAGACCCACCTTGAAAGAGGTAGGTAAAGCTTTCGCTGGGGCATTTTGGGGATTGCTGGCACCCACAATCATACTGGGAGGCATCTATACTGGTGTATTCACTGCCACCGAAGCTGCGGTCATCGCAGTTGTCTACTGTGCTTTAGTAGAGAAGTTTATCTATAAAGAATTGACGTGGAAGTTGTTTAAGAAGGCTTGCATCGGATCTGCTGCCGGTTCGGCTGCTCTGCTGTTCCTGATCGCAGTTGCTTCTCTCTACAGTTGGCTGATGTCCATTGAAGGCGTATCTCGTACGCTAGGCAATATGGTTACCGCTGCCGGTATCAGCAACTTCGAATTCTTGCTCATTATCAATATCGTCTATCTGATTCTTGGCATGCTGATAGATACTACACCGATCATCATACTGACTGCGCCGATATTCTTCCCAATCGCAAAGATGTTAGGAATTGATCCGGTTCAGTTTGGGATACTGACCGTTGTTAACCTGGCCTTCGGTCTTATCACGCCCCCTTTTGGCATCTGCGTATTCATGGCGAAGACTTATTCAGGACAATCAGTAGTGGATATAGTAAAGCACAACAGAATGTTTTATGTCTTTGGCTTAGCAGCGATCGTGATTATTACTTACTTTCCTTCGCTTTACACGTGGATCTTATAAGTTAGCCGCTGTAGTTTCTGTCGGAGCATGTGGTTTGTAGTTTAAAATGCTTAGAACTTTTTTATTATATTTATGTGAATGTAAAATTCAAAATTTGTGCATGGAATATAATGGCATCTTGTTTAAAGGCAGGTAAGAGGGTCGAAATAGATAAAGGAATTATTAAAAAATCAGTATTTACCTATAAAGAAGTTAAACAGTATATTTGCATAATATGTAGAGCTACTGTAAGGAAGGATAAAATGATGTATGATAAGCTATTTGAACCTATAAGAATTGGAAAGTTGGAAATAAAAAATAGAATTGTCATGGGACCAATGGGAACTAGTTATGCTGATGCAAATAATAATCCAACTTCAAGGCTGGCGGCATATTATGCAGAGCGGGCTAAAGGAGGAGCTGGACTTATAATTATCGAGCATACTATGCCGCAATTGATGGGCTGTAAGACAGAATATTCTCTTGGATTGTGGTCTTCAGAGGCTGTTGAAAATTGGAAAATGGTTGTGGATGGTATTCACGCTTATGGAGCTAAAGCGGCTGTTGAAATTGGACATATGGGTAGATGTACGGGTTTTGGCAGGACTTTAGGATTGGATGCTATAGCTCCATCGTCAGTTCGTTGCCATATGACACAAGTAAAGACTAAGGAAGTTACATTAGCAGAGATTGAACAGTTTAAAAAGGATTATATGATTGCTGTTCGTAATGCTGTTGCTGCTGGCTTTGATATGATTGAACTGCATTTTACAAATGGATATTTTCTTGCAGAGTGGTTATCTGGTAGAACAAATAAGCGTGCGGATGCTTATGGTGGCAATTTTGAAAATCGTTTGCGCTTACCTATAGAATTAGTTAAAATGACACGTAATGAAGTCGGACCCGATTATCCGTTGATTGCCAGGTTGGCAGCTCGAGAAGTGAATGGCGGGCGGGAAATTGAAGAATCCCGTTTAATTGCAAAAGCTTTGGAGGCCGCAGGGGTAGACGCTTTGGATATTAATTCCGGGTCGGTGTCGGATTATGATTGGGAATTTCCATCTTATTTTCAACCACAAGGTTTTCTCTTAGAGGATGCGGAAAGAATCAAACGCTCTGTAAATATTCCCGTTATGAGTGGAGGACGTATAACTGAGCCACGTATGGCAGAGCAAGCCTTACTAGAAGGAAGAGTTGACATGATCCAGGTAAATAGATGTCATATTACCGAACCTTTTTGGGCGGAGAAAACAGCAGTAGGTGAACTGAATAGCATTCGACGTTGTATCGGATGCACCAGATGTATTAATGATAAAGATCTTGGTGGATTGAAGTGTTCTGTTAATCCTTTTGTAGGAAAAGAAAGTCAATGGATTATTGATAAAGCACCGAACAAGAAAAAGATATTGGTTGTAGGCGGTGGGCCTGGGGGATTACAGGCTGCCGTAGTGTCTGCAAAGCGAGGCCATAAGGTGACATTGGTAGAAAAGGCAGGGTGTTTAGGTGGTATGGTGAGAGCAGCTTGTGTGCCACCGCTTAAGTGGGAAATTGGAAATATCATAAATGCATTAGCTTTTGATGCTGAAAAAAATGGTGTGCAAATTGTTTTGAATCAAGAGGTTAGTAGTGAGTGGATAGAAAGCGGTAAATATGATGAAGTGATTCTGGCTACTGGTTCTGTTTCGATTATTCCCAAAATTCCGTTGCAAGGTAACCCAACTCCAATTACGGCAGTAGATGTTTTATTGGGTAAGGAATGGGTTGGTGAAAATGTAGCAATTATTGGCGGCGGTATGATTGGCTGTGAGCTTGCAGATTTCTTGGCTGAATATGGAAAGAAAATTACAATTTATGAGATGTTGGATAAGGCAGCAGCAGACATGTATTGGAATGTAAGGAAGGTATTGCTTCAACGATTAAAGCATTATGAAGTTAAAATTAATACCTCATCGAAAGTAGATTCCATAAATCAAGGAATTGTGTCTTATCAAAAGAACAATACTCTGCTTTCAGACGGCCCATTTGACAGTATTGTTTATGCTGTCGGTTTGAAACCTTATAAACCATTAGCGGAAGAACTAAAGAATATGGGGATAAAAGCTATTATTATTGGAGATGCACAACGTGCAAGCAGATTGTATGAAGTGCTGACTTCAGCGGTTGAGGCGACAATTAGTCTTTAATGGAAAATTATATATGATTGAAATTAATAATTCAGTCTGTTTATGCTGGTGAATAGGATATAGATTTTCAACTTCGTAAGCTAATATATTGAGAGTAAATTTGTCTTATTTTAATATAAGGAGGAACGAACAATGAACAGAAGTGGAGGCTATATGTATAAAATTCTGCGTGTTGATTTGGCAGATAAAAAAATAATTTACGAAGTACCGGAAGAAACAGTTTTAAGAAAATACATTGGTGGGACAGGACTAGGAATCTACTATTTATATAGAGAGGTTCCTCCTTCTGTTGAACCGTTTGACCCAGGGAACCGGATATTACTGATGACAGGTCCTTTATCTAGAACAATTGGGCCAACAGGAGGGTATTCAATTGTGACCAAAGGACCTTTGAACAATGCTTCAGCTTCATCTCAGGCACAAGGAAAGTTTGGTGCTTGTGTGAAATCTTGTGGATTAGATGGGTTGATTATTCAAGGCACTTCAGAGAAAATGGTATATTTATATGTGGGAGAAGATAAAGCGGAGATCAGGGACGCAGAACACCTTCGAGGTAAGGATACATTGGAAACTGCAGAAGCCTTAGAGAAGGAATTAGGAGGAAACGAAAGGACATTATCTATTTTAGCTATGGGCCCTGCAGGTGAAAATTTAGTATATTTTGCCAGCGTAGTTAATGACCGTGGCCATGTGGCAGCACATAATGGTATCGGTGCAGTATTCGGGTCAAAGAACTTAAAAGCTATTGTGTGTGACCGAGGTACTAAAGTCGTAAATATCAGAGATAAGGAAAACAGTATTAAGATATTGAAAGATATGATGGAAGATGTGAAAAAAGGCTCTGTATATTCTACAGGAACCAGCAATTCAATTAAACGTTATTATCAGACGGGACTTCTAGCTTTTAAAAATTATTCTAGTTTTGATGACTTTGAACCTTATTCAAAGATGGTTGGTAGTTACTATCGAGAAAATTTCATTATACAAAAGGATCCCTGCTATGGATGTGGATTTAATCACTGCCATAGAATTACGGTAACAGAAGGGCCTTTTAAAGGGCTTACAGCAGATGAACCTGAATATGAGGGTTGGGCAACTTGGGGGCCATTAATTGGACAGACGGATGCTGGTACGGCCATTTATCTAAACGATTTAGCAGATCGTCTAGGATTAGATCTGAATGAAAGTGGCTGGATATCTGCTTGGGTGATGGAATGTTCAGAGAAAGGCTTATTACCTGAAGAATTTACAGGATTAAATATACAATGGGGTGATGCAGCTAAAGTTGCAAGTTTGTTGAAAGACATTGCTAATCGAAGAGGTATTGGTAACCTATTAGCTGAAGGATTGTTAAGAACTGCTACGCGTATAGGAGGCGAAGCGGCAGAAATCGGCATTTATACTAAGAAGGGAAATACACCACGTACTCATGATCATAGAACTTCCGGAAATCATATCCTAGATACTACGATGGCTAGTGTAGGTGTAGATGAAATTGGTGATTTACTTTCAAATCCGACAACGATGGGGTTACCAACTGACACAGACCGCAATACTGCTGAAGGTGCAGCCAGCCTATTGGCAGCTTCAAATAAGGAAGGTTTTAAATATTTATTTGATAGTTTTGTATTTTGCTATCTAGGGGTGAAAGGTGCGTCAAAAGTTGATCTTGTTAATCTTTTAAATAGTGTTACTGGATGGAATTATACTATAGAAGAGGCTACAATATTTGCTTTGAGAGTTAACGCACTTTTAAGGGTATATGGATATTTAAACGGCCATACAAAACAAATGGAGGAACCATCTGCAAGATATGCATCTGCAGCCATATCCGGGCCACTAAAAGGTAGAAAATTTTCAGATGAATTTGCATTGGCTAGAGATTTATATTATGAAAAGATGGGATGGGATGTTGAAACAGGCAAACCACTACCGGAAACATTAAACAAGCTGGAATTAGATTTTGTCATTAAGGATATTTGGCCTGAGTATAAATAATAATTCGTATGTTTTGTACACTAAGAAATTAAAAACAGCATTACAAAGAACGGAAAATAAAAGTATGTTCAGATCATTTATGATAGTTCAGAATTGTGAAAAACAAAGCTAAACTGCTGAGTTCATAGATTATGTCTGAGATAGTAGAAGAATAAAATCAGTACATCAACAATTATATAGGTATGATGTAATTGTCAATTTTTCATAAATACAAAATTATATGATTAATATGATCTCAGGCATAATCACTTCAGCTCACATTTGATTTATTATAACTTTGTTGTGCTATGCGGTAAATGTGAACTGCTATGTTTGAAGTGTGAAAAATCTTTTTCTGATAAAACTGAAATAGAAAAACTTCTGTGCAAGCTTTTACTTGAACAATGAGTTAAGTAAGATTAACTTTATATATGATTATATCTTATTTTTTAAAAATCTAAGAGACAATGGGGTGAAAGTTATAATTATAATTAATTTTGTAGGTGATGTTTTTGAGAAGATTGGCATAGAAAAACTGGAAATGGATTTGTCGGCTGAATTTACGGTTGGCAAAGTTCTGATGCAATTATGTGAGCTATATCCAGAGACGAATCACTTTGAGGCAGATATATTTAAGAGTAAATATATGGTTTTTGTGAATAAGCGTATCGCTTCACTAGAGACGGAACTACATGATGGCCAGGGGCTACTAATTATACCTTATATGATAGGGGGATAGTCTGCCCAAATTTACAATCCGATTAACATTGATAGAGTAACTTTTTAGATGATTAATTACGAAAGGATGTAATGTTAAGATGAAATGCGACATTATAATTAAAGATGGTCATGTTATTGATCCTGCTTCTCATGTAAACAAGTGCGGAGATATCTTTGTTAAAGACGGAAAGGTTATTTCAACACCTGAAGGGGAAAAACCTGAAGCTCAGCAGATAATTAATGCCGGTGGATGTTTAGTCTTTCCTGGTTTAATAGACTTTCATGCTCACATATATGAGGGTGCAACAGAACTTGGGGTTCCAGCGGATGTGGCATTTTTGCCTATTGGAGTAACGACAGCTGTGGATGCTGGAAGTGCAGGTATAATAAATTATCCACTTTTATCATCATATATAATTCCTAAAAATATCGTTTGTATTAAGACTTTATTGAACCTTTCACCTAACGGATTAACAGGAATTACAAAATACCATGAAAACATCGATCCTAAACATTTTAATTTTGAAGAAATAGCACACTTTTTTCTAAAGTACCGGGGCGAAATATTTGGTTTAAAAATCCGGCTTAGCAAGGAAATTATTGGAGAGTTTGGAATGGAACCGTTGAAAGCTGCTGTAGAAATTGCTGAAAAGCTTTCATGCCCATTGGTTGTGCATACTACCAATCCTCCAGTAGATATGGGGGAGATTGCCAAAATGCTAAGAAGTGGGGATGTTTTTTGCCATGTTTATCACGGAACAGGTAAAACTTCTATCGGAGAAGACGGATGTGTTTTACCGGAATTGAAGCGCGCCAGGGAAAGAGGAGTGCTTTTTGATGCATCGAATGGAAAATTAAACTTCTCATTAAAGATTGCTCAAGCTTCGTTAAAGGATAGATTTTTGCCTGACATCATAAGCACTGATATAACAATGACAACGTTTTATCGTGAACCAATTATGGGATTACCTTATGTGATGTCTAAGTTCATTAATATGGGTATGGGTATATATGATGTTGTTGCAGCTTGCACAAGCACTCCTGCACATATTTTAGGAATGGATGGTTTAATCGGTACGCTGAAGCCTGGAGCAAATGCTGATGTGGCTATTTTCCGACTGATAGATCATAAGGCAGAGTTTATGGATATATTTGATAATAAATTGATTGGATCAACCTTACTGCTACCACAAATGACAATTTGTAATGGGAAAGTTGTATATAGACAAATGAATTTCTAGAAGTAAAAATCAATGACCTTGAAAATCATATTATTCTGATGTGTTGGAGCAAAGCCGATTCATCTGATAAACCTAATTACATAAGTCTTGATACCTTTACTATTCTGGAACATTATTAAAACTGCTGTTATAAAGAAGTTAGCTGCGGACATCATATGAATTTTATAGGCATTGATTAATATCAGGTTGAATCATTAATTTCGATATGTGTTTCTTGTGTATGGCATTCATGACTTATACATATGAAGTGACAAGTCTCAATTCAATGATTACAAAATTAGGGATAGCTGCTTAAAATTCCATTTTTTTGAATAGGTGTAATTACAAATTTAGTAAAAGTATTGAATGGATAGTTAAGATATGATATATTTGACGCGGAAAACATTTTTATTCTGCGAAAATGTTAAGTGAATAGACAAATACAAATATGCTGCTTAGATAAATATCATATTTTTTACTGTATAATCGATATTAAAGGGAAAGAGGTATAAAATGGATAATGATAATACCGTACGTGCAGTAGAACGTGCATTAGCAATACTTAATTGCTTTAGTGAAGCTAAATATGAGCTTTCACTTACAGAAATCGCGAAGAGTATTGGGTTAGCTCCGAGTACTACATCAAGACTTATTACATCCTTGGAGAAAAATAACTTTATTACAAGAAATACAGAAAATCAAAAATATTGTTTGGGTTCTAAAATAGCTCAGTTAGGCAATCTAGCTTTTTTTCACATGGGTTTCAGAAAAATTGCATTGCCTTATATGGTTGAACTGAGAGATTTATTTAATGAAACTGTCAGCTTATATGTAGTAGAGGGAAATTATAGAATATGTATTGAAAGGGTTGAAAGTACACAAAGTCTTAGAAAGGTCCTTACTATTGGGAAACGTCTGCCTTTAACACGCGGAGCCTCAGGAAGGCTCTTGCTGGCATATCTTAAAAAAGATCAGATAAGACAAATTTTAAATGAGGATCCATATGTGACAGAAGCGGAACTGGAAAATATAAGATTAAAGGGTTATACAGTAAGTTACGGTGAAAGAGAAGAGGGAGTGACTTCTATTGCGGCTTCGGTTTTTAATGTGGAAAAAAAGATGATTACTGCGTTAACAATGTCAGGCCCTTCAGTAAGGTTCTCGGATGAGCAAATATCGCTGATGATTAAAAAAATTGTAGAATATGCTAATAAAATTTCTTCTGCGTTAGGTTATTAATTGGGAGTGCGAAATTTTCTCTGTAAATAGCTTTCTATGATAATAATTTTGTGGGTTTGCGGGCCGTCGATTGACCTGCAAGACCTAACTACACTTTAGTGAAAAATAAATGACATGTCAAGAGCGCTCTTGCAAGAGGGCGTTTATTTGCTTTTGATATGCCTTTGTTTTTTGCTACTCCGGAAGCCTGCCATCAAACAGGGCTGAATCAAGTGGAGCATTTCGTTTATAAAGAATATTGATATGTATTGTAAAGCCACCATTAGTAATTAATTCGCAGTCTACGTATGGTAAGTCACAATTGTATACTTATTAGAAGTGTATATAAAACGGAGGATATTTATGACAGATGTATTTTTAGCCGAGCCTAATAAAAAATATCAAAAGAGTTTTGAAAATTACGCTCTAGCATACAGAAAAATAGATGATGAACATTATTTTAATAAATATAAAAAAGCATTAGAGAATTTCCAAGCTTATTTAAACGACTTGCACAATTATTCCAAGGGATACGACCTACCGCAAGGAGAGGTTATAACTTCAACATTCTGGTTAATTGATAAAAAAGAAGTTGTAGGAGTAGTGAGAATTAGACACCAAGAGGTAGAATGTGCTGGTCATATAGGTTATGATATATCGCCGGATTATAGAAATATAGGTTATGGTTTTCAGATTTTAAAACTGGCATTGGAAGAATCTATAAAGATAGGAATTGAAGAAGTAATTTTAACTTGTAATATAGACAATACAGCTTCAAAGAAAATTATAGAAAAGAACAATGGAAAATTATTAGGAACTGTTTTTGATGAAGAGGAAAATGAATGTCTGTATAAGTATAGTATTACATTGACAACTAAATAATTTTCCTTCACTTTATTTTTTTTGAACGTTATGTCGCTTTCCATGATTATTACGTAGCATGAAAATTATGCGACGTAACGTATGAACAAAAAATGTACCTTAACGTTAAGCAATATTATATATAGCATAATCTTTGAGCTTGAGCCTATCAGTGTGGGCTTATGAGGATAGAAGATAGGACATTAAGCAGGAGGGAAGATTATTCATCTTTCCCTCCTGCCAGGTTAATGTATAGACATTTGTATGGAATAATTTATTCAGCTAATTTTCCTGTCAAGGCATTTATGACAACATATCCGCCGTCATCTGCCATCAGTTCATAAGCTGGTGTAAGACTGCCACCGCATAGTGCGTAGCATGGATTGATATTTACAAAATTGACATTTCCACCTTTTAATGCTGATGAAAGGTGTTCAGCAGCAGTTCTGACGGCCTTGGAAACAGGTACTAGTTTGATTTTATTCGAAGGCTTTTCAAGATTAATGTTACTCCAGTTCATTCCGTGATGGATTACCTTCCCGTCATTGACAAGAACGGATATGTATTCAGCAATGCTGTTTGTCCTGACTTTTAGATTGTTGATGACTCTTGAGTAACGGATCTCATAGCCTATAATTTTATCGCCGTCAGCCTGTGTGTATGCTTTAACCGGGTTAACAGATTCAAGAACTGCCTCAGACGGAAGAACACCATTTTCACTAATCCACTTTTCAGCTATGCTCACAGCTTCTTCTTTGCTTATTTCGGTATTGGATAAAAATTCATCATTATCCCCCAAAAACTCTGAAGAGCTGGTTACATAGTCATTATTAACGGATACATTATTGAATTCCGAGAATTCCGATGCGAAATCTATGTCGTCGGAAAGAATTTTTTCTGAGATGTTAACATCTCCATATTTTCCGGAATACAACGTATAATTACCTCCTAACGATAAAGGTATAAGACCATTGTTGGCCGAGTATTCGGTTACGACACCATTTTGCTTTTTATATACCAGCCAGCGGTCATATAAATAACTCTTGTCGATATTGGACTCATACCAAATCCTTGCCCAGTTTTTTCCTGCATACAAACCGTCCAGCATATCATAGCATACATCGTCGTCAATATAGTCATATGAATAATTCGTATATCCCATAAGGTGTTCAGTTAATCCGAATTTATTCATCCATGCTCTGTTGGCCATTGTAAGGCAGGTAGCGACAGTAATGTTCGTAGCGTTCAATGTGCCGGCATTGCTTACAGTGAGAGAGCCGTCAGAACATGCAATAGATCCGACATTACCATGACCGGTGTGGTAAACAACACCGATGTCTCCCCTTGTAAAATAACTGTTTAGCTCTGAAACAGTAACATTAGGATTTCTTGCTATCTCGGTATATCCCATTGAAATAAGAGCATTGCCAATGATAATGGCGTCATTTGAGTCTAGGCCATCATTAACCCAGCTGACAGTATGGGTGAGAGCGTCAGAAAAAGTGATGGTTGCAGTTGCAACGCCGCTGCCTACACGGCTGGTACTTCCTACCACTCTGTTTATTCCGGCATAGAGAGTATAGTTGATCGGTCCTTCAGAATCGCTTTGACCGTTTAATGCAAAAATATAGGGGGATGTCCAGGTTCTGCTGACACCTGTGGTGTAGTTATAGTAGTAAACCTTATTATTGGAAATTTCCAATTTTATTCTGCCATTTGCAGGAGCGGCATTCGGTTCACTGACAAACAGTGTACCCCCTCCAGCATCACTGAAATAGATGCAAAGCGTTCCATTTTCAATATGGAGTTCGGAGTCGTTTGACTGAGTTCCTGAATCTCCGCCGTATCCGTTGTTGGTGCTTGAATCACCGATATCAACCAACCAGCCGGTAGGATTGGAATCAAAGGTGAATTCATACGTTACTTTTTTGTATTTAGTATTTCCGGTTGGACGCAAATTTGTTGTAGCCACATATTTTCCTGTTGGATTCTCAACAAGGGAGTAATACGGGCTTCCCAGGTTACAGGATATACTTGTTGCATAGGTTGGCAGTGTAAACATACCTGTTATGAGGAAAAAAGCCAGAACAAATGATAGGATAACATTAAATTTTTTCATACTAAATCCTCCTTCTATATTTTAAAAATATTGTCGGGTGAATTATAACACAGCTTGCATAAATTGTAAATAATGTAAGAAATGTAAAATTTTGTAGAATGTTTGATTATAAGGATTTAGAAGACTTTATCTTGGGAAGCATGAATAACAGAATTATAAAGATACAATAGTATCATAAATTGATAACAAATCAAACACTATTTTTAATAGGCTTTTTTGTGAAACCAGATCAGAAAGGTTATATTGACAATTTTCGTATTAAAGAGCACCTTATCACTTATATTCTATATGAAAATTTAACAGTAAGCTATGCTATATATTTCGCACTAAACATCTTACATTGAATTCAAAATGTGCGAAATGTTTTCCTTAATTCATATGTTGTGAAAAGCACATATTTAAATTACAAAGCAGATGCTTCTACTGTTTTTATAATAGCAAATCTTTTTCACAACATATATAACCAGCAGTGCATAATTTTAAAATTATGCGATGTACTAGAAAAATAGAGATCTGTTCACTGTTTACTAAAGTTTAATATTACGGTGCCTTATAAATATGCTTACTGGATGATATTGAAAATATGCTATAATCAAAATGTGATAGTTTAATTTACTAATTAGTGTTGTGCATTACAAAGTATCAGATTACAGGTTCAGGTTTGCTAAAGAGAGAGGAGGGTTTATAATGAAACAACAAATTATATCAGAAATCAACAGTAAACTGTCTCAACAGGGAATACCCATTCAGAAGGCTAATGGTGCTGATATTACCATTAGCACAGAATTTCTTGATGCAGGCTGGAGCACCGGAAGTAAAAAAATCAGCTATTATGCGTCGGTTTTTGCAAATGAGCAGGACAATATAATCTACATGTATGAAAAAACCACAGAAGTGGGAAACGGATTATCCTTTGGCGCTGAGAACAGCACGTCATTTCAAAGTGGAAAAACATTGTTTCGCAAGGTGAAAAGTGTCCAGTACGGTCCTGATGGCAAGGCATATGAATACACTCTTGATTTGGGAGCTATACCAAAGGCGGTAAAGGATACTGCTAAGCAATATGGATGGAAGTTTAAGACTGTACTTAATAAAAATAAGGCAATGTATCCTGCTGGATATGTTTTAGAGACTTCAACGCCAATAACGGAACAAGATGCTCCGCAAGTAAAGACTCAAAGCCCATCTTTCTCAGCAGGCTATACACCACGAACAAACAGATCGGCTTCTGAAAAGGTATCCATTGTAAAGTCTATTGTTTTCTGGGTCTTCTGGTCGGTTTTGCTAATTTTGAGCTTGATTATGGTTCTGGCTGAATTTTCTTTATTACAGGCTTCATTATATGTTCTATTGCTTGGTTTGCTTATGATTTTCAGAAGAAGGATATTAAGCAGGTGGATTATTACAATTGCCGTATGGATAATTACCTTTATAATATTTATGATAGGTGTAGGCCTTACTATATAGCATTAGAAGCCATCAAAGAGTCTCGTATTATATGGATAATTGGGACTGAGTAAACAGGAAGGTTCTCATAACAAACCCTTAACATATAAACAATAACTACAATTTATTTTGGAAAGGGAGTATAAAAAGATGAAAAGCATAAAAAACAAATTAAATAAAACCTTCATATTAATTTTTATGATCATAAGCGTTATAGCTGCTTCTGTTAACAGCTATGCCGCAATTGGGACTGAAATACAGACAGTGGTTAAAGCAAAACCAACAAATTCTACCGTTATGATAGATGGCAAAAAGGTGGCTTTTGAAGCATACAACATAGCGGGCAACAATTATTTCAAACTTCGTGATTTAGCACAGGCACTGAAGGAGAGCGGGAAAAAGTTCGATGTTGTCTGGGATGCTTCCAGGAATGCGATAAATTTACTGTCAAACAAATCTTATAATGCTGTAGGCGGAGAGTTGTCCATATCCGGCAATAAGGAAGAAATTAATGCATTTCTGACAACCTCAAGGATTTATCTGGATGGAAATGAAATAGCTTTAACTGCATACAACATCAATGATAACAATTACTTCAAACTGAGGGATGTAGCAAAATCAATAAACTTTGGCGTAACCTGGGACGGTTCTGCCAATACAATCCGGATTGACACTACCATAGGATATGCTGCTGAGTCAGCAAACCAGAGCACTACAACAGCAAAAGGCTATGACTACGATGCGGCACTCGCTGCCTGGAAGGTTGATTTTGCTGCCAAAGAGAGCCAAAAAACCTTTGATGATGGTAGCTGCAGCACTACATGTACATTTGAGTGGGTAGTATCGCCGTTTATCAAGGATGGGAAGGTATATGGCGCCAGCAGATTATGGTATAACGATGTATATTATGCCGGACCTAAAGATGGGAATAAAGTAAGTTATATCGCTCTTGAAGTATATGATATTAATAATCCCGGAGTCTATATAACCGTCGATCAATTGAAGGCAGACTATCCTCAATTTTAATTGCATCTATCCGTTTTGGAAATATGTCAACATTACTATTTTATCTGTTCAATTAAATAGTACCCATAATTGTTTTTTTAAAGATCGAAGAAAATTTGCAAGAAAAGATTTCTGATATATTTACAAATCCAAGCCAGAATCAAAGCTATGCAGCTAAAGGCGCGGTTCAATAGTGGAACTTACTGAACCATACCAAAACCGATACAGAAAAGAATCAGCAGCGGCATTATCTCAACGATAGTGCCGCTGCTGATTTTCTACTACTCGTTTTCTATTGCTTTTTTCTCATACCAAGCTCTTTGCTCTTCGTCCTTTAATTTGTTTTGTATAATATTATTCTAACTATACGAATATCGAATTCAATCCATAAATATAATTAAATGACCTTGTTGTGTTTTGCTGAACACCTTGGGTATACCTTCACAAAAATATAAAGGGAGATGATTTTATGAAAATCTCGAACAGTATCAAGAAAGCTAAAATGTCACTTAGAGATGTCGCAACCGATTATATGACCAATGTAATCACAGTTGACCAGTATTCAATTTCTGTGGCAAGTTTAAGTGATCCGGTCTTGCATTACACATTCGACGGATATAATGATTATGTCGCGCAGCTTAAGGCGGTAAAAGAAAGTGCCATTGTTTTTGATGATAAATTGTTTTTGCCGCTTCAAAATCTTCCGGGACAGATACTTGGTTATAATGATACCTTTGTTGATGCAGTCAATAGCGCTTTATTTGATGCTAACAAATTGCTGAGCGATCCCACCAATGAAGTGGCAAAGGAGGATCTTGTCTATTATTTGACGGCTCTTTTAAATCGTGTTACCGGATTCAAAAATGAAGTAGTCACCCTTTATGACAGTCTTGTAAGTTATTCTTCGGATCTGCCGAACCAATCCGCAGAACTCAAGGCTCTAGCCGATACGGCCTATAATCAGGAGCAGGTTGACCAGGAAATGGTTACACAGCTTACGAATGAAATCAATGATTTGAAAAGTGAGATTAAAAGTCTTACAAACCAAGTTATAGCATTAGCTATTACGGATGCAGCGTGTATTATTCTGGGCGGGATAGCTGTTATAGCGGCAGGACCGTTTGGTGCGATTACGTGGATATTTTTAGGAGCGGCAATAGGAATCTCTACTTATTATATTGCAATTGATTCTAAAAAGATCCAGGTGGATAAAGCTTTGATCGAAGTAGATTCTCAAGCGATCGACGGTTATACGGAAGATGCAACGACACTGGAGGTCCAGTCCGACCAATGCCTGGATTTGTCAAATTGCGCTATCGCAGTTCAGGAAAATATGACAGCCTTGATCAATATATGGTCTGAAATTGAAAGTGCAATAACTGAAACCCTTAATGATTTGAATTCGGCGAAAACCGATTTTACGGCAGAATACTGGCAGGGAGTGATTGACGACCTCAACGCAAGCCTTGAGGATTGGAATGCCCTCATGGAAATACTGACTCCTTTGCAAATCAGTGTTCAGGCAAATAATGCAAGTCTTACCATTGGTATGAGCTCAAGCGAAGTGGAAACTGCTGTTAACAATGCCCAAACAACCGATTTTCAAACCTACCTTAATAACCTTTATTCCGTTGCATAACCGATACGGAAATGAGAAAAGAGAAAAGAGAGGCGTTGTCCTACAAGGGATAGCACCTCTCTCTTATCCTATCAGCATTTATGCTGAAATATTTATGAGCTTTTATTCTCAGTTTTTGTTATCTGCTGTTGTTTAAGAAGATTGATTTGTCTATCAAAATCGCTTTCAAACAGCTTATCCTGTACAATCCGATATTTTTCAAATTCAGCTTCCGCATGGGCTTTGGCTATTTCTACTGTCACTTTTCCCGCATCCTGTAGGACGGCACGGTCAGTTGCCTGTATGAAACCATTTAACCGAGTTTCCCAGTCCTGCATGGTCATAGGTATATGTCGCAACGCCATATCCTCGGCAATATCCAAATAGGCGGAAACCAGACGCTGCAGCTGCCCCATTTCAAATTCGGTCAGGTAGTTTTTCGCTACTGATACATCAAATTTCTGAATTTTTCCATGTGGCGCATCTTTCCATGTAGTAAGTCCCATGTGTTCTTTTTCGGCATCAGCACGAGTATAAATCACTTCTGAAGCGGTCTGCCCATGAATCGCCCAATGAAGTTTATTTTGTACGGTGGCAAAAAATCGCTTTGTGGCATTTGCCGTTACGTCATAATCGATAGCGGTTGCATAAATGTCAGTAATTTTCTGATAAAATTTCCGCTCACTAAGACGGATTTCACGAATGCGCTGGAGCTGCTCTTCAAAATATTGCTCTGTCAGAATGGAGCCACCATTTTTCAGGCGTTCATCGTCCATAGCAAAGCCTTTGATAGTGTAATCCTTCACGATCTGATTAGTCCATTTTCGAAACTGAACAGCACGCTCATTGTTCACTTTAAAACCCACGGCAATAATCATTTGTAGATTGTAATGCTTAACTTCGCGGCTTACCTGACGCGAACCTTCAGTTTGAACTATTCGGAAATTCCGAATAGTTGCCTCCTGTGCAAGCTCGCCATCTGCATAAATTTTAGAAATATGCTCGTTTATGGTATGAACCTCTACGTTGTATAGCGTTGCAAGCATTTTCTGTGTGAGCCAGATGTTCTCGTCTTCATAACGCATTTCAACGCTTTCGGGATTATCGCCTGTTGCAGCAATAAATGTCAGGTATTCAGCGGCAGAACTGCGGATTGTAATTTCGTTCTTCTTTTTTTTTGCCATAGGTTTATGCCCTCCGCTTTTTTATTTTTAAAGTTTATCCTTATTAACTGTTTATTATGATATCAATTCCATAATATCACAGAAGTCCACGCCAAGAATACCCATGGTTCAAAAAATAAAAAATAGAACACGCACCTAAAGCTGCAGTTGTTTTCTTCGTTTATCAACTCAAAATGATATTTATGCCTTGGTAATCTTGCTAATATGTAAACGGTAGGATAAAATAATGTATACGTCACAAATTAAGATAGACTGAAAGGTGAGTATAACTATGAATCAGAAAGACAGAATGTTGGCTGGCCTGCCATATAAGGCGTGGCTAGACGGGTTATCACAAGAACGAATGGAGAATAAAAGGAAGATATATGAATATAATCATTGCCTACCGGATGAAAATGTAAAAATCGATAAACTGATAAGAGATATTCTTGGTAAAGCAGGTGTAGGTGTACATATTGAAGCCCCCTTTCATTGCGATTATGGAAAGAATATTGAAATTGGAGATTACTTTTTTGCAAATTACAATTGTACCATTTTAGATGTTGGAAAAGTGATCATAGGTAATAATGTACAATTTGCCCCCAATGTTTCGTTATATACAGCAGGTCATCCAATACATCCTGATTCACGGAATTCCGGATATGAATACGGTATTGGTATAACAATAGGAAATAATGTTTGGCTTGGAGGGAATGTTGTTGTAAATCCTGGAATTCATATTGGAAATAATGTTGTTATAGGTTCAGGGAGTGTTGTTACCAAGGATATTCCTGATAACGTAATAGCAGCGGGAAATCCATGCAAGATTATTCGTGAAATTACAGAAGAGGACCGTAAGTATTATTATAAAAATTACGAGTTTGATGTTGATGATTACAGGTAATAATTTGTTCCTTACCAAAAGATTAGTACGCTTTATTCTTATGTAGCGTCGAAATAGTAATAAATAGCGAATTAGAAATTACAGGGGGTGGTGAGTGTTTATGATATTAGAAACGGAAAGATTGATACTATCAGATTATCAACTAGATAATTTAGATAATTTTTTCAATTTAAAATCATGTAATGAAGTTTGGAATTACTCGACATTTACTCCTTTGAAAGAAAAAGACCAAGCGAAACTATTACTTGAAAATTTAATTAGCAATAAAGCCAACGGAAAATATGTTTTCATGGCTTTGTATAAAAAAGATACAGATGAATTCATAGGTGAAGCTGGAATAATAGGGCATAATCCCATTGCTAGTAGATGTGAAATTGGTTATAATCTTTTTCCTGAATATTGGAATAAGGGATATACAACAGAAATTACAAAAGGTCTAATTAAGTATGCATTTGAATATTTAAGATTTGAAAGAATAGAAGCACTTGTACTACAAGTTAATAAAGCTTCATGCAAAGTTTTAGAGAAAAGTGGATTTCTTTTAGAAGGAGTTTTAAGGAATTTTAATAGGTGTGAAACAGGATATAGAAATGTATGCTATTATGGAATAATATCTTCAGATTACTACGAGAAATGAACATAATGTATAGCTATATTAATTAGGTACTCCGCCTATTGAACATCATAAAACCCAAATTGAATATACGGCACTGGAAATGTTTGTATAGGCAGATAAAGTTTGTTATAATTTTGCATGATAAGTCACAATTGTAAAATGCGTATTTAAGACTATTTATATAATATGAGGCAGGAAGATATTGAATGAAGAACATAATCACCATTCAGCATACACAATCAATCCATCACACAAACGGTATGGTCGGTTCTTGGACGAACTGGGATTTATCAGAATTCGGCATAAAACAAGCAGAAAATATTGGCAGATTGCTTTTATCTGAACTTAAAGAGAAAAAGTTTGTTATGTATACCTCTGATTTGTTAAGAGCAAGACATACTTCCGAAATCATAGCAGGTTACATGGATATTACTCCTGTTATAACAGATGTGCTAAGAGAGCGCAATTTAGGAAAAGCTGTAGGTAAATCAGTTCAATGGCTTCGAGAAAATATAGAGTGCCAGGAAAGATCAATTGATGACAGAATGTTTTCTAATGCTGAAAGCCGGAGAGATGTTTGGAACAGATTGAAGCCATTTTACAATGAATTACTGAAAAATGAATACGAAAATATTATTATAGTTTCACATGGTGATACATTGAGCGTTTTAAATGCAATGTGGCTTGGGCTAAATATTGAAAAGCTGAACAAATGCGATTTATTTGGCATGGCTGGTGGAGTATCTTTTATGCTAGAAAATGCAGACGGTAAACATGTTATAAAACGTTTAAGCGATATGTCTTATGCGAGGTTATAATCGTAATACGAAGTAAATTATTTTACTAACTTCTTATTGAATATTATAAAACTAAAATTGAATGATACGACGCTGGAAATGTTTGTATGAGAAGATAAAGTCTGCATTAACTTTCATGTAGTAAGTTATATTTGTAGAATATTTGCACAAGAAGTAATATATATTGATAAGATAAATTCAAATGGTCATCATGTATATTTGAAGTGAGGTTATATTATGTTTGAGTTATCAAAAAATGAGATGCACTACCTTCGACAGTTGTGTGATGGAAAATTGGATGTTGAACTTTTAGCATGTATCGAAGGAAATATGGGAAGAGCTTGGGTTGACAGAGGGGATATGCCTACTATTGCAGTAGTTATAGTTGCTGATTATTGTTTTTTATTAGGTCGAGTTCAATACATGAAAGATGAAAATGCAGTTAAAGAATTGCTTGAAAATTACAAAGGGAAAATTATTATGGTAGATGAGATGGATTGGGTTTCTTTTATTGAAAAGAACTATCCCAATAATTTTAGGAGGTTTAGCAGATATTTGATTAAAAAGGAAAAAGGTATATTCCAAAAGGACAGGCTAACAAATTTTATTAGCTCTGTTGAACTGGAGTTTCAGATAGACAGAATCGATAAATCTAATTATTATAAAGTTCTTGAAGATAGATTTATGGCGGATTGTTGTTCTTTCTTTTCGTCATTGGAAGAATTCTTAAAGCATGGCATTGGATATATAATCGTTAAAGAAGGTGAAATAATCGCTGGTGCATCCTCATATAGTTTCTGCAAAGATAACATCTCAATTACAATTGGAACAAAAGAAAAATATAGAAGAAGGGGATTAGCGATGGCCTGTGCTTCCAAGTTGATTTTAGATTGTCTCGATAAAAATATTTATCCTCAATGGGATGCGGCGAACTTAGAATCAGTAGCCCTTGCAGAAAAATTAGGGTATCATTTCGAAAAAGAATATGAGGTGTATTCGATTTATTAAATTAATTTCTTGTGCTAGCGGTACACAATTATCGAGCCGTTATGGCTTTATAACTAAATAAAATATCATTCACTGATAGGGTTTGTAAATCACGGGACAAAAAAAGACAAAATTGTTGCACATTGGTAAACTCTAGGCTATAATAATTATAGAGGAATTGAAAAAGGGTCGCTATGACCTGTAAGTGTGGGGACACTTACAGGCTCATGCAGGTGCACAACCACCCACAAACGCAGCTTTCGCTGCCACAGCTAACCTTATGTTATTATAATTCATTTTGACATTAATTTCAAGGCAGACCTCCTTTGCATTTGTATTACAATGCGATTACTTGCTTATACAGGGATGCCGGAGATTTAGTATGATAACGTAGAGTGCATGTGTGGGATAAAACCTGCATATGCACTTTTTCAATTTCCTCTCCTAAACAAGATAGGGAGGGGAAATATATATATGATAAAATATACTAATTGCAGCAAGCTTGCAGGGCAGGGAGGTAAAAGTCATGTTGTATGGTCTTTTGGGATTTGGAAGCCTTAAAGAAGAATTTATTTTTATAGGAATACTGTCAGCCATTTTAATCATTCTTTTGCTTTGCGAATACCGTCAGAAACAGCGTGAGAAAAAATTAAGAAGCCTAAAGAGAAGCATACAATAAAAATGAAACATATGGGAAGGGTATAGAGGGATAGAAGTACGAAATCCTTCTTGAAATTATGTTAAACATACAGTAGAATATAGAAGGATAAGCTGCGAGGTTTTCCTTTCAGCGAATCATTAAAATTTACAAAGTAATTGTACTGATTCATGAGGGTTCGTCCCGATTGTGAAGGCAAGAGAATAATAGTGGGCTTGTTTTTGTCTGCAATATTATCCTTGTGCTTTACAGTGCAAGGATTTTTATTATTTGGAGGTGTATTTTATGGAAACAAGAATTGCTGCCATCAGTATTATTATTGAAAATCCCGACTCAGTTGAAAAGCTGAACAATATTCTTCACGAATACGGCAAATATATCATCGGGCGTATGGGAATACCCTACCATAAACGTAATATTTCAATAATAAGCATTGTAATGGATGCTCCCAATGATGTGATCAGTGCGTTGTCCGGAAAACTGGGTATGCTTCCGAATGTAAGTGCCAAAGCCGTTTATTCTAAAACTTTTACTTCAGACGAAACGAAAGGAATGAGCTGATGCAAAGGCTGATTGACAAACTGCATAGGGAGAAACTTCTTTCCAGAGAAGAATTTGTAACGCTCCTAAGTGGCTTTAATGCGGAGGACGGCCAATATTTGTTTTCAAAATCAAGAGCTTTAGCAGATGAGGTATTCGGTAAAAAAATTTTCGTTCGCGGTTTAATCGAATTTACGAACTTCTGCAAAAACGATTGCTATTACTGTGGAATCAGGAAAAGCAATCTGAATGCTGAACGCTACCGGCTCCCAAAAGATGACATCCTGTCATGCTGCAAGCAAGGCTATGAGCTTGGCTTCCGTACTTTTGTCCTTCAAGGCGGTGAGGACTTATGGTATTCGGATGATAAGATAACTGACATAGTTTCCTCAATAAGAAATGTTTATCAGGATTGTGCAATCACTCTTTCAATCGGTGAGAAAACCTATGAGCAATATGAGAAGTACTATAACGCAGGTGCAGACCGGTATCTTCTCCGCCATGAAACTGCAAATGCAGAGCATTACAAAAGGATGCATCCGAAGGGGTTAAGTGCAGAAAACAGGCAGCGCTGCTTATATGATCTGAAAAAAATAGGGTATCAGGTGGGTGCAGGCTTTATGGTCGGTTCACCCTACCAGACTGCATTTGACCTTGCTGAGGATCTATTGTTTATTAAGGGGTTTGAGCCTCAGATGATTGGGATTGGGCCGTTTATTCCTCACAAAGCTACTCCTTTTTCAAAATTCCCTCAAGGGCAATTGGAATTAACGCTTTTTTTGATTGGAATATTGCGTTTGATGCTGCCTGCTGCTTTGATTCCGGCAACAACGGCACTTGGTACGGTTCACCCGAGCGGGCGTGAAATGGGAATATTGGCAGGCGCAAACGTAGTAATGCCGAACCTCTCCCCCGTTAACGTGAGAAAAAAATATCTGCTTTATGACAATAAAATCTGCACAGGTGAGGAAGCGGCAGAATGCCGGTTTTGCCTGCAAAACCGCATGAAGGAAATTGGATATGAGCTAGTAGTGGATAGAGGCGACTATTGCCCCATAGAATAGGAAAAAGATAACAAGAGTATGAAGGAGTGAAAAAGATGAGTCTGAATGATACACCCAGGGCAAACCGCTTACATATAGGTATTTTTGGAAAACGGAACAGTGGGAAATCATCGCTTATAAACGCTATAACAGGACAAGACACGGCTTTGGTATCAGAATATGCGGGTACAACGGCGGACCCTGTCTATAAATCCATGGAAATACACGGAATCGGGCCTTGCGTTTTAATTGACACTGCGGGCTTTGACGATGAAGGGGAAATTGGAGAATTGAGGGTTTTAAGGACTCAAAAAGCCGCTCTAAAAACCGACATTGCATTATTTGTATTTGACGGTGATAAAGTTATTGACAGCGAAAGGGAATGGATTGAGAAGTTTAAAAATAAAAACATTCCAACGATTGCGGTACTTAATAAATCTGATTTGCTAAGTGATATTGAGAGTATAAGCAAATATATAGAAAATAATACCGGAATTAAGCCGATTGTAGTCAGCGCGAAAGAAAAAGCCGGTATCGGACAGATTCGCACAGCCATTATGCGCCATTTGCCGGAGGATTACGATGCCAAAACGATTACAGGCGGAATTGTAAATAACGGGGATACTGTCCTTTTAGTTATGCCTCAGGATATACAGGCTCCGAGAGGGCGGCTCATACTCCCCCAGGTGCAGACTCTTAGAGAGCTGCTGGATAAAAAATGCTTGGTTTTAAGTGCCACAACCGATAAGCTGGACGAGGCATTGAGGGCACTAGTTAAGCCCCCTGCGGTAATAATTACAGACTCACAGGTTTTTAAAACGGTTTATGAAAAAAAGCCTGAAGAAAGTAAGCTCACTTCATTTTCTGTACTGTTTGCCGGTTATAAGGGTGATCTGGATTATTATACAAAAAGTGTTGCAGCCATTGATAACCTGACCGAAGACTCAAAAGTTCTTATTGCTGAGGCATGTACCCACGCACCCCTTGAAGAAGATATCGGGAGAGAGAAAATTCCAATGCTTCTCCGCAAAAGGATCGGGGAAAAGCTCAGGATTGATATGGTGAGTGGAACTGACTTTCCTGACGATTTAACGGAATATGATCTGATAATTCAATGCGGAGCGTGCATGTTTAACCGCAAATATGTACTTTCAAGGGTTGAAAGGGCTTATGAACAAAAGGTTCCTATGTCCAATTACGGAGTTGTAATTGCTTACCTGTCAGGAATACTTGGCAAGATAAGTTTAAATTAAAATATTTTAAAGGAGTAATACTATGTATAACGTAAAATCTATGGACTCAAATGAATTTATTGATGACGGAGAGATCTTGGAATCAATAGAAGAGGCAATGAGGTTTTCAAAAGACAGGAAGGAAATTGATAGAATTCTGGATAAGGCAAGGGAGCACAAAGGCTTAACTCATAGAGAAGCGGCAGTTTTGCTTGAAGTAGACGATGATGAAATTCTTGAAAAAATGTATAAGACTGCAAGAGAGGTTAAGGAGGAAATTTACGGAAAGAGAATAGTTTTATTTGCGCCATTGTACTTGTCAAGCTACTGTGTAAACAACTGTAAATACTGCGGTTACAGATGTGCAAACAAAATCGGCAGGCACCAGCTTACACAGGATGAATTAAGAGAGGAAATCAGGGCGTTGGAAGCTATGGGGCACAAAAGGCTTCTTCTTGAAGCGGGCGAAGACGATGAGAAATGTCCGATAGAATACATTCTGGAATGCATAAAGACAATATATGATGAAAAATTTGAAAACGGTGCAATACGCAGGGTTAATGTAGATATTGCAGCAACAACGGCAGAAAACTATAAGAAGCTTAAAGAAGCTAAGATTGGAACATATATCTTATTCCAGGAAACATACCACAAACCTACTTATCTTGAGGTACACTGCGGACCAAAGCGCAATTATGAGTGGCATACGGAAGCGATGGACAGGGCGATGCTGGGCGGAGGCATTGATGATGTCGGTATCGGACCGTTGTTCGGTTTGTATGATTATCACTATGAAACAGTTGCGCTTTTAATGCACGCTGAACATTTAGAGGCTGCTGTCGGGGTAGGGCCTCATACAATTTCCTTCCCAAGACTTTTACCGGCTGAAGGTGTTGACTATAACTCTTTCCCGTATCTGGTAAAGGACAGGGATTTTAAAAAGGTAGTAGCAACCATTCGTCTGGCAGTTCCGTATACAGGAATGATTCTTTCAACGCGTGAAAGTATTGAGTTCCGTAAGGAGCTCCTAGACATTGGAATTTCCCAGATGAGCGCAGGCTCTTGTGTAGGTGTAGGCGGGTATGCTAAGAGAGAAACCATTGACGAAAATGGTGTGGAAGAAAAACCGCAATTCAATCTTGCCGACCACAGAAAGCCTATTGACATAATCAAAGGACTTGTAAAAGACGGCTATGTTCCAAGCTACTGTACTGCCTGCTACCGCGAGGGCAGAACCGGCGACCGTTTTATGCCGCTCGCAAAATCCGGTCAGATAAAAAATTGCTGCCTGCCTAATGCACTGCTGACATTTGAGGAGTACCTTAGTGATTATGCTGATAGTGAATTACAGGAAATAGGACAGAAAATGATTGATGGGGAAATTAAAAATGTTCCTAATGAAAAGCAAAGAGCAAGAGCTATTGACTATCTTAAACGCATCCGTGACGGAGAAAGAGATTTAAGATTCTAAGCAAAGATACACTTTTACAGACTGGGAATTAAAGGCGTGGTTATACCTCAATCCGATAAGGAAAAACAGCAGGAGAGGCATTTTATCAATGATAGTGCCTCTTTTTTATACTCTTTTAAGAAGTAGTAGTAATATGCATCTTAACCCTCGAATAATGCATTTGAACCGCGATTTTGTGCGTAATACGGCAAAACTGGTGATGCTCTTGCCAATATCTTCTATAATTGGATACATAAGGCAAGGAATTGGATACCCAAGGATAACGAAGATAAAATACTTTATTCATTGGAGGGATGAAAAATGGAATTTGCAGCGTCTTCGACTCCAACCATCAAAGCTGAAACCAAATTCATGCAGAACTACCGTATTGCTTCGCCGGTGAATGCGGGAAGCAAGCAGCTGGCGATTACCGATATCAATGGAGATATGGAGCTTTTTACAATCGGTACGGATGGGACCATATGGAATTATTACCAGGATGCTTCCAGTGCTACCGGCTACAGCAGTGCTTCAACCGGGCTGAACGGTACGCTGCTGTCCGGAGGCCGTGACTACAATGGACGTTTGGTGGTTTTTACCGCCGACAGCACGAACCTGCAATTACAATATGTTTATGAAATCAACCAGGGTGCAACCCGATGGAGCGATATAAAAACTGTTGATATGCCGCAGCCCGTAAACCCTCAAAACATTGCCGGTATTTACACCGGTGAGTTTGACGGACAGTTGTATGTTGCAGCTTTGACAGAAATGGACGCAGCTAGTCCTTCAGAATGCTGCTATTCATTGGCATGGTCACAATTTGATGCAGACTCGCCAAGCTTCACAAAAGCATCGTGTGTTTTGAATACGCTTAATTGTGCATGGATCACAAATGCCTCTGCAGGAGTTTCTTTCGTGTGTATTGATACGGTTATTATGACCTACAACATTTCGACTGGTAAAGCGCAAAACTTCCCGGGTATTGGTCTTATTTCATCGCTCAGTGTTGATGCTGCTGATGACCGTACAGGCAACAGCCAGATTTTTTCTATCGGAACCGATGGAAACCTCTATCAATTTGTACAGACCTCATCCGGAGAATGGTCATGGAGTCAATTGTGTGATACAAACGGATTATCACAGGTCCGGGTTGCGAATGATAGGGACGGTGGCGTTCAAGCCTTCTGCCTGTCAAAGGATAATCAGATTTATCATTGGAAATCCGATTTCAGCGGACCTGTACCAATCTATCAGAATGTTGTTCAGTTTTGTGTTGCCTCCTATAACGGAAACGACTTGGATATCTTCCTGAATGGAACGGGACAAAATACCTTATTCCATATGTTTCAGGAAGCGGAGAGTACCGATTGGGTCGTACAAAGCATTGAAATCCAATCGAACGACGTGGTTGAGGAGTATATTTCCTACAGCACGGACATTGTTTTATACGACCCGGCAGGAGCCATATTGCCGAATGAGCCGGTTTATATCCAGACGGAAGAGGAAGCCTGCCTGGATATCAGTGGGGCAACATATTTCTTCGGCTTAGGCAGAACGGTCTCTGTTACAACCAATTGGGCAGGCAGGCTCTCTATAGCCCAAGAGACGGGCTCTCTGGCAGTACCGGCGATTTGTTTAAACGTACCCCGCTTCATGTCATCTGACCAATCCATTTCGGTAGATCAAAGCGCCTATGTTCAAACCAAGTTGACCAATGTTAACGGAAACGATATCATGAATGCCGTCGATGCATCCGGCAATAACTTATTGTCAAATGACTACCGGACTCAAGCTAATGCAGACAGTATTGCACAGGTATGCAACAACTGTATGGAGCTTGCCGGACAATTGGATACAATAAGTGAGGCTGCAGGTCTGCCGGTGTATAATCAAGGAAAACGGGGTGTGCGGATATGTTACGGCGGCTCACCAAAAGACTTGCTGCGTCTTCGGGGGAATCCCCCACAAAAGCACTGGAGGCTGTCTTTTAAAGGCAGCGAAGTGCTCTACCGGGAAATAACCGCTGAGGATGCGCAGCGGTTAATAAGGGAGGCAAATCTCTGTTACCCGCCGGCGAATGGCATTATTGACTGGATTGCGGATATCGGTGACCTGATTGAAGGGGTTGCAGAGGATATAATTGATGTGGTTGATTGCGTGGTGACAACCGTGGGCGAAACTGTCCAGGCAGCTATTACCATTGTCTGCGATAATGTCAGCCGCATCTTTAATACCGTTATTGAATTTGTGGAGCAGGCATTCGACCTTGTCGAAGTCGTATGGGCTGAAGTCGAGGTATCATTTACGAAGCTTTTTGAATGGCTCGGCTTCATCTTTTTCTGGGGTGACATTTTACGGACCCGCCAGGCGATAAAGTATACCATTAATCAGATGCTGGACTTCCTGAGCGGTGCCGCAGCGGGGGTTCAGCCAATTATAGACAGCGGTATCGCTACCCTTCAGACAGAGGTTCAAAGCGGCTTTGACAGTTTAATATCCCAAATAGGCACGCAGACCATTGGTGGCTGCTGCAATTCCACCGTGCAGCCTGACCCAAGGTTTGAAGCGGGCTTCTCAAACAACATTGTTTTTAACAGCTTTATTGATAACGTGGGAAATGCCACTCCAATTAATGGATTTGCACCGGCAGCAAATTCAGGGCTTTTAGACCAGCTCATGCAGAACCTTACACAGTTTGCACAGGATACCGAAAATAGCCAGGCTTTTCCGGCTGCAAAAAACTATTTCACAAACCTTGGCAGCAATCCGGATCAAATATTTGCAAGCACCATCTGCGACCTGCTAAGTGGTATTGAGGGTGTTGTACAGGCCGTATTGGCCGGTTCCCAAGCAGTAGCGGATGCACTGCTTCAGGTGGCTGGTACGCTTATAGATACCCTGCAAACATACTTGAACGAGACCTGGAATATCCCATTTGTCTCGCAGTTCTACAAATGGCTTACCGGTGATGAATTAAGTATGGCCGACTTGATTGCATTGATTGTTGCCATTCCGTTAACTGCTTTATACAAAATAGTCTGCAATGAGGCTCCGTTCCCCGATGATGCAAGTGTCCAGGCGTTTGAGGCTTCATTTAATGCCCAATCCATGCTGAAGGCAGCCGGACTGTCATCCGGTTCCCGGTACATGGCACAGGAGGGGCAGGAGAGTGGCGGGTCCAATACCAAGGGAGTCCAAATGTTTATGGCGCTAGGCACGGTAGTCAGCAATTCATTGTATGGAATGCTGACTACATGTTGTGATGGACAGGGGGAAGTACAGGGTGCTGCCCTGGCAATTCCTACAGTTGTATTCGAATTATCAGGGCAAGTATTCAGTTCACCATGGTGGGGCAGCATATTAGGAGATAACGAACTTTCTACTTCTGAAGGTTGGGAAAAAGCAATTTGGGTTTACGGCACTATGGGAACTGCTATAGACATACTCTTCATCTTCCTTAAGAAGCATATTCCGGAAAACAGTGATGATATAGGTGTTTTAGTGGCCTTTACACTTGGAGTATTCCATGCTGCTTTCGCAGTACTTGCTTGTCTTGCTCTGGTAAATGAGGGGATTGGCTCAAGCCAATCGGCGATTGATATGGCGAGTATTATTACTCCGGTCATACCTGAAGTTGCAAAGCTTCTTTTGCTAAGCGAGTTTGTCGAGGCTAGCAGTGGTGTTACAAAGGCGATCTGCTGCGCAATTGATGCTATTTCATATGCTGCCAGCGCAAGCATTGATTTTTATCGTGCTGTCTCAGACTCCAATGGGGTTAAGGCCCTTAATCCAATATAATGTAAATGAGAGGAGATACAATTTATGCTTATTAAAGTCAAGAAAACAATCAATGGGTTTGTCGAGGTACCCCGTAGGGTTCCGGCATCCCGCGCAGAAAATGATTCAAGTGTCTATAACGGCATATTTCTGAGGCCGAATCTCCAGAGTACCGGGCAGGTGCCGTCCCAGGGTACTATTTGTACAAGCCCGGATATCTGGGTGGCAGGTACAACACCGGTAGCCGGCTTCTGCAATACATTAGCCACAAGTGAAAGCTACGCTATGATATCGGCATCGGATGTTTGTCTGCAGATGGATAACTACTTTTATGTCCGCGGGTATAACGGGGCTGCTGCTCCCCAGACTGTTAACGCAAAGCTTCGCTATGCTCCTTCAGGCATAATAAATAACCCTGGTTTGTGGGCAAACAATATTGTCAAAACCGATCAGAACAATCCAACAGCCACTATTGCCAATCTTGCACCTAATAGCATCGGCGTTGCGGACCAGACATTTTTTTGGCCGAAAGTTCCGAGTCCGTCCGAACTAAACCCCAATAGCACTCACTACTGCATGTTTGCACATGTCTACAGCGGAGATGAACAAATGCCTTCTATTGGCGGGCAGGTGGATATGTGTAATTATATCACGAATGACGTTACATGGGCTTGGCGCAACTTTCAACTGATTGATAACGGTGCACCGGCGTCCGCCTTTAGTGAGCCATTAATTATTCCAAGCGATTGGCCGCAAGGTACAACAGATTACTATATTTTCGTTTGTCCGGTTGGATATCAAGGCTGGGATATAGCATTTGAAAGCAGTCAGGCAGATTCCAAAGGCAACCCGATCTCCTTAACAAGGACTACCATTGGGCAACAGAGCGGTATGTATGGTGTAAAAGCGAATCTTGAACCTGGTTTTCAGTCGACTATATCAATTTACCTGTACAATCCGCGCAGCGTTACTCCTCAGGCCGGTGCAACTGCACATATAATATGTCAGTATGATACATCCGGAAACAATGATGATTTAAAAAGAGCTACAGAGTTGGGACTGATTGATATGAGCTTATGCAAAAGCATCAGCCGCGGATTCAATGATATTGGTCTGGTAGCGGTTATTTCCCTGGGTGACTGTACCGCCATGGGCATATGAACTATTACACTTGTATATCCGATAATTGAACGAGGGTTGAACAATGAATTTGTACGGTTCCATTGCGGTTATAGGGACAATAAGATGTAATATATTGAAAAAGCAATACAATATGAATTTAACGGTTACATGGGGCTTTGAGGAAGTGCCGTATACTTCTCCTTAAATGGGGTAGGGGAAAGTGATTAAAGATTCTAAACAAAAATACATATTTACAGACTGGGAATTAAGATTCTTAGTCTGTAAATATGTGTTTTTGTTTGCTTGGAATATTCCAAGCTTCTAACCCTGCAAGGCATTCGCCTTTATATAGTGATAGTATATTTTCTGCAGTTTCTACGCTTTTTTTGTTTTATATCCTGCAAAATCCATCATTTGTTTTGTGAAATCAGGTTCAATCTCATTATCAAGCGCAAATTCAAGGATTGGGTCATATGCCTTTCTCATCCTGAAATATTCGTAGATACCGTTTTCAGAACAAAGCTGCAGATAACGTTTAGTCATGCCGACAGCTTTCATCTGGTCATTCATAGCGATTGCAGCCCTTGCCAATATACCGTATGCAAGGGTTGGGAGCAGCATTATATTGGACCTCTCTCCGACTTCAATACATAGTCTTGCACATTTAACAGCATTTGAGAAGTCGGACACGGCGCAAAAATAACCGAAGAGTCTCCCTAAAATAATGGTTTTCAAATAAGCACTTACCTTATCAAGATCTGCAAAAATTTCATCTATAATACATCTCTTTGATCCGGCTGTAAATATGAGGCTAAAGGTAAGACGCTGCATTTTTGCCCATTGCATTTGAAACTCTGTATTGCGGTAAAGCGGCGCGTATTCATCAGCCAAGTTACAGTATTTCACAGTGGTTTCATAGGTTTGGTTTCCGCCGTTCATTCTGTTAATAAAAGTATTTTGATAGTGTATTTCTGCCGCTAAGAGATACGCAGCCCATAATTCTTCATATCTTCCCGAAAATCTGAGATTTTGAAGCTCGTCTGATATCATGGATATGGCCTTACTTTCGTCACCCAGCATTTGATAAGCTTTTGCCGCGTACATGCCGATGCTGTGTGTATTCAGATACTGACGTTCGCTTTCCGGAAGATTAAGAGATTTCTCATAGTAATAAACTGCATCCTTCATCCTGCCTGCAAAAAAATGGACAGCGCTCAAATACCTTTCAAACCAGGACTTAACCTTCATATTACCTGCTTTTGCACAGACTTCTATCATGTGGTAGATAATATCATAGGCTTCCTTTATTTGTACATTCCAGCATAAATTATAAAGCTTTTCAATCACAACAGCATAGGTTATTTCGGAAGCAAGGCTTTCAACTTCGGGTATAAGCTCATCGAGCAGCTTGTTTGATTCCTCGAAGGATACGGAATTTCGGAGTACTCTTGCTTTGTGAAGCATAGCTTCTATGTAAAGTTCCTTATCTTCCGAAAGGATTGCGTATTTTGCGGCTTTAGTATACTGCTCATTATTAAAATAATGCAGGGCTTCATTACCTCGTACAGGAATATCTGCAATAGATATTCCGTTTTTCAGAAGCACCTTGAAGGACCCTATTGCCAGAGGCCACCCCTCAGTGACTCTGTAAATTTTTTCATCATTAAAACCTAGAATTTGAGCTGATTCATTCCTTGTAAAGGCGAGTTCCTTTTGGGTAAGCTCTAAAATATTACCTCTAATACGCAAAGGTATAAGCTCCTGAGAGGGAGCTTCCATGCTGCCAAGGCAAAGTGGAATATTATCCGGTTTGTACTTTATGACACCGGTGATAAGCTTCTTAATCCGGAGGTCCTCCACTGTGTGAAGGTCATCTATAATGATCATAAAATTCTCTGACAGCTTTTCGATGCTGTTTATTAACCCATTGGCAAGAATTGTGATAAAGTTATCCCTATTTTCAAAAGGAAAATATTCTGAGACAGTAAAGTTATAATCGGGAAAAGATTGTCGAATGGCTTCACCTAAAGTGCTCACAAAGGTAAATATATCGTTTTCCCCGTCAAGAGAAAGCCAAACGGTGTTTTCTAAAGAATTGGCAATCTGTGAAAGCAAGGTAGTCTTGCCATAACCTGCTCCTGCATGAATATATATGAGCTTGTCTTGACTTCTGAGAACGGTATCTAAAAGTTCTCTGCGGACTATTTCCTCAGAGGCCGCTTTTGGGGCTGTTAGCCTCACACTTGATACATTTATCATACCCTTCACCTCACTGGATTTATGTCAACAACTATATTATATCAGAATGTAGCAAAAATTGAATAAAAATGATAAAAAAAGTCGAATTGTACAATTTTGTTAGTGGTTGGTGTTTTATAATATCATTGAATGGAAATATGCAGAGTTGTGACATTGATTTGAAATTCAGAGACAGGAGCGAATACGGCTGAGCTTTTGTATTTTTTCTGTATTATAAATTTTATTATTTAGTTGCTCAACCGATATTATGTAATTTTGTATGTTATAATAGTTTGTATGTAATAATTAATATACAGAAAAGAGCAATACTAATGAACAGCGTAAAAAATGAAATAGATAGACAGAAATTATATTTGAAAATAAAAGATCAAACCAATGCTGAAGTTTTCCGTATTGCATGGCCGGTGCTGGCAGAGCTTCTTCTAGGCTCTTTATTTGGAATGGTAGATATGATGATGCTTGGAAGAATAAGCAATAATGCATTAGCGGCTGCTTCTGTAGCCGCAGTAGGTATGACGAATCAACCATTATTTGTAGGCTTGTCTCTTGTTCAGGCTCTAAATGTTGGTGGAACAGCAATGATTGCCAGGTATTTTGGTGCCAACCAGAATAAAAAAATAGAAACGACTTTGAAGCATGTAATGCTGTTGAATATGTTTTTGCTGGCAATCCCTCTGTGTATATTGGGATTAATATTTACAGACCCTATTATGAATTTAATGGGAGCCCAGGCAGACACTCTGCAAGTAGGGAGAAGCTATTTTAAAATTATCATGGTAGGATTTATATTCCAATCCTTTAATATGTCAATATCAGCGGCATTGAGAGGAATAGGCCAAACAAAAGTACCAATGGTAATAAACTTAAGATGTAATTTTTTAAATGTTATTGGCAATGCGATACTAATATATGGTTTACTAGGATTTCCAAGGCTTGGAATTACGGGAGCAGGCATATCGACTGCACTATCAAATGTAATTGCAAGCATATTTTTATTTGGATACATTATAAAAGGAAAAAGTATTATTAGATTCAATATAAAGACTCGTTTCAAATTTGATAAGGATATTATGTACAATTTAATAAAAATAGGTATACCGGCATCCTTTGAGCAATTGGTTCTGAGAACCGGAATACTTTTATTTGTCAGGGTAGTTGCCGGATTAGGAACTGTTACTTATGCAGCTCACCAAATAGCTTTAAATATATTGAGCCTTTCCTTTCAACCAGGTCAAGCTTTTGGAATAGCAGCTTCATCTTTAGTAGGGAGAGCATTAGGTGCTAAAGAGCTTAAAAAGTCAGAGGAATATGCTAAAAAAACAAGTAAAATTGGAACTATAATTTCTACATTCATGGCCTTAATATTCTTCTTCTTTGGTCCGCAGATTGTTGGATTATATTCCAGTGATCCAAGAATTATTCAAAATGCTTCTGTTGCGTTAAAGATAATTGCATTAGTTCAGCCGTTCCAATCATCTCAACTTATATTGGCAGGAGCTTTAAGAGGCGCGGGAGATACATTCTGGCCTTTAGTTGCTACATTTTTCGGTGTAATTTTAGTAAGAGTTATACTTGTGTATTTATTTGTCAATGTTATGGGATATGGTTTAGTCGGGGCATGGATAGCAGTATTTGTAGATCAGTTTGTCAGATGGGGGTTCGTTTATATGCGGTTTAGGACAGGAAAATGGAAATATATAAAGATTAGATAATCATATTGGATTAACATATAAGGTCGTGAGTAATCACGATCTTTCGGTTTTCTACAAACTGAAGTAACCTCCTAACTCACTTATCCTTTTACATAAATATAGTGGTCATAGAATATACTGCATTTTATTTTGAGACAAGATTTTGCTATAATTATGTATGGATTTATAAACTTTGACCTTATGCTATAACAGTATTAATTATAATTTATATATTATGTTTACCGGAAAGGAGGAGGAAGATGAGAAAATGTATTGAAGCTTCCCATGCGAGATGCAGAAAAAAAGGGTTTAAGCCTGAAAATGTATTTAGTACAAGAATATTGGAAGGCAAAGATTTGGAACAAAGGCTGGAACTGAATAAAACATTAATAGATACTGCTGCACCATTTGTAAGACATTTATATGATTTTGTTAAAGGCTCCGGTTTTTTTGCTATCCTAAATGATGGTGAAGGCTGTATATTGAGTGTATTTGGCGATGATAATATTCAGTCTGAAGCATATAAGCTTAAAATGGTTCCGGGAGCGTATATGGATGAGGATAATATAGGAACCAATGCGATGAGCATGGTGCTGAGTGAAGGCATACCTGTACAAGTATCTGGTAAAGAGCATTTTGTTAATGCATATCATAAATGGACATGTTCGGCGGCACCCATAAAGGACGCAAGCGGTAGAATTATTGGCATAATAGATTTGACAGGATACAGCGGGAATGTTTACTCTCATACGCTGGGTATGGTAGTAGCAGCGGCAAATGCTATTGAAAGAATGATTGAGGTCAACAACGTTAATTCAAGGTTAGCTATTTCGATGAAACATATTGAGACTATTTTTAATTCTATTTCTTCCGGAATTTTAACTTCTGATTTGATGGGCAACATTAAAGCAACAAACAAGCATATTATCAAAATGTTAGGCTACAGTGAATTCGAAATTAAAAATATGAAAATTTGTGACCTGATAGAGGGTTGGAACGAAATTGTTGATATTCTGGAATCTGGGAAGACTTATACCGATAAGGATGTAAATATAAAAACCAGATACAGTACAATACAGTTCACTCTGACCGGATACCCGATATATGATTCTAATAACAGATTAGTGGAGATAATACATTTACTTAATGAACTGAAGAAGAGCAGGAAGCTGGCCGGTAAAATATTAAGCGGACAAGCTATTTATACGTTTGACAAAATAATCGGAAATAATGAAAAATTTCTAAGAATAATAGATTATGCAAAAAAAATAGCAGATAGTAGATCTACGATATTAATTACTGGAGAAAGCGGTACAGGGAAGGAAATATTCGCCCAATCCATCCATAATTACAGTATCCGGAAGGATGAAGCATTCATAGCGGTTAACTGTGGAGCTATTCCGAGGACGCTGATAGAATCTGAACTCTTTGGCTATGAGGAGGGAGCTTTTACCGGCGCTAAAAAGGGCGGAAATGCAGGCATGTTCGAATTGGCTGATGAAGGTACCATATTCCTTGATGAAATAGGTGAAATGCCGACTGACATGCAAATCAAGCTCTTAAGGGTTATTGAAGAAGGGGTAATAACCAGAATCGGTGGACATAAGCAGATACCGGTGGATGTAAGAATTATTGCTGCCACTAACAAGGATTTAGCTAGGGAAATCGAGAAAGGCAATTTTAGGAAAGATCTTTTCTACAGACTAAATGTACTTCCCATACATTTGCCTGCCTTGCGAGAGCGCAAGGATGACATCCCATTGCTTCTTGGCTACTTTATGAAAAAAACGTCAAAGAAACTAAATAAGAATATTGTGGATATAACACCGGAATATATGGATTACCTCAAAAATTATGATTGGCCGGGTAATATCCGGGAGTTGGAAAATATAATTGAACAGATAGTAAATACTGAATACGGTCAAAGAAGCTTTAATGACAAAGAACCGGAAGTGCAATCCGATAAAATGACTGTTAGTAAGGGATTAAGTCTCGAACAGGTTGAAAAACAACATATAATAAACGTTATAAAAGAAGCTGAAGGCAGTATATCGGTTGCAGCTAAAATATTAGGTATTGGTAGAAATACTCTATACCGTAAGATCGATAAGTACAACATAAAATGTACCGAAATGGAACGGTGTGTCGAAATGGAACACGATAATGTGATGAGTTTGTACTAAAGTGGAACACATCTGAATATAATTTTGAAAAAGCTCAGCGGTTTCAAGCCTCTTTCTGTATATTTCTCTATTTGGCATGGTAGTTGCAATAATAGATAAATAAGAATATACGAAAGGGGTTTTTTCATGTTTGGATATAAAAATAAAGTACTCAGAATCAATTTGAAACAAAAAAGTGTAATAGTTGAAGCTTTGGATATGGAAAAAGCAAATAAGTTCATTGGCGGAAGAGGACTCGGCACTAAAATGTTCATGGATGAGGTTGACCCCGGAGTAGATGCGCTTAGCCCGGAAAATAAGCTGATGATTGTAACTGGACCATTGACCGGAACAACTATACCAACTGGTGGGAGATATATGGTAATTACTAAATCTCCGCTTTCCGGTACAATAGCCAGCTCCAACTCGGGAGGTTACTGGGGAGCTGAACTGAAAGCGGCAGGCTATGATGCAATCATAATAGAGGACAAGGCAGACTCGCCGGTATATATTGCTATTGAAGACGACACGGTTGAAATAAAAGATGCAGCAAAGCTTTGGGGAAAGGTAGTATCGGAAACTACAGATCTATTGAAAAAGGAAATGCCGGATAAGTCAAGGATCATGACAATAGGGCCTGCCGGTGAAAAACTATCTAAAATGGCAGCAATATTGAACGATTATGATAGAGCAGCCGGTCGTTCCGGAGTAGGCGCAGTCATGGGTTCTAAAAACCTGAAAGCAATTGTGGTCAAGGGAAGCAGCAAGACACAGGTATTCGATGAGGGAAAACTAAAAGCGGTTAACTCAACCTGTTTGAAAAATATCAAAGAAAATGGTGTTACTGGAGGAGGGCTTCCAACTTATGGTACAGCCGTACTTGTAAATATTATTAATGAAAATGGAGTAATGCCAACCAACAACTTCCAAACTGCATTTTTTGATAAGGCTGATGACATCAGCGGAGAAACAATGACCAACAAATACCTGCTTCGAAAGAACCCATGCTACAGATGTCCTATAGCATGCGGAAGATGGGTTAAAATCGAAGATATGGGGCTTGAAGTCGGAGGCCCTGAATATGAGACTATGTGGTCCTTTGGCTCAGATTGCGGTGTGGATGATATAGTAGCAATATTCAAGGCAAATTACTGGTGCAACGAGTATGGTTTGGATACAATTTCCGTAGGCTCTACTATCGCTGCAGCTATGGAGCTCTATCAGAAGGGATATATAAAAGAAGCTGAATTGGATGGTATTTCACTTAAATTCGGAGATAAAGATGCTGTTGTAGAATGGACAAAGAAGATAGGTAAGGCAGAGGGCTTGGGAGCTAAAATGGCTGAGGGTTCCTATAGACTGTGTGAAGCATATGGAGCTCCTGAACTTTCAATGTCGGTTAAAAAGCTTGAAATACCGGCTTATGACCCAAGAGGAATTCAGGGACACGGCCTGCAATATGCTACTTCCAACAGAGGCGGATGCCATGTGCGCGGTTATATGATCTCGCCCGAAATATTGGGTCTGCCCGAAAAACTGGATAGATTTGAATTGAATGGTAAAGCACAGTGGGTAAAGATATTCCAGGATTTGACGGCTGTTATAGATTCCCTTGGCTTGTGCTTATTCACCTCTTTTGCAATGGATGCGGCTATGTATGCTGATTTATATAATGCCGTATGTGGCACCGAGCACACTGCTGAGTCATTATTGGAAGCCGGTGAAAGGATATACAACATAGAAAAACTGTTCAATTTGCAGGCGGGAATAGATCCATCACAGGACACTCTGCCGAAGAGATTATTAGAAGAACCCATTCCTGATGGTCCGTCAAAAGGCAGTGTTCACAGATTATCCGAGCTTTTGCCGGAATACTATGAACACAGAGGCTGGGATGGCAGCGGAATTCCAACGACTGATAGATTAGCCAAGCTTGGATTATAATTTTTTATCCCCTGGGGGATGGTTTAGTATATCTAGCAATAAAAAAGGATTGGGGGTGAGGGTATGAAAATCATTGCCAAATTGTTCGCAACCTTTAGAGACGGAAGACAAAATGTACAAGTTATGGATTTGCCGGAGTCTTCAACTGCAAATGATGTAATTAGTAAATTAGGCATAATCAGGTCAGCGGTAGCTATACTGCTTATTAATGGAAGAGATGGAAAACCTGATACAAAGCTTGTTGAAAATGATACAGTATCGCTATTTCCGCCGATAGGAGGGGGTTAAATGATTTTTATTTAGGGAGCGAATTGAACGGAGAAGAAAAAAGTATTATTAGATTTAATATAAAGACTCGTTTCAAATTTGATAAGGATATAAGGTCGTGAGTAATCACGATCTTTTTTATTGGCAAAATGTGATTTTCCACATAGCGTATAAATATTATAAAGTTATAGTAATAAACCCTAGCTAATACTGAATAACATATACATGAAGAATGAGATTTTACCTCTCTGAAAAGTATAAGGGGCACTTTTATGAGTAAAAGTATGCATAAGGGGATTCTCTCAACAATATTTTTGGTTAGTATATTATTCGTGTTTCTGCTTGGGTTAAAGAATAACATACAGCAAATAAAAGAGGAAAATATAGGTGATAAGCTTACTGAAATGAATGAATACAAGCCTCAGAACGAACAGGAAAGCAGTATGGTTCTTTGGAAAGCTGTTGAAAGAAAAGACAGCTATAATAATGAACTGCAGCTCTATAGCAAAGATAATGCTGTTTTTAATGGAGATACTATTGAAATTATATCTAAGAAGGAAGAGCGAGAGGGAAAACTCTATACATCAGGACTTGTAGAAAGTACTCATGCGTACAAATACGGTTATTTTAAATTTAATATTGAAATTTCTGAAGGTAAGGGCATTTTCCCTGCAATATGGTTTATGCCGGAAGATGGAGATAAACTTCCGGAAATAGATTTATTCGAAATGATAGGGGATGAACCGTATACTTTTTATGGAGTACTGCACTTTGAGGAAGATAGCGTACAGGATTCAGATTACTTTGCACAGGAAGTACCAATAAAGCACCAATATTCTGTTGCCCTGAAGTGGACTGAAGAATCTCTTAGCTGGTACATAGACGGGCAGGAGATGTACTCTACAGCACAGGGAGTGCCACAGGAGTATATGTATATAATAATAAACCAGGCAATTGGAGGGGATTGGCCGGGGAATCCAAATTCTGACACGATTTTTCCCAGCCAGTTTAAAATTCTTTCTTCACATCTAGAGCCTATATTTAAGAAAGGCAGGAATTAAGCAATGCTATTTTACTTAATTCTTTTTTCAAGTACATTCTTTTCCATTTTCCATCTGGTAAGTTCATATAAATATAGGGATAGAAAGGCTTTGTACAAAGTCAATCAAAAGGGTATGTCAATTTTAGTGCCTTGTTATAATGAAGCTCTAATTTTAAGGTATACTGTCGAAGGATTGCTAAATGTAGAATATGATGATCTGGAGATAATATTCATTAACGATGGTTCAATTGACGATACCTTTCAGGCTTTGTATGAACTATTGGACTTAAGCCGATGGGACATAAAGATTTCAGATATCTTGGCAAATAAAGTGAAAGGAGTATATAAATCAAACAAATATCCGTTTATGTATGTGATTGACAAATACAAAAGCGGAAAAGCAAACAGTCTTAATATCGGTGCTTTATATGCTAAAAATAAGCTGATTGTAACTATGGATGGTGACTGTGTTCTGGAGAAAAATGCTCTGGCAAAAATGAATACCGCCTTTGATGATGAAAATGTTATTGCATCTGGTGGTGTTGTTCATATCATGCAGTTGTTCAAACTGGACAGCAAGCCTGGACTGGTTACCTTGATGCAGGGGCTGGATTATATAAAGGGGTTCTATATTTATAAAGCATCTCTTGCCTATAATGAAGCGCTAACTATAATCTCCGGAGCTTTTGGGGTATTCAGGAAAGACATTATTATGGAAATCGGCGGGTTCAGAGCAGGTTTAGGTGAAGATATTGATATAACTTTAAGGCTTCAGGAATATGCAAAAAAGCATGATAAAAAAGTGGTATTTATGAGAAACGCAATATGTTATACCGAATGCCCGGAAAGCTTGCCGGAGCTGGTTAAACAGAGGGTACGCTGGCAAAAAGGGTTCATTAGTGCTGTTTTAAGTAATAGCAGCTTCCTGTTTAAAAATATTTTTAATAGCAATTTATGCTTCATTATTATTATAGATGCTCTGTTAAGTAATTCATTTGCCACTGTAGTATTTATCATTAATGCTATTTTGGTATTTATAAAGTTGACATATGGTTTTCCCTTGAACTTATTTGCTTATTACCTGACCACAGTAATATTTAATATATTTTATTCAGTCATAGCAATTAAAAGCGCAAAGAGGAATACTCCGACTCTTAAAACAAGGCCCCTCTACCTCATGATTATTTTTGATATGGTGTTTTTTCAGTTCTTGAGAATATTCTTCTTCCTGGAAGGGGTATTGACATTTTATTTTGATAATAAATATTGGTATAAAGTGGTCAGAACTAATAATTGTTATAAAGTGTAAGGCTGCGGGGGGATAACTGTGGAAACACAAGTAAACATCTACAGACATGAAGTTAAGTACTACATTAATAAAATCCAGGCTGCTGAATTAAGGCTCTTTCTAAAAGATAATATGTACCTGGACCCACATGGTGATGAAACAGGTTCCTATTGGATCAGGAGCCAATATTTCGATACTATGGATAATAAGGATTATTATGAAAAAATCATAGGTCATAGTATCAGAAAAAAGATACGCCTCCGTATATACAATATAAATGCTGTTGCCGTAAGGCTGGAGATAAAGAACAAATTCAACGATTATACCCTTAAAGAGTCTGTTAGCATATCAAATGAAGATGCAAAGAAGCTTATCCATGGAGATTACAATCCACTGCTCAGATATAATGAGAATGCTGCAAACAAAGTATATGTCTATATGCTTAGGAATCTTTACCGCCCAATGATTATTACAGATTATGAAAGGGAGGCATATTTTTATCCTTTTCAAAATATCCGTGTAACTTTAGACAAGGATTTACGTGCTGCATTTGGCTCATATGATTTGTTTGAAGAACATATAGGCATGATACCCGTATTCAACAGTGGTGTATATATATTGGAAGTAAAATATGATCACATGATACCAATTTTTCTGCAAAGAGTATTATCAAACTTTACAGCAGAAAAATCCCAGATAAGCAAATATTGTTTGGGAAGAACCATACTGGAAAATAGGGGGGAGTTTAATGGATAAATTAATAAATCAAGAAACCTTATTCAATTTATTTGGAGGTATAGATACTTTTACTATTGAAAATATCATTTTTAACATAACAATTGCAACACTGCTAGGTTTATTTATATATTTTGTCTATAAAAAAACTTTTACCGGTGTCATGTATTCGCAGAATTTTAATGTTACTGTCCTTATGATTTGTGTAATTACTTCAATTATCATGATGCTGATTGGAAATAATCTGGCATTATCCCTTGGCCTGGTAGGCTCTCTTTCTATTATACGTTTTCGTACTGCGATTAAAGAACCCAGGGATATTGCTTTTATATTCTGGGCAATTGCAGTAGGATTAGCTGCCGGAACAAGTGAGTTTATCATTGCCATTATTGGAAGCAGCATTATTGCTTTTCTATTATTTATATTTAGTAAGGTTATATATAGAGATTATAGCTATTTGCTCATATTAAAAGGCAGTGATATACAATCAAAAGCAATACTGGATGTTTTTCGGGAATATGAAATCCCATTCAAATTGCGCATGAAAAACACCAATAATGTTTATATGGAAAACACCTATGAAATCACTCTTAAATCAGTAAGTGAAGATATATTGATAAAAACTTTGAAAGCAATCGGCGGTATAGATGAGATACATATTGTCTCTTATAACGGCGAAATTACCGGATAACTTTTAGGGAAAAGGTGGCAATAATGAAGCAAGCATGGAAACTGAGATGCATATTTGTTGTTGTATGTATAAGCATCGTGTTATATATGGGTTTTAATAGATACATGCTGCAATTGAAATCAGAGAAAGAAAATAAAGGATATCAATTGGTTATAAATGAGGTAATGGCTAATAACCGCAGCAGTATAAGGGATGAGGAAGGCGATTTTGAAAGCTGGATTGAAATCTTTAATAAAGGAAATACTGCTGTGGATTTGCATGGCTTTGGGTTGTCTAATGATTCAAAGCAGCCCTTTTTATGGACTTTTCCTGATATAACAATAGAGCCGGAAGCTTTCCTAATTGTATGGGCATCAGCAAAAAATAAGAGTGCGGCAAATTCTTATCTGAACACGAATTTTAAGTTGAATAACAAAGATAGGTCCATAATTCTTACTGCACCTAATGATAAATGGAATGACATTTTTGCGGTTGAGCCTATGGCTGATAATATTTCGTATGGCAGGGTACCCGATGGGAGTTCAGAACTCTACGGACTTGATGAAGGGACACCGGGTAAAACCAACTCAGGTGAAATCCTGCTTAAAGGGCCTGATGCAAAGAGATTGGAGGGACCTCTTTTTTCTCATGACGGTGGATTCTACAGAGAGGCATTCAATCTGGTTCTGACAACAAATTATACTGATGCAGTAATCTGCTATACACTGGATGGATCTGTCCCCACAAAAGAATCAGAGCACTACACCGAACCGGTACAAATCGCAGCAAAGACTAATGAGGCTACTGTAGTCCGCGCAAGAGTGTATAAAGATGGCTGTCCCAAGAGCAAAGTCATTACGCAGAGCTTCTTTGTTGACGAGAATATAGGAAGTACCTATAACACTCCTGTTATTTCATTAGTAACCGATCCTGAGAATTTATTTGATTACGAAAAGGGTATCTATGTCGCCGGAGTTGTATTTGACCAATGGAAAATGAATAATCCCAATAGTGAAATAAATCGAATGACACCTGCTAATTATAATCAAAGAGGGAAAAGTTGGGAAAGAGAAGCGAGCATGGAACTTTTTGAGCCTGATGGTACAGCGGGATTGACACAAAATATTGGTATCAGGACTCATGGAGGATATTCAAGATCCAAGAACCTAAAGTCATTGTCATTATTTCCCCGTAAAGATTATGATGATAACGAATATATTACGTATGATTTTTTTGATGGTAAAGCTAAGAATTTTATTAGTCATAATGAAGTCAATCAATTTTCCAAGTTATTATTAAGAACTTCATCCACAGATAGTGAATATTCCTTATTTAGAGATGCACTTATTCAAAGCCTGGTGCAGGAACTCATGGCCTTGGATACACAAAGTTCAAAGCCTTGTATAGTGTACATAAACGGAAAATATTATGGAATTCATAATATCAGAGAAGCCTACGATAAAAACTATGTAAGTGAGCATTATGATATGAACCCAGAAGATGTGGTTATTATAAAAAACCCGACAGGTATTGCAGGAGTTGAGATTAAAGAAGGTAATGCCGGCGATGAGATGCATTACAATCGAATAATCAAATATGTGGAAGAAAATGATATAAAAGCAATCAGCAGCTATGATTATATCAAAACTCAAATTGATACGGATAATTTTATAGAATATAATGTATTGCAAATTTACTGTGATAACCGTGACTGGCCGGGAAATAATGTGTCCATATGGCGAAAAAGAACACCGTCTTATGAATCAGATACACCTTATGGGCATGATGGACGCTGGCGGTGGATGGTTTATGATTTGGATTACGGATTTGGATTACATTATGGTGAAAAAGCAGCTAAAAATAACACGTTGAAAATGGCAATGGATGAGAACGGGCCTGAATGGCCTAACCCGCCTTGGTCAACTTTTCTGTTGAGATCATTACTTGAAAATGTTGAGTTTAAAAATCAATTTATAAATGTATTTGCAGATAGACTTAATACAATTTTTTTACCTGAAGTTGTAGTAGAAGAAATTGAAGCTATGAAGGAAGTTTATTACCCGAATGTAACGACTCATATTACAAGATGGAATTTGCATGATAATAAAATTGAAAATTGGTTGGACGAAATTGAAGGGATGAAAAAGTTTGCAATAGAACGTCCCAATTATATACGTCAATATATCACTGAATATTTCAGCTTAAGCGGTACTACTGAGATAAGAATTGATATGAATGAAGGCGGAACTATAAAGGTTAACTCCTTGAATATTGAAAACACAGATATTCCTTGGAAGGGTATTTATTTTAAAGATATTCCTATCACAGTTGAAGCTATACCGGAGCCGGGATTTATATTCGCAGGCTGGGAAGGAATAGATAAACCAATGGGAAAAACTATTACAATAAAATTATCACAAGCTTTAAATCTAAAAGCAATTTTTAAGAGTGACATACCAACTGAATTAAGCTGGGCCAGGAGGTGATTGACATTAAGATAAACATGAAGGTTGTAATTTTATCAATTCTTATTGCTCTATTCATGTATCCGAAAACTATAGAATTTTTGATTACCAGTGGAGAAAATATGTGTGTTGCACATACACTAAGTACCGGTACTGTGCAAATCAATAAGTCTACTACCGATCCACATAAAACCAAAATTGTTTTTATGTTTGACGATGGGTGGAATAGTGTTTATAGAGAAGCCTATGGGATAATGGCGAAATATAACTATACGGCAAGTATAACTGTTGTTCCTTCACTAATTGGTGAAAAAGAGTACATGTCATATAAGCAGCTCTCTGAATTATATTTAGAGGGCTGGGATTTGTTAAATCATTCTTACTCACACAAAGAAAATATGTATGATAATCCTGATGAAGTTCTTTCGGATTTTAATAAAGCCAGGAAATGGATGAATAACAGATATATCGGAAATTGCAGTGATATGACAGCTTTACCCTTTGGAGAAATTAACCCATATCTTATTAACGGGCTTAAAGATGCCGGGTATAGTAATGTCAGAACCTCTGATAATATTATAGTATTGAATAAAAATACTATTGGGTATTATCCGGTTACTACAATAACTCTATTGACAGGTGTAACTGTAAATGAAGTTAAAAATATACTTACACAGGAATATGATGAGCCTAAACCATTTATTTTACTGCTGCATAAAATCGGAGACAGAGACAATGGGTATAGTATGACATATAGTAAAGATAAGCTTGAAGAGATTATCATGTTTATTAACGGACATAGTGACAAATTTGAAGTAATAAATTATTCTCAATTGTTTGACTAGAACCCCTGACAGCAAAGCTGATACTGAGAAAGCGTATGTCTTCTTTATGGACAAGCCGGTTGATATAGTTAAAGTCATGGAAAAAATAATACAGCAGTCCTATATAGTAGAGCAAAAGGCACAATTAATATGGCATATATTGACAGTTTATTATATATTATATTATAATAAATAAAAGATTACAAATATTAACCAATAATGACAAAATATACCGAAAATATTAGCAATAAGATTCGTTATATATGCAACTTTCGATGTCTTTCATATGACTTAACATATACATCCCTTCATATATAAAACATTAAGACAGCAGACATTGACTGATTTCCCGCCAACTCCAAAAGAGCAGCATACTCACTTCTGCGTGATCTGTAGTTACCTGAAATCTCAGTATTATAGTTTCAAAATAAAGTAAGCTCAGAGCCAATGGCTTTATCCCGTTTTGTGTCTTGAGCTTAAGAAAGGAATGATTATAGTTATGAAAAAGCTCTCATCAGATGTTTTATTTCATTGCTTTGGGACAGAAAAGAGCGAACCTGTGACACCGGAACTAGCGGCAAGGATGATTAGTGTTTCAAAGCTTAAACAGATACCTATTAACACACACCGTATTGATAAAGTGGAGGATTGGAAAGAACTTAACCTGGGATATGGAAATGCAACTTGGAATACAGTATCGAAATTTATTGATCTTTCAGATTGCACACCTGTCTGGAACATTAATCTGCCAACAAGTGCAGATGAAGCAATTGCACGTACGCATAAGGCAGTTAAGCTTGGGGGTAAACGTCCGATAAAGCTGGAAGTACTGGATAAAAGTCTGACTTGGAATGTCAACTCGGAGATTGAAAAAGCTGTAAATGTTTTAATGAATAAAGAAAAGCTGGATATTTGGCCACTTGTAGCTCCTAAAAGAGAAACTCTAAACCTCTTTGATAATTGGGGATGTTCTCTTATCAGAATTATGGGGTCACCCATCTCTTCAGGGCAGGGTATTTCTTCTGAAAATGAACTATTAATAAAGGAATTTATAAATGAAAAGAAGACAAAGATAATGCTTGACGGCGGTATTGGCAGTCCGGAACATGTTTTACATGCCTTGGATTTAGGATTTGACAAGGTTCTGGTGAATAGCTGTTTATTCAAAGATAGTAAGGACCCTGTTGATATATTGGAAAAAATCATAGATGTAATAACAGCAAGATGAAGATGATAAAAATCAGTTGAGTGGTATAAGGAGGAAATCAATGGTTGACAGAACCAATGCATTGTCGGACTTGCCATTCGCTCATTTGGTTATGAAATTTGCCGGTATTAATATTCACGTATTCTCTAATGCGGTGCTTCTTGACAAGTTAAAAATTTTCTGGGAAGGCTCCGCAGAATATGTATATTATACGAATGAAACAACTGTCTGTAATGAGTGGAAAGTCTATATTGATATTGCTGATCTGACACATGAAAAGACATTGACTGATATTAATGGGAAAACAGTTAGACTGACACTTCCAATGAATTCATGCATAACTGAAGTGAATAGTTTTCTTAGAGAGTTTATAACAAAGGTAACTCTTGCAGAAGGTTACGTATGGCTGCATGCGAGTGCCTTCGAATTATCAGGAAAAGTTATAGTTGTTATTGGCAATAAAGGTGACGGTAAAACGACTTGGCTATTAACAGCTATCTGCAGGAAAAATGCAAGATTGATTGGCAATGATCAGAGTCCCATAGGTATAGATAATGGAAAATTGGCGATTTATAGATGGAGGCCGGATGTGAAAATATGTCCAGGCACCTTGGATTTTGTCGGGTTAAGTTTTGATTACAATGAACCTGTTATTGACAGGTATTTGATGATGCCATTTCTAAATCAGTATGAAGTGATTGATTTTTTAGAGTTGTCAGAGAGAAGCAATCAAATCATAAGAAAATTTCCTTTGGATAAAGCATTTGGCATTACACCTGCAACCTCCAATACTATATCATTGGTAGTTTTCTTAAAGGGTGAACCGGCATCTGAGATACAGAGAATAAATGAAGCAGAGGCTAGGTTATTATGGGATAAGATATCGAATGATCCTGAAATTATCACGCCGGATAAATTGGAAAACTGGAATATGCATATACCCTTCTGGAATAAGAGGGTAAATGGAATAAAACCTGATAATGATGCGTTGAAGCTGGGGGAGGAGTCCTTGGAGTACTTATTTAAGAATATTCCGGTCTTTAAGGCATATAGCAGACTATCAGTTGTTGAAATAGAAAGTTTCCTTGATAAAATTAGCAAGGAGAACTATTATGAATGATTATTCCAGAACTTCAATTGAAAAGGTCAGTAAAATATACAAAGACTTCATTACAAAGGAGTATGATGTTGCGGCTGTTGCAATAGGCGGGTCGGCAGCCAGAGGATATGCTTGCCCCGGAAGTGATATTGATATTCTGTACTTTTGTAAAAACCAGAAAAGCTATCAAAAGAGATTTGAGACATTTGAAGATATAAATATTGAGATTCATTACATACCAATTATAATTCCGGAGCTTTTATACAATATGTCCTTGCCCTTAATTAAAGAATCGGCAGAAATTGCAGTCAGCCCTATTGATCTAAGTATTTTGGGAGAAAAGAAATGTGAAAAGTATATAGGCGGGAACGATTGTGAACTCGATAAGGTTTTATCGGCATGGAGAGAATTAAGCAAAATGTTTGATACCGTAATTCTGTACCAGGATGGGGACTGGTATGAAAAGGCCTATAGAGCATTTCATAAAATTGCACCTGATAAGGCTTGTATTGTAGATTTGTTATTCAAGTACAGAGCCGGTATGGATGCGGTTAGTTATATGATTTCTATACTAAAATTAGGTGCTATATATAATAACAAAGTCTATTCAAAAGTTTTATGGACTGATCATTATCTGAATGAAAATCCCAAAAGTGAAATAAAGTATCTGATTCATGAAATTGTGAAACCGATAAACAAGATCCCTGACGAGTGGTTATCACAGGCGGATAACGGTTTTAGACAATTATCCCGGCAGCATGCAAAGATTTCATGCAGTACATGCCAGGGAAACATAATAAGGTGCAATATTGGAAGATGTGCAAATGACTATTTGAATGATACAAAAAGAGCGATTGAAAGCAACTATATTATAGGAGCATTGCTTTCATTAAAAAAAGCGGTTGACTATTCCAATAAAGCAGCTAAAACCAATAACTTCCCCGAAATTGTGATGCCTGGCGATTGGTATGATTTCTGGAAGGAAAGAAATCTGGCAGATGAAGAGTTATTTGAGAGACTTATCAAAATCTCGTTTGGTTTATAAAGCACTTAAAAAGAAATATCTGCAAAAGGATGTCTAAGGGGGAAACATGGAACATGAAACGTGATGTTTTGACAGATACTGTAGATTCAAACATTATGAGGGCCAATATAATAAAAAAAGAAATATCAGGTTTTTTCATACTGGATGATGGAACGCCTATAAAAGAATGTTCAAAAATTGTTGAATATATAAAAGGTAAGGGATATGACGTACACATTTGTTCTCTTGAAAGCATCACAGAAGATATTTATAAATCTATGATGAATAGTGAGCTATTTTCAGGAGATTACTGCATGGTAGGGCTTGGAGACGGAGGCAGCCGTATTTTAAGATATCTTAAGCCATACATAGCTCCGAATGTTAGCTGCTATGAATTGGAGTGGTCAAGACTTTGGAAAGATGGATTTGGTTATGGATTCAAGAATAATGCGGATGAATTTAGCTGGAAAGACAAAAAAATAGTTATTGTTGAAGATGTTATAGCGAGCGGAGAAACGCTTCTGAATGCGATTCAATGTCTGGAAGGTATGGGGGCAAAGGTTCGGGGGGTCATATCGACGATAATCAGTGAGTATTCACCCTTGATAAAATCGGACAAGCTTCCTTATACAACTATAGGTGTTTGTGTATGTAATCAAAAGCCGGTTAACGAGGATGAAAAATCCAAGGCACATTGGTTTCCACCTATATATTCATTAAGACATTTATTGTATGGGGAGAATGAGATGCCAGATTTTTATGAAAAGCTTAGCGAGATTTATTTTGATGGTGATTCAGATATACGTGAAATGTTTTATGAAGCCAGGTTATAGGGCTGCTTTTATTTGCAGAAGGTAAATTAACCGGTTTGGATTGCTAAGATCTGAGGAGTGAAAATGATATGAAAAATGGCTGGGGAAAATTCGTTACATCACCTCATTTTGTAAAGGTAGAAACAAGCAATGGAGCCTATGCTTATAATTCTTTATTTGGCGGATTTAAAAAGCTATCCATTAAAGAAAATGTTGTTTTAGCAAAAATTGCAAACGGTCAATTGGATAATATTTCTGATACTGATGAGATTCTGAAGGATTTGCATGCAAGACACTTTATATCAAACACTTCTGGTATAGATGAAGGTGAGATACTTAGTGCATTAGTCGATAAATATGAATCGAAAGTAAAAAGCGGCAGTAGTATTACAAAGCTATTGCTTCATGTTACGCAAAAATGTATGTTGGCATGTGCATATTGTTATATTCCTGATGCGCCTTATGCAAACTCAAAATGCTCAGATTCAGTATCCGGCTGCATATCTGAGGAAGCTTCGGAAGATATGAGCTGGGACACTGCGAAAGCATCAATTGATGCGTTTTATGAAATAATCAAGCAGAACGGACAAGCTTCCATTCATATTCGGTTCCACGGCGGAGAGCCATTAATTATGTTTGATTTAATCAAAAAATCAATTAACTATGCAGATGAGTTATTCAAAACTCATAAGTTAACATACCACATAAATACAAACGGTGTGCTGATGACAGATGAAATGGCAGCATTTTTCAGCAGTCATAAAGTTCATATAGAAGTGAGCATTGACGGAACGCGTGAAATTCATGACAAAGTAAGACCATATAAGAATGGGTTGGGTAGTTTTGACTCAGCAATCGATGCAATAAACAAATTGCTTAAAGCTAAGTTTTCATTGAGCAGATTGAATTTTGCGGTAACGTTAAATGATGCAAATATCAATTCACTGACAGAGATAATCGATTTAGCAGCAAATGCCGGGATCAGAGAAGTTGAGATCAACACATTGCTGTTTGAGCATCCTATGGATATTCTGGATAGAGTTGATGAAAGGGTTGATAAGCTGATTCAAGCAAGGATATACGGAGTCAAAAGATCTGTAAAAGTATCCGGCAAATGGTTTAAACTCTTCGAAAGACTATATAACCCGGTGCTGAATTACTGCGGGAGAATGGGACAGCAGATTGGTGTAGATTCTCATGGTGATGTTTTTCTTTGTACAGGCTATCTTAAGCGTTTTGGAGGCATAAAAGAGTGGGAAAAAATTATAAAAAGAGATGATTATATAGATATATCAATGAGAGTAGTTGGAAGGATAAAGGAATGCAGAGATTGTATGCTTGAAGGATTATGTGCAGGCGGCTGTGTTGCATCGGTGGTGAAGTCCTACCAATCTTTTGATTGTGCAGAAAGAAAAGAATGTGAATTCAGAAAGAAAATTGTGGCAGGTTTAATTGAGAATATTGAAAGGATTAATGGAAATGGTGTATGCATAGAAGAAGTTGATTCTTCCTATGTACCGACAATAGTCTCAAATATTGATTAGAATGTGAGGGGGAAATAATATGGCAAAAGCAGTTTCTTTGATTTCACCTAATGTGTTGGAAATAAGGGATTTCGAAGTACCTGTATGTGATGATGGTATCATTATCGAAGTGCTGGCATGCGGGGTGTGCGGTACAGATGGTCATATTGTCGATGGAAAGTTTAATGTACCATATCCTGTTATTCCGGGCCATGAAATATATGGAAAGGTGGTAAGCATTGGTTCTAACAATCAGGTAGAATCCTTAAACGGTAATCTTAAGATCAACGATATTGTCGCAGTAATACCAGGCAAGTGCTGTGGTGTGTGTGCGTATTGCAAGCATATTCCGGATGAAGAGGTTTTATGTCCTAATCGTGTCACCTACGGGATAAGCCTGTCAACATATGAATATCCTGTTTTGGGCGGCGGATATTCTGAGTATGTTGTACTGAAGAAAGGTTTTAAGGTCTATCATCTGCCTGAAGAATGGCCTTTTGGATTGGGTGCATTGATAGAGACAGTCGCAGTAGGGGTAAATGCAGCAACAAAAGCTTTCAAGTACTCAGAACCCGTTGAAAACAGAGAATTGACTGCTGTTGTATTAGGTGCCGGTGCTATAGGATTCTTTACTTCAATTGGGTTAAGACGAAGAGGCATTAAGGTAACCGTTGTTGAGCCGAAAGAAGAACGAAGAAACAGGATGAGGCGATTCAAGTTCGATGAAGTGTATGATACAAAACCGGAAATTGATGAACTGTGGCTGAATGAACTGTGGAATAAAATGGAGGGTTTGGGTCCGGATATCGTCGTCGAAGCTGCCGGAACCTTGAAAGCCTTTAATGATGCAATGAAAATTGTGCGCCGCGGGGGCACAATTGTTGAACTTGGTAATTTTGCCGATGTCGGAAGCGTTGAGGTTAAACCAAGTGAAATTTGTAGAAAACAATTGCGCATAATAGGTACTGCACTTGCACCGGAATATACATTTGATGAAGCAAAAGAAATAATAAATGATTTACGTGAGTTTGCTGATGATATAATTCTTATTTACGATTTGGAAGATTATGATAAAGCTTTAGATAATCTGCGAGTACATAAAAAGGGATTAAAGGCTTTGCTGGTCCCAAGAAAAGAGGTCGATTCAAATGAGTAACAGCATCATTGATAATTGGTGCTTTAAAAGCGCAATTGAAAAGGCAAAGTTCTCAGGAATTGCAAATGTAGTTAATAAAGCAAATGCTTTGGGCGAGGATGTTATAAGACTGGAAGTGGGAGATGTTGACTTGAACCCGCCAGAAACGATATTGGACGGAATTGTCGATGCGTTTGCCAAGAATAAAACCCATTACCCTCCGTTTAAAGGGGATAAGCTTTTGATAGATAAAATTATTGAGACATTTAAGAAAGAAGAAATGCTTATTGATGAGAAGCAAATTCTTATATGCCCGGGTGGGTCAATGGGTATGTACCTGTCTATGCAGGCTCTTTTCCAGACCGGTGATGAAGTTCTGATATTTGAACCTGTTTGGCCGCACCTTGTTGAAATGATTGTTTTAGCGGATGCGATTCCGGTAAAAGTACCGCTTAAAGCGGTAAATAATTTTCATATTGATATAAAAGAATTAGATAGCTATATAACAGATAAGACAAAAGCGGTTGTACTAAATTCACCCAATAATCCTACCGGTGTCATCTATACAAAAAAAGAAATTAAAGAGCTGGCGGATTTTTGTGGGAAGAACCATCTCGCCATCATCAGCGACGAAGAATATGAAGCATTTCGTTATGGAGACAATGAGTTTTTCTCATCGCTAAGAGTACACGATGCAACTATAGTATCACGTTCATTCTCAAAGTCATTATCTGTTTCAGGTCTCCGGCTTGGTTATTTGATAGGTCCGCCTAGCTGGATGGAACGCATCTCAAAGTTAAGTCTGTTCTCTACTATGTATCCGTCATCGATAATTCAACATGCAATAGCAAAAGAAATCGAGAATGATACAGGCTTTTCTGACAATATGGCAGCCAGGTTTGAAAAGCGGATGACTGGATTTGTTAATGGATTGAATGAAATTGAGGGGGTAAAGTGCAATTTTTCTGAAGGTGCCGTATATGTATGGGTGGATTGCAGAAGCGTGGATGCTGATGATTTTAATATTGCAGACAGGTTATTGCAAAAAGAGAAGGTTGCAGTTGTACCCGGAAGCTGCTTTGGAGAGTCTGGAAAAGGCTTCTTGAGAATATCCCTTGGGGCAGATGAAAGTAAACTGGAGGAAGCAATCAAGAGGATTCAGAGAGAACTCAGAAAAAAATAGTTATTATTGGGAATTGCATTCCAGGAGGTCTTAATTCATGGATTATATGTTGGGATTAAGTGCTGAGCCGATTAATAATACAATCAGTCCACTGCTAAAAGGGGTCGGAATGATACGAAGCGAGTATCCATGCAGACTGATTGAAGAACATATTGCATTGCCTTCATGCCGTGCGTATGTTGCGGATTATGTAAGCAATATATGTAAGATTTTTTATCCGATGGAGGTTTGGTACAGAACCACAGAATTCATTACACCTGAGGTTAATGTGCTGATGGGAGCAGATGATGAGATTGTCGAAGAGAAAAATTATATGCTGGGTTTAAGGGGAGTCCGTAGGGGTTTACGGTATAAAGAGACATTCAGATTGGAATTGGAGAACATTTCGAACATAGCAAAAGAATATGATAATCTGCATGTGTTATTTCCATACATAAAGGACCCGGAGGAATTGGAAGTATGCATAGAATTATTGGAGAAAGCCGGCTATCCAAACCGTTATGGCATTATGGCGGAAATACCGTCTTCGATATTTCTGCTTGATGAGTTTATAGATCTGGAAATATCCAATATTACAATAGGTGTTAATGATCTGACTATGTTAACGTTAGGAGCTTATAGAGGGTCTGATTATCATGATCCGACTCATCCTGCTATAGTAAAAATAATTAAAGAAGTTTTGAGTAAAGGAAAGAAAAAAGGTATACCTGTAACAGTAGCGGGTATAGTAAACAAAAAATTATGTGATATTTGCGAGAATATAGGTGTTGACCGGGTAGTTGTCAACTATGATTTGCTGCCGGATGTACTGGGATTATCTGAGGATTGTTTGGAACACATCAATCAGGTCTCAAAAATAAAGGAAAAAGCCAAAGCTAAACGTACTTTGATGGAGGAGAACAAATGGAGGGAAAAGCTGGGATTATAAACATGGAAGATATTCAAGCTATAACGATAGACCTTTGAGGGACATTGATTTTTGATGATTTGTCTTCTGAATATATCAATAAATGCAGAGCTATGTTCATTCATGAGGTGTGTAAAGAAAAAGAGGTAAATTTGGATATTGATGATTGGATGACGGCCTTAAATGATGAAAGAATATTGTTCAAAGAACAGGAAAAAGAAGCAAAGCCGGTCTTTACCCGGGATAGAATAAACAGACTAACTAATTTTACGCTGGAAGATGATGTTATTGAGAATATATTTGACTATTTTTCCAGGGCAGCACTGTTGTTTCTCCCAAGGGTGAATAGAAAGCTTGTAAAAAAAATTAAAAAATGGCGTGAGGAAGATAAAAGGATTGTCCTATTATCCAATACAGGTATGATAGATGCGGAAACGACCCGCAAAATCTTAGAAAAATTAAAGCTTTGCAGCTATTTTGATCAAATACTCTTATCGGAGGAAGTAGGGATCTGTAAACCAGACCCTATGATTTTCCTTGAAGTCAGCAAGAGGATAAAAGTTCCGGCGTCAAGGATGCTTCATATAGGAGATAGTATGGAATTGGATTATAAACCGGCGTTAACTGCTGGGTGTAAAGCATTACTATTGGAAGAGGAACTGATTTTTAATGTATAGTTTTTCAAGTAAAAGTAATTTGGAAGATGCAAACAATTGTAGTGAATCAAAGACTCTGGATTATTGTTTATCATTCATTATTGAGGTTTTAGAACGCATATATCCGGATACCAAGTTTAATTTTACATTAGTATCAAGGCTGACTTGGAGAAATGCAGTGTTTTGTGCCGTATCGGAAAACTCCTTAACAAAACTAAGTGTTAAAGTTTTTTTGAAATCATATAAATCAAAATATCGGTTCATATGTGAAAAAACGGTTGGAGATAGATTGGAATTTAATACTTCTTCAATAAGAATTCCAAAATTGATACATTATGAAGAATGTGCCGGTGACGGCATTATTGAAGGGGTACTAATAAGGCCTTGGATTATCGGCGATTCGTTTATGCACAGGTTGACTAAGGACCCGGTGGTTTTTTTACAAAAGGATTTTCCACTCCTTGTAGATTGCTTTAAACATCTATGGAGTGTAAATATTGAAAGCTTCGATAAAAAAACGCAGGAAATGCTATATCTTAATGAATATATTGATACAGGCTTAATTATGCACAAACTGCATATGAGCGAAGATGAAGCATTTAAGATAATATTTACGCTGGGACCGGAGCTTCTAAGCAAAATAAGAAAGATCTACGATTTTTATAAGAGCAATATACCTGTGAATGAGAAAAACAGAAAGCTGATTAACGGTGATCCGAGTGCTCATGAGTTTTTAGTGAATCAAAGCGGTATATGGTGGATCGATTGGGAAAGTACGATGATACATGATCCAATGGTAGATGTTTCATGCATGTATTATAGTATAGTGCATAATTTTTATGATGACCCAATAATAGCAGACAGGTATAAAAGAGCTTTTTTCTCGGGTTTTGAGATTACTGATAAAGAGCGGTTTGTATACTATTTCATTGAAAAAATAGTACTGGTGGAAATAGCCATAGCCGGATGTAATGATAAGAAGGTGTTTGAATGGAGTATTACGCACGCGGCTGATTTGCTTGATGAAATCGGTATATAAAAAGTTTAGCTGATGTCGCTAAGGAGGTTGCATATGGCGAATGTCTTACGAGGCATTAAATCATTTGATATGCAAGGGGATAACGGAAGTTTTTACAATGATATCGGGTTAATTTACGGAGAAGGTTTAGTTAAGGAGCTAAATCAATTTATTACAATAGATGACTGCCGTCAAAAAATAAAGGAATATATAATAGAATTGTGCAAGCGGGCTTCTCCTAATGTAATTTGGTATAAAACAATCGATATTATGGGTTACGAATTAAAAGGCATGGAAGGAGTTGAAAATGAGAAGATTGAAGAAGAATATTATCTGATAGACAATAGAGGTGTCAGCAGGGGGCTGGCTAATCAGAGCACTTTCAATCTTGAGCTTAAGATGCTTTCCGAGGTGTCGGAAGTATGTTCAAATTTGAATGTCTTATTCCCATTTGTACGGGATACCTATCAGTTGGAAAAATGTATCTTGATGCTTCAACAAAATAACTTTCATGGAAAATTCGGGATAGCTATAGATTTGTTAGCTACGGTATTTTCTTTAGAAGACTTTCTGTCCATGGGAATCCAGAATATCACTATCGATATTGATCATTTTACAACGTTTACGTTGGGTGCCGACAAATCTTCGAGCTATTATAACACTACGCATCCTTCAATAGTTGCATTTATTGAGTATATATCGCAGATTAAAAATAAAGCGGCAGTTGAACTGAATATTGCGGGTGATATTTGCGGGTTACTCATAACGAAGACTGAACATATTAATATAGACAACTATATTATGGATCATATACCTCCCATAGACATACCATACGAACGAGGTGAGCCGGTTGAATTATTTTCTGGGGCTTAATTCTGAACCAATAAAAGAAATACCTGATCCTGTTCTTAGCGGTGTTGGTTTGATAAGGGGAGAATATTTGTGCAGGTATTTGGAAGAATACGTAACTGAAAATTCCTGTCAGATATATATTAGTTCATATTTAAGTGAAATAGCAGGAACTTTCGATCCTTTTGAAGTTTGGTACCGCACTACTGAATTTAGCTCGGAGGAAATAAATGTACTTAAGGGTGCTGACCATAAAGTTATGGAACCTCAGAGCTTGTTTGGTGAAAGAGGTGTCAGAAGAAGTCTTAAATATAAAGAGGTTTTTGAAATTGAGCTTGGGATAGTATCCCAATTGTCTAAAACGTATGGAAATCTAAATATTATTTTTCCGTTTGTCACCGACGCGAGGGATCTGGAAGAATGTCTTAGCTTATTGTCCAAATCAGGTTTTAATAATAAATATGGCGTAATGTTGGAGATACCTTCAGCATTGAACTTCATTGAAGACTTTATTTCATTAGGTGTCAGTAATATTACAATAGGCCTTAATGATCTGACTACGTTTATGCTGGGAGTAAGGAGAGGGGCCCCGGGCTATGATATGAACCATAAAGCGATATATGCCTTTATAAGTAAGGCGGCAAATACTATAAACAAGAGAGTGCCGCTGTCAGTTGCAGGATACTTAAACGAAGAGGTTGTTGGGAATTGTGAAAGTTTGGGCGTTGATAATGTTATTATTCATTACTCTGACTTGAACAGAGTATTACATATCCCTGCTGAAAAGCTTGAATACAGTGATAGATTAAAAGATATCAAAAGACTAACCAAAAAAAGAATCTTGGATTCAAAGGATGGGAAAATATGAAAACAGGCTACCATGCTGTTTATGAAAATAATTTATACGAAGCAATAGATAAGGCAAGTGAAAATAATTTTGAATTTGTACAATTTGATTTAGGAGTACCAAAATTCTTTCTGGATGGTTTGACAGAAGCTGAATTAGTCAAAATCAGGAACTACGCTTCGGATAAGAATATAGAAATCACATTTCATGCTCCGGGAGACAATGTGAGCTTATTTTGCGATTATCCCCTGATAAGAAAAGGTATTCTTGAACAATATGAAATGATACTATACAAAGCTAATATCTTGGAAGCAAGACATATTACAATTCATACAGGACACTATCCTGAATTCAAGAAAGCAGGAATGGTTGAAGATGAATTTTCTATTGAAAATCAGAGGTATTATGAAGACATATTGTACAGCAATGTTACGAAAATCATAAATAGCAGCGGACATGTATTGATATGTGCTGAAAATTCTGATTTAGACAGGTTAAAAATCAATGCACTCAGGAGAGTTATAGAAAAAAACAACAATTTGTTTTTAACCTTGGATATTCCGAAACTGCTTACAAAAGCATTTGAAATTAACCAGGAAGTATACGATTTTATGTTTGAACACAAACACTTGATTCGTGAGCTGCATATTCATGACGTTAATAAAAGGTTTGGAAAGCATCAAATCGTAAGTGAAGGGATAATAAACTTTTCTGACTTTCGGGAATTATTTTTTAAGGATGGCATTTATATGAACTTTGAAGTAAGACCTTTTGAAGCGGCTAAGTTGTCCAGAGAAAGATTAATAAGTATGCAGCTGAAAGCGTAAGCCATGGATAAAGAAATGGAAAAAGTTATAAAGATTAATATCTATTTCTTCAATGTAGGGCATGGAGATTCCTCGGTTATTGAAGCTGTTACGAAGTCTGATTCAAAGCGATATATTGTCATTGATACTAGTATACATTTTATGAATGGCTTAATATGCTGCCCGGTACATGATTTTTTATCAGCAAGAGATATCAAGAAAATTGATTATCTGATAGTTACACATCCTCATAGGGATCATTATAGCGCTATAGAAAATCTGCTGGAGAACTATGATATTGGAAAAATTGTAGTTCCGCCGATACTAGACTTCCGGAATGAAAAATATAAAGAATTGATTGAAGCATTCAGGACAGCAATCAGACAATGTATGAAAAAGGCGGATGGATTCAGGTTCGGAAGCCTGTTGTATCTGCTTGAGTATTTAGAGAAGCACCCCGATAAAATACTTTCAGGGGGTATAGACAGAATATTTCCGGATAGGTTTGATGGATTCAATGGATTTACCCGTAGTATCGATATCAATTGTTCCAAACTGTCAAACGGTGCAGATACATATTTGAGCTTTTTGTTCGATCCATTATGGAACGAGTGTTCAGTAATATCTCATTTTAACTGTTTTGGATATAATATTTTATTCCCGGGTGATTCAACTGTAGATGAATTGAATGCATTCATAGATTGCCATGCTTTACATATAGATGTACTGAAAGCATCACATCATGGCAGCTTATATGGGACAAACAGGGAATTTGTGCAAAGAATAATCAAAGATAGACTGCATTTAGTTATATCTGCGGATGGGGAAAACAGCAGTGAATTAATTCGTGGTCTTAAAGGATTAAATGTAAGTTTTTATTGTACAAATACTTCCAAATGGTGTATGGGGGAACCAATATGCAGCAATTTTATCAAAAATGTACCCTGTAAAGGCACAATCCAATTTTCGTTTGATAAAGACGGTTTCAGTGTATCACATACATGTCAATCAAACAATTGTTCAAATGCGTTGTAATTACTGAATAAAATTTTGGGAGAAGATCATATGAATAAAAATATTAAAGTATCAAAATGTTTAAGAATTGTTAAGAGTGGATCCAAAAGTTTTGCATATAACACTTTGCTGGGGAATTTTTGTGAGCTTGATAATGTTTCACTGCGTATAATCGAAGCTATACGAAACAATTATTTTGACGAATCAGTCTCGGAATTACCCCAGGTTGAACTGGATCAAGCAGTAAAAAAGCTATTAAGCCGCTATTTTATAGTTCTTGACGGGTTTGACGAACGGGATTCAATTATTGATGGCGCATCAAATTACCAAAGAGATGTCAGACATAGCAAAAGGGTCAGAAAACTTCTGCTGGAAGTGACTGAAAACTGCAATCTGGCTTGTAAATATTGCTATGTGAAACATTCAAGGGAGTTATCCGGAAAAAATATGTCTTTTGAAACAGCAAAAACGGCTGTTGACAAATATTTCGATATTATTTCGAAGCATAATGCTCAGCCTATTGTGCATATACGTTTTTTCGGAGGAGAACCTTTGCTGCAATTTGATCTGATTGAGAAGGTTTGTGAGTACATAGACTCGAAAGTCAATGGAGAATTGCAAGTAAAATACTATATCAATACAAATGCCCTGCTGCTTTCAGAAAATATAATTGAATTCTTGAAAAGGAACAGTTTTCAAATCGGAGTCAGCTTGGACGGGCCCAAGGAAATAAATGACAAATATCGTACATATAAGAACGGGAGAGGGAGTTACGACAATATAACCGACAAAGTCAAGCTGCTTATGCAGAACGGTTTTCCGCCGGAAGATGTTGAATTATATGTGACTTTGAACGATGCCAGCATAGGATATCTGAGTGAAACAGTTCAGATTTGCAAAGAATTGGGTATTAAAAACTTGGAAATAGAAATTCTTCACGATTTTGACGGTAAATATAATGTAAGTGATGAGGATAGGATTAAAGCGCTGGTTGGCGCTATGGATTTTGGCGCTCAAAATAATGTGAAGGTTAGCGGCAAGTGGTTAAAGTTGTACAATCGTTTGAAAAAACCGTCACTGAACTATTGCGGCAGACAAGCTGAACAATTATCAGTAAATTCCAAAGGCGATGTGTTTGTTTGCTCAGGATTAAGAACCAAGTTCGGTGAAGTCGAAAGACTGGATGAAATATTTAATAAAGATGAATACTTGGCATTAGCGACAAGGATATCAGGAATGATTGAACCATGCAAAGGTTGTGACATAGAAGGAATGTGCAGCGGCGGATGCACTGGAATTTCAGATGCATTATTTAACAACAGTTGTGCATGTGAGAAAAACGAATGTGAGTTCCGAAAGAAACTTGTAGATATTTTAATTAAAAATGAAGCAGAGTTTGATTTTTTCGAAAGCGAATCATATCAGCCTACTATTGAAAAATATTTACTGGACTATTCCGGCAGTTTTAGAGCATACAGAGAGAGAATAGAGCGCTATGCTTTACCGGAATAATGTATAGAATTGAGGATAGTATCATGGATATTGATAATGAAATACCAGTGCTGGAATATTCTCATTGTATAAGCATAGACACAAATTATGGCGGGTATTGGGTTTTAGCAGATGATATCAATAATGACGGCAAAGTTGAAATCATTAGTGTTAAGACTAAAGGGGAAAGAATTGATGGTGTGAAATCTCATCATGTAAGAAGCATCATTGCATATGATCTTCTTGGGAAGGTGTGCTGGAGATGGGGAGAACCTTCTTCCGAAGTCCCTGAATTAACTTATAATGTGCCTTGCCAGATATATGATATTGATAACGATGGGATAAAAGAAATTATATTCTGCTCTGATAAAGAACTGATTTATCTGGATGGTTTAACGGGTCAAATTAAAAGGAAATATGAACTTCCGGAACAGCAGATTTCTGATAGTATAGTCATTGCAAATTTACGTGGCACAAAAAGAGCAAATGACCTGATTTTAAAAGACCGATATAAAAAACTTTGGGCTTTTTCCAATAGCGGTGAATTACTGTGGACTTTCAAATTAAAAAATAATTTAAATCAAGGCCATGGACCATTTATTCTGGATATCAATGATGACGGGAAGGATGAAGTTATAACAGGATTTAACTTGTTGGACAGCTATGGAAACCCTATATGGGAAATTAAAGGAAGTAAATATGATTTATTTTCCGGACATATGGATAGCTGCAAGCTGATTAGGAAAGGAAAAAGTCCGGAAGACACACGTATAGCAGTAAGTGCGTGTAAAGCACATGTGCTTGCTGTGATCGACGGATTTGGAAATGTAGTTTGGGAAAAATACGGAGAGCATTATGAAAAAATAATGGTCGGAAATCCTGACAAAGCTTCAGAGGCACTAAAATACATTGTTGCAGATATAAAAGATGAGGCGGTAAATTTATCACCGAAGCTAATGATATTTGACGAAGAAGGCAGTATACGAAGCGAAATATCAACCTCATCATGCCATTTATATTCACTGGTTGATTTTAATGGTCAATCATATATTGGTATTGCGACTTTAAATGCACTATTCCATTTCAATGGGAAATGTGCAGCAATACTTGGGATTAATGATGGCGAATGCGGATATAACATACTTCAGGGAAGTATATCAGGAAGAACAGATGATATTTTTCTTATCACACGAAGTTTAAAAGTATATATATATACCGGGAATTCATGTGCTTCCTCAAGATTTCCGGGAACAGGTTTAAATTATTCGCTCTTTTAAAAATTGCTTTATAAATGTAAGTCTATAGAAACAGAGGAAATTATATTATGCTGATTGTGTTTGAAGGAATTCACGGTTGTGGTAAATCAACTCAAATTAACAAGCTTAAAGAATGGATAAATAGAAATTATAAGATTCCGGTTGTCGTATCGTCGTGGAATTCTTATGAAGTTCTATACCAATTCAATGATGACTTAAAAGGAAAAAAATTGCATACCCCTTTGTCATACAGCTTGGTTCATGCTTTGGATCTTCACCTGAGGTACAAGCATATTATTGAACCAAGCTTGGAAATGAAACATATTGTTCTAGTCGACAGATATTACTATACAGGGTATGTCAAGGATCATATAAGAAATGTTTCGATGGATTTGCTGACTGAATTATATAGTTTTTGTCCTGAACCTGATCTGGTATTTTTCTTTCAGATTGACCCGCAAACAGCATTATGCCGGATGAAAGACATTGAATATAGATCTGAGTATGTATTGGGTCTGGACTTGAAATATTCATGCAATAAAAGAGAAAATTTTCTTAGGTTTTTAGAGAAGCAGAATATTGAATATATGAATATATTTCGCAAGGAGAAAGACAATGTCTGTATAATTGATGCAAATAGTAATGAAGATATCCAATTCAAACAAGTACTGGCAAAGTTTATAGGCAGGTGTAATGAAACGGAAAATAACGACAGCTGCAAATTGAGGCTTATGCTTGATAGTTGAGAAGATAGAAAATAAGATATTAAATTAGTTCATACTAATTTAATAAATAAATATGTAAGGAGGTGAAAAATATGAAGAAATATGAAAGCCCGACAATCGTTAAAGTTCAAGATGCAAAAATTGTAGCTAAAATGCTGGCAAGAATGAATGCCTAATAAAAATTAAAGAGTTAAGAATGAGATGACTATATGTCGTCTCATTCTTAGTGTAAGGAGAGATACATTCATGAATGAAATGTTAAACAGAAGGCTAGCCGAATGTGGCATAAAGATTTCAGATATTTTGAGCATGATAAAAAGCTCGGACAGTCAGCAAACAATATTCATGTATTCTTCGCATATGGAAGGCTTGGGGACTAAAGATTCGGATCTGGACATATATGTTTTATCGGATAGTTTCCCGAACACTTCATTTTCAAGAGATTATGGCCATTATAAAGTTGATATTGCTGTATTAAATGGTATTATGCTGGATATTGAATATTGGAATAAGCCGGCGATATATCAATTGATCGATGATGTTAATAATACGAAAAGCTTTAATTATAATGAATCAGACATGGAGAAATTGAAACTGCTGCACAAATTAAAAATTGCTGAAACAATTACGGATATTGAGCCAGGCAAAAATATAAGGCGTTTGATTGAGGAATCCAAGCTTAGTGAACATGTATTCAACCTTTATGTCCTTTATGCGAATTCTGAATTTGAAGATGCCTTGAACATGTATAATTCAAAAGAATATCTGAGTGCTTTAATAAGTGCACGTAAATCTTTGGAAAATGCAATGGGTGCTTATAACGCCAAAAACGGGATTACTAATCTGAAGAATAAGTGGATATCAAAAATACTAATAGAAAGAAGCGATGATAAAGAGATTGTAAATAGCTATATGAAGTATCAAGCATATAACAGCATAAATGAGAACAATATTATGGAGTTTGTGGAAGAATTGATTGAGTATATCCAAGCGATTATGTCCAAATTGTCAATTAATTTGAATTGAGGTGGAGTACGATGGCAAAGTATAAGAAAGAGCTAGGGGCAGTATTATCAAAGGTAGATGACGAATATATAATTATTAAAGGCCGGGATGTTTATAAAGTTAATGAAGTGGCAGCAAGAATTTTTGATTTGTGTGATGGGAAAAACGATGAAGCTGTGATGACAAGCAAGCTATCCTCTTTTTTCAATGTTGAAAAAGAAGTTATAGAAAAGGATATACATGCGTTTACGAAACAGTTATTGGAAATAGAACTCTTAAAAGAGTGTTAGAAATGAGAATAGAATATGAGCCAGCCATATATATTTAAAAAACAGGTCATCACAATCGTGGTGTTAATTCTGTGCTTGCTTTTTGTTAACTTATTCAGTATTGGTTTACTGTACATAAAACCTATAGTGTTTTTTATGATAGTCACTGCCTCAATAACATTCATACCCAGTTTAGGTAGGCATGTGAACTATCCGGTTTTTATCCACTGCATTGTCTATTATTCTCCCATGATAATTCCGCTATTTTTTGTGAGCATCAAATTGAATGACCAGAAAAATGGCTTGGGAATAATGATTGGATTAGTTCTTGGACTGTTGTTGCTTCTTAGCAACTATCGTCATAATAAAGTATATATTTCCTCACTGAACATACAAACATTGGTGCCTCTACCAGTATTGGAATTTGCTTATCTGATATTTGAAAACACTTATTCGGTAATATGTGAAGAGCTGTTCTTCAGATATTTCCTGATAGGATATTTGAATGAAGAAATCGGACTCATTTCTGTTGTACTGAGTACCATACTTTTTGTATATGCTCATTTTATAAACAGATGGGCAAATGTAGTTTTCAATAAACGCAGTTATTTTTACCATTTTATAACCGGAATGTCATTTGGAGTATTGTTTTTTTATACAAAATCTATTCTTGGATGCATCATAGCACATCTGGTGTTTAATAGTCCGGAGTTTTTTGTATTGTTTAAGAGGTTAACACATGTTGACAATAGTAAGCATATGTTTGATGACTATTGATTGATTTCTACAGATGAGTGTAAGAAAGGAGTGTTTTATGCTTGACATTATCATTGCAACATACAAGAAGAACCGAATAACTGTACGAAGAGCTTTCCCCAAAACATTTATTTTTGGCAGATTGATCTCAGGAACGTTTACTGTCATATTTCCATACTTTATATATACTTACTTTTTAAAAGCAAGTTTGGACAACAGCTTTTACCTTTATACAAAAAAGGCGGATTACATGACATATATTGTTTTAGGCGCAGCGATATATTCATTGGGGGTGGCAACTCTCATGAATGTCGGACGTGCAATGATCACTGAACTGAGAGAGGGGACGCTGGAAATACTACTATTAGCTCCAGCCTCAAAGAATGGGTATTTTATCGGGTGTCTTATTGAGCAGGTTGGAAGATCTTCTTTCGAGTTCGGTGTGGTTTTGTTTATTGGATGGATATTGGGCGCGGAACTGAGCAGAGTGTTTTCTTTAGCGTCGATTGCCGCACTAGCCATTGCTATTTTTAGCTTTTTTGCAATGGCCCTATTGTTATCTTCTATAATGCTATATTCAAGAGATACATACATCTCACAAAATACTTTATTCACCTTTTTAAGCTTGATTTGCGGTATATCATTTCCGGTTGAATATTTGCCAAAGTGGCTGCAAAGTGTTTCGCAGGTTTTCCCTATGACTCCTGCTTTGGAGTTGTTTCGTGCAGTTGTTATACAGAACCAGAAACTACTTGATAACACCAGCCTGATTTTTCACATTATATTATTAAGTACAGTGTATATAGTTGTAGGACAACTCTGGTTTAACAACCTAAAAACAAAAATAGTCGAAAATATTTTTGGGTAAGGAGATAACTATGTTAATCGCAAATGATCTATACAAAAAGTATCTTATCAAAGAAAGAAAGAGCTTTTTTAGTAAAGCAACAATTAGAGAGGTTAATGCTGTTAACGGTGTAAGTTTGAAAGTTGAGCGGGGAAAGATTGTAGGCTTGCTGGGAGTTAATGGAGCTGGAAAAACTACAACAATCAAGATGCTTTGTTCAATAATTGAACCAACTTCAGGACAGATTACAATTGATAATATAGATATGATTAAAGAACATAAGAAGGTTAAAGAATATATTAATTTAATAACCGGCGGAGAAAGAAATTTATACTGGCGGTTGACAGCAAAGGAGAACCTTGAATACTTTGGCGCATTGTATGGTATTTCTAAAAGATTACTTGATCAAAGAATTGATTATCTTCTGGACATCGTTGGACTAGCGAATGCAAAAGATACTGCAGTTGAAAGATATTCTAAAGGAATGAAACAAAGACTTCAAATTGCGAGAGGCTTAATAAACGATCCAAGCTATTTGTTCTTGGATGAACCTACTTTGGGGTTAGATATTTCAGTTTCTAAAGAATTAAGAAAATATATAAAAAATTTAGCCAGTGTGGAAAAAAAAGGAGTGCTGCTAACCACCCACTATATTAAAGAAGCAGAAGAACTCTGTGATTATATTTACATTATTGATAAAGGCACAATTATTGAACAAGGAACAATTGAAGATTTGAAGAAGAAATTGAAAGGGAAGTTTGAAATTTCAATAACATTGGATAGTCTTACCGATGATATTTGTGAAAAATTGAAGTGTTTTATCATAGATGAAAATGTTGAAGCAGAGATTTCAGATAAGGACAAAAATATCATTAAAGTGTCATCTACTAATAATTGCACGAACAGAATCATTCAATATTTCAATATGATTGGAATTTCCATAATGGAAATAAAGATGCTTGAACCGGATTTGGGAGATATATTGTTAAACCAAATCTATGGGGGTGAAACGTTTGAGAAAAATTATAAATATAGTATGGGCCGAAATACTGAAACAGCATCGTAACCTGTTTCATTCAAATCTTATATACATTACTTTGTTCATTTGGCCTGTATTGATTTTCCTCACAAGCTATTATACATATAAACCTTTCAATATAACAAAAAGTACATTCATGTATGGTGTTGATGTTGAACAATCGCTTATTGCTTTTTTAATCACAGGCTTTATGGGATATAATTTTTTTTGGTCAATGGTACAAAGCGCATCTCAAATGGGACTGGAAAGAATCAGTGGGACTTTGGAAACTATTTTCTTAAGTCCTGTAAACAGATTGGCGCTAGTATATGGAAGAGCTCTTGGAGCACTGTTTGAGAACATATGGCTTTTTTCAGTATTTAGTGTGTTTGTTTTATTCAGCAGCGGCAATATTACTATAAGAAATATCCTTTGTCTTCCTGTTATGTTTGTAGTACTTGTTTTATCAGCTATGGTTTGGGGGGGATTTATGAATGTGATTTTTTTATTTTCCCGGGATGCCTCATATCTGTTCAATATATTAGATGAGCCTATGGTATTGTTTGCAGGTGTCAGAATACCTATTAGTGCTTTTCCGCTATGGGCAAAAGTAATCTCAACGATTTTTCCTTTAACGCACTCACTCATATTAGTAAGGAACTTATTCAAATACAATAGTTTGTCAGGAAGTATTATGGATATTATATATCTGCTGATTACACTGCTCATAATGATTTTGCTCACTATTTTCCTTTTGAAAAAAGCAGAAAAACATGCTAGGACAAGTGGGGATTTCACGTTTTATTAAGGATTGAAACATTATAGAAAAAGGACTGTGCCGGTAGCTTTCGCTAAAGACGCAGTCCCTTTTCATTAGTTTTTGCCTCATCTATCATAAATGAATATTTTTGCCATACTATACATTTAAATACTAAGTTAGTAATATATTCTGATGGCGTATTTGTACTTGCAAGATTAATATTTGAGGGTATAATTATTGATATTATTATTATAGAGTTTGAATTGTTAATAATATTATTTATTGAAAGCATTGCTTTAATAAAATAAGTTTTGAGGTGTGAATATGAAGGTTTTATTTACCTATAATTATGGTGAAAAAAAGATGAAAGCAGTTGCGGAATTGGGATATGAGCTTATATATGTAAATGAAAAAGAAATTTCATATACTGATAAGATTTCTGATGTGGATGTATTAGCATGCTATAATCCCTTTAATACGCTGGATATAGCTAAGCTTAAGCAACTGAAATGGATTCAGCTTTTCAGCGTTGGCATTGACCAACTACCAAAACAAATTGTCAAAGAGCAAGGCATAATTGTTACTAATAACAGATCGGGCTTTTCAATTCCAATCGGGGAGTGGATAGTTATGGAAATCCTCGAACTGCTGAAAAGCAGTAAGGAATTTTTCAATAAGCAAAGTAAAAAAAAGTGGCAGCTCGATTCAACAATCCTGGAGCTATACAATAAAACCGTTTGTTTTGTAGGTACAGGCAGCATAGCTTGTGAAACGGCTAAAAGACTTCAAGGCTTTGATGCAAAAATAATTGGGATAAATACTTCAGGTAAAAAAGTAGAGTATTTTGATAGCTGCTATTCTATAAATGAGCTTGACTTTGCTCTTTCACAAGCTGATGTAGTAGTACTTTCTATCCCCTACACAAAAAAAACTCATCATTTAATTAATGAGAATAATATAGGTTCACTAAGGAAGGGTGCCTGCTTGGTAAACATTGCCAGAGGAAGTATTGTGAAGGAGTCTGCGCTTATAGAAGCACTCCGGCAAGGCAACCTTCGCGGTGCGGCACTAGATGTATTTGAAGAGGAACCCCTGCCTTATGACAGTCCTCTTTGGGAGATGGATAATGTAATTATAACACCTCATAATTCATGGATATCAGAGATGACAAATGAAAGAAGATATAAAATCACCTATGAGAATCTCAGAAGATTTATTGCCGGTGAGAAGCTTATGAATATTGTAGATATTGATAAAGGCTACTAAATTTCGACGTCAGCCTTTCTTTTACATGAAATTTATAGTAATATTAGCTGTGGAAAATATATTGACTAACAAGTGATAAGGATAAGGTTATGAGTACACAATTGCTTAAATTGAAGACAAGCAAACTTCAATATTTGTTAACAATTTTAAAAAATGATCCTGTGTTTTCTTTATCTTTTATACTGGCTTTATTAAGCTGCTTTTTCGCATATCCGAAAATAGACTATATTGACTTTAAAGTTTTAGCATGTTTATTTAATCTGATGATAGTTGTTAAGGCTTTTGAGGAACTTCGACTGCTGGATAAATTTGCAGTCAGTATAATAAACGGATGTACAGATAGCCGTAAAGTGTCATTAATAATGATATTGTTAAGCTTTTTTGCTTCAATGGTTATCACTAATGATATATCATTAATTACACTTGTGCCTCTGACTCTTATTATCGGCAGGAAAACCAATACGAATGTTCTTTTAACAGTAATTCTGCAAACTATGGCTGCCAATATTGGAAGCAGTCTGACACCGATGGGCAATCCGCAGAATTTATACATATTTTCCTATTATAAGCTTACAGCCTCACAATTTTTTGTGCCTCTGATTTTATTTGTTGTTTCGGGCTTAATATGGCTATACATATTAAACCTTAAAACTCCCAAATTTGATTTGAATATTGCTTTGGATTCCATAGAAATCAAAGACGGATTAAAAACTTCAATATGGGCAATACTGTTTTGCATTATAATATTGTCTGTATTCGGGGTAGTTAACTATACAGCAGTACTTTTTTTAACAGTTGCATTAACCTTTGTTATTAATAAAGGGCTGTTCCGAAAAGTGGATTATCTTTTATTGATTACTTTTATATGCTTTTTTATATTTATCGGCAATATGTCAAGTATACCAGCGATAACTAATTTCATGAAGTCGCATCTTGAAAGCAGCAGATCAACCTACTTTTGCGCTATTCTTTTAAGCCAGATTGTCAGCAATGTTCCCTGCTCAATTTTTCTGTCCAAATTTACTTGCTATTGGAGAGAACTGCTCCTAGGGGTAAATATCGGAGGATTAGGAACTATCATAGCCTCTCTTGCAAGTGTCATATCGTACAAGCTGTATGTAAGAGAAAATCCGGAGAGCAGCGGAAAGTATCTGATTAAATTCAGCATATATAATCTATTGAGTTTAGCAATATTCACGATTATCAACTATTTTATTATTGGATAAGAAAGGATAAAGCTTTTTCACAACTTATATAGTATAGCTGGCATTATTTTGACTGCCAGTGTATTTTATGAAATTAAGCAGAATCTGCAACTTGAAGCATAAGATTGCCAATCAGACAACTTATGCTTCTTATTTTTTGTGGTAAACTTATGTTTCTTGCTTTGAAGTCCTTAAATAATCCAATTACTTAGATTTCATTAGTATAGAATAACAATTTCTCACTAAATTTTTTTGAAATATGTGTATATTTGTAAAGAATGGAGGATTTTATTAGAAAATGTAGAAATAATTGTTTTAGGATCCTGGTACTACATGTATCAGAAGAATAGAATTATGTCTATTAGGCGAAATAAATAGAATAGAAAAATCGTTCTTTGAAAACTGAATAATACGGTATCCAAAACAAGAACACTGATATTATGCTATAATTACTAATATAAGGTAATCTGAAGGGGGGAGTGTATTTTGGATGATCTAAAAAAACTATTGCAAATGGAAAGTGATGAACTGATTAGTGCTTTCAAAAAAGCTTCTATCCAAGGAGAAGGCACACCACAGGAAATAGCAGATTTTAGAGAAGGATTCTTTCATGATTTTATCAGAAGATATTTTCCTTTTCCACACAGAATTACAAAAGGAATTATCAGAGATAGTTATGGTAAATCAACTGATTCTATTGATTGTATAATTATTAATCCTAATCATCCTTATACAATTGATACGAAAGAAAAGTTTAGTCTGATTTTTTCTGATGGAGTAGATATTGCAATTGAAGTCAAGCCTGATATAGCAAATAAAAAGGAACTTGAAAGAGGACTAACACAAATTCAGACAGTTAAAAAACTAAGGAGAAGAGAGAGTCCGGAAGCTGCAAGGTGGAAAAAACCAGATTATATTCTTGAATATTCTAAGCAAGTTCCAACTTTCATTTTTTCGTTGAAAGCAAAATCAGATCCAGTTAATACATTAAAAGAATTAAAAGAGTTTTATACAGAAAATCAGATTCCAATTGAGGAGCAAGTTGATTTTGTAATAATCAATAATATTGGTATTATAGCAAACTATAAATTTGAGGAAATTGGCTGTGCAACGAGTAATGATGGAAAAGAAAAAAGAGTTAACTATATCTTTGAGGAATGGAAAGAGCTTACTCTAGCAGCATTTATTTTAAAGCTAAATTTAGTGTATCATGCTACTCCGTCAATGTTAGGAGATATAACAAATTACTATTTACAAGATATTGAACCGTATAGTATTAAATATATTAAAGATTAAATAATTATTTTGGTGCCGTATTATTCTGGAATGAGTTATACGGTATTTTTATTTGATCTTATGTCGCATTTTATGGATTATGTTTAATAGTTACGATGTAAAACGTAAAAATAATTTCTGGTTGAGAATCAGTATACAACATCAAAATCCGAATATCTGTAAATGACATTGAACATATGTAGTCAATGTTAAGATATAGTAATTGGAACAGGTTTAGGACTGTTTACACTAGATATCAATTGAAAGGAGAGAGAAATGAGTAAATTAGAATTTACTAATCAACACTATGTACCTAAAACATATACTAATCCTTGGAAGTTGGATGGGAGCTTTAAAATTATAGATAAAGAAAAAGAAAATCATAGTGGAGAACCATGGAACCCAAGAAGTAGATTCTATTTTGAAGAATATTATACTCTAGGTTATGATACTCCATTCTGTCTGAAAGATGATGAAATAACTCATATATTTGGTTTTCTTGATAATTATATTATTGAAATGGATGGCAATAAGCTTACTGACCATAAGCATTATGCATCAAGTTTTAAATACTTCAATGACTGGATTATTAAAGACACGAAAACACAGAATCCAATTTGTAAAGATGAAAGAACTGAAATTGAGAGTAGGATTAAATCAGGCAATAACAGGATTCTGGATATCGAATTTGGTTGGCACATATATGAGAATAGTTGGCATGGACTAAGAAATGAAATCATTGAGGTACTGGGTAATCCAGAAGCTAGGTTATCAGCTGAAACGTATTTAAAATTGAAACGTTTTATTGGAACACAAAAATGGCGAGGTGAAGATGCACATAGACAAGTAAAAGAGATTACTGATTCTATAATGAGATTAATAGAATATCCAAACGATAAAATTAAGCAAGATGAGATGAAGGATATGGCAAAACAGCAGTTTTTAAACTTGCTAAGAAAATTCATTGATGGAGATATAAATTCTGTAATTCAGAAAGAGATAGATATGTATGATAATCTAACATTAGTAATCTACAAAACACCAACCAATGTAAAATTATATACCTCTGACAACCCAGTCTTAATCATTCAAGATGAGGACATATATAACGGATTGTACTTTCCAATTTTACCAGAGTTACTGATTGGCTTGTTTAAAGGCGATTCAACTAAATACCACAAAGAAACTTTGACAGAAAGTATGGTTAAGAAGCTAAATAATAAGATTATTGAGAAGGCAATACAATATTATTTAGGGAAGTAAAGAAAAGTAAGATTATTCTTTGATGATATCTGCTTATAATTCATCAGGAGGTAAATTATCAGCCAAAATGAAAATGATCAAGTATAAGCAAGAATCCGCAGTTCGATGCGGTACGGTGAGCTAATCATATGTAAATGAAAGAGGAAATTACTAAGAAACAAGTTAAAGAAAGTTCTCCTAATCAATATAACGGGGAGAGGTTCAGAACTTCTGATTAGGCTAATAATGCGAAATCAATTTAGGTGGGGGGGGGAATACATGTTGTCAGATCAGAATTACAGAAAAATATTGAACTATTTTGACAGACAGTTTTGGGAGGGAAAGACAACCGAGACTAACTGGAATTACTATGGACTCGTTTTAGATTGGTACTTCGACAACTCTGTTCTTAGTATTGATTACTTGGATATTACAGATTTTTTTGAGTGCAACGGTGGCTTTACTTTTGTTGATGACAAATATCTATCTGAGCAGTATGAGAATATACCTGCAAATAAACGTTTGTTACTATTACAAAATATCTTCAATATTCTTAAGCATTCAACTGTCAACAAAGACCAAAGCAACCACGTGATTGAAACTGCTTCAAATGTGTTAAAGCGAAACAATGTAAAGGTAATAAATCCAGATACAGGATATATAACAGTTATGCCAGATGATATTCTTGACTCTGGATCATATTGTAATATTGTACGTATTGCAGATGGTATCCTGAGAAAAGAACTGAAACCTATTTATAAAAATGATGTTAAACTCAATAAACGGCTTAAGTACGAATTTGAAAATATGCAAAAGCTGGCTGACTGTCCACAGATATTAAATGTATTTGACTTTAATCCTGAAAATAATTCTTACCTCATGGAACAAGGTGATAAAAACCTGTATAAGTATATGGAGGACGAAATAGAACTTACATTCGATAGTAAATTGAAAATTGTTATGGATGTGCTTAATGGAATGTCGTTTGCCCATGAACACTCCATTATACATAGGGATTTACATTTAGGAAATGTCTTGAAAATAGGAAATGACTTTGTTATTTGTGATTTTGGTTTGAGCAAGGATATATCAATAGAACGAAGTATGAAATCCTCTTATACAGAAAAAAACAATCATCTGTTTGTTGATCCGCTTGCTATTTCGGATTTTACAAAATTAGACCTCAAAAGTGATATTTATTCTATTGGAAAAATCATAGATTATGTCTTAACATATAACACTCCTAATCCAAACCATATTTTCAAGACCGTTGTTGAGCGTTGCATTTGTAGGGATAAAGCACTCCGATATGACTCTGTAAAACAGATTATTAGTGAAATCGAAGTAATACTTAAAAGCCAAGGACAAGAAGAAAGCAGGCAGAATGCCATAAATAAAATATTAAATGAACAGTATGATACACAAGTACATGAATTTATTTTGGATTTAGTGAATACAGACAGATTGAGTAAATTTATTGTTACACACAAACTATCTTCATTCGGGGAAATTGTAATGAAGTTTGAAAGTGTCTATCAAGCCAAAATACTACACTCTATTTCATTAGGATATGCAGAAGCAACTGGATATGGCGGTTGGAGCAATTACGACATTTTTGCTCGGATTGTATATGATTTATGCCTTAATTTGAAAGACACCGAGGTAAAAAAAATTGCAAAAAGTATTTTAGAGGAATGTGCAAACATTAGGTATGAAGCCAAGGACTTATTAGAACGACTTCATAATTAGAATATAAATTGGATCTAATTTGAGCGATAGCTTCCCATTATCCATAAAGTTGGACAAGTTGTGGCTATTGCGGAAAGTTAACTACAAGTTGCAATTTGATTAATAATTTGAACCTGTTTAAATTAAATAATGAATGGAGTTGCAATATGTTTGAATACGAGAATTTATTGAGAAATGAGTATTTTCCTGCTGAGCTTCCGCCATGCTTTAATACTGAGTCATTGGCTGATAACTTTGATAAAGTTAAACAAATATTTCCAGAAATTCACTACAATGGTACTTCAGAATCAATGACATTTAGCGGATATAAAAATGTTAATGCACGAAGAAAATTTGCCATTCCAAATCCATTTCATTATTGCAAGGCAATTGAGGTGATTGTAAATAATTCTGAAAGTATTTTTAATATTTTGAATAAAAGTAAGGCGTCGCTCACACGTCCACTGAAGAATCCTCCCCAAAGAAATGAGAGTTATCGTAAACCAACTCATAGTATAGAAGAGAGTAAGCATATAATAGAACAACTTTATCAAAATAATTTATTTGAAATACGACTTGATATTGCTTCTTTTTTTGATAGTATTTATACACACAGTGTTCCATGGGCAATACATACTAAGCAAGTAGCGAAAAGAAATAAAACAGATGCACTTTTCGGAAATGTCTTGGACAGTAGCTTACAATCAATGAATTATGGGCAAACCAATGGCGTATTAGTTGGAAATGCTGTTTCTCGAATAGTTTCAGAAATAATATTATGTGTGGTTGATGAGGCAATACAGAAACGTTTGCCCAATATAACATTTAAGCGATATGTAGATGATTACTATATATATACAAAGAGTAGTTTAGAAATAAATAATATTGTAGCAGTCTTTAGGCAAGAATTGGCAAAATATGAACTTACACTCAATGAAAACAAGATTCAAATATACGAGAGTCCATTTATATATGGGAAACCATGGGTTGAGCAGATGAAAGAGTATTTACATCTCAAACCTGATGTTTTTCTAAGTAAAATGATAATGGGATATAATAATTACAAGGATATCTCTATCTTGAAATATGGTTTAAAAGTTATTCAATTTCAAAAGTATAGTGCAATAGAGTGGAAGAATATTCAGTCAATTTTAATAAATATTTGGGTAAAGTTCCCTTCTCTATCCAATATTTTTATAGCTATTTTTAAATGCAACGAAGATCTTGTCAGCAAATTATTAATGAAAAAAGCAATTTATTCTATACTGGAAAATAATCTAAATTTGAAAAATGATCAAGAAGTAATATGGGCTATTTGGGCAAGTAAGGTGTTTAGTATTGAAATGTCACAACCTTATATTGAAAAAGTATTGATCTCTGGTAATTGGCTTGCAAATATCATAATGTTAGATATTATTAAGAGTTCAAATATTAAAAATAGACCTACTATAAAGGGATATTTAAATAATTTATATGATGAAATAGTAGAAGAATTTTCTAATGAAGATAGTAATTCTCATAATTTAATGTGGACAGAAATATGGCTACTTGCATATGAAGCAGATAGAAACAAGTGGTTAAATTTAAGTGGCGAAAAATGTTTTATGTTTGCGAGGAAAAATGATTTTTTTAAAAAACTTCGAGAGCTTAATATTAAGTTTTATGATTCTGAATATAACTACATAGTGCGACAACCTAAGATAAAGAAGAATAATTATGTTACAAGGCAGGAGTTTAATGAAGTCATGAAAAAATTACAAGAATCTATTAATAGTAGATCTGATGATAGTGATAATATAGATTTTGAGCTTACAGTTGAAGAGCGAGATTTGATAGATACTATTCATAGTGTAGTCAGTGTGGAAGATTACTAGGATTTTATCCTGCAATCCATCTTAATAAGTTTTTTTATTCCAAATACAACAGTGAAAGGTGATTTTGTCAAACCAGTTGTTATATACTTGGCTGCCCATTATGAATAGAAAATTATCCGAGCACGGGCGCACAAAAAAAGGACGAGAACACGAAAGTTCATCGCCCGTGGTTGGATAATTCCATAGCACGAAACTGCGGACGGTTTTTGCTGCGCTATGGGAAAAGCAGCTTTTCTGTGGTCATCTTCTCTTTTGGAAGAAGAGAAGTACCCGTAAGCTTTTTACAAAGAGGAAGTTTTGTTTGCTTACCACGACTTGACAAAAAACCATAATGACGAATTTTCATAAATCCATGGGGCAACACAGCGAAACATGAGATTGTACATATCTTTTTGGTTGCCGTAGATGACGACATTCAGCTCCTGCGGAAGTGTAAAAATAACGTGGAAGTATCCAACGTTCTTTGGCAAGGGTCTGGCACTTGGGGCAATGACGGCTGCGGAATAGAGCCACTGCGTAGCAGTTTAGTGCTATTTATATAATCTGTCAGTAAAAAATGAACTTTGAGAGGTTGGCAAATATGAATTTAAGATTGGCTGAGAAGAATGATTTGCCTCAGCTTAAAACGATGTATGAAAAAATTATCGGCAACATGATTAAAAATAACATACAAATTTGGGATGAAGTTTATCCCTGCGAATTTTTTCAACATGATATTGAAAATAATAGACTCTACATATTAGCTGAAGATAATGACATAGTAGCCGCATTTGCTTTATGCGAATCAAATGACGGTGAAGGTCACTTGAAATGGAAAGATATAAAGGAAAAAGCAATATATATAGATCGTTTTGGGGTTAATGTGAATTATTTAAGGCAAGGAATAGGCGGGATAATGCTAAAAAGTGCCATGAAACTTGCAAAACAGAAGGGTGCTAAATATTTGAGGTTATTTGTTGTAGATATAAATAAACCAGCAATAAATTTATATTTAAAGAATGGATTTAACCAAGTTGATGGAATCTATGAAGAAAGAATTGATGATTCTGTATTGTATGAATATGGATTTGAAATAGAAATATGAATATAAAAGAATTATAATTCGTGATTAATAAAAACGGTATAATGACATGCTTCTTTAAACAGTTCGCTTGGTTTGTAAAATTTGGTCAGGGAAACAAGATACAATAAGGCAAAATAGATTAAGAAAGCAGCGGGGATAGTCCCCGCTGCTTTTCAGCTAATTTTTGAAGCTGTGGATGGGTGCGGGAATCCTGCCGCCCCTGCTTATAAAGGCTTCGCTGGAATATTTGCTTACCGGCATGATTGGGGCTTTTCCCAATAAGCCGCCGAATTCTGCCAGGTCACCGACTTTCTTGCCGTAAACCGGAATAATGCGTACTCCTGTGGTTTTGTTGTTTATGACGCCTATTGCTGCTTCATCGGCAATGATGGCTGACAGAGTGGAGGCTTCTGTATCGCCTGGGACTGCAACCATATCGAGGCCGACGGAGCACACGCAGGTCATGGCTTCAAGCTTTTCAAGGTTTAATGAACCCATATTTACGGCATTAATCATCCCTTCGTCTTCACTGACAGGTATGAAGGCGCCGCTTAAACCGCCTACATGGCAGGATGCCATGACACCGCCTTTTTTTACTGCATCGTTTAAGAGTGCCAAGGCAGCAGTAGTACCGTGGCAGCCGCAGCTTTCCAGACCCATTTCCTCCAATATGCGGGCTACGCTGTCTCCAACTGCCGGTGTTGGTGCCAGCGACAGATCTACGATACCGAGGGGGACACTGAGGCGGGCTGAAGCTTCGTTGGCAATTAACTGCCCTGCTCTTGTGATTTTAAAGGCTGTTTTCTTTATGGTTTCTGCTACTGTGTCGAAGCTTTCACCCTTTATGCCTTCTAATGCGGCTTTGATTACCCCGGGGCCGCTTATGCCGACGTTAATGACACATTCGGCTTCACCAATACCGTGGAAAGCCCCTGCCATGAAAGGATTGTCCTCTACCGCATTAGCAAAGACGACCAGCTTAGCACAGCCAATACTTTCATTATCTCTTGTAAGCCAGGCAGTCTTTTTTATGATTTCACCCATATCGCGGACAGCATTCATATTAATGCCTGACTTTGTACATGCAACATTGACTGAGGAACAGACTTTTTTAGTTGCAGCCAAAGCCTCAGGTATGGAGTCCAGTAGAATTTTATCTCCTTTTGTATAACCTTTCTGAACCAGGGCGGAAAATCCGCCGATAAAGTTGATGCCGACTGTGTCAGCCGCCTTATCCAGTATCTTTGCAAAGGCTGAATAGTTATTATCGCCGCATGCCTGGGCAATTAGTGCGATGGGGGTAACAGAAACGCGCTTATTTATAATGGGAATACCATACTCTGTTTCAATATCACAACCCACCTTGACAAGGTTTTTTGCGTATCGTGTAATTTTTTCATATATTTTCATTCTTGATTTAGCACCGTCACTATCACAGCAGTCCAAAAGGGATATGCCCATGGTGATGGTACGGATATCAAGCTTTTCTTTTTCTATCATGTCTATTGTTTCCATTATGTTTTGAAAGTTAATCATATTAGTTGTCCCCCCGAATTATATTTTATGCATTGAATTAAAAATGTCTTCCCGCTGTATCAGTATGGAAAGATCCAACTGCTCGCCGGCTACTTCCAGCTTGTGCTTCAATTCACCAAAATCTGTATTCATTTTCTCAAGATCCACCAGCATAATCATAGTGAAAAAGCCGCCTAAGAGAGTCTGATTCACATCCAGGACATTGACGTTTGTTTCTTTAAATACAGAGGTTATGCCGTAAATAATTCCTACCTTATCTTCGCCTAATACTGTAACAAATGCTTTCATTTCTTTCGCTCCTTCATAATTTTTTATAAAAATAGTTATAGCACAAAGGATGCAGAGTTCTGCTTTTGAACTAAAAAAAACAGAGGCTAAATTCAACACGAATCAGCCTCTGTCTATGGATTTTAAAAGTGAAATACTAATCACAATAAATTAAAATCCCCTGTCCTTTTACCTGAGAGTTTCGCCATTTTCAGGCTTTCCCCTTCGGTGCTCATTAGAGTCTCTCCAGAGGCACGTCCAACAGCTGTAAACCAGCTGACTTCATCCGCTTCTATGAAATTTAAAGCAATTATAACACATTCCATTTATATAATGCAATCAAATGCATAAATATTCTCCGTAAATATTCTGAATAAATGATAAATTTGAAATCTGTCAGTTAATCCTGATATACCAGATTTACCATACCATCGCACTGTAATTTCCATTTGACAAGTGCAGAACATGCTGTGTAGAATAAGTTATGTTTATCACATTACTGCTCAGTATACGGAGGTAATTTGAACATATGAACGGAATATACGCTTGATATGTTTGCAGGATGCCTGAAGAATAAAAATGCATTTACTATGTTGCGGGAGAATCAAATGATAGAACTGAAAAGCTGCCGCAGACAGTTTTTAAAAGGTTACTGAAGGAGTTGAATTTATGGAGGTTTTAGTCAAACAAATAATCGATATTTTTAGTTTGGAGACGGTTTATAGCGGGCTCATTCAAAAGACTGTCAAAGATTATGAGGTAAATCGACCAGGTCTGCAGTTAGCTGGATATTATGGGTTTTTTCAAGCTAAACGTATTCAAGTTCTTGGTAATGCTGAGTGTGGTTATCTTAAAAGTATGTCCAAAGAGGAAAGGCTGATAAGGGCTGATCAGTTGTTTAGCCATCAGATACCTTGTATAGTTATTGCTAATCACAATGAAATTTTTCCTGAATTGGTTGCTTGTGCTGAGAAATATAATCAGTGGTTGCTTTGGACTACACGAGAAACCTCAACTTTTAAAGTCGATTTAACTATATTTCTACAGAAAGAGCTTGCTGAAAGTGTTCAGATACACGGAACTTTGATCGATGTATATGGTGTTGGTGTATTGATTACCGGAGAGAGCGGAATTGGTAAAAGCGAAACAGCTCTTACCCTTATTCAAAATAATCATATTTTAATTGCCGACGATGCTGTCGTACTTAGACGCCTAGGGTCTGAGATGCTTTATGGGAATGGTGCAGAGTTAACAAAAGATCTCCTCGAAATTAGAGGCATTGGCATAATTGATGTTCGTTCTCTTTATGGGTTGAAAGCCGTACGTAGTGATAAAAAGGTTGATATTGTTATTCAATTAGAGCCTTGGAATGATTCGTACAGCTATGATAGACTTGGCGATAAATACGATACAACTGATATTTTAGGCATAAAAATTCCATTTATAAGGGTTCCAGTGCGCCCCGGCAGGACACTAGCATCTGTAGTTGAAGTTGCTGCGATCAATTTCCGTCAGAATCAAATGGGAATAAATACAATAGAGTTACTGGAACAAAGAATATCAAAATGAGCTATTTGATATAATGTAATATTGAAAATAATGAAATATTCGGAGAGCAGTTTGATGGCACACAAATGCATCACACTGCACTTATCATTTGACAAACGTGGAAGATACTGTGTAAAATAAATTATGTTGGCTATATTTAATATTCAGTTTATGGGGGTAATCTGGACAAATGAACAGCACATACAATTGCCTGATTATTGGCTGCGGTTTTGCGGGAGCAGTTACAGCCCGTGAATTAGCAGAACGGGCAGATAAGAAAGTTTTGATAATTGATAAGCGCAGTCATATTGGCGGCAATGCCTATGACTTTTTAAACAATGACGGTGTAATCGTTCATAAATACGGGCCGCATATTTTTCATACTCAAAGCGGTCGTGTGTTTGATTACCTTTCACGCTTTACAGTGTGGAGGGATTATTCTCACGAAGTTTTGGCTGATATTCATGGAAAGCTTATGCCAGTTCCCTTTAACCTCAATTCGCTTTATATGGCTTTTGAGCAAAGCAAGGCAAAAAGATTGGAACAAAAGCTCCTTTCGGTTTACGGAATGGGAAAGCGTGTGACAATCTCAGAGCTGCGGGCGCATACTGATAGTGAAATATTTGAGATTGCGGACTTTGTTTACAAAAATATTTTTTTACATTATACACAAAAACAATGGGGCATTGCAGCAGAGGATATTGATCCGTCTGTCACAGCACGGGTTCCGATATTGATTTCATATGATAACAGATATTTTCAGGATGAATATCAAGGTATGCCCGCTAATGGATATACTCAGCTTTTTGAAAAAATGCTCGATCATCCTAATATAAGCTTGCAGCTTAACACTGATTCGACTGATATATTTAAACTGATGGAAAATAAGATTTTTTTCAATGGAAGACCATTTTCCGGTACGGTTATATATACCGGTGCTGTGGATGAGCTTTTTAACTGCTGTTTTGGCCGCCTGCCTTACCGTACTCTGGATTTTGTGTTTGAGACCCATGAAAAAACATGGTATCAAAAGAAGGGTACAATTAATTTTACGGTTGACCAACTGTTTACCCGTATTACAGAGTTCAAGCATTTAACCGGTCAGGACATCCCCGGCAAAACCACCATCATGAAGGAATATCCTGGGACATATACAGGTTCTCTAAATGAAATACCGTACTATGCTGTAATAAACCCGGAGAACATTGCGCTTTATGAAAAGTATAAACAGCTTACAAAGGCTTTTGCTGAATTTCACTTGCTTGGCAGACTTGCAGAATATAAATACTATAATATGGATGTTATAATTGAACGTGCGCTTCTTTTAGCGGACAGTATTATTATGAGTGAGAAGGGGAACTTATTATGAAGATAATAACTTTTGCAATTCCTTGCTATAATTCCGCAGATTATATGGAGCATTGCATCGAGACTCTGCTCCCCGGGGGAGAAAATGTTGAAATAATCATTGTAGATGATGGCTCGAAAGATGCTACAGGTAAAATAGCAGATAGTTATGCTTCCCGCTATCCTGGTATAGTAAAAGCGATACATCAGGAAAATGGAGGGCATGGCGAGGGCGTCAATACCGGTCTTAAGAATGCCGCAGGTTTGTATTACAAGGTTGTAGATTCCGACGATTGGCTTGATGTTTCGGGTATGTTAAAAGTAATATCTGTGCTTAAGGAGCTTTATGAAAAAGGTACTGCACCGGATATGATGGTCTGCAATTATGTCTATGAGCATTCAATAGACAACAGCAGCCATGTTGTTGACTACAAAAATGTCTTACCGCAGGACCGAATTTTCGGCTGGGATGATATCGGAAGCTTCAAGCCGTCGCAGTACCTGCTTATGCATTCAGTGATTTACCGTACCGAGCTTCTTCGTGAATGCGGGCTTATACTTCCAAAGCATACGTTTTATGTGGACAACCTCTTTGTTTATAAGCCTCTTCCGTATGTAAAGACGTTATGTTATATGGATATTGACCTGTATCGCTACTTTATAGGACGTCAAGATCAGTCTGTGAATGAGCAGGTTATGATAAAGCGTATTGATCAGCAAATTTATGTGAATAAACTCATGATTGATTCCTGTAATTCACTGGATAATTTGCAAAGCAGGCGGCTTTCAAATTATATGATGAATTATCTTTCTATGATGATGACAATTTCTTCGGTATTTTTGCAAATTTCTGCTACAAAAGAGAATCTTCAAAAGAAGACAGACTTGTGGTCATATCTGAAAGAAAGCAATGGAAAGCTTTATTTCCGGCTGCGATACCGTTTTCTAGGAGCGATATCAAATCTCTCAGGCAGAACCGCCAGGGTGATAACCATACCGCTATATCGTTTAACACGTAAGATTTACAAATTTAATTAGAACTATAGAAATTTAGAGAATACCTTGTCTCTCACGTACTAGGAGGCAAGGTATTCCTTTTTTAAGTAATAATACAAAATATAATACATCTTGACACAAGATTTGAATTGTGATAAATAAGAAATAGGGATTAGCACTCAGAAAGAGAGAGTGCTAACAATACATATTACACTTATCGTGAAAGGAGAAAATTAAATGGAAAAAAAACAATTTAAAGCAGAATCCAAAAGGCTATTGGATCTAATGATCAACTCGATTTACACACATAGGGAGATTTTCATCAGGGAGCTTATTTCAAATGCCAGTGATGCAATTGATAAAATCTACTATAAAGCATTAACCGATGACTCTATGAGCTTTGAAAAAGACAGCTATTATATTAAAATTACGTCTGACAAAGAAAACAAAATACTGAAGATTTCGGATACCGGTATTGGAATGACAAAAGAGGAGCTTAGCGATAATCTTGGAATTATAGCAAAAAGCGGTTCTCTGGCATTTAAAAAAGAGGTTAAATTGGAAGATGGGTATGATATAATCGGTCAGTTTGGCGTAGGCTTCTATTCAGCATTCATGGTTTCCGATATTGTTACAGTTATAAGCAAAGCATTAGGAAGCGATGAAGCTTACAAATGGGAATCCAAAGGGGCTGAGGGTTATACCATTGAACCTTGCGAAAAAGATTCTGTCGGCACTGACATCATACTTAAAATAAAAGAGAATACAGAAGACGAAAAATTTGATGAGTACCTTGATGAATACAGGCTTAAGGCTATTATCAAGAAATATTCTGATTTTGTAAGATACCCTATTAAAATGGATATAACAGGAAGAAGGCCTAAAGAAGGCAGTGAAAAAGAATACGAGGACTATAAAGAAGAGCAGACGGTAAATAGCATGGTTCCAATATGGAAAAAGAATAAGAATGAGCTTAATGACGAAGATTATGAGAAGTTTTATTCCGAAAAGCACTATGGTTTTGATAAGCCGTTAAAGCATATTCATATAAGTGCTGACGGTGCTGTAAGCTATAATGCAATTTTATATATTCCTGAAAATACACCATATGATTTTTATACTAAAGAATATGAAAAGGGTCTGGAGCTATACTCAAAGGGCGTTATGATAATGAACAAGTGTGCTGATTTACTGCCTGATTATTTTAGCTTTGTAAAAGGCTTGGTAGATTCAGAAGACTTATCCTTAAACATATCGAGAGAGATATTGCAGCATGACAGGCAGCTTAAGCTTATTGCCAAGAATATAAAAAGCAAGATAAAGAATGAATTGGAAAACATATTAAAAACCGAAAGAGATAAATATGTAGAATTCTACGAAGCCTTTGGCAAGCAATTGAAATATGGAGTTTACAGCGAGTATGGAAGCAACAAGGAAACCTTGCAGGATCTTTTGATGTTTTATTCCTCAAAAGAGAAAAAGCTTGTAACTTTAGATGAATATGTTTCCAAGATGCCTGAAGAACAAAAATATATTTACTATGCCGCAGGGGAATCGAATGATAGAATTGAGAAGCTGCCGCAGACAGAAATGGTAGCGGACAAAGGTTATGAAATTTTATACTTTACTGATGATGTTGACGAGTTTGCAATAAAAATGTTGATGAAATATAAAGAAAAGGAATTCAAATCCGTATCAAGCAGCGACCTGGGCATTGAAACTGAAGAAAACAAGGATTTATCAGATTCAGAGGAGAAAGAAAACAAAGAATTGTTTGAATACATGAAGAATGCCTTGTCGGGAAAAGTCAAGGATGTAAGAGCATCAAAAAGGCTGAAAAACCATCCGGTATGCCTGGCCAACGAAGGGGAGCTTTCAATTGAGATGGAGAAAGTGCTTAACGCAATGCCAAACAATCAGGAGATCAAAGCTGACAAGATTCTGGAAATAAATACAGGTCATGATGTTTTCAAATCCTTAAAAGAAGCTTATGAAAAGGATAAAGACAAGTTGGAGCTGTATACAAATCTGTTATATAATCAGGCAATGCTTATAGAGGGCTTGCCAATAAGTGATCCGGTAGAGTTCACAAATAATATCTGTAAGATAATGAGCTAGTGCAAGTTAAATCCCGGCGTGAAAATAATATCTATATGGGCATATAGACAGCACCACTTAAATATATTATGAGGTTTATTATATGTTTGATATACTCAATACGAAAATTCAGAGCAATGATATTGAAAGTAAACGGGAGAAAGTTTCAAAGCTTATGATGCAGAAATCAGCCAACATAAAAAGCGGAAATATAAGCACGATATCTATTGATGACCTTAAGCTGTTGTTTCAGTTATATGATGAGATATTTTTTGAGGATTGGTTTAAAGAGAAATATAAAGGAACGCTCAAGTTTTCACTTTCCGGGCGAATGACAAAGAGTGCAGGTTTAACCCGTTGCCCTAAAAATATTGACAAAATCAAACCGGAGGAAGTTGTAATTGAAATCAGGATTGGAGTAGATTTCTTTTTCCACTACAATTCACTTGAAGGGGGCAAGACTGTTGGAGGTATTAAAACAAACAACAGTCTAGGGGCACTACAGCTTGTTTTTGAGCATGAACTATGTCATGTGATTGAATTTCTCCATTTCAAGAAGTCTAGCTGCAGCAGGGAAAGGTTCAAAGTTTTAGCAAGCAATTTGTTTGGACATACTGAAAGTTATCATAGGCTTCCAACATATAGACAGATAGCTAATCAGAAGCTTGGACTAAACATAGGTGATACTGTTTCATTCAATTTCGACGGTAAAAAACTTAAAGGCATACTCTACAACATCAATAAAAGAGCAACAATAATGGTCAGGGATAAAAACGGCTCTTTAGCTGACAAGGAAGGTGTAAGATATTCTAAGTATTATGTGCCGCTAAAACGTATAGAGTAACATTCCTTCATCTATGCAGAGCAGAAATGTGTATTTGGTAAAAAAACAGTTGACTTGAATGCAGTGATATGTTAACATAATAAAAATTGAATATTCAATAGAACTCTTATCCAGAGAGGCGGAGGGACTGGCCCTATGAAGCCCGACAACCGGCATTCTCATTCGAATGCAGCGGTGTCAATTCCTGCAGTACATTGTACTGAAAGATGAGGGAGGATTAAAAGTGTAAATTGTTATTTTATAAGCCTCTTTCGTTTGAAAGAGGCTTTGTTTTTTAAATAAAACATGGAGGTAAATGAAATGAGTAAAAGAGATCTGAAATTTGATACGCTGCAGGTGCATGGAGGACAGTCACCTGATCCGACGACTAAGTCACGGGCAGTTCCGATATACCAGACATCTTCCTATGTCTTTGACAGTGTGGAACATGGAGCGAACCTTTTCGCACTGAAAGAAGCGGGGAATATATATACCAGAATAAATAATCCTACAACTGATGTATTTGAACAAAGGATGGCACTGCTTGAAGGAGGAGTGGGAGCATTGGCGGTTGCTTCCGGTATGGCTGCAATAACCTACGCAGTACTGAATATTACGAGTGCGGGGGATGAGATAGTATCAGCCGGCACATTGTATGGGGGAACCTATAATCTTTTTGCAGCTACTCTTCCAAGGTATGGGATAAATTCAACCTTTGTAAATCCTGATGATCCGCAGAATTTTAAAAATGCGATTACCCCAAAAACAAAGGCTTTGTATATCGAGACTATTGGAAACCCCGGGATAAATCTGGTAGATATTGAAGCAGTTGCTGCTATTGCCCATGATAATGGCATCCCCCTTATTATAGATAATACCTTTGGCACACCGTACCTTATAAAGCCTATTGACTTTGGAGCGGATATCGTAGTGCATTCCGCAACAAAATTCATAGGAGGTCATGGTACTTCAATCGGAGGAATAATAGTTGATTCCGGAAAATTCGATTGGGAAGAAAGCGGGAAATTCCCGGTATTTACAGAGCCTGATGAAAGCTATCACGGAACGGTATATAATGAAGCTTTCGGGAGTGCGGCTTTTATTGCAAGGGCAAGGGTGCAGCTTCTCAGGGATACCGGTGCCTGCATAAGTCCGTTCAACTCATTTCTTCTGCTGCAAGGATTGGAAACACTTTCACTGCGTGTTGAACGGCATGTGGCAAATGCTAAAAGGATAGCGGAGTTTCTTTCAAAGCACCCACAGGTAAGCTGGGTGAACTATCCAAGCCTGCAAGGCAATAAATACCATGAACTTGCAGAGAAGTACCTGCCTAAAGGCTCAGGCGCCATATTTACCTTCGGTATCAAAGGCGGAGTTGAAGCTGGAAAGAAATTTATTGAAAAGCTTGAAATATTCTCGCATTTAGCTAATGTAGCAGATGCAAAGTCCCTGGTCATACATCCGGCAAGCACAACCCATGCTCAACTTACCGGAGAAGCCCTGCTGGCAGCGGGGGTAACACCGGATATGATAAGATTATCCATAGGTATTGAAGATGTTTCAGACCTGATTCTGGATTTAGACCAGGCATTGAAGCAGGCAGCTTATTAAGCAGGAGTTTATTGAAGGGAATGATAATTATGCCGATTAATGTGCCGGACGATTTACCGGCAGTTGATATATTAACAAGTGAGAACATATTTGTAATGACTGAAAACCGTGCACGGCATCAGGACATCAGGCCGCTTAGAATTGCAATTATGAATCTGATGCCAACTAAGATAGCTACAGAGACACAACTATTGCGTTTATTGGGGAATTCTCCACTTCAGGTTGATATTACTCTCTTGCATCCGGATATGCATATGTCTAAGAACACACCTGCAGAGCATCTGGATCGTTTTTACCAGACATTTAGGGATATAAAAGCTATGAAATTTGACGGGCTTATAATTACTGGTGCTCCGGTGGAGAACTTACACTTTGAAGAGGTGGATTATTGGCAGGAGCTGTCAGAGCTTATGGAATGGAGTAAGAATCATGTATATTCGACACTTCATATCTGCTGGGGGGCTCAAGCAGGGTTATATTATCATTATGGAGTCCACAAACACTCACTTGAAGAAAAACTTTTTGGAGTATTTGAACACAACAAAACAGACTGCAGTTCTAAACTGCTAAGAGGTTTTGACGATATATTTTCAGCCCCGCATTCAAGGCATACGGAAGTTTCCAGGCAAGATATTGAAGCAAACCCTAAACTGCAGATTTTATCTGAATCCGATGAGGCTGGAGTATATATTACAGTGTCAAGAAACGGCAGACATATATTTGTAATGGGACACTCCGAATATGATGCACTGACATTGAAGCAGGAATATGAGAGGGATGTAAAAAGCGGTTTGGACATCAAAGTCCCCAGGAACTATTTTCTGAAAGATGATCCTGACAATAAGCCGCTTGTTACATGGCGTAGCCATGCAAATCTGTTGTTCTCCAACTGGCTTAATTATTATGTATATCAGGAGACCCCATATGATGTCAATAGGCTGGATTAGAAAATAGAACAACAATTGTGAGTGCATTTGGACAGCCTATGCGGCGTGTGTCAAAAGGTACAGCCTTTTAAAAGGTACTGTATCTTTTTATTTAAAAAAAAATCGTACTATAATATATTGTAAAAAAATGTAGAAAATTGTATTATAGAAATAACTGTGTATAATTATACGATTGTTAACATAAATGGTAATAACGATATCCGAAGATTGCAGGGAGGGTTTGGATTGAAAAAAGCGGGAATAAAGTTGCTTATTATATTTACACTGGTTATGGTCATGTGTTGGAGTTTATCCGGTATAGCGGTGTACGGGGGATCAATTTTGGTATTGCTTGATGATACCGGCAGCTCGGCAGGGTCATGGAGCATGTTGGATAACAGAGTCGCTTCAGTGAGCTGGTTGGATGGCGGACCTTCCAGCGGCAATCCCGGAGAATATTACTACTTTACAAATACCAGCGGGGGCAGAGACGTAGGTTCAGCACAAATTCAAAGAGATGCCATGTTTAATGCCGACCAGAAAATATTAAGCAATCTGGGGCAGCTGAAGGTGGATTTTTATATGGATATTGCCGGCTGGAGCGGTGATGCTGACAGGGTAGCGTACTATATATATAGTCTCAAAGGAGGTGTGAGTACTGAACTCTTTTATTCGGGCAATTATTCGAATGATACGGTCTGGAGAGCTATAGGCAAAGAAAATTTAGATATTCCAAAAGATTCTGATGGCATACGGATAAAAATAGTAGTACTAAGAGTGGACGGTAGTGATCTGGATGTATACCTGGATAATATCAGATTATACCTTCATGAAGAAACGCTGCCTGTAATGACTGGTGCAACTGTTACCGGAATCAGGGATTGCAACAATACTGTGATACCGTTGAAAATTGATGAAGGTGGCCAATACCTGGACAATTGGGTGAATACCACAGATACGATATTGGGGAAAATTGACTTTAACGAGCCTGTAACTGTATCAGATTGGCCTTATAATCTGAATTCAAATATTGTAGATGTAAATGGCAATATGAAGTATGGCAATGTAGGTGACGGTTCAGGGTCATTCTCATACTCTCATGATTACCGCATTCCGCTTACCGGTGCAGACAGGCTGAAAGAAGGGGATAGTACTGTTAAATTTGTGAATAACCCATATGACGGACATGGTCCATTTGAAATACCGGTACATGATTTGGGAGGGAATTATGGTCAATCTGACGTAATGAAGCCAAATATCGACAGTTATAATATTAAATTGGATAACGCTTCTCCTACAATAACTACACCATGGGACAGCTACGAGACATACGTAAAAGACAGGACAAGCGTAGATATTGTTGTATGTGAGGAAAACAGGGGCACTGAACAATCGCCGCTGACTCTGACTTATTTTTGGGAATATATAAATACAAATAATATAAAAGTAACGGAACCGGAAAAAGAAATTCTTATTAGCAGTACGGTTGTGCCTGTAGAGGATGATACCAATACTATTTATACTGTGAAAATAGATATACCGAACGGAAGTAACATACCTCCCTACCAGGACTTCTGGCTATCGGCTGATGTGAATGATGAAGCAAGAAATCCCTACAGTAACAGATGTATATATTGCAAGGTCAATCAGAAGGACGGTACACCTCCGGTCGTTACCTGGGATAGGAGCATTCATGAGGATGGAACAATAGTAAATCTAAGCACCGACGAAGACGCGGCCTATACTACGAGCCGTACCGTTTCCTTCAGCGCCCAAGACCTTGAAAGCGGTGTGGAAGACCTCGGAAGTGATTTCGGAGGGGTTAAATACTTATGGACAAAAGAGCCGTACAATCCGGACAGCGATATAATTACCAAAAGGGTATTTCCTGTGGAAGGCAGCAAATATATAATACAAGGAACAAGCGACGATGCTTCCATGGAAGGCATGTATTATCTGAGCATCCTGGCAGAAAACACCACTGGGACAAACTGTGCAGTAAGCAAAGGCTTCTATTTTGACAATGAAGCTCCCCGTGCCACTGAGGCGGGCAGCATGGATTGGAACCCGATGTCAGCGCAATATCAGGTAAGTGACAGAGCTTTGCAGAACAAGTTTTTATATACCATCCTTGCCGGCAGCGAAAGCAGCATTACAGGATATGAACCGATAGTTGAACCTGACATATCAGAAGGCCTTAAAGACGATGGTATGTGGAAGGTATTGGACCTCTGCGGTACAGGATATACGGACCTTACTGCAAACATAACAGGGGTGCTTGATAAAATCACACAATCAGGGAATTACAAGCTGGTCACAAGGTACTATGATGAATTCTTCAATTGTGCACAGGTAGAGAATGTAATTTGGTATGATTTCATAGCTCCCGACATTGAGGTAGTAGATGCAGGAGAGCCGGGAATCTTTGGAAAAAACCATAGTATTGTGTTGGAAGTAGTCGACAACTTATCAATAGTGGATTTATCAGAGGAGAATTTGTTAATTAACTGGATAGATGCTGACAGCGGAGAAGCAATTCCTGTAAAACCCGAAATAGAGCCGCAGTTAAGAACCATTACCATAAGAGGCAGCGAAGCTTTTGACGGCAAGTACTATCTCAAGGTCAGGGCAAGTGATGCAGCCGGAAATATTATGGATAAAATGGTATTCGTAAACGGCAGCCGCGCAGAATTCTGCTTTGACAACAGCCCTCCGAAAGCTACTTTAGCATGCTATACGGAAAAGCCCTCAAGGACAGTACGGTTTGCATATTCGGAGCTTAAGGATGATTATACCGGCGTTGCACTAGCCAGGTATGGAATATCAAATACACCGGACGGAGAGCCCTCAAAATGGATAGAAATTGATTCCGCTTCCGGTATTGGTGAAATCATTTATCCCGATGCATTTACTTCAGATGGGAATTGGTACTTGTCTGTACTGCTCCGGGATACTCTGGGAAATGAGCAGAGTATCCGTTGGCCGGATCCCTTTAGGATAGATGTGACCAACCCGTCAGGGAGTATTGGTTTTGTAAGCGGACATACAAGCAAGCTGGATGTACCCTTGCAGTTAATAGTAGATGAACTGAAAAGCATAGAGCAGGGAACCTTTAAAACCATATTGTCAAGTGACGGTACAAAGCTTTCAGATGCAGCAATAGGAAGCGTTTTGCCAACGGATTGGAAGGACATTTCCTATGAGAACGGTTCGGCAATTTACAGTTGGACGCTTTCCGATACTATTGACGGAGAACAGCAGGTATATGCCAGATTCATGGATGAGGCCGGCAATATTTCTGGTATTTATGAAGCTTCCATAATATTGGACAGAACAGCTCCGACGGGAGAGATTAATTATGATATAACAACGCCTGCAGCGGGAAATGTGACTGCAACTCTTACTATGTCAGACAACTATAATGTTGCTTTGCTCAATAATAATCAGATCAATACATATGTATTTAATCGCAACGGGGAGTTTGAATTCGTACTGAGGGATGAGGCAGGAAATAAAACCCGTATAAAGGCTGTTGTCAGCAATATAGACAGAGACCCTCCGAAAGCAGCAATTACATACTCGCTCACAAGGGATATATGGACAAACCAATCAGTTACTGCAACGCTTAACCTGACGGAGGATAATGGTTTCGTAATATCAGGGGATGGGGCAGCTACCCATACCTTTAATGAGAACGGCGAGTTTGTGTTCCGGTTCGAGGATGCTCTTGGGAATCAAGGCAGTATGAAAGCGGAGGTTAAGAATATTGATAAAGCGAAACCTTCGGGCAGTATTATATACACTCATTCAGAAACGGCACCGGTTACGGTTTATCTTTCTGTTAATGAGCCTGTAGAAGTGACGAACAATGCAGGAAGCTTCAGGTATGTATTTGATGAAAACGGGGCATTCACCTTTGAATTCGAGGATAAGGCGGGAAATGCAGCAACAGCTACTGCTATAGTAGATACAATAACCTCCTTGGATAAGTATGTTAATGTCAATTACAGCGACTCGGGAAGGTTGACAAATGAAAATATAAGTGCTGAATTTACACCCTTATCGGACTGGGCAGAGATAACAAGTCCGACAGTTACGGAGGAGGTATATGGTTCGTATACCTATAACTTTACAGAAAATGGTGACTGTCCGGTAGTAATAAGAGTATTTTCGGGAGAGGAAGAAGGCAGCATAAGAACCGTTGCAGGCAGTGTTTACAATATTGACAGAGTTCCACCAACGGCAGAAGTATATATAAGAACGGAAGAACCCACAAACCAGAATGTTACCGCAACTCTACTGCCATATGATGACAAGGGAAAAGCCATTGCAATAGTTGGCGGAGCATCTGAGCATGTATTTGCAGAAAACGGAACCTTCACCTTTGACTTTATGGATGAAGCGGGAAACATAGGACACAAGGCAATTACCGTATCAAATATAGATAAGTCGGTGCCGGTAGCTGCGATGAGGTATTATACGGTGGAATCCAAGGCGAATTCAGTGTTTGCAGAGTTATCCTTCCCAGGAGAAACTGATATTACTATATTGAATAATAACGGATCGAATACCTTTGAGTTTGTGGAAAATGGGGCATTTACGTTCAAATATGCTGATAAAGCAGGGAATGCAGGTTATGCAACTGCACAGGTAACCAGCTTATCTGATGGTGTTTCGGCAGGAACCATTGAATATTATATAGAGGGAATTAAAGCAGATGATATAAATGGAGTAACAACGAACAAAAATGTGACTGCAAAACTGGTTTTGGATGAGTCAGGCGGCCCCTGTACGATAGTCAACAATGGAGGGAGCAGTACCTACACCTTCCTGCAAAATGGAGAGTTTACATTTATATATGAGGATAGTAAGAAAAACAGGGGTTTTGCGAGAGCTATGGTCAGTACTATAGATAAGGAGTTACCCACGCTTCAGATTCTTGCAGACATAACAAGGGCTACCAATCAGGACATTACTATTACGGTAAACTATGGAGATAACAAAGGTATATCCAAAGTTATGGTCAACGGGGTAGAAGTAGGAACGAACCCTGAAGGGAAGTTCACTTACACATGTACAGAGAACAAAAAAATACAGGTAATGGTTTTCGACTCCTCGGGGAATACGACGACAAGAGAGTTTGAAGTTGATTACATTGATAAAGTAGCACCTATAGGTACAATTGTGTATACTCCGAACAGCATGACCAATCAGGATGTAAAAGCAGTATTGACACTGAATGAAACGGGATTGATACTGAATAACAGCGGCAAGATGGAATATACATTTATCCAAAATGGCGAATTCACCTTTGAATTTGCAGATATTGCAGGTAACAGTACAACGATGACGGCATCGGTAAACTGGATAGATAAGACTCTGCCTGCGGCGTCTCTCAAATATAGCAATACTCAAATGACAAATAAGCCGGTTACGGTTACATTAAATACTGAAGCTGACGCTGTAATTTTGAATAACGGCGGTGCGGCAGCGAGAACCTTCTACACAAATGGAGAGTTCACCTTCAGAGTCGTGGACATTGCGGGAAATCAAGCGGGCATAAAGGCTGTGGTAGCAAATATTGATGTGGAAAAACCACAGATAACCTTGAAGGGGAATGCCGATGTAAGCATTATGCAAAATGAAGCCTATACTGAAGCAGGATACAGCGCAGTTGACAATGTTGACGGAGATATTACAGGTAAGGTAGCCGCAGAAGGAAGTGTCAACACTGGAGTGCCGGGTATATACATATTGAAATATAAGGTCTCGGATGCAGTGGGAAATCCCTGTGAAGTGAGCAGGACTATAAGAGTAATAGGGCCTGATGAGATTGTGCTTGTCTTAAATGGCATACTGACGGATGGAGAACAGGTGATTATCAATGACAATAATATAAATATTGATTGTATCGGCAATGAAGGAAGCTGCATACTGAAGTGGGCGGAAGGAAAAAGAACACAAGCATATTTCAAGAGTGAAGGCAATATTATTGCGGTCAAAGGAACTGTAAGTCTTGCTAACAACAGCTGGTATACTTTCTTTATACAGGACAGGGAGAGAAAGACAAAGTGTATCCAGGTATATATAAATGAATAGGGGAGGTGAGATGATGAGCAAGAGGTTAAAAGCTGTTTTAATGCTTGTAATTTGGGTTTTCAGTATATTTAATACTGCTGCCATAGAGGTTAGCGGGGCGGAAGCACCGGGGGTACTATCCATAAAAAACAATATTATTGAGCTTTTGGTGAACAGGGCAGACGGAAGATTTGCGGTCAAAACAGCAGAAGGATCTCCCGAAAGGACTGAGGATGAGAATGCACCTCTGCTATACTTAAAAGATATTCCGGAGACTACCTTCACCACCATAAGGATTGACGGGAAGGACTATATATTCGGCAATTCATATAGTGGAAATAAAACATCTACCACAATAGAAGGAATGAACAGCATCTCAACCTGGAAGGTCGGAGATATTGCAGTAACACAGAAACTGGAACTGACGGATAATATGAATAGCAGTGATGTAGGAAATGTCAAAATAAGCTATTCAATAACAAATACCGGAACCCAAAGCAAATCAGTAGGAACGAGAGTCCTGCTGGATATGATGCTTGGAAGCAACGATGGCTGCAGTATTTCGTTGGATGGAAAATCTGATGTTGCTTATGAGACAAAAGCGGCAGGAGAAGATATTCCTGTATATTGGAGATGTACCGATGCCTCCGATAATCCAAAGGTTGTGTCTTATGGTTTTATCAAAGGCTGGGGCAATACTGAGCCGGACAGGATGATCATTGCACACTGGAGCGCATTGTCCACTACAAAATGGGATTACACAATTAATCCGGAAAGGAATATTGGTTCGTCACTTAATGATTATAAGAGTGCAGACTCGGCTGCGGCTCTTTATTGGGAGCCGAAGACCCTGGAACCGGATAAGACCATCCAGGTTGAAACTTACTATGGAATAGGAAACATAAATGAGAGTACGGACGGAAGTACCTTTAACCTCAATGTATTGGCTCCTGCCAAGCTAAGTATTGAAGGAGACACATACAAGGACAACCCCTTTGAGATTATGATGGAGCTGGATAACAGTCTGGCAAGCTCAACAGAGCTGGTGGGCATCACTGCAGAGCTGGTTCTGCCGGAAGGTCTGGAGCTTGCGGAAGGAGAGGAAAGCAGCCGTTACTTCTACAGGATACCTGTCAAACTTAAAGAGACAGCAGTCTGGAGTGTAAACGCAGTCAATACTCAGAAGCTCAAGGTGCTACAGTATATGATACGCATTACCTGTATGGGCAGGGAGCTTAAGACTATAAAGAAGTTCATCATTATACCCGGCTTCGAAAACAATGATTTTGATATAGGATATACGGATATGGTACCGCGGAATCTTTACTACAATGATGAGGGTAATGTAATACATCTTATTGGTTACGGCTTTGACATGCTTAAGGATAAAAGCAGCTATGAAATGAGCCTGGCCGACTATTGGGGAAACAATACCTATTATCCCGATCCAATGGAAGATATTAATATAGTAAATGACAATCAAATCAATATAAGTATTCCGAAGGGTTTTAAAATAGGAATATATAAGCTTACAATAAATCATAAAAACGATATTATGGATTACACCTTACCTCAGGATATAATGGTGACTTCGGATGAAAGGTATAAATCCAGGAACTACGGGATTCTGGTAATAAAAGAGGAGAATGCCGGGGACAAAACCGTACAGAGTGCAAAGCTTTTAGAAAATGAATCTCAGCTTAGTGCCGGTGATAAGAGCAATGCTGTTCTTATAATAAGGGGAAAGGTAAAAAATGTCTCTGAGGGCAGTTTTGATGTCTATGGTGACACCATTGCCATTAATAACGATATATATTACAGAGGCTATGATGACAAGGTATTGTCCGTGTACAAGTATGGAGACAGTTATATTGTAAAAGGGAACGGAGAACTTTACATGCAGTCTGCCCTGATGGGGAAAAGTATGGAAATCACCTTGAAGAAGGGGCATTTCTATATTGATTCGTCTACAGCCATTATAAAGGATGAGGAAGACTACTTAAATGACATCAGCATAATGTATGTAGGCTATTTTCCTATTCTTGTGAAGGAAATAAAAATCCAGAACAGCGGGGAAGTTAAGATTGATGGGGTACTGCAGCTTGAAAACAAGTATTTCAACTTCCTGACCAGTGTTGGTACGGGTGTTATGGAATCAGATCTCAAAGATATGAGTATAACCAATAAGAATATCAATATTGATGCGGAAATTACGATACCTTTCCCCCGTTGGAAGCTTGGGGACTTTCAGTCGAAGGATTATGCAACTAAGAAAACAAATAATGTTACCTTTTATATAAATACCACAGAAGGAGATTACGGATTCAGTACCAAGGCACAAAACCTCAAGCTGAGGCTTCGGGATATAAATGCGAAAATGGCCTTTGACAAAAATCTGTACCCCAATTACTTCGAATTTGAAAATAAATATGGCATAATACCCGAACCTATAGGGAGCACAGGACTTGCATATGAAAGCATCGGCGGCGGCATATACGGGTTGAAGTCGATGTTTGATTCGCTGCGCTATGGAATTTTACCGACCGGTTCTACCATTGCAGTAAGGGCGGATATTGTAGATTTACCGACTTACTATTCAAGAATTAAGGGTTATACTATGATTGGGCTGAGGGATATTGAAGCAGTATTAAGCAGCGGAGGTATTGACCTCGATGGAGATGGATATATATATTTCCTGGATGTAGGAGATATTACAGGCCACTTCGATTTCGACGGAGGATATATTGAGGCTGATATGGATATACTTGATATTCTGATAGCGCAGGCATATTTCGGTATAAGCCGTCATGAAATCAAAGGGTCAATCAGTGCAAAAGTGCATGTACCGAAGAAAGTATGGTTCATAGGGGGAGAGACCATCGGAGGCTTTGAGGCCGGATTATCTACGAGTAAAATTGAAGGAAGCATCAAGTTCATGGGAGTAGGAGTTGATATTGCTTATTCCTGGGGTGACAGTTCCGTTGATTTTGATGTGGCGTCTATGTCGGGTATTGACAGGAATGGGATATTTACAGTCAATACCAAGGATGCCCAGGGAAGAGATGTTGTTGTTACCTACGGCACAAATATTGAAAAGCTTACGGACATAGGCTATTCGTACGATGTATGCTATGTTGGCGATATGGGTAAAATCCTGGCTTTGGGAACATCGGCATATAATTATGATGTAGCAATTGATGATAGTGTTGAATCAGCCATAATAGAGATGGAGTATGATTCTTCCACTGCACCGGTAATAGAAGTAAAGAAGCCTGATGGAAGCCTATATGAACTTACTGACGGGGTCAACTATATGAACCAGATTATTCCTGCAGATGTATCGGATTCCGGAGAAGAAGAAAAGCGAATATTTGTAACGATTACTGATCCGGTACCGGGGACATGGAAGGTTGCATCCGATCAGGAAGTTGCCATGTCATTATATAATGCCAGGACGGCTGCTGCTTTTGAATCACTTTCAGCGGAGCTCAATGCAGGTAAAATTAATGTAAATTGGTCACTTAACGAAAATTCCGGAAGTACAGTATCCTTGTACCTTATAAAAGAGGGTGACACTTCAGAGTATATAGAACTGGGCAAGGACCTGGCCGGTGGTTTGGGAACCTATGAATGCGATATACCCTCAGGGGTCACATCAGGGCGTTATAAGGTCAGGGCAGAGGTAAAAAGGGACGGCACCGGCTTTGACGATATGGATTCGGATGTATTTGAGATAATAGATGCTGAAGAACCTGCAATTCCAACCGGATTTGAGGTTGAAACGGCAGGAAACGGCATGATGAATGCAAAATGGGAGACTTCGGCAGATGTAGATGAATACCGTATATATGCCGTTGATAATGAGGGGAATATTGACAAAACCGTTGAGGCTATGGTAAGCGTGGACGGCGATATAACTGATACGGTATTTGGCGGAACCATGAAGGATAAGGATGGCAATGAATATGGCTGGCTTCCCGATAGGGCATACCGGTTTGCGCTATATGCAGTCACGAAAACAGTGGTGAAGTATACGGAGGTAGAGCATATAAGCAAGCCTGCATACTCAGGAGAAGTTATACTCCCTGTACCGGAACCGCCTGAATTTACTGTTGGTTTTACTTCCGAATACGGTAATATCAATATGGAAAATGATATAAGCTATACCAATACCGGAAATATAAGCTGCAATTATCATTCAGACACAACCGCAGCTGTAATATTTTATTTAAATGGCAGCAAGGTTGACGAGACGGGCAATAAGGATTACAGTATGCAGTTGGAGCTTAGCAGCGGCAGCAATTTGATTGAAATTGAAGCAACAGGAGGAAGCGGAGATAAAACCATAAAGGCCTATGAATTCTATTATGATAACAAGGCACCGGATTTGATGGTGCAAAGCCCAAACAATAATGACAGTATCAAAGCAGGAACAGTACTGGTATCAGGAAAAACAACAGCCGGCAGCAAGCTCTATGTTAACGGAACACAGATTACAGTTTCTGAAGATGGCAGCTTTAGCGGAGAATATGTGCTTCCCAATCTACAGAGGGAAACTATTACAATCGCATCTGTGGATGCTGCGGGTAACAGGACTGAGTATTCTGCGGAGGTATTAAATTCTGATGCAAGTGATGTAGTAAAAGTAAATATAAAGCCTTCAATAGAGCAGCTGATAGCAGGGGAAAGCATACAGATGGGGCTTTACGGCGTGACGAAGGACAATAGGGAAGTATTATTGGATGCGGATAAAGCCAGTTGGCACCTGTATGATTTGAAAGGAGCGGCATCTATTACCGAAGACGGGCTGCTGACAGCAAATAACCCCGGGGAAATTATAGTAAATGCCCAATATGCTGTTTCAAGCGATATGACTTATGAAGATGCCTTGATAATTGATGTGCTGCCGAAAGCAGGGAGTAGGGACGATGATGAAGACGATCCGACAGATATCATTAGCGGAGATAACAAAACAGGTATGTTTATCAAGAGATTTCTGGATTTCAAGGCTAATGAGGAAATTACAATATCCGGACTCATGAAGCTTAAATTCACCGGAAATGAGGTGCTAAAAAAGGGATATGTTGAAGTGAATGAAATCAAAGATGTGCTGCAATACAGGCAGCGTAGCGGAGATAAGGATTTCCTGAGCAATATATTTGATATCAAAGCAACCGGGGGATATCAGTTTAATTCCCCTGTTGAACTTACAATCTACTTTGATAAAAACAAGGTATGTGATATAAAACATATTGCAATATATGTATATAATGAGAAAACAGGCATTTGGGATATGCTGGGGGGAGTAATTGATGAAGAAAATTCATCAATTACTATAAAGGTTCCTCACTTCAGCAAGTATGCTCTTATGGAAAACAGAGGAATGACAACAATGGAGGATATGGATGGACACTGGGCGAAGGATGCGGTGTACAGGCTTATTGACAGGGGTATAGTAAACGGGATCAAATCATCAGATGGCAAATACAATTTTGAGCCGGAAAGAACGGTTACAAGGGCAGAATTTGCAAAGATGCTTTCTCTTTGTGAGGGCTACGTACAAAATGATAAAGACACAGACCTGTCTCAATTTACAGATGATGCAGAAATACAGTCCTGGGCACGCCCATATATGAAATACTGCAGTGAAAATGGATGGATAAAGGGAAAGACCACAGGCAAGAAAGTTTATATGAAGCCTAAAGACACCATAACAAGAGCTGAAGCGGCTGCAATGATATCCAGGGCGTTGGGTTTTGCAGGAACTAATAAGACTGTAAAAGCGGAGTTTGGCGATAAGGCTGAAATACCCGGCTGGGCTGCGGGCTATATCGACAGTTTGCTGGAGAAGAAATTGATGCAGGGTTATTCAGACGGCACCTTTAAACCCGGCAAGGTTCTTACCCGGGCAGAAGCAGCAAGAATATTTGATATTTATGTGACTGAAAAGGATGCTCTTTAGGAAGTGTGAACTTTTCTCTGCAAATAGCTTTATGTAATAAGCTTGATGCAAAAGGTTACCCACAGTAGATTATTGCAGATTAATGTTGAAATTTAAATAAACTGAATCCTCCAAGAGACTTGAAAAATATATAGAATGAATTTCACCTGCAAAAAACAACATCTTATCCTGTCATTTTTGCATTTTACCCTTGAATTGGTCTGGAAAATTGGGAAAGGGTGATATAATTTGTTCAAGAATAGCTATTCAGGATGAAAACTGAAATTTTGTGGTATGAAATAATTTCACATGGAATTTCGGCAAAATGTATACTGGTAGGATAAATATTCCCTGAAGACTTCCGGAAGCAGGAGATAAATGAGTTCTACAAAATAAAGGAAAATTAAAACAAAAGTATGTAGGGGGATTTAGAATATGGAAAATAAAATGCCTATGCAGAATGACTCAAGCTCATCACAAGTGACGAACTTTACTATTGATTATGTCACAGCAGACACGATCGGTGTCAGCTATGATACTTTAATAGGCAATATGCCAAGCACCTATGGCAATTATATCGCCCTGTGGCAAAACGATGTAATTCCATGGAACCAGGAGCCAATAGCAAAACAGACTATTAGTACTGACACTCAAAGCGGCAGTATGACATTCACAGAGCTGCAAATAACCGGACAAAACTACATAGTAGGATATGCGGTAGGATCTGAGAACTCTCCCAGCTTCGGTCAGCAAACATATGGTAACATTTGCTCCACTGGTTTTATCCCAGAATCAGGGAGTGATTATCAATACTTTCAGGCAAACCTTACACTTATAAGCGTAACTCCTAATAGTGTTGCAGTTAATTTCCAGGTGCCGCCAGGCTGCCAACCTGCGACAAATAAAGCGTGGATTGGAATGTGGCGCAGCTCACAGGCTTCGTATAACAATCCACCTGATTCTAAAACACCTATCACCATCGATGCCGAATCTGGTACTATAGCTTTAAATAATGTCAAAATTCTCCGTGGAATGACCTATACAGTTGCTTTATTTATGGGAGGCTGGCAGGGAGAGACACAACAAAGTGATCAAACAGCCATGGCTGCTACTTTGACCTTTACTAATAGCTAAATTCTAAACCAGAAAAAGTCCCGGTCATAAATACTATATCCACTATATAACTTAGGGTTTGCAGGCCATTGATTGGCATGCAAACCCTAATTACACTTTCTTTACAATACCTATAAAATGCAGCTTAACAGATCATCAAGGTTTATTCCTCTGAAATAATCATTAATATTCAATTGGGTAAGTGCAGCTCTTATTTCATCGTCGCTGTAGCGTTTTCCTATCAATAAAGCTTCAATTTCTTCAGGATTTCCACTGCTGAAGAAGTCGCCGTAAAACTTGATACCTTGAATAATGCCGTTTTTTACATTCATTAATACTTCAATTTTACCGCTATCAAATCTTTTTCCCTGTTTGACGTTGAATTCGGGAGAATTGCCGTAATTCCAATCCCAGCTCATATATTTATTCTTCATAAGTGATTCTATCTCATTCAAATCAGAATCTTTTAGCTGCCCTTCGGTTAACCCGGTATTCTCATCAAACATATACTTTAGTAGCAGCTCTTTAAATTCTGAAACAGTAATGTCACCGGATAAATAATCTGCAATATTTGTAACCCTTGATCTTACTGACTTTATACCCTTTGATCGGAATTTATCCTCCGATACCTTTAATGCCTTTGTCAACTCCTCCATTTTGGAGTTAAAAAGCAGCGTCCCATGATGCAGTACTTTTCCCTTCTTCACATGCTGCGCATTGCCGGAGAACTTTTTTTGATCTATAGTAATGTCGTTCCTGCCTGAAAGCTCGGCTTTAATTCCTAATTTCTCCAGTGCTTTTACTATAGGCATTGTGAATTTTGTAAAGTCAAATTCCTTTTTTTCCAATCCTTTGCTTATGAAAGTATAATTGAGATTGCCCAGGTCGTGGTAAACTGCGCCGCCTCCGGTTATTCTTCTTACCACATGAATGCCTTTTTCTTTTACATAATCACTGTTTATTTCTTCTGCCGTATTCTGATATTTACCTACAACGATCGTCGGCTCGTTTTGCCAAAGGAGCACGTAGTTGTTATTATCATCCAGGTTGAATAAGTATTCTTCCATAGCTAGATTGAAAAAAGGGTTTGTACTTTCATTTTTTATGTACAGCATGTTAAACCTCCCTGATTGTATTGACTAAGAATAACAGTAGTATTATAACATATCTTTAATAGTTATATAACAATTCAACTTTACTTGCGATTAATTTATATGGAATATAGACTACAACCGACAAATTTATATATGCAGATTGTATAAAGTCTATAAATATTGTAAAATATATTTAATAGGAGTTGATTAATGTGCAACAAATAGCAACTACTTTGAGAAAAATTAACCGATGGTGGAAAACCGGCAGAGTTGAAACTGTCTTTTTATACAAGGCAGTTAGAAGTGAATTTGCTGATATAGTAAATAAACTTGATGAGCAAAGGATTTTATCAGTGATTGGTCCAAGAAGAGTTGGAAAATCGACACTGCTGTTTCAGACTGTTGACTATCTGTTAAAGCAAGGAGTTAAACCGGAATATATATTATTTTTTAGTGGGGATGAGCCGGGGTTATTCACTGGAGAGACAAACCTTGGTGACGTTATTGATGCTTATGAAGCAGATATTCTTCAAGATAATATATATAATCTGGGAGAGAGGATATATGTTTTTATTGATGAGATACATTTTATCAAAGAATGGCAGCTATGGCTTAAATCTTACTATGATAAAAAATGGAACATTAAATTTATTGTAAGCGGATCATCTTCTACTCACTTGTTCCAAGGGTCAAAAGAATCCTTGATGGGGAGAATCGAAAATGTAAGAGTGCTTCCATTGAATCATAAACAGTTTGTGAAGTTTTCTTCTATATATGGAAATGCAAATGATATGCAGGAGTTTCTTGATAAGTTACCCAGTTTTTCTTTTTTTGAAAACCCTAAAGAGTATGCTGAAGAGATTCTTAAAGGAAAATTTGATTTTGATGAATATAAGATACAAATGATAAAAGTCCTGAGGGAGTATCTTCTTGCAGGTGGGTATCCGGAATACTTTGAAGGAACAAGTATACTATTATGGCAGAAGAAACTGGCTGAAGACATAATAATAAGAGGGTTATACAGAGATATAGTAAGCATTTACAGCATAAAGAATCCTGAGTTGCTGGAAAAGTTGCTGTATTTTGTTGCAGATAATAATGGACAGCCCCACTCTTATGCTACACTTGCAGATACATTGGGCGTGGATTTTAGTACGATTTCCAATTATATTAATTATCTTTCAAATGCTTTTCTTATAAGTGTTCAAGAAAACTATTCTACTAATGTGGGAAAAGTTATACGTAAAAATAAAAAACTTTATGTTACTGATAACGGTATCAGAAATGCATTACTTAGGCTTAATGACTTTGATGCTGCTGATGAGGGACAGCTTGTTGAAAACAGTTCTGTTCAGCTTGTGCGTTCTTATTGTGAAGAAAACCTCTTTAAGATACACTATTGGAGAGAGAATACCAGAGAAGTTGATATTATTATTGATAAAAAAACTGATACTTTGCCTATAGAAGTGAAATATAGAAATGAAATTACGGGGAAAGATTTGAAGGGTATAAAAGTATTTAGTGAAACTTTTGGCTCAAAATGTTCAGTGGTTATAACAAAGGATTTGATAAAAATTAATGACGAGATTGTATTTATGCCATTTTGGCTAATATGAGATTAGTGGAGCCACTTTTTTGCATGTGCTTTTGGAATGTATGGTATAATTAGTAAGAGAGATTCAATATGGTTAATGCTATGAAAGTTCAGGTGATTGGGATGGATGTTAATCTTATAAAGGATGTAATTATAAAGAAGACCTCAGCTTATTTGATTATACTTTTTGGTTCTGCGGCTGCAGGGAGGATGAGAGATGATAGCGATATTGACATAGCTTTCCTTTCGGATAAAAAGCTGACTGAATATGAAGTGTTTTGTATAGCCCAGGAATTGGGGGATGTCATGAAAAGAGACATCGATCTGATAGATTTGGATAAAGTCTCTACGGTTTTTAAGGCTAATATTCAGGGAACAGGCAGGATTATTTATTCTGTTGATGAAAGCAGAAAACATGAGTTCCAGATAAGAACTTTCAAGGAATATTGCCTGCTTAACGAAGAAAGAAAGGAAATACTTGATAGAATCAGGGAAAGGGGTACTGTATATGCAAAATGATGTTATATTGAATAAAGCTGCTGTTATTGAGAGATGTATAAAGCGCATTAATGAAGAGTATAACAATAATCCTGAAAATCTTAAAAACTTTACCAAACAGGATTCTATTATACTTAATATACAGAGGGCGGCCGAAGCATCTATAGATTTAGCTATGCATATTGTAGCAGAAAAGGCATACGGTATACCGCAAAATAGCAGGGAAGCATTTGAGTTGCTGGAGGCTAATGGATTAATTACTGATGAGCTGAGCCGAAAGCTCAAAGCTATGATAGGATTCAGAAATATTGCCGTTCATGATTATCAGAATATAAATACTGAAATAGTACAGAAAATAATAGAATTTCATCTTAAGGATATTATACAGTTTGTTGGTATTGTTATTAAAGCTTAGATATAAAATATTATAGAAGAAAATCAGTTAGAGGAGGTATACTATATGGATTTCCTGGAATTGGCGAAAAAGAGGTACTCGGTACGGAGTTATCAGTCAAAGCAGGTTGAAGAAGAAAAACTTAAGAGAATTCTTGAAGCCTGTAGGGTAGCACCTACAGGATCAAACAGGCAGCCTAACAGGCTTATTGTTGTCCGGGAAGCTACAAGCTTGGGAAAATTGAAAAAAGCAGCAAATATATACGGAGCCCCCTTGGCAATCATAGTGTGTGCAGACCATAATGTTACGTGGAAAAGACGCTACGATGGAAAAGATATAGCAGATATAGATGCTGCTATTGTAACTGATCATATGATGCTTGAAGCTACAGAGCTTGATTTGGGAACACTTTGGATATGTTACTTTAATCCGGAGGTGCTTAAGGCGGAATTCAATATACCGGAAAATATTGAGCCAATTAATATTTTGTGCATAGGCTATGCTAATGGAGTAGCTGAATCGCCTGATAGGCATGACAGCTTAAGATTGCCCCTTACGGATTTTGTATATTATGAATCGTATGAATAATATATATAGGGCATTGGCAGATAAGGCTGCAGTATGAAGGTGAGTGAGACAACATTGAATTTTTTATCGGGATTTGTAAAGGGGCTGCTAATCGGAATAGGCGCTGTTGCGCCTGGCGTGAGCGGGGGAGCCCTTGCGGTAATATTCGGGTTATATGAGAAAATAACTGATGCTATTGCTGATGTTTTTAAGGATTTTAAGAAAAATGCATTATTCTTTTTCCCCATAGCTCTTGGGGGTGGTGTTGGAGTACTTGCCTTCAGCAGAATTATGAAATTTCTTTTTCAATATTATGATGTTCAGGTCAAGTATCTTTTTATCGGGCTCATGATAGGAACGCTTCCTTCTGTATTTAAGGAGGCCAACAAGAAAGGTTTTAGGAAAATATACATTATTCCATGCATAATCGCATTTGGTGTAACCTTACTGGCAATAGCATTGGAGAATAGTGGTATCAATATTATTCCTGAGGCGAGCCCTGGAATATTGCAGCTTGCTGTATACGGTGCCATAATTGGCATAGGCACAATAGTTCCAGGTATCAGCGCTTCTTTTGTGCTTATGTATCTTGGAGCATACGAGATAGTTCTCGAAGGGCTTGCGAATATTGATGTGACAGTACTTATACCTGTTGCAACCGGATTTATAGTAAGCATTATTCTGTTTGCTAAGCTTGTAAGCCATTTGTTCAGAAGGTTTTACGGCTATACATATTATGCCGTGCTGGGGTTTGTAATCGGTTCTATAATTGCAATATTCCCAGGAATAGCATTTGATTTTAGATATTTAATCAGTATGTCGTTTTTCCTTATCGGCTTATACTTATCCTTTTCTTTGAGTAAATATTCAAAGAATGCATAAAATAATAAAAATAACAGAAAAACACTGCATTCGTAAGGGCGATGCAGTGTTTTTTCTATTGCTTGGTTCCTGCTCATCCGGTTTTCTCTCAAGTAAAGTAATATAGTCTAAATAAATCATAAAACGGTGTTGACTTGTCAAACTAGATTTGATATTATAAAAATATAATCAGTGATGTGCAGAAAACAATGTTATATAATCAAGTATGATTATATAATTGCAATAATAGTTAATTGTACCTATCAGTTTTTATAATACTCTCAATTAATAAAAACACAAAATTTCAACTTATAGTCTTCATCTTTTTAGATAGGCTCCTATGTTTTTATAATCACTTATGGAATCAATAAAATAGTGAACAAGTCTATATTATTTTCTGGAAACTAACCTCAGATATCAGTGTTGTGCACTAAAAAGTAAAAAATTACTATACCAATAATATGGTAAAACAGAAGCATAAGTTGACCGAATATGGCAGTTTAGGATTATCATAAATAATAATGCCATTATGGAGATTAAAACTTATGTCTGAGATAATAATAGAATAAAATCAGCAATTATATAAATCAGCTGCAATAATACAAAACCATATGTCTAATGTGATCTCAGGTCTATAAAGAAGATAAAGGGTATTGATTATCATTTAAGAAGAAAGAATAGTTCGGATATTCGTATACTTGCAGCCGCATTAAATATTAACGATTTATTTTATGGAAGGAGAAATATATGGATAACAGAGTCAAAAATCATGTTGTTTTAGGCCCTCTTGAAGAAAGGGCAAAGGTAAGGATAACGGTGGATGGGAAAGAAATTGAGGGATATGAAAACGAAATGATAGCAGCTACACTTATGGCTAACGGAATTAATGTTTTCAGAGAAACCAAGAAGAAGCATGAACCAAGAGGTATATTTTGTGCGATCGGAAGATGTACTGATTGTGTAATGGTAGTTGATGGAGTTCCCAATGTAAGGACATGTGTCACCCCGATTAAAGAGGGAATGGTGATAGAAACTCAAAAAGGTCTTGGAAAGTGGGTGCAGAAAAATGATTAAAACACAATTGGCAGTTATAGGAGCGGGACCCGCGGGTTTGTCGTCAGCAATTGAAGCTGCAGGCCACGGTGTGAAGGTTACACTCCTTGATGAAAATTTGAAACCAGGTGGTCAGTTATTCAAACAAATACATAAGTTTTTTGGTTCCAGAGAGCATAAGGCAGGAGTCAGGGGATTTGATATAGGGAGAAGGCTTATTGAGGAATCCAGGAAGCTAGGTGTTGATGTCAGGCTTGGAACTGTTGTATACGGTGCTTTTGATAATAACTACCTGGACATAACATATGAAGATAAAGTAGAAGTTCTACAAGCTGAGAGAATAATAATTGCGACCGGCGCATCAGAAAAAGCTTTGAGTTTTCCAGGGTGGACACTGCCGGGGGTAATGGGAGCAGGAGCTGCTCAGACCATGATTAATGTAAACAGAGTGCTCCCAGGGAAGAGAATCCTTATGATCGGTTCAGGAAATGTAGGACTTATAGTTAGTTACCAGCTTATGCAGGCAGGGGCTGAAGTAGTTGCTCTGGTAGAGGCAGCCGACCATATAGGCGGGTATGGTGTACATGCATCGAAGATAAGAAGAGCAGGAGTTCCGATTTATACTTCACATACAGTCAAATGTGTTGATGGTTCTAATAAAGTAGAGAGAGCTACTTTATTAGAAGTTGATAAAAGCTTTAAGCAGATTGCCGGAACAGATAAAACATATGATGTCGATATGGTTTGCATAGCAGTAGGCTTATATCCGTTAATTGAAATTCCAAAGCTGCTTGGATGTGAGACTGTATATGTGCCGGCATTAGGCGGGTTTGTACCTAAACATGATGAAAGAATGGAAACAACCGTATCCGGGGTATATGTTTCGGGTGATTTAGCAGGTGTGGAAGAGGCAAGTTCTGCAATGGAAGAAGGCAGGTTGGCAGGCCTTTCTGTTGCTGAGAGCTTAGGGTATATTTCAAAAGATGATTATACAACAAGAGCTGATGTAATAAAGAAACAGTTAGATGCTTTAAGAATGGGAACATTTGGTGAAAAAAGAAAAGATGCAGTTGCTTTTATTACAGGGGGTGCTAAAAAATGAGTGAGGGATTAATAAAAACGGGTGTTATAAGTGAAGAAGAGTTAAAAAAATGTAAGGGTATGCCATCAGAAGAAAGGATAAAGAAGGGACCGGTTGCATTTTTGGAATGTATTCAGGATATACCCTGCAATCCATGTGAACTGGCATGCAAATTCGGAGCTATAAAGGTGGGTAACCCTATAATTAATCCTCCGGTTTTAGATGAGGATAAGTGTATAGGCTGCGGACAGTGCATTGCAAAATGTCCGGGACTTGCAATATTTCTGGAAGATCATACTTATTCTGAAAAAGAAGCTTTGGTAGCTATACCATATGAATATCAATATGAACCTCAGAAAGGCCATAAGGTAAATGTTGTTTCCAGAGCGGGAGAAATTATTGGTACCGGTATAGTTGAAAAAGTGGTTTCTTCAGAAAACTATGACAAAACCATGGTTGTATATTTAAGGGTCTGCAAATCTATAGCAAGACAAGTGAGAGGAATAGATTTTAGAGGAGGGCAGCTAATTGAGTAATAATATTAACGATGATGATGTTTTAATATGCAGGTGTGAAGAAATCACCAAAGGGGAAATAAGAGAAGCCATAAGAAAAGGTGCAACCACCGTTACAATGGTTAAAAAACTTACAAGAGCAGGCATGGGGCTGTGCAAAGGCAAAACCTGTTCAAAGCTGATTCAAGCTATTATTGCGGAAGAAACAGGGATACCAATATCAAAAGTTGATTTTGATGTGCAACGGGCGCCTTTAAGACCAATAAAGGTAGGCACATTGGCAAATTACGAAGAAGAAGATCTTGTTAGCGAAGAAGTATGCAGCAGGATACTTTGAGGAGGTGAGAAGCATGCAGGAGATAAAAAGTACTCAGACTGTAATAATCGGCGGGGGAATTATAGGATTAGCCATAGCATACAATTTAGCTAAAATGTCTCATAAGGTAATAGTCGTTGAAAAAACATATATAGCAAGTCAGGGCAGCGGTAGAAATGCCGGAGGTGTAAGACAGCAAGGCAGATTGCCGGCAGAAGTTCCGATTGTAATGGAAGCCACAAAAATTTGGGATACTTTAAGTGAGGAACTGGGTGTAGATACTGAATTCAGAAGGACGGGTAATTTATTCCTTGCCACTACGGATGCAGAATTGGAAGCTCATCACATAATGTCGGAAAGAATAAGGAAACAGGGATTAGATGTATATGTTGTAGATGAAAAAGAAGTAAGAAGGATAGTACCGGCTCTAAAAGAAGGAGTCTGCAAAGGCGGATCATACAGTCCAAGTTGCGGTATGGCAAATCCATTATATACAACCTTGGGATATGGAGCAAAGGCAAGGAGCTTAGGTGTTGAAATAATGGAATACACTGAAGTTACTGACATTCGAACAATAAATAACCGGGTAGACGGCGTTGTAACGGATAAAGGTTACATAAAATGTGACAGGGTTGTTATAGCAGCAGGTTCATGGTCACCGGCACTTGGGAAAATGATAGGTATAGATATACCTATTACCCCATGCAGAAATCAAATGATGGTTACCGAACCTATACCGCCTTTGGTAAAACCCTTTTTACTGACAGGTACTTGTTATTGTAACCAGACTAAAGATGGAAGTATGATTATCGGGAATGTTGACCCTGAAGATTATTGCCTTGGTAATTCTGCAAATGTCAATGAATTCAAAATTTCAGCCAGAAATATGATCAATTATATACCTCAATTGGCAAATGTAAATGCAATCAGGACCTGGGGAGGACCTCTGGATTTAACTCCGGATGACATGTGCATGTTAGGCAATATAGATGAACTTGAAGGTGTAGTTCTTGCCTGTGGATTTGCAGGTCACGGGTTTGCAATTGGTCCGATTATAGGAAAATTATTAGCACAATATATAGTGTCGGGCAAGCCGGAATTACCTATTGATGAGTTTAGGTTCAGAAGATTTAAGGAAGAGAAAAAAGATAAAGAAGTTGTTTATGCTTATGGTCAAGCAGTAAAAAAGTTTAGAGATTAGGAGAATGAATATGTTTGATAATGAACAATTACTTGAAGTGCTGGAAAAGATGTGGACTATAAGGAAATTTGAAGAAAAAGCGGCTGAACTCTTTACAAGAGGAATAGTCAGAGGTTCCTTACATACAAGCGTAGGGCAGGAAGCAGTAGCTGTAGGAGTTAATTATGCATTGAATAAGGATGATTATATTCAGACTACGCACAGGGGACATGGGCATGTTATTGCAAAGGGTGCGGATATAAAAATTGTAATGGCTGAGCTTTGCGGTAAAGCTACCGGATACAATAAGGGAAAAGGCGGTTCTATGCACGTTGCTAATCTGGATATGGGGATATTGGGTGCAAACGGAATAGTCGGCGGCGGAAACCCTGTAGCAACAGGAGCTGCTTTTTCGGCTCAATACAGGGGCACAAAGCAGGTAGCAGTAAGCTTTTTTGGGGATGGAGCTTCTAACCAGGGAACCTTCCATGAATCAATAAATCTTGCAGCGGGTTGGAATCTTCCTATTATTTATGTGAATGAAAATAATCAATTTGCAATATCTACACCATTTAAGACTGTCAGCAAAACAAAAGATATTGCAGACAGAGCTATAGGCTACGGGATTGAAGGAGTTATTGTTGACGGAATGGACTTCTTTGACGTGTATGAGAAGACTGCTAAAGCAGTTGAAAAAGCAAGAAACGGCGGGGGCCCGACTCTGCTTGAGTGCAAGACATACAGGTTCGTACCCCATTCAAAAGCTGACAGGGAGGTTTACAGAACAAAAGAAGAAGTAAATGAGTGGAAGAAAAGGTGTCCTATCAAGCAAATTGAAAAACTGTTGATTGATAATGGAACTATTACGGAAAAAGCTGCAAGGGAACTTGAAAGCAAGGTAAAGCAGAATGTACTTGACGCAACGGAGTATGCTCTTAATTCACCGGAACCTTCATTGGACGAGCTTACTAAAGATGTATATTTTGAGGTGGTGGAATGATGAGAAAAATAAAATATGTGGACGCTTTGAATGAAGCCTTACGGGAAGAAATGTTGAAGGACGAAAATGTGTTTATTATAGGAGAAGATATCGGGAAGAATGGAGGTGTGTTTGGAGTAACTAAAAACTTATGGGAAGAATTCGGAGATAAGAGAGTTAGAAACACACCTATTTCGGAAGCTGGGTTTATCGGATGCGGTCTGGGTGCTGCAGTAACGGGATTAAGACCTGTTGTTGAATTAATGTATCAGGACTTTGCTTTAGTTGCTATGGATCAAATAGTCAATCAGGTAGCAAAGATACGATACATGTTCGGCGGCAAAGCAAAAGTTCCTATGGTAATAAGGATGCAGGGCGGTGCCGGAGCAGGTGATGCTGCCCAGCATTCTCAAAGTATTGAAGTATTCTTTGCACATGTGCCGGGACTTAAGGTAGTTATTCCATCTACAGCTTATGATGCAAAGGGTTTATTGAAAGCGTCAATAAGAGAAGATAATCCGGTAATATTTATTGAACATCAGATGCTATATGCGACTGAAGGGCAGGTTCCTGAAGAGGAATATGAAATAGAATTGGGAAAAGCAGATGTAAAAAAAGAAGGAAAAGATGTTACGGTGGTATCCTGGTCCTATCAGCTCCATTATGTATTGCAGGCTGCGGAAGAATTGATGCAGGAAGGAATCAGCGTAGAAGTAATAGATCCCAGGACTATCAAGCCGCTTGATATAGATACAATACTTAAATCCATAGAAAAAACGGGAAAATTGTTAATTGTTCACCAGGCATGTAAAACAGGAGGATATGCGGGAGAAATAATAGCACAGGTTGTGGAAAAGGGATTTTATAATCTTGATGCTCCTGTTAAGAGGCTTGGAGCTCATGATACACCGGTACCCTACAATGAAAGCCTTGAAAAAGCTCAATTTCCAAGCGTAGAGGAAATCAAAGAAGCAATTAGGGAGTTATGCAGCGAATAGTATTGATTTGTTATGAGGTGAAATTATGATAACTGAAATTATTATGCCCAAAATGAGTAACACAATGACTGAAGGAAGAATAATGAAATGGTTTAAGACGGAAAATGACCATGTCGAAGCCGGTGAAACAATTGTAGAAATTATGACAGATAAGGTGAACAGGGAAGTAGAAGCAACAGAGTCGGGGTATCTCCGAAAAATAATCCATGAAGCATCTGACAAATATATAAAAATAGGAGATGCCATAGGGCTTATGTCTGATACTGCTGATGAGCCTATACCCGGCAAATACTCAGGTTCTGACAATAAAAAAGCTGTTAATGATAAAAACGGAAAAATAAAAATAACACCGAAGGCAAAAAAACTGGCGGAAGAGCTGGGAATAGATATATCATTGATTCCTTCCGAGGGTGAAGTAATAAAAGAAAAAGATGTATTGAGCATAAAAGAAAAAGGGGAAAGTATTAAGATAACACCACTTGCTAAGAAAGTCGCTCAAAAGAACAATGTTTCCTTAGATTGCATAACCGGAACAGGAATTAACGGAAAAGTCGTAAAGGAAGATGTAGATATTTTCTTAAGCAAGAAGGGGAAAGACCCTGAAAAAATTGAAACAGAATTTGAAATAGAGCCGATTAGCGGAATACGAAGTATTATAGCAGAAAGAATGTCCAAAAGCAAATTTACTGCTCCTCATGTTTACTTCTTTAAAGAAGTAAATATGGAAAAGTGCATTAAGTTAAGGGAGGTATTGAACTCCGGATTGGCGGCTGACGGATTTAAAATCAGCATGACAGCTCTTATTGCGTATGTTGTAATCAAATCATTAAAAAAATATCCGGATTTAAATATATGTATTGATAAAGATGCGATTAAGAAATATTCAAATGTAAATATTTCAATTGCAGTAGATACTGAAAGAGGTCTTGTAGTGCCGGTTATAGGAAAGTCTGACAGATTATCATTATCCGATCTGTCAATACAAATAAATGAAATGATTCAAAAAGCCAGGGATAATAAGCTTGAGCCGGAGGAAATGAATGGAGGAACCTTTACTATATCAAATCTTGGCTCGTATGATTCAGATTCATTTACCGCAATCATTAATGCTCCGCAAGGCGCGATACTTGCTGTAAGCTCGGTAAAGAAAAAACCGGTTGTTATAAATGATGAAATATGTATCAGGCCAATGATGAATATAACGCTTACAGTTGATCACAGGGTCATTGACGGTGCATTGGCAACAAAATTTATTAATCAGATCAGAGATTTCCTGCAAGAGCCTGAACTGCTTTTGTTATAAAGAGGTGCAGCATGAAAGATATTACGATAATTGGAGGAGGCCCGGGCGGTTATGTAGCAGCAATAAGAGCTGCTCAACTGGGTATGAAGGTTTGCTTGATAGAAAAAAACAAGCTTGGAGGAACATGTTTAAATAAAGGATGTATTCCTACTAAGGTCTTACTAAAGAGTGCATCGTTGTATGAACAGATAAAAAAAGCTTCTGAGTTTGGAATTGAAGCAAAAGAGGTTGAAATAAATATCGAAAAAGTCATCGAGCGGAAGGACAGAATAGTATCTCAGCTGGTTAACGGTATAGAATACCTCATGCATAAAAATCAGATTGAGGTAGTAAAAGGGGAAGGATGCATTAAAGATAGGAATACTGTTGTTGTTAAGACTACAGGACAGGAAATAGAAACCCAAAATATAATTATTGCAACCGGCTCTCTTAATGTTGTTCCCAATATACCGGGAATAACATCAAAAAATGTATTGTTTAGCGAAGATGCTTTGAATCTGAGAACCAAGCCTTCTTCCATAGTAATTATAGGGGGAGGAGTTATAGGAATCGAATTTGCTGCTTATTTCAGTGCAATGGGAACAAAAGTAACAATTATTGAAGCAATGAACAATATCCTCCCGAACATGGACATCGAAATATCAACAATAATCCGTGAAATTATGCAAAAGAAAAACATAGAAATTCATAACGGCTCATATGTGAGAGAAATAAAGGACAATGGTGTTATTTTTGAAAATAATGGGGAAAGAGTATTTATAGAAAGTGAAGCTGTACTTTGCGCAATAGGAAGAGTGCCATATGGCATAGATATTTTAAACAATAATATAGTATTAAACTTTAACAAAAAAGCAATAAATACAAATGAGAAAATGGAAACTAATATACAAAATATATACTGTATCGGTGACGCTAATGGAAAATCTATGCTTGCTCATACTGCAATGAAGGAGGGAATAACGGCAGTTGATAATATAGCAGGGGAAAACAAGAAAATGGAATATGATAACATACCATCAATTGTCTTTGCCTCACCGGAAATTGCTTCTGTAGGGCTGACAGAGGAACAATGCAAGGAAGGGGGTATAAATTACAAAGTAGGCAGATTTTCATACAATATGAATGGTAAAGCTCTTTCAGAAGGTGAGGAGGGACTGATAAAAGTTATAACCGATACAGAATATGGAGAAATATTAGGAGTACACATTATAGGTAACCATGCTGCAGATTTGATAATGGAAGGATGCATTGCGAAAACGAATGAGTTAACGACAGATGAAATAATAAGGACTGTGCATCCCCATCCAACGGTGTCAGAAGCATTTGAGGAGGCAGTATTAAATACTCTGAACATTGGATTGCATTCATAATTTACTTATATGGTACTATAGGTACTAAACAGATGAAGCACATTTTTAACACCTGAAGGCTAGAAATAAGTTGCGTTAAAAAGTACTAAGTGGTCTGAAAAACAAATAATAAGGAGGAACCAAAATGGATAAGGTAAGAATTCCAAGGAAAGCTACTTTTGGTGAAGCAATTCTTATGGTAACTTTAGCAGTAGTTATATTGTTGGTCTCAATTGTTATTTTCAAAGCTGACGCGCAGATACCACTGTTTTTAGCATCTTGTATGGTTACTATTTATGCATTCTTTTTAGGGTATAAATGGGCAGATATTGAAATATCAATATTTGACAGTATCAAAACAGCTCTGTTACCTATGATAATTATTATGCTCATAGGTGTGACTGTAGGAACATGGATGGCTTGTGGAACTGTCCCATTTTTGATATACTGGGGGCTTCAGTTGATTAGTCCTACATGGTTCTTGCTGACAGGATGTATTATGTGCAGCGTAATGTCTCTTTGCACAGGAAGCTCATGGACTACTGCCGGTACCATAGGAGTAGCTCTTATGGGTGTAGGAATGGGAATGGGAATACCTCCGGCTATGACGGCTGGAGCAGTTGTAAGCGGTTCATTCTTCGGAGATAAATTATCACCTTTATCAGATAGCACAAACTTTGCTGCAGCAGTTGCTGGTACAGGTCTTTTTGATCATGTTAATTCAATGCTTTGGACTACATTACCGGCACTATTTCTTTCGTTTGTTGGATATGGTGTTATAGGGCTCAGATATGCAGGTAAATCAGTAGATTCTGAAGGCGTTGCCTTAATGCTTAAGGGTTTGGATCAGGCATTCAACTTAAATATTGCACTTCTTATTCCTCTTATAGTGTTGCTTATTCTTATAATAAAAAAGGTTCCTGCAATAATAAGTATAGCTATAGCCGCTCTTTCTGGTGCTATAGTGGGAATTATATTTCAAGGGATTGGATTCGGTGACATGTTAAAATACATGCTTTCAGGGTTTGCGGGAAACACGGGTATTCATGACGTTGACAGGCTCCTGACAAGAGGCGGACTAAACGCAATGCTGGGTACAATATCAATAATGTTCATGTCTTTGAGCTTGGCCGGTATTCTGGACAAGACAGGCTGTCTGGAAGCAGCATTCAGTAAGCTGGCAAACGCTGTTAAGAGCGTAGTCGGGTTAATCACAACCTGCGAAATTTCGAGTCTGGTACTTAATTTCCTTGCAGCAGATCCATATCTGCCTATGTTAATGACTTCAAAAATATTCGGAGAATCTTACGATGAAAAGGGCATCGACCGTAAAGTATTGTCAAGAACTCTTGAGGATACTGGAACTCTGGGCTGCGCAATGGTTCCATGGGGAACAAGCGGCGTATATATGAGTGCTACTCTTGGTGTTGCAGTAGTCTCATATGTTCCATATTATTTCCTGGGCATACTCACCCCTTTTGTTGCAGTATTGCTGTCAATTACAGGCATAGGTATATTCTACAAGGATGGTAAGAAAAGAGGACTATTTTACAAAAAGGATATATAAATGCCAATAAAGTTATAGAAACATAAACTGTAATAATATCAGTGAAATATAAAGGAGAATCAATTGAAACGGTATCTAGAGACATGATAGCTTTGATTCTCCTTTATTATCACGTTATGTTAAAGGAGGACTGTTATTATGAAGCTGGAAAATCAAAGAGCAATAGTTACAGGGGGCAAAAGAGGAATAGGCAGGGCAATAGCCCTTGTATTGGCAGAAAAGGGTGCTGATATAATTATTTTTGATTTAGATATAGAAAAAGATGATGAAGTAATAGAAAAAATTCAGGCTATGGGCAGAAAAGCTTGTGGTTATAAGGTCAACATAACAGATAATGAACAGATAGAAGAGACTGTGAAGAAGGTTCTGAAAGAGTGCGGAGATATTGATATTCTTGTCAATAATGCAGGTATATATCCGAATAGTCCATTACTGGAGCTTGGAGAACGGGAATGGGACAAAGTAATGGGTATAAATGTCAAAGGCTTATTTTTTGTGACTCAGGCAGTAGCAAAAATGTCAATGGTACCGAGAAAATCCGGCAAAATAGTCAATATCGCATCTTCCGATGCTAAGGTTCCATCAAGAGGAATTGCTCATTATGCGGCTTCCAAAGCAGCCGTAATCAGCCTTACGAAATCATTCACAGTAGAACTCTGCGAATATAATATACGGTCAAATTGTGTTGCTCCCGGTTGGGTTGCAACAGAAACATGTATGAAGAGCGACAAGTGGAAAGCATTTGTCAAAGATATACCCAGCAGAAGGCTTGCAGAAATGAGCGAAATCGGTGAGGCTGTTGCATTTTTGGCAAGTGATGCAGCCAGCTATATAAACGGAGAGATACTAGACGTTAATGGTGGACTTTATATGGATTAAGGATGGGAGGTCAGGTTAATGAAAATATTATGGCAGAATCCAACCACACCTGTTAATAAAAGTGTTCCCGGATTTCATGAAATGGGAAAAAAAATTGAAAAATATTTTAACAGTATAACAAACGAAGGCACGGAAGTAGAGTTCAGAAGCATGGAGTTAGCTACAAATACAGTAAGATCCTTTTATGGCGAATTTGTTAATAATTATTATATGGTAGAAACTGTTTTACAACTGCAAAAAGAGAATAAATACGATGGAATAATTATAGGCTGCTTTCCTGACCCCGGACTAAGTGTCTTAAGGGAAATGTGCGAGGTTCCCATAATAGGTCTTGGAGAAGCTGCAATGCTTGTTGCAACAACCCTCGGAGAAAAATTTGCTGTTATTTCTGTGGATGATGACATCAACCCCAATATGGAGCAGTCCTTTTTAAAATATGGATTAGGCAGCAGAGCTATACCGAGGCCGATGAGGGCAGTTCATCCTCCTATAACAGCTACCGAAGATGTTGAAGGATATATAGACCCTTATAAAGCTATTATACCTAAAATAGAAGAAACAGCTATGGAGTGCATAAAGGATGGAGCAGAGGTGCTGCTTACAGGATGCGGGTATATTGGTCCTATGCTGTCCTTGCATAATTATGGAATTATAAGGGGTACAAATGTACCAATAGTAAATTCAAGCGCTGCAGCGGTAAAATTTGCTGAAATGATGATTGGACTAGATCGATTAGGAATCAAGGTAAGCAGACACAATTATTATAAAAAACCATCAGAGCAACTGATAAGACTAATGAGGAGAAATGTGGGACTGCCTGATCTTAGTAATGTATTATAAGGGAAGGGTGAGTAATAGTGAATGAAATGATGGAAAGATTGCTAAAGGAAGAAGATGATTTGCAATTTGATATATTTACAAATGATGACGCCTTAAATCTGGGATTAACAATTATAAATATGGCAAAAGAAAAAAAATATGAAATAGCTGTATATATAGAGATAAATAGACAGCCTGTATTTGCTCATTTTATGAAAGGTACATACCTTGAGATAGCTTATTGGATAAAACGTAAAAAAAATGTTGTGGATAGGTATGGACATAGCTCCGCCTTTGTAGGAGAAAAATTCAAGGATAGAGGCAGCAGCTTTGAAGAAAGCTCTCTGCTTGACTCTTCGGAATTTCAAGCAGTAGGAGGAGCTTTTCCAATTATACTGAATAGAACGGGAATGATAGGTTCAATTACAGTATCAGGTCTTTCTGAAGATGATGATCATAAGTTGTGCATAGATGGAATAAAAAGCTATTTGGGAAAATGAAAAGAAACAATATGGGAGCGATTGCATATGTATGTGATTAAACCGTTATTTATGTGTAAAATGAAGCGGTATAAGAGTCTCTTTACATATGATACCGATTATGAAGAGTTAATTTGGGCGGCTGTACAAGCGTGGCTTATTGAAGGTGAAGATGGCAGCGTTGTTATAGTAGATACAGGGGCATCCTCAGACAAAATAAAGTCTGCCAGATCTCTTGAAGTTGAAGAATTCGGTACTTTTGAAGGATTGTTAGCACACAACGGTTATTCTCCGTCAGATATAAAAACAGTAATAATGACACAACTTCATTATGATCACACAGGTTCCCTGGCATTATTAAAAAACGCAAAAGTATATGTTCAGTCAAAAGAGATAGAAGCAGCATTCAATCCTCATCCTTTACAGAAAAATTGTTATAGCATAGCCGATTTTGAGGGAGTCAATTTCGTAAGCTGTGATGGAGAAGCGGAAATAATACCTGGCATTAAAGTATTTCCGGTTCCCGGACATAGCGCAGGAACACAGGCTGTCGAAATTGAAACGAAGCTGGGTAGAGCTGTGATATCCGGACTTTGCACGATTAATGATAATTTCTATCCGAAAGATAGAAAAAAAGAAGTTATCATCCCGGGAATACATCTTAATGCAATGGAAGCTTATGATAGCATGATAAGAATTAAGAAACGGGCAGATATTATAATCCCTATGCACGAAATTGAATTGGCTGGAAGAAGGTCTATTCCGTAAGAATATATAAAAGTAAAGCAAAATTCGAATCAATTTACGTTCTATATGTTTTACATTAAACATATAGAACGTAAATTGATTATAAAATAAAGCGGAGGAATAATATGAAGATGGAGATATTAGATATTCTAAGAGCTGAAGTCAAACCGGCTTTAGGATGTACAGGGCCTATATCGGTTTCCTTAGCCACTGCGGCAGCTAGAAAAGCAGTTAAAGGAATTCCCCAAAAAATAAGAATAATTATGGATAAAGATACATTTAAGAACTGTATTGCTGTAATTACACCGGGCACACCATTCATGGGAGTTTTAGAACCAGGAGTTGTAGGAGCATTTTACGGTGAGCCTGAATTAGGACTTGAAGTATTAAAAAATATTAAATATATTGATGTGGATTTTGTACGGAAATTTGCAAAAGAAAATGCAGCAATAGAAATCAATTGGGAATTAAAAAGTGTAGGATTATATATTGAAGCATATGTAGAAACTGAAAATGGAATTGGACATGTTATTATTTCAGAAGTTCATGACAGAATTGTTTTGGAAGAAGTAAATGGAAAGGTTATAAAAAAAGAAGACAATTATGATATAAATAGTACAAAACCTGAGAAAACTGATTCTATTAGGAAATTCCGGATAGAAGATTTCTATGAGTTTGCAAGTAACATAGAAATTGAAAAAATCTGTTTTATAAAAGACGCATTGAAATTAAATAAAAGCCTGGCCGATGCAGGGTTGAATGAAAAAATGGGAGCTAAATTCGGATTAGGATTTGAAAAATTGGAAGGAAATAATATTTATCTAAGGGCAAAAATTCTTGCAGCAGCAGCTTCTGATGCAAGAATGTCAGGTAAAAATTTATCAGCAATGAGCTGTGCCAGAAGTGGAAATGTCGGCATTGCAGCATCAGTTCCGTTAATAGCTGTAGCCGAGGGCTATGGTAAAAGTAATGAAGAATTGGTGAGAGCAGTCTGTCTGAGTTATCTGTTGACGATTTATGTGAAAAGTCATATAGGCAGATTGTCAGCAATGTGTGCCTGTGCAATTGCTGCAAGCATTGGAGTTGGTGCAGGGACGTCATTTTTGATTGATAATGACTTCGGTAAAATTGAAATGACTATAAAAAATATAGCAGGAAGCATAGGCGGCATACTATGTGACGGAGCTAAGTTTGGCTGTGCCCTTAAGCTTTCTACAGCTGTAGGGGTAGCAATAGAGTCATCATTTTTAGCCAGTGAAGGTATATGCATACCTAATAGAGACGGTATAGTTTGCGATAATGCAGATGATACGATAGCTATGCTGGGAAGAATAGCGAGAATAGGAATGATATACACTGATGAGTATATGTGTAAAGAAATCATAGACAGAGAAAAAATAAATACTGATTAATGAAGGGTTAAAAGCATTATGCTTTATTCTATATGGTGCATGCTGTCATAAAATCTGATATAATATTAATGGCATAATTTTGCTTTGGTTACAGTTCTCTTTTGCCATTGGATGTTAATCATTTATTTATATAATTAAGGAGTGTTTGATGTATGTCAAAACAAGTCGATTTAATAGAATATAACATAATGGAGATTATTCAGGATTCAGAGAGTCCTATTGGTGCAATCAGAATAAAGAAAGTTCTTGAAGAAAAAGATAATTCCATAAGTGAGGCTAAAATTGGAAGAATATTGTTAAAACTGGAAGAAGACGGGCTTATAGAAAAGGAAGGGTCAAACGGAAGGGTATTAACAAAAGACGGACGTGATAAAATGGTCGAGTTCCAGTACTTTTTCAAGAGCAAGGTCTATTCAGACAGAATATTAAGTCTTATAACCGGTATGGGAATGGATGAAATGCTTAATCATCTTGATGCAAGAGAGGCAATGGAACTCAAAGCTGTAGAACTGGTCATTAAAAAAGTGCCGGATGAAGAACTGAAGGCCTTAGGATCAATTTTAGGTGAGCAGTTGGACGTATTATATAATTACAAGAATAGAAATCCGACTCTAAGTCAAGGCAGTTTGGATTTTAAGTTTCATTCAAAGATTATAAAATTATCAGGCAATCCATATATAGAAGCTTTTTACCAGCTGTTAAGATGCTCAGAGGATATGCAGCGCGTGTATGAATTCATAGCTGGACAAGGCTATATAGAGGACCATAGCAGGATTTTCGAGGCGATTTCCAATAGAAATTTAGATGAGGCAAGTAAAGCTTTAAGACAACATATTGAGGATGTAAAAAAAGAGTGTATTATTTATTGGGAAAATAAGAAGAATCTAGAGAAATATTTAAACATAGATAGTGAGCAAGGTGCAAATTTGATATAAAAAAGTAGAAAGGCGGCTTTTAGGCTGCTTTTTAGTTTGATGATATAAAGCTGGTTCCGGCTAAGAATAAAAAGGTTGCACTTCCGAATTGACTTATACTTATCTTTTTCTTTGAGTAAATATACAAAGAACGCATAAAATAATAAAAATAACAGAAAAACACTGCATCCGCAAGGATAATGCAGTGTTTTTTCTATCTCTGGAAACCAGCTGCTATGCAGGCATTAGTTTGCAGTGGCGCTTTTTATAACATATCGTTAGTGGCTCTGATTTTAGCAAATACCATAGCTGAGCAAAATCCCTATTGACAAGCATAAATATACATTATATATTATATATATGCATTATTAGCGGTGAAAAATGAATAAAAATGCATTGGGGATATTTATTTTATGCATAATGGATTGAACTGCCAAAGGGGGTGATTAAGCTGGAAGCAATAAATATGAAATATGGCAGAGCAGAAGTAAATATACAGCCTGAAGCTGATAATTTTCTAGGGCTCATTAAGAGCAAAGGTTTGGGATTTAAGAAGCCGGAGGGTGAGATCATATTGGAAGCTCTTGAAAACCCAATTGGAAGCCGCAGCCTGCGGGATATAGTTAAACCGGGAGAGACTGTATGCATAGTTATATCGGATACTACACGGGCATGGCAGAAAATGAATTTTTATCTGCCGTACATAGTTCATGAGTTAAATGTGGCAGGAGTAGGGGATGAGTATATTACTTTTCTTTGTGCTACCGGCTCTCACAGACCTCAGACCAAGGAAGAGCACAGGGCTCTTTTAGGAGAGAAACTTGCCGATCGTTTTGAAGTAATAGACCATGACTGCAGGAATGAGGCAAACTTAGTAAAGTTAGGAACAACAAGCTTCGGCACTCCTGTTATTGTTAACAGGATCGCAGTAGAAAGCGATCATATATTTTTAACCGGTGCAATTATATTTCATGATTTAGCCGGATGGGGCGGAGGCAAAAAGTCTATTCTTCCGGGAATTTGCGCTTATGAGAGCATTATGGCAAACCATGCATTGTCATTGAACCCTGGTATAGGGGAGGGGATCAACCCGAATGTACGGTGCGGGAATGTGGATGGCAACCCGGTTCATATGGATATGCTTGAGGCAGCAGCCTTTGTTAAACCTAGTTTTTTATTCAATGTAATCATTAATGAACATGGAAATATTGGCAAGGCTGTAGCCGGGGATTATATAAAAGCGCATGAGGTAGGACGGCGATTGGTGGATGAGGCTGACAGTGCTTATATAGAGAAAAAAGCAGATTTGGTTGTGGCTTCAGCAGGAGGCTATCCGAAAGATATTGATTTGTACCAGGCATCAAAGGCTTTGATAAATGCTAAGGAGGCAGTAAAGGAAGGCGGGATTATCATCCTTTTTGCAGAATGCATCGAGGGGTTCGGCGGTCGTGAGGTGCAAATGATTATGGAAGATTTCAGTGATAATTATAGCAGAGAGAAAGCTTTGAGGGAGAGTTTTTCAATTGCAAAATATACAGGCTATTTGATTACTCTAATCGCTGAAAGATTCAATGTGATACTTGTATCTTCTATTGATCCAAAACAACTGGAAAGTTCGGGTATTCGCGGGGTATCAAGCATACAGGAAGCTCTGAATATGGCAAAACACATAAAGGGCGGCAGTTTATCGGTTTATTTTATGCCTATTGCTGCAAATACACTGCCTGGTGCTTTTTAACACAACCGATTTCTGGCATTCAGATGTTAAAAATGCACTTCATCTGTTTAGTGCCTCGCTGACCCTGGAAGTAATATGCTATACGAGGCACTAGTAGTAAAAATTAATTATTATAAGGAGAGAAAAAAATGATAAAGAAGAATATAAAAAAGGTAGTTTCAATAATGCTTATAGCGGTGATGCTTTTTGCATTCGCAGCTTGCAGTGCAAAGACAGAAAGTGGAGCAAAACCGGCAACAGATCAAAAAACAGCAGTACAGCCGGAAGCTTCAGGTAAAATTGCAGAAATAAAAGAAAAAGGCAAAATTGTACTTGGGACATCTGCAGATTATCCGCCATATGAATTTCATAAAGAAATCAATGGAAAGGATAATATTGTAGGGTTTGATATAGATATTGCAAAAGCAATAGCAGCAGATTTGGGGGTTGAACTGGAAATAAAGGATATGAAATTCGATGGACTGCTGGCTGCACTGGTAGCTGATGATATAGATTTTATAATTGCAGGCATGGTACCAAAGGAAGAGAGAAAAAAGAGCGTTGACTTTTCTATCCCTTACTATCAGGCAGAGCAGAAGATGCTTGTAAAAGCAGCAATTGCTGACAAAATAAAATCCGTTGCGGATCTTAAGGGACTGAAAATTGGAGCACAGAAGTCAACAGTGCAGGAAGACATTGCAAATACAAAGATAGAAGCATCAGAAGTAAAAGCTTTAAGTAAAATAACAGATTTGGTATTGGAATTAAAAAATGACAAAATTGATGGATTAGTATTAGTTGCTCCGGTAGCTGTAGCTTATGCAAAGCAGAATCAAGATCTTGTTGTTCCTGATATTACTTTCGGAAAGGAAGACGGAGTTGCAGTAGCTGTAAACAAGGGAAATACTGATTTAGTGGAAGCTATAAATGCAACACTTGATAAGATGATGAAAGACGGATCAATAGATAAGTTCATCGGAGATGCGACAATATTATCTGAACAATAAAGACTTATTTTGCACTATAATTTATTTTCGTATTGATGTATATACGCTGGAGGTGTAAGAAATGGACTTTTTATATTTACAAAAATACTATGGTTTCTTTATTAATGGAACAGTAATAACTTTACTGTTATCCTTCTTCGGCGTAATGTTTGGTGTGATCTTAGGTGTAATGTTTGCTTTGATGAAGCTGTCAAAGAATCCATTATTGAAGAGTTTCGCTGTGACATATATAGAGATTATAAGAGGAACTCCGATGATGGTACAGATGTTTATAGTGTACTACGGGCTGCCAAAGCTTACGGGATTGGATTTCGAAGATCTTACACTTGGTATTGTTGCTGTATCTTTTAACAGCGCTGCATATGTAGCAGAAATAATAAGAGCAGGAATTCTATCAATTGATAAAGGTCAGATGGAAGCGGCACGTTCATTGGGAATGTCTCATTGGCTGGCTATGACAAATATCATAATTCCCCAGGCCTTTAAAAATATCTTGCCTGCTTTGGGGAACGAATTTATAACATTAATAAAGGAATCTGCCATTGTATCAATAATTGGAATTCATGAACTGATGTACAATACGGATACTGTAAGGGGCAATACTTTCAAGCCTTTCTCTCCTTTAATTGTTGCAGCTGCAATATATTTTATTATAACCTTTACTCTTTCAAAGCTGTTGGGCATATTGGAAAGGAGGTTGAGAGTCGGTGATTCGAACATATAATCTTCAGAAAAGTTTTGGTAAGCTTCTTGTACTAAAAGGTATTGATGTAAAGATAGAGCAGGGAGAGGTTGTTGTTGTGATAGGGCCCAGCGGATCTGGGAAAAGCACCTTCCTCCGATGTTTGAACCTTCTGGAGATTCCTACCGTTGGAGAGGTTATATTTGAAGGTGCTTCTATTACAGATAAGAAAAATGATGTAAACAAGCTGAGGGAAAAGATGGGCATGGTGTTTCAGCAGTTCAACCTGTTCCCTCACATGACTGTACTGGAAAATATAACTCTGGCTCCCAGAAAGGTAAAAAAACTATCCAAGGAAGAATCGGATAATATTGCTTTTGTTCTGCTTAAGAGAATAGGGCTGGAAGACAAGGCAGATGCTTATCCCAACCAGTTATCGGGTGGGCAGAAGCAAAGAATAGCAATAGCAAGAGCATTGGCTATGTCGCCTGACGTAATGCTTTTTGACGAACCGACCTCAGCCCTTGATCCTGAAATGGTAGGAGAGGTGCTGGATGTTATGAAGAAGCTGGCATCAGAGGGAATGACAATGGTTGTAGTTACCCATGAAATGGGTTTTGCCAAGGAAGTAGGAGACAGGGTATTGTTTATGGATGAGGGAAGAATTGTGGAAGAAGGAAGCCCTGAAGCGGTTTTTAGTAATCCCCAAAATCCAAGAACTAAAGATTTCCTGGGAAAAGTATTGGTTTAGAAATAGAAATAGAAATAGAAATAGATATTTATGGATAAGCAGGTGAAATTATGAAGCATAAATTCCTTTCGAAACAATACTGGAATTCTGTTTCGACACCTATGGCCGAGGTGATTGAACTGGCCTATAGTTACGATGATATCATTAATCTAAGCTTGGGGGATCCTGACTTTATTACTAACTCAGAAATCATCGCCAAGGCTTTCGAGGATGCAAATAAAGGACATACCAGGTACACCGATTCTTTAGGGGATCCGGAGCTTAGGGAAGAAATTATAAAATATTATAAGAATATTTATGGATATCAATTTGGTATGAATGAAGTTATGGCGGTAGTAGGTGCATGTCATGGGATGCATCTTGTGCTTGAGGCAATACTGGATGATGGTGACGAGGTAATTGTGCCTGAACCTTATTTTACCCCTTATGCTAACCAGATACAGCTTGCAGGGGGTAAGCTTGTACCTTTAGAAACAAATGAGAAAGACGGTTACCGGATAGATATTGACAGCTTGAAAGCGCTGATAACAAACCGGACAAAAGCAATTATTATAAATTCACCTAATAATCCCACCGGCGCATGTCTTGGCAGAAAAACTGCCGAAGCTTTAGCTGAAACAGCAATAGCAAATGATCTTATAGTAATAGCAGATGACGTATACGGTTCATTCAGCTTCGGTGAACCTTTTGCACCGATAACAACCGTAGATGGAATGAAAGAAAGAACCATAACGATAGGAAGCTTTTCTAAAGATTATGCCATGACAGGCTGGAGAATAGGCTATATACTTGCCCCAGACTACCTTATCAGTTGTGTCAGGGATATTAATGAAGGCGTATGCTTTTCTGCACCATCTATATCCCAGAGAGCTGCAATTCATGCATTAAGGCTGAGGGATAAGGTGCAGCCTGATATGATAGAAGAGTATAAAAAACGTGTCTTCTATACTTATGAGAGGATTAAACAAATAGATTGGATGTATGTAACTCCGCCTCAAGGCAGCTTTTACTTATTTCCTGATATCAAAAAAACAAATTTAACTTCAGAAGAAATAAGCAGAAGAATTCTGGAAGAAGCTCATGTATTGGTTGTTCCGGGAAATGCTTTTGGAAAGAGCGGAGAGGGTTACATACGCATTGCATGTACGGTAGGGACAGAGAAATTGAAAGCAGCTTTTGATAGAATTATGAATATGAATATAGTCTTCTAAACTATACATTTACTTATGACATGTTTGTTGACAATTGGTCGGGAGTAAGCTAGACTCAAAATAATGTACTTTAAATTGGTCCTGCGAGGCCAGAAAGGAGAAACTGTTATGATATTTATTGATGTGATGAAGCCATCTTATGGGTGGAAAAAAGTGAACATGTTGACATTTATCTGTATGAAGGATAACAAAGAGGGTTTAGATGCTCTATTTGTTATCCTTTATTTGATATTTATGGGGAGGTTATGCAAGTGAGGGCAAAATTAGTTTTAGAAAATGGAATGGTTTTCAGCGGAAGAGCTTTTGGATATTTGCAGGAAACTACCGGAGAAGTTGTTTTCAATACAGGAATGACCGGATACCAGGAGATTCTTACCGACCCTTCCTACTACGGGCAAATAGTCTGCATGACTTATCCCCTGATAGGTAATTACGGACTGAATCTGGAGGATATTGAGTCAAAAAAGCCCAATGTAAAGGGATTTATAATCAGGGAAGCTTGCAATTATCCTAACAATTTCCGGTGTGAAATGAAATTGGATGATTATTTGAGAAATAACAGAATAATGGCACTGGAGCAGGTTGATACAAGAGCACTAACCAAGGTAATAAGGAATTATGGAACTATGAAGGGAATAATCACATTGAAGGAGCTAAGCAAAGATCTCATTGCGGAAAAACTTCAAGAATATAGCAATTTTGATGCCGTATCCAATGTCACTACTAAAGAGACTTATACAATACCTGGGGCAGGAAAGCATATAGCTATTATTGATTTTGGTACAAAAAACAACATTTTGCGTTCGTTCAAGGAAAGGGGCTGCGCTTTGACAGTATTTCCGGCGCATACAAACTATAAAGACATACTAAATGTAAACCCGGATATGATATTCTTAACCAATGGGCCTGGCGACCCCTGCGATTTGAAGGAAGTAACAGATAATTTAAAACAGCTTATCGGTAAAAAACCAATAGCCGGAATATGCCTTGGACATCAGCTCCTGGCTCTTGCATTAGGCGGAAAGACAGCGAAGCTGAAATTCGGGCACAGGGGCTGCAACCATCCTGTTAAGGATATTCTTGAAAATAAAGTGTACATTACCTCGCAGAACCATAGCTATTATGTTAAAGAACTTCCGGAAGATACAACGGCAACTCATGTAAGTATGAACGATGGAACAATAGAAGGAATGAGACACAATAGGCTGCCTATTTACAGCGTTCAGTTCCATCCTGAAGCAAGTCCCGGACCAAGGGACATAAATTGTATATTTGATAAGTTCTTGAAAATATAGCCGAAAATAGGAATGGAGGTGTTGATATGCCATTAGATAATAATATAAAAAAAGTTCTGGTTATAGGGTCGGGGCCGATTATAATAGGTCAGGCTGCTGAGTTTGACTATTCAGGAACACAGGCGTGTGAAGCCCTTAAAGAAGAGGGTGTGGAAGTTGTACTGATTAACAGCAACCCGGCTACTATCATGACGGATAAAGAGGTTGCAGATAAAATATATATAGAACCGCTGACTCTTGAACTTGTTGATCGGGTAATTGACAAGGAAAGGCCGGACAGCTTACTGGCCGGTATGGGCGGGCAGACAGGACTAAATCTTGCTGTAGAACTTTATGAGAAGGGAATACTGGGCAAATATGGCGTAAGAGTTATCGGCACATCGATAGAATCAATAATGAAGGGAGAAGATCGTGAGCTTTTCAGAAATGAGATGCAGAAAATCGGACAGCCTTGTATTGAAAGTGAAATAATAACAGATATGAAAGCAGGTAAAGAATATTGCAGTAAAATCGGGTATCCGGTAATTATAAGACCGGCATATACTCTTGGTGGCACCGGCGGAGGAATAGCAGATAATGAAACAGAGCTTGAGGAAATATTGGAACGCGGGCTCCAGCTAAGTGCAATAGGACAGGTGCTGATTGAAAGAAGTGTAAAGGGTTGGAAAGAGATTGAATATGAAGTAATGCGCGATATGCATGGGAATTGTATATGCGTCTGCAATATGGAAAATGTTGATCCTGTAGGAATCCATACAGGTGACAGCATAGTGGTTGCTCCCAGTCAGACATTGTCCGACAAGGAATATCAAATGCTAAGAAGTGCAGCCATTGACATAATTAACGCTATTGAAATTGAGGGAGGCTGCAATGTGCAGTTTGCATTAAATCCTCAAAGCTACGAATATGCTGTAATTGAGATAAATCCCAGAGTCAGCCGTTCTTCGGCTTTAGCATCCAAGGCTACCGGATATCCGATTGCAAAGGTTGCAGCAAAGCTTGCACTTGGGTATGGCCTGGATGAAATAAAAAATGCTGTAACGAAAAAGACATTTGCATGTTTTGAACCTTCTCTTGATTATATCGTAGTAAAGATTCCAAAATGGCCTTTTGATAAGTTCTTTAATGCAGATAGGACGCTAGGGACAAAGATGATGGCTACAGGAGAAGTTATGTCAATAGGCAGCAACTTTGAAGCGGCTTTCCTAAAAGCTGTGCGTTCCTTGGAGATCGGCAGGCATACCTTGGAGCATGAGGCTATGAAAGAGCTGAGTATGGACGAATTGAAGAAGAAGGTGATGTCTCCTGATGATGAAAGGATCTTTGCTTTAGCCGAAATGATTCGAAGAAACTATAGAATTGAAATGATATCAAAAGTGACAGGGATAGATGGTTTCTTTGTGAGGAAAATCAAAAACATTGTGGATAAAGAAGAAGAATTGAAGTGCCTTACGCTTAAAAACATATCATATGAATTCCTTTTAGATTTAAAAATCAAAGGGTTTTCTGATAAGGGCATAAGCAGCTTGCTTAAAACAAGCCCTGAAGAAATATGCAGTCTTAGAATTAAATGGGATATTCTCCCTTCTTACAATATGGTAGACACCTGTGCAGGCGAATTTGAAGCGATGACCCCTTATTACTATTCAACATATGATTCCGAAGACGAGGTTTCGGTAAGTAATAGAAGAAAAGTTATAGTTTTAGGTTCCGGTCCTATAAGAATCGGTCAGGGAATAGAATTTGACTATGCTTCTGTGCATGCGGTCAAGGCTTTAAGAAAAATGAATATAGAGACAATAATTATAAATAATAATCCGGAAACTGTAAGCACCGACTTTGATATATCGGACAAGTTGTATTTTGAACCTCTTTCAGAAGAGGATGTCTTAAATATAGTTGAGAAGGAAAAGCCGGAGGGTGTTATTCTTCAGTTCGGAGGTCAGACAGCTATAAAACTGGCAAAATTTCTGAAGAAAAAGAATATAAAAATCCTGGGGACAAGTTCGGAACAAATTGATACAGCAGAGGATAGGGAAAAATTCGATGCCTTGCTTGAAAAGCTTCATATTGAAAGACCTAAAGGTATAGCCGTATGGAATGTCGGTTCAGGATTATGTGAGGCTGAAAAGCTGGGCTACCCTGTGCTGATTAGACCCTCTTACGTACTTGGAGGGCAGGGCATGGAGATCACGCACAGCAAAGAGGAACTAAGTTATTACCTTGTAAATGCTTTTGAAAAGGATAATAAAAACCCTGTACTGATTGATAAATATCTGATGGGCAGGGAAATTGAAGTTGATGCAATCTGTGACGGGGAAGAGATTCTGATTCCGGGCATAATGGAGCATCTGGAACGGGCAGGAGTACATTCAGGGGACAGTATAGCCATTTATCCGTCTCAGAATATTTCGAAAGCTATCAAAGAAAAGGTGCATGAGTATACAAAAAAACTTGCACTGGATATTGGGATAAAGGGCATGATAAACATACAGTTCATAGAATTTAAAGGCAGCTTGTATGTAATAGAAGTAAACCCCAGGGCTAGCAGAACGATACCCTATATAAGCAAGGTAAGCGGTGTTCCGATAGTTGAAATTGCCACAAGGGTTATGATAGGGGAGAAGCTTTCCGGTCTCGGTTACGGCACCGGAGTATATAAGGAGCCTGATATAGTAGCGGTAAAGGTGCCTGTTTTTTCTACACAGAAGCTTCCTGGAGTGGAGGTTTGCCTGGGACCGGAAATGAGATCCACAGGCGAAGTGCTGGGTGTTGGAGCTGATGTTTATGAGGCTCTTTATAAAGGTTTCATGGCGGCAGGAATGCTGCTCGCGAAAAAACGAGGAGTTATACTGGCAACCATAGGCGATAATGATAAGACTGAGTTCCTTCCTATAGCTAAGGAACTCGGAAGGCTGGGGTACAGCTTTGTAGCCACCCCCGGAACAGCAGAAGTGATAAGGAATGCCGGGCTGGAGGTTAAGGAAACAAGGAAGTTAAAAGAGGAAGGCCCCAATATACTGGATGAAATAAGAAATATGAATGTGGACATTGTAATTAATACTCCAACAAAGGGAAAAGATTCTCAAAGGGATGGTTTCATAATAAGAAGGGCCGCAATAGAAAAAAATATTGAGGTTATAACAGTATTGGATACAATAAAAGCTTTGGCAGAGGCGACAAAAAGATATGGCACCGGCACAGCCATTGAAAATATTAATATATATAATATGGGAGAGCTGTAGTTAAATAAAGTATTTTGTTTTATATTTCAAAAAAACGTCAACGGATTGTTAAATTTTGACTATCTGTTGACGTTTTTTTATTTATAATTAGGATATAGGTTAATATGGGGGGTGTGTCATGATTACTATTAGCTGCAAGCTTTTCGGGACACCGGAGATATTTAAAAATGGCAAGAAGATTATTTTCCCATATAAAAAGGCGGAGGCGCTTTTTTATTATCTCATAGTAAAGAAGCAATGCTTCAGAGATACCCTTGCAGAATTGCTGTGGGGTTCAGCAGATGAGGAGACAGCTAAAAAGAGCCTCAGAAATGCAATGTATATAGTGAACAGGACCTTTGGAGACAATGTTCTGGTATCCCCCAAGCGTTCAATAATCATGCTGAATCAGGAACTTGCATTTGCTTCGGATGTTGAAGCCTTTCTAAATAATGATGACAGCAGGAGTATAGAGGCATATGAAGGCGAATACCTGGAGGGCTTTTTGGTAAAAGATGCGGATAGCTTTGAAAAGTGGGTATTTTCAGCTAGGAATCAGTACCAGGATATATATATAAACAAGCTGCATAAACAGATACAAAGATTTATAAAAGAGAAGAAGTTTGAAGAAGTGGAGCTTTTCTGTAAGAACCTCATTGGAGTAGATGAATTCAATGAAAAGGCTTATAGGATTTTGATGAACGTTTACAGAAAAATGGGAAAGTATGATAAGAGCATAGATGTGTTCAATTATTTGTCAAAGTTATTGAAAAGCGAGCTCTTGATTTTTCCTGACCCAAAAACCAGTGAACTCTTTGGAGAGATTGTTAAAGAAAAGGCTGCAAGGCAGGTTGGCTCACAGCAGATACGCAATACTGCAAGGATGGATAGATAAAGTATATGTTACAGGAGCGGATACGCTTGTTAGTCCCTTTGACTCTGCAGGTACTCAGGCCAGCAGAGTGACCTATGTATGCGGCGGAGCAGCAATGAAGGCTGCGAAGCTGGTCAGAGAAAAGATGATGAAATTCAGTGCAGGAATTCTTGAATGCAATATAGAAGATATTGTGATGGAAAATGGTTCTATATGCGATAGGCATAAGCAATCATGCAAAATGTCCTATGGGGATATTGCATCGATTATTCAAACCAAATACAGCGATGAGGCGGGAGAAACGGTGACATATCAATCACCGGGAAATCCTGCAAGTTATGGGGCAAATTTCGCTGAGGTTGAAGTGGATATAGTGACCGGAATGGTAAAGGTGCTGGATTTTCTGGCAGTTCATGATATAGGGAAGGCAATCAATCCGAGATTTGTTACAGGGCAGATACAGGGAGCTGTAATGAAAGCTTTGGCGAAATAGCTTGAAAAGCTGATCATTTCAATAGGGGGGGTAAGCATTGAAAAGCATAAGGGTAGAAGATTCGGTTGGAACTATACTGGCGCACGATCTTACAAAGATAGTGCCGGGGGAGTTCAAGGGAGCGGCTTTTAAGAAAGGCTATATAATACGGCAGGAAGATATTGACGAGCTTAAAAAAATGGGAAAAAACAATATATTTGTACTTGAAATGAAGCCCAATACTCTGCATGAGGATGATGCTGCCATGAGAATTGCTGAAGCGGCAGCAGGAGACGGAATTAGTCTTACGGGACCTTCAGAGGGGAAAATAAGTTTAAAAGCCGATAAAAAGGGACTGCTCAAAATAAACCTTGAAGCTCTTGAAGCTGTAAACGATATTGACATGATATCATTTTCGACTCTTCATAATAATACAACGGTAAACGCAGGTAAAATTGTAGCAGCTACAAGGATTATACCGCTATGTATAGATAAGGAGAGCATAGAGGCAGTTGAAGAAATATGCAGCAGGCTTGGCAAGGCAGTGTATATAAAGGAGATGGAAAGCCTCAGAGCGGGCGTTATTGTTACAGGAACAGAAGTTTATGAGGGCAGTATAAAGGATAGGTTTGGGCCTGTGCTTACCCAAAAGCTTAAGGATTACGGCTGCACACTTACAGAGCTCATTTATGCACCGGACAACAAGGAGCAGATAAAAGCGGCCATTAAAGAGCAGATACAAAATGGCGCACAAACAGTACTTGTTTCAGGTGGGATGTCCGTTGATGCTGATGATGTCACACCTTCTGCAATAAGAGAAGTCTCTGACCGCATAGTTACATATGGATCACCGGTGCTTCCCGGAGCAATGTTCATGCTGGCATATAAGAAGGGTATTCCAATCCTTGGCATACCTGCCTGCGGAATGTATTTTAAAATTACAGTATTTGATCTTGTATTTCCAAGGATTCTTACGGGGGAAACCCTGACAAAAAAAGACATTACAAGGATGGGGTACGGTGGACTTTGTCAGAATTGTGAAAACTGCAGGTATCCTAACTGTACATTTGGAAGGTAATATATGGAAAGCTTTTACAGCCTGATAAATATTGGAATTGAAAAAAAAGAGCTGGTATGCCTGGTAGGGGCAGGTGGAAAAACCTCTGCAATGTTCCGTCTTGCAAGGGAGCTTTCTGCTAAGGGTAAGAAGGTTCTTGCCACAACTACCACAGCGATATATTATCCTGAAAGTGAGCAGTATGACGAAATATTGATATCGGAAAAGGAATCCTTGGACTTGTTTGATAACAGAAACTGCAGCGGTATTACTGTTTTAGGCAGGTCTGTTTCATCAGACGGTAAGCTTTTAGGAGTTAGTCCGGGATTTCTTGATGCTTTATTTAATGAAGAATTATTCGACTATATACTGGTTGAAGGGGACGGCTCAAAGGGCAGGCCGATAAAGGCACCTGCAGAGCATGAGCCTGTTATACCTTCGTGTACTACAAAGGTACTGGGGTTTATTGGACTGGATAGTATCGGCAGGAAAATATGCCGGGAATATGTACATAGACCAGAGCTTTTTTGCAGTATTATAGGCTGCCGCGAAGGTGACATTATTGATTCAGATATAATAAGTAGGCTTATAGTTCATAGAGAGGGGCTTTTCAAAGCTTCTCCGGACTTTGCCAAAAAGTATGTTATACTAAATAAGGCAGAGGGGGAAGAAAGAAGAACAGCAGCTTCTGATATTGAACGGAGACTTTCGGATATAGGATATAAGCTTTCTGGAATTGTTATATCCAGCATGAAGGATTTAAGATTAAAAAATGCAGTAAAGAGTATAAGCGGCATTATACTCGCATCGGGATTATCAAGGAGAATGGGTGCTGATAAGCTTTTACTTCCGGTAGGTGGAGTTCCGGTAATTGAGAGGGTAGCAGCTGTAGCTTCCAAATCAAGTCTTCTTGAGGTTGTACTGGTGTGTACCAGTGAATCAGTGGCTTTAATAGGAAGAAAATATGGGGCAAAAATTGTGGAAAACAATGCTCCGGAGTTGGGTCAAAGCCATTCTATCAGACTTGGAGTAGAAAACTCCAGCCTTTCTGCTGATGGATTCATGTTTTTGGTAGGGGATCAGCCCTTTATTAATGAGAGAATAATTAATGGCCTGGTTGACAGCTTTGTAACGGGAAGCAGCAGTGCAGTGGTTCCGATGTATAATGGGATAAGAGGAAATCCGGTAATATTCGCTGCTTCACAAAAGGACAAGCTTCTAAATCTCTCGGGAGATTCAGGCGGGCGTGTATTGTTTGAGGGACTAAAAGGGAACATAACTACAGTATGTTTTGCTGACGGAAAGTTGGGTTTAGATATTGATACACGGGAAGACTATGAGAAGGTTATGAAACTGGAGGATGAAAATGAATGATATAATTATTATAAGGGGTGCAGGAGATATTGCAAGCGGCATAGCGTACAGACTTCATAAATGCGGTTTCCAGCTTATTCTCACAGAAATTGAAAGACCTTTGGTTGTAAGGCGGTTTGCAGCTTTTGCCAATGCAGTACTTAAAGGTGAAACAGAATTGGAGGGTGTCCGTGCAGTAAAAGCAGAATGCATTGAGGATATTTATGAAATGTGGCGCAGTAATGACATTCCGGTATTGTGCGACAGTGGATGCAAGGTGCTTTTACGCATAAAACCTTTGGCTGTTGTTGATGCGATACTGGCAAAAAAGAATATGGGAACTCATAGAGATATGGCACCTATTACAATTGGGATTGGCCCTGGGTTTGAAGCAGGTTCTGATGTGGATGCCGTTATTGAAACACAAAGAGGGCATAACCTGGGTAAGGTTATATATAAAGGTACTGCTTGTGCTGATACGGGAATCCCTGGAAATATTATGGGATATTCGCAAGAAAGACTGCTTCGTGCACCTGAAAGCGGTGTAATAAGAAATGTACTTGAAATAGGAGATGTGATAAAACAGGGTGAAGTAGCTGCATTTGTAGCCGATGTACCTGTAAAGTCACTTATAGACGGAGTTATAAGAGGACTTATTGCAGACAATACCGAAGTACAGAAGGGTTTGAAAATCGGAGATGTTGATCCAAGAGGTATAAAGGAAAACTGTTTTACCATATCGGATAAATCGAGGTCTGTAGCAGGAGGGGTGCTGGAAGCAATATTAACTCTCAGAAAAGAGAAGTATGGAAGGTGAAATCATGGAATATGCTCTTTTAGAGGAGCTTACTGCAGAGGTAAGGGCCAACAGGAAAGCTGCACTTGTTACTATAGTTCGTGAACAGGGTTCATCACCCGGAAAGCAAGGCTTTATGATGGCTGTCTTTGAGGATGGAAGTACTTCAGGCACTGTTGGCGGAGGCAGCTTTGAAAATAAAGCCAGGGAATATGCCCTTTTGTGTATGAATGAAGGGAAAAGCAAGCTTCTGGATCTGGAGCTTAATGATATGGGAGAACTCCATATGCAGTGCGGAGGAAGTGCTAGTATTTTCGTAAAGGTATTCGGGCAAAAGGACAAACTTGTAATAGCTGGAGGGGGGCATATAGCCCTTGAACTGCATAAGCTTGGAATGTTGCTGGATTTTCATATGGTTATCCTGGAAGACAGAGAGGAATATGGAAATAATGAACGGTTTCCCGGCTGTGAGATACATATAGGGAACATAGAAGATTGCATGAGAGATTATCCTTTAGACAAAAATTGCTATGTAGTAATAGTGACACGTGGACACGAATGCGATGCTGCCGCGCTTAAAGCTGCAATAGGCAGAGGTGCCGGTTATGTTGGTATGATAGGCAGCCGGAAGAAGGTCAAATATATATTTGACCGACTCTTGGATGAAGGCTGTGAACGGGCACAACTTGAAGCTGTATATGCTCCTGTGGGACTAGATCTGGGAGGAGACTCTGCTGCTCTTATTGCTTTTAGTATTCTTTCTGAGATACAGCTTTTAAAAAATGGCGGTCAGCTTAAGCATATGAAGGATTGAGAAAGATTATACTTGACAACTGCTGTCAAAAATAGAAGAATTGGAGTATGAAACAATAGATATTTTAACAAATGATTGCAGAGGGTGTTGAAATGATTCTGAAAAACCATGTGGAAGATAAAAGTGAAACCATTGCAAAATATGAGAAGATAGCATTGGATATAGCTTATAGTATCTTGAATGATGAGTGGAAAGTTGGAGAAATGGTTAAAGGGAGGTCTACACTATCCGGTAAATACAGTGTTTCCCCTGAGACCATAAGAAGAGCGTTGAAGCTTCTGGAAGAGCTGCAGGTTGTCAATGTAATAGAAAAAAAAGGTATTCTAATAAAATCAAAAGAGGCAGCTAATACCTTTATTAAGGAATATCAGTCAAAGGATAGGATTTTATCGCTTAGAGAGGAAATTGCCAAACTGATGGAGGAAAAGAATGCTATTGAAAAGTCGGTTCTTGAGCGGATGGATGCTGTTATTGAACAGGCTATGCTTCTTAGAAACATTGGAATCATATATCCTTTGGAACTGAAGATATCTGAGAAAAGTCACCTGGTTGGAAAATCCATTGGTGAGGTGCGTTTCTGGAATCATACAGGTGCAACAATAATAGGAGTAAATCGTTCTGGACATTTATACCTGTCGCCGGGGCCAAAGCTGGTATTTTTTTCTAATGATATTATCCTTTTTGTAGGAAATGCTATCAATATTTCTGACAAGGTAAATAAGTATGTAAATAAGGTATAATTAGAAAACCTGCTGTTTGAAAAAATAGCAGGTTTTTTATTTCGCCAAACTGACAACTTACTTGACAGATGTGAGTTGCCTGTGATAATATTGAACTAAAGAGGCAACTTAATAATGATGAGTAAGTTGTCAGTTTGTGTAAGTACTTGTATAATATCAGCAGGAATTTTGAAAGGAGGCAGACATATGATGATATTAAAGAAAGGGCAGCTATTAAAACGCAAACAGGGAATAGTAGAACAGGATGAGTATGTTATAAGACTCATAAAAACAGAAGAGCTTAAAGCTGCAGTTGCACTCCAGAAATATGTCTATGACCAACTTCCTAACAAGCAGGTTCTGTACATGGATTCTTATGAGGAAATGTTTGATGATATAAAGCAAGGAGGAAAAGTAATAGGTGTATTCAATAAAGACGGAGAAATGATTGCATATCGGTATATAGGATTTCCTGGCCGGTCTGATAAAAATCTTGGCCTTGACATAAATATGCCTAAGCAAGAGTTGGCAAAAGTAGCCCATCTTGAAACGACAGTGGTACATCCGGAATATAGAGGGAATTCACTGCAAAGTTTAACGCTAGAGCAGGCTATACCAATGGTGAAAGAATTTGGCTACAGTCATTTGCTTTGCACCGTGTCGCCACAGAATGTATACAGCTTATATAATATAATGAAAAGTGGATTAAAAATAAAAGCACTTAAGAAAAAGTATGGGACAGATAATGATGGAAAGGATGGAATGTGGAGGTTCATTCTTCATAGGAATCTGGAGTCGGCAGAGGCAAGGAAAGCAAGTCGGTTTTTAAGCATACCTCTTGTTAATCTTGAACAGCAGGAAAAACTAATTGATGAAGGTTTCGTAGGCTTATGGCTGTTTAAGGAAAGCAAATTGCTGAACTACGTACGCTTTGAAGATGCTTTGACATGTTAAAACATGGGTTAGCAAAAGTACTGTGTCTGTAACAGGATACAGTACTTTTTTGCTTTTTCAATTTGAATTAGGATTTTTATAACCTTCCAGCCTTATTATGCATATTATGTAATGATTCATTTAAGAAGGAAGGAGATTGGAATGAAATCGAATAAAAATCCCTACATGTGTCCGATAAACCCATTCTACATTTGTCCGTTCTATGATCAAATGGGAGAGAGAGAGTATAATTACGAAGATTTGTATGTCGAGGATGAGAATGACGATGATTATGAATATTACGGAGTATATGACGAGGATGATTATGAGGGAATGAGGCAAAGACCCCAGGATATTAACCGCATCATGGCGCTTATTAACAGGAGGTTTGACAATTACTACTCAGAGCTTCAGCGGTATGGAGTACAGCGTGCAGACACGCGCAATATTTTCAGAAACACTGTAATATATGTAATGAGAAATGCAAACAATTATACCGGAACAGTTGCACAAAGGACGGATGCACTCCTTACTGCCCTGCGCCGCGATAATCCGTTTGCATTCAACATATTGAGAAGGCGTGGAGTTCCGATATCCCGCATTAACCAAATTATGCGGGATATCATACGTTTTATTCTGGAGAATATCGAAGGAGGTCAAGTCTCAGAATGGAGCCAATGGGAAGACCTGGGCGGAATACTTACCTCAGCACCGGCAGTTGCATCCTGGCAGCCTAACCGCCTCGATGTATTTGCCAGAGGGCAGAATCAGGCATTATGGCATAAATATTGGAACGGCACCCGCTGGAGTGAGTGGGAGGACCTTGGCGGAGTACTTACCTCAGGGCCAGCGGCAGTATCGTGGGGGCCGAACAGGATTGATGTATTCGGAAGAGGGCAGAACCAGGCATTGTGGCACATATATTGGGACGGCACAAAGTGGAGTGCATGGGAGGATCTTGGAGGTGTCCTGACTTCAGAGCCTGCAGTAGCATCCTGGCAGGCAAACCGTTTGGACGTATTTGGCAGGGGACAGAATCAGGCATTGTGGCATAAATATTGGAATGGAACTAGCTGGAGTGAGTGGGAGGATCTTGGCGGAGTTCTTACCTCAGCACCGGCAGCAGTATCCTGGGGTTCGAACAGGATTGACGTATTCGGCAGGGGGCAGAACCAGGCATTGTGGCATAGGTATTTGAATGGAACAAGCTGGAGCGCATGGGAGGATCTCGGAGGAGGCCCTATAAATTCGGCACCGGCAGCGGCATCTACCGGGGTTAACCGTCTTGAGGTTTTTGCCAGAGGCCAGGGGAATAACCTTCTCATAAGAACCTGGAACGGAACCCGATGGAGCGGCTGGCAATCGCTTGGAGGTACAATAACCACAGCACCAGCAGCAGTATCCTGGGGAGGAAACCGTCTGGATGTATTTGCAGCAGGGCAGAACGATCATCTATGGCATATCTTTAGAGTATAGAACAAATATTGCTGCCAAAAGCACCGAAATTAAGTACGGTGCTTTTTTTCAAATATTAGATGCTTGAATAGAATTTACCAAAAGATTATAATATATGCATAAAGTGGTTTTATTGGGATAAAAGTACATATCCGCATTTATTATAATGAGCCTAGGGGGTAATGAAGTGCGCCAGTTTTACAGAAACAATATAGCTGCAGCTGTTAACTATCATTTACCTGTATTTATATCTATCATAGTTTTCGGATATTTAGCCTCATTTATATTTTTTGCACAGATATGGGCTGACAATAATCGCTTGATGCACTCAGCCTTTGAAACATTATATATTTTTTTAATGTTATTCACTTTTGTACATGTATGGAATGCTTATTCAGAAACTAATTATTTTATGAAATGGGTTGGGTTTGGAACTCTGATAATTGTATTTTTGAACCTGCCTCATGCTGCAAATTTAACTGATTTTGTAAATATGCCTATAACATTGAGAAATTCTTTCATAGACATTTCATCAAAGTATGGAGCATTAATTTCATATCTTGAAATTTTAATTTGGCTGATGCTTGTCTTTTGCCGCAGCAATTATACAGTAAACAAGTGGATAGGACTGGCGGTTTCTTTGAGCATATCAGCATTTTTTCTTGTGCTCATGATAAAGCTTAAAGATTATATGCCTGAATTTTACAGTAGATTGAGTATTGCTATATTCAAGCGTTATGCTGATTTTTTACTATCCTTCATAGCTATCGTTGTTTTTGCTATCTATATGGCAAAATTCAGAAGTATAGTTGATGATAGGGGGAAGGACATATACGAGTATATAATACTGGCACTGTGTTTTTTCATACCTTCAAGAATCTGTTTTGCCTTAAGCCGGGATGCGACAGCTCCAATGCAATTACTGGGACACATATTCAAGCTGGCATATTGCTATTATATTTATTATGGAGTATATAAGACAACAATTGATTATCCGTACAGGAAATTAGAGAAAGTAAAGGATTTTTATGAGAAGTTATTAGATACATCTCCGGCTGGAATAATAAACTTCAATTCGGAGGGGGTAATAAGCTATATCAGCAGGCAGTGTAACCTTCTATTCAGATATGATACGAGTTATCTAAAGGGAATCACATTGGAACAGTTACTAGGGTTTATCGAGTTATATGGGTTTAGCAAGCTTGATTTATTGGAAAAGATTATAAAGCTTAAAGGCGAAACTATTACCTTTTGTGGACGGCCATTATTTTCAAATAGTCCAGGGGGAAAGTTGATTTTTACAGTTATGAATCTGTCCACTGGAATTGTATTTGCAGTAGGAGATGCAAAAAATGCACAGGCAATTGAGAACATGCAGCTACAGACTCAAATCTTGCTTGATTCAACGGATAATTTGGTACTTATACTGGATATAAATAGTAAAGTAGTTATGTGCAATAAGAAATTTCTTGAAATAACAAATAAGAGAAATTGCGACATAGTGGGGTTTGACATTAGGGAACTGTCCGGTATTTTAAAATCCAACCTCAAGGATTGCATTCACATAAATACTTATAATAGGGAATTGATATGTGATACTAAATGGACTATTCAGACATTGAATGGAGATATAAAAAAAATAAGTCTGGACAGTTTACCGATTTATGATGTTGATAATGAAAAAATTGCATGGATAATTATGGGAAAAGATATATCTGAATATGAGAATGAACAAGCGAAAATAATACATAGTGAAAAAATGGCTATTATAGGTCAAATGGCTGCCGGCTTGGTTCACGAGATAAAAAATCCTTTAGCATCAATCAAAGGACTTTGTCAATTAATGCTAAGCAGGTCAAAGCCGGAAAAAATAGCGGAATATGCAGCAGTAATGGAAAGGGCAGTTGATGATATCGGTGAAATCGTAACAGGTTTTCTCCAGTTTTCCAAGCCGACAAGTGGGGATTTTGAGGAAGTATGTATCAACAGTCTCGTAAACTCTATGGAAATGTTGATATCAACCAATGCGTATAAGCATGGAATAAAGACTTACTTTAATTATTCTATTTTAGATGAGCTTGTGCTGATAAACAGTTATCAGATAAAGAATGCCATACTTTGTATAGTTGATAACGCTATTGATGCTATGAGTGGTGCGATAGATCCCAAATTAATTATCAGTACCGAGTATGATAGTGTCAAAAACACGATGAGCATTTCCATTAAAGACAATGGATTAGGAATGACAAAAGAGCAGCTTTCATGCATAGGGACTCCATTTTACACTACCAAGCCTAGAGGAACAGGGTTAGGGATTAGTGTAGTCAAATATATAGCCAATGAACACGGGGGCATTTTAAAGATTGATAGTCAATTCGGGGAAGGAGCTTTATTCACAATTATTCTTCCTTGTGAAGCGGTAAGCAGCACATAGTAAAATTATATTCATATGAATATAGTTTTACTTTTGATGCGAGCATATTAGAGTAAATTTTCTTTTATTCGAGAATAGATTTGTTAACTATTGTACAGTAAATGGCATTAGTATATAATATAAAATGGTTATGAAATATAATAAAAAATCAGGGAGGGTTCTTATGCCGGACTTGAATCATTTATTCCAGGATAATGTTGCGATTCAGATTGTTTTCAACCTTTTTGGGGGAACAGCACTGCTTATGTATGGTGTTGATTTCATGGGAGGCGGGTTGGAAAGAGCCTCAGGTAAAGTGATGAAAAAAATACTGGCTGTACTGACAAAAAATATATTTGTAGCCTTTTTTGTAGGTGCAATCATAACAATGCTGGTGCAAAGCAGCACTGCTATCACGGTAATGACCGTAGGATTTGTAAATGCGGGCATGATGAACTTAACTCAGGCCGTAGGTATTATATATGGAACCAATATAGGAACTACCATAACTGCACAGTTGATGTCACTGAAGCTGACACATATAGCTCTTCCTGTAGTTGCAATAGGCTTTTTTATAATGGCTTTTGCAAAGAAAGAGAATGTAAAAAATTTAGGACAAGCTCTCATGGGTTTCGGTCTCATGTTTCTCGGTCTCAAAACATTGAATGCCAGCTTGCCGTATATTCAAAACAGCGAAACAGCAAAAGAACTTTTTTTAAAGTATGGCCACAACCCATTCCTAGGCATATTTATCGGTATGATTACTACAATGCTTATACACAGCAGCGCTGCTACCGTTGCACTGACAATATCACTCTTTAGTGCTGATTTAATAAGCTTTCAGGCTGCTATAGGCTTAACTCTCGGAGATAATATAGGAACCTGTGTTACTGCTCAACTCGCCAGTTTGAAAGCAAATACAGCAGCCAGACGAACTGCTTGGGCACATACCTTATATAATGTAATAGGTGTTTTAGTGGCAATAATCGTTCTAAAACCTTTCACTGGGGTAGTAGAATGGCTTACCTTAAGTGTGCTGCATGAGCCAAAAGCATTTCTTGTGGCAAATACGCATACTATCTTTAATGTAATCAGTGCCTTGGTATTCCTTCCGATTACCAAGTACTATGTGCAGTTCCTTGAAATAATAATACCTGAAAGAAATAACAGAGACTATGGAGGAGAACACCTGGATCGCCTTCTTATTGAAACTCCGGTGGCTGCCCTGAAGGCTGCAGCTCAGGAAGTTACATATGCAGCAGAAATTGCAAGGGATATGCTGAAGGACTCTGTGGCCAGCCTGTTAGAGGACGATAGGAACAAGATTGATCTAGTGGTGCAGAACGAAGAAAAGATAAATAGCATGCAGGCTGAAATTACCCAGTATCTGGTGGAAATATCCCGAAAAGACATTGACAGCGACCAGTCATCAAGGATACCGGCACTTATTAACACTATCAATAACTTTGAAAGAGTCGGTGACCATTGTGAAGATATTATTGATATGGCCCGTAGAAAAATGGAATTGAATCTGCATTTCAGCGATATTGGAATGGATGGGTTAAGGGAGCTTCACAATGAAGTTGTTATGATGATGAATGAATGTTTCACTGCATATTCTGAAGAAAATGTGGGGATCTCACTTTTAGCTGCAGAAAGAGAGGACAGAGTAGACGATTTATCTGAAGAACTTAAACAAAAGCACATAAAGAGGCTGGAGGATGGTACTTGCAATGTGCAGGCAGGTATAGTATACCTGGATGTTATTAATCATCTGGAGAGGATTGCAGATCATCTGCATAACATATGTTTGATTATTGCAGAAGGTATCAAGAAAAAAGCAGATTAAGCTTGATAAATATCCTTTAGTGTATCGTAATATAAATATTTATCATTTTTTAAAAGTTCCTCGAAGATTTCGGCAGGGATCGGTTTGCTAAAGAGGAAGCCCTGCATTTCAAAACAATCTAGTGACTTTAAATAATTGAGCTGATATACGTTTTCTACACCCTCTGCTATTATATTAAGCTTCATATTTTTGGCCCCTGTGATTATAGTTGATATAATAGTCTTACTATGGGTGTCACTTTCTATATCCATTACAAATTGCTGTGCAATCTTTAAAGTAGTTGCCGGCAATTTGTTTAATCGGCCTAATGAGGAGAAACCTGTACCGAAATCATCTATTGAGATGTTAATACCTGAATCTCTTAGTATGCGCAATTTTGTTATGACTTCGGACGAATTTTGTATTGGTGTATTTTCAGTTATTTCTAAATCAAGGTATTCAGGGGGCAGTCCTGTTTCTTCTAAAGTTCTTTTAACAAGCGGAACAAAATCGTTTTGCTGCAACTGATAGGGAGATATATTTACCGCTATTTTTAAATGACTAAAGCCCTGATCATGCCACTTCTTAGCCTGCATAGATGAAGTTTTCATTACCCATTGCCCTATAACATCAATCATACCTGTTTCTTCTGCAACGGGTATAAAATCAGCAGGGGGTACTATGCCTAGGATTGGGTGCATCCATCGTATCAAGGCTTCGGCACCTATAATGCGGCCGTCAATAGTGCTTACGATTGGTTGATAATATATGATGAACTCATTACATTCAATTGCTTTATGCAGTTCTCTCTCTAAGGTAAGCTTTTTTGAGATTAATTTATCCATAACGGGATCATAGAACTGATAAGTATTTTTACCAAGTTCCTTTGAACGGTACATGGCTGAATCGGCGTGCTTCATCAATGTTTCACTGTCGTAGTTATTCAGGGAGTATATTGCTATACCAATGCTGCACGAAATATATGCAAAGTGATTATTTAATTCCATGGGTTTAGAAAGTACTGTGAGTATCTTTTGAGCCAGGTTTTCCAAATACTGCTTATTATCAAATTTATTGACTATTATTGCGAACTCATCACCGCCTTGGCGTGAGAGCATACAGTTACTATCCAGACAGCTTTCTAAGCGTTTGCCTACCTCATTCAAAAGCAAATCACCAAAGGAGTGGCCGAGTGTATCGTTTATAGTTTTGAAACGATCAAGATCCAGAAACATAAGAGCTGTTGATGTGTTATTCTGGTCAGCTTCTATCAATGCAGTGCTCAGGCTCATTTCAAATAATCTGCGGTTTGGAAGGATGGTTAATTGATCGTAGTACGCCATATTATAAAGCTCCTTAGTCCTTGCTGAAACCTCTCCCTCAAGATTGTTATTGAGAAGTTCAAGCTTTGATATAAGATATTTGTTTTGTATTATAATTATTACATGACGTACTGTAACCAAAATCATACTAATAGATGAGAAAATTGTTACTGCTTTACTCCGGTTGAATATCATAAAAATGAATAACAATACAACACTTATAATAGGCAGAAAGCTAATAGCTTTATCCTGATAATTATTTGGTAAACAATCCGAAAGATCTTGTAGTTCCTCTCTGGACATGTGATTATATTCAATACTTGCCAATCCTAATATCAGTACATATAGCGGCCATAAAGGATCCATCAGGCTTCCACCGTGATATGTGCCTGTAATTGCCATATATGAGTATATTAAGTTTGCAAAGAATAATACCACAAATGAAAGAGCGATAAGGCATAGGGTTTTCCTTTCCGGATCATTGCGTTTTAATGAAAAGTAAAGATTGACAGAAACAAATAAGCACCCAAGATTTCCAATTGGATAAGCCAGATAAAGTATATCTGCGAAATTTACAATACGTACGTTAGGGAATCCTGGAAGGATAATACAGACCAAAGTCACAGAAAATGCTATACACATTACAGTAAGGGTATCGATTATCAATACCCATATAGAGCTGTCATTAGTTTTTTCAATAAATTTAAGGAATATTGCAGTAGCTTGAAATAGTACGCATATCACCCAAAGAAATGAATACCATCCTAGAGGAGGGTTTATGATTCCAAGTACAATTTCATAATAGTCATAAGACAGTTGTGCAGCCAGAAAGCTTCCACAGCTTATACACAAGTGGAACCAGAAGAACTTTTCTGCATATATGGCTTTTGCATATGTTTTTATAAGCATTGCTAAGACGATAGTAGGAGGTATAGTGTGAAAAATATCTGACACAATGATACGTAATATAAGGTTTCTATCATAGAGAAGAAGCCAAAGATAATAAACAGCAGTATATAATATAACAAAAGTGGCTGCGATGTGTTTTCTGATATGCATGAAAACATTCCTCCTGATAATATGACAAAAAAGCTGTTAATATCCAATTATTCTACATAATTCTATTCTATCAGAAGTTTGCAAAAAAAGAATACCTTATTATTAAATAATTTTGCAATCAAAACTTAACATTATTTTCATATTTCCATAATAAAATGTTTTCTGATATATGCTATTATAATAAATGAAAGGAGGTGAGAAAATGAATTATTTGATTGATTACCATGTACACTCCATTTATTCATGTGATGGACACAATACAATAATGGAACTATGTCAAAGTGCAGTGAGTAAGGGAGTCAGGGAAATAGCCATAACAGATCACTTTGAACCAACTATATCAGAGGAGTATTGCTCATTTTACAACCAAAAGGGATATTGGGCATATATTACAAAGGCAAAGCAATTATTTAAGGGTATGCTGAATATCAAACTTGGTGTAGAGCTTGGTCAGCCCCACTTGTTTCCGGAGACTTCAAGTGCAATACTTGCAGATTTTCCGTATGATTATGTCCTCGCATCGGCACACAAGCTGCCAGAAGGTATGGATGTATCAGAACTTGACTATAGTAAAATAGGCGAAGAGGAATTATGCAGCATGTATCTCAGACAACTCAAGCAGCTTGTACATTGGAACAACTTCGATTGTATAGGGCATTTGGATTTGATTAAAAGGTATAGTGCAGCAGTATACAAAAGGAACATAACTCTGGCTTGTCAGTATGAACTCCTGAAGGAAGTACTCGAACTTGTTATAAGTAGTGGGAAGGGTATTGAGATAAATACTTCCGGACTGCGGCAGACTCCTAAAGAAACAATGCCAGGCTTGGATGTAGTTAAGCTTTACAAAGATCTGGGCGGAGAAATACTGACTATTGGTTCTGATGCACATTTTGCAGAAGATGTGGGCAAAGGCGTGAAAGAAGCGGTGTATCTCGCAAGGAAAGCCGGCTTCCGGTTTATTACGGTATTTAAAAGCAGGAAGCCTGAATGGGTAAGTATAACAGAAGAAAAAAACACCTTCGGCAGTATGAAGCAAATTATCAATAGATAAAAGCAAAAGCTGCTGAAAGGCGTTTTTTTTATGCGCATTCTGAGTTATTTGTATTTTTCAATAGAAGTCTCAGTTCGTCACCCGAGATTGTTTCTTTATCCAGTAATAATTCAGCTACCTGCTTCAAATCTCTCTTGTGTTTTAAAAGCAGTTCACGAGTATCATTTTCTACCTCTCTGAGTATTGATGTAATAGCTGCATAAAGCTTATCGTTTGGAATATCCTCTACCGAAATGATTCCAAGCTCAGACATTCCGCTGTATACAATTTGTTTTGCCATGTCGGAAGCGTGTTTGAAATCACTGTAACCTCCGGTGCTCCTATTAGCAAATACTGTTTCTTCTGAGAGGGTTCCGGCTAAGGCTATTGCAATCCTGGACTTAAGGTAGTCGCAAGTATAAAGATACATGTCATTCTCCTGCGTCTGACGCACATAACCAAGGGCATTGCTTCGCGATGCTACATTGACACTGGCTACAGATCCGGGAAGCCTAAGCTCAGAAACGAGTGCGTGGCCTGATTCATGAACTGCTATTCTGTGTTTTTCTTCCTTGCTTGGAAGCCTGTCAAGTTTTTCTCCCATCATTACTTTTTCAATAGCACTTCTAAAATGATTAGAAGTAATCTTATCCGAGCCTACACGCATAGCAAGGATGGCGGCTTCATTAGTTACGCTCTCCAACTGTGCTCCAGAAAATCCGAAAGTGTCTTTTGCTAAAGAATCTATGATAACATCCGCTGCAAGAGGTTTGTTTTTAGTATGCAGCTTCAGAATATGCAAGCGCCCCTTTTTATCAGGTAAATCAACCTTTACCAGACGGTCAAACCTGCCGGGACGAAGTAATGCCGGATCCAGCATATCATCACGGTTTGTCGCGCCAATTATCAATACCTTTACCTCTTCTGCTGAGGATATGCCATCCATTTGTACTAAGAGTTCGTTTAAGGTCTGGTCATGCTCTAAGTGTCCGTTATTCTGGCCTCTTGCTCCCCCAAGTACTTCTATTTCATCGATAAATATAACGGCACTGGATTTTTTGAGACTTTTTGCAGTTTGCTTCGCTTGGTCGAAAAGCTTACGTACTCTTTGAGCGCCTACACCAACATACATTTCTACAAACTCTGAGCCGCTGGCGGATAAGAATACTGAATTTGTAAATTGAGCGGCTGCTTTAGCCAGCAGAGTCTTACCTGTACCCGGAGGTCCGCAAAGCAGTATTCCCTTTATTGGGCGTATTCCGAGAAGCTTTAGCTTATCATTATTTTTAATGAATTCAAGAGCCTCACAGAGCTCGTTTTTAGCAACTTCCTGACCTCCTATATCATCAAAGGAAATAGTGCAGATATTTCTTTCTGCCAAAGTATAGCTGGTGCTTTTACCTTGCTGCTTGCCGTAATTGAGATAGAATATTGTGCCTATGAGTCCTGAAAAGAAGAATATAGGCAGTACATTCACACCTTGGAGTGCAAGAAATAGTAATACACCAACACCGGCTCCTGCAATGATTTCTACATTTTTCACTCTTATTACCTCCTATTTCCCAGAATGTCGGGCAACTACGTCATATAATGAGTTACCGTTTTTAGTTAGCTGCATATACACGTTTTGCTCATCCACATAAACCTTGACAGCAGCTCCTGCTAATCCGGCCTTTTCGTGTGCTTTTTCCTCAAGCATAGGGAAATCTCCATCTACAATAGCTTTTTGGATATAGTAATGAATATCGTAATATACCTGTTCCAGCTCCGGAGAACGGCTATCCTTTATTTCCAGAGTGTACTGCCTGTCTTTTAGTGTCTGTTCAATTTTACTTTTGATTTCTTTGTATGTTTCTTGAATATTGGCTGTATTGCCGAGGGTAACATATATACTTATGGCATCGTTTATATTATTGCTATTATCCCAAGTCACCTTTTCCACTCCGTTAATGCTATGAAGTGCTTTATCTAAGGGCAAGTCTACGGCATAGTTACGCCACAGGGCTTGTCCCGTATATAAAATAGCTATTGTTATGACTAATGCAATACAGCCTTTAAGTATCTGAATGTGTTTTGCCTTCATAACAAACCTCCATATCTATAAAAGTTTACATAATATTATAACACATAAGCTAATACTCACCAACGTAAGATTTTAACATATTTTTTTGTGTGAAAGTGTAACTATATGTTTTGCAATAAACATCTTAAATTTCCATTCTAATATTGCAAAATCATATTCCTTGATTTCATAGGTTGCATAATTCTTCCATAAAATTTCTTTAGTGCAACCTATATAATAGCATTATGTAATTTGAATAAGAATATAAATATTAAAAATACAAATAATATATAGAGGTTCACGAAATTTGTAAATACTATATAGAGAACTAATCTTAAATAGAAAGGAGGCTAGCTCAGAATGGATAGATTAGCACTTATTTTAGTAATTGTTGGTGCATTAAACTGGTTATTGGTAGGACTATTCCAGTTTGACCTGGTAGCTTCTCTCTTCGGAGGGCAGAATGCATTAATAAGCAGGCTTGTTTATACTTTGGTGGGTATAGCAGGTATTTGGTCTATCAGCCTGTTTTTCAGAGACCGTGAAAAAGCAGGAACCCAAGACAGGAACAAAGTATAAAACAGAGGAAAATTTAATGGTATGCATAAAAATAGAATCTCGATAAGCTGAGATTCTATTTTTTATTGCATATAAAAAGTATCGTTTGCTAAAAAAAGTATTTATTTATATGGAAACGTGTTGTATAATATACATTAAAATACAACTAAGACAGGCGGTGGAAGTATTGGAATTATATATTGACAAAGCCGGACTGAAGGAGCGTGACGTAAGTGAAGCGGATAGCGGTAAACTGACAGCAATGGTGGAATTTGTGTCACAGAATATAAAGAAATATACTGGGGAAAAGGACATTGATATATTGCGGCTCCTTAAAGGCAGGTGTGGTGAAAAAGGGCTGATGGTTGAGGCAGCTAAAATGTACCGCGCTATCGGTATGCATAATTTTTACAGGAACAATACAAAAACTGCCTTGGAAATGCTGCAACTGGCAATAGACATGGTAGAGGGGCACGATAGGAAGGATTTGCTTGCCGCCTACACCTCGGAGCTTGGACTTGTATATTTTTTCGAACACGAAAACAAAAAAGCCGGAATGCAGTATGAATATGTAGAAAAGCTGTTACCATATATTCCCAAACTGGACAAAAATGTACTGCATCTTCATTATTACAGGTATGGCATATTGAACAATGTTTTACATAAATTTGAGCTTGCGCATGAAGCATTCGAGAAAGCGCTTTTGTATGCTGAAGAAAAAATTCATATAGGGCGAACTCTTATGAATATCGGTATAAATTATAAGAGACAGATGGATTTCAACAAAGCTCTGGAGTACTATAATAAAGCCCTGGAAACGTTTGGAGAAAGTGACTATCTCAATAGAAGCAAGGTATACAATAACCTGGCAGAGATGTATAAGGTAATAGGCAGCTATGACAAGGCGCTGGAGTATATAAACAAGGCATTTGAATATCTGGACGATAAAAATGCATCGCTGCTTTTTGTATATTTTACAACCTATACGGAAATTGCAGTATCACTTGGGGAACCGGAAAAAGCTTTGGACAGATTTATAGATATGCTTTCCAACATAGAAGATTTTGCTGTATATAAGAGCTATATTATCGAAAACATTGATTTTCTGGCAACAGCAGGCGCGGAAAACGGAGAAATGCTGAAAAAGCTGGAAGCCGTGGTATTAAAGCTTATTAAAAATAATTCGGCAGAGAACCCCGAATATGAAAAAGAATTGAAAAGATGTCTGGAAAATATACGCATGTACAGGTGGGAGGCAAATGAACATAATGAGAAAGGAGGGCTATTCTTTGAAAAAAACAGTTATTAGCCTGCTTTTAGCAATGACTTTTATACTGTCAGTGTCAGTAAACGTATTTGCCGGAGATTACCATGAGCCAGATATTGCTGTAAGGGATGCTCCGGAACAAGTAATATCAAAGTAGGAAGAAGTCTTCTGTTCGGTTTAATGTCTGTGCAGGAGGCTTCTTTTTTGTCTTACTTTGGGGACATCATGTAAAAATAAAATATTATTTACATAATGCATAGTATATCTTCTGTGTTATAATATTTAATATTAAACCTTTGATAAATATTTAAGCGGGAATTGAATCCAAGATTTGTTCCTGCACTATGGGGGTATATTCATGTTTCAATCACATTTGGGAGAGGCTGCAGCTCTTACTACTGCAATATGCTGGACCATTACTGCCATTTGCTTTGAGTCGGCAGGAAAAAAGGTTGGTTCCTTAGCCGTGAATTTCATCAGGCTTATAATAGCATTTGTACTTTTAGGAGCTTACACTTTCTTTATTAGAGGCATGTTTCTGCCCTTTGATGCCTCAGGGCATAACTGGATGTGGCTGCTTATCTCGGGTATGATTGGCTTTGTCATAGGAGATTTATTCCTTTTTCAATCATATGTAGAAATCGGCTCAAGAATATCTTTACTTATAATGTCAGCAGTTCCGCCAATAACAGCAATTACAGGCTATTTTCTCATGGGGGAGAGGATAACCTTATTGGCGGCTTTCGGGATGTTTATTACTATGGCGGGCATTGCACTGGTGATTCTCAGCAGGAATACTGATAAGAATAAAATTAAGTTTTCACACCCTGTTAAGGGGTTGACATATGCTTTTATAGGAGCTTTAGGACAAACCTTCGGGCTTGTTTTCAGCAAGTTTGGAATGGGTTCATACAACCCTTTTGCAGCTACTCAGATAAGGGTTATTTCTGCTATAATAGGTTTCGCCATAATAATTACTGTGACGAAAAACTGGGGAAAACTAAGAATTGCCCTAAATAATAATGACGCTATGAAATTCATAAGTCTGGGTTCGTTTTTCGGACCTTTCTTGGGGGTTTCATTCTCGTTGATGGCTGTCCAGTATACAACAACAGGAATAGTATCAACAATAACTTCGATATCGCCTATACTCATAATTCCTGCTTCGATACTGATGTTTAAGGAAAAGGTACTGCCAAAGGAAATATTGGGAGCAATAATGTCAATCATTGGAGTTATACTGCTTTTCATATAATTGAAAGGTTAAATTCTTTAGCTCCTGCGCTTCGTTTAGTGACAGTCTTGTGAAAAATAACGGCTACCCTCATGGGCAGCCGCTTTCTTTATTCATTTTTCC
>Ga0209467_1000085_pt1 | contig 164329 bp, 118 predicted proteins | sample Higcelwee11metaG_FD_187175 | JGI IMG/M metagenome (GOLD analysis project Ga0209467, IMG submission 187175) | Freshwater pond sediment microbial communities from the University of Edinburgh, under environmental carbon perturbations - High... | ecosystem: Environmental > Aquatic > Freshwater >...
AGGAGTCGAAATGGTGGCCGCTGTCAGGGACGGCGGTGACCGCGGAGCAAGCCGCACCGTCGGCGACCGTCTGAACCAGCGTCCCGGTTATGCTGCCGTTGGCGCCCGCGATGAAGGTCACGGTGTGGGTGACGGCGTCGGCGGCGAAGTTGGCCGTGATCGTCATGTCGGAGGTAACGTTAGTGACCGTCAGCGGGTTAGCGGAACTGGTCACGCCGCCGGTCCAATTGACGAAATGGTAGCCGCTGTCAGGGACGGCGGTGACCGCGGAGCAAGCCGCGCCGTCGGCGACCGTCTGAACCAACGTCCCGCTGAGCGAACCGTTGGCGCCCGCGATGAAGGTCACGGTGTGGGTGACGGCGTCAGCGGCGAAGTTGGCCGTGATCGTCATGTCGGAGGTAACGTTGGTAACCGTCAGCGGGTTGGCGGAACTGGTCACGCCGCCGGTCCAGGAGTCGAAATGGTGGCCGCTGTCAGGGACGGCGGTGACGGCGGAACAGTCGGCGCCCTCGGCGACCGTCTGGGACGGCGTCCCGCTGAGCGAGCCGTTGGCGCCCGCGATGAAGGTCACGGTGTGCGTGACGGCGTCGGCGGCGAAGTTCGCGGTGATCGTCATGTCGGAGGTAACGTTAGTGACCGTCAGCGGGTTGGCGGAACTGGTCACGCCGCCGGTCCAATTGACGAAATGGTAGCCGCTGTCAGGGACGGCGGTGACGGCGGAGCAGTCGGAGCCGTCGGCGACCGTCTGGGACAACGTCCCGGAGAGCGAGCCGTTGGCGCCGGCAACGAACGCCACCGTGTGGGTGGAGCTGAGCGAGGCGGTGAAGTTGATGGCCCAGCGGTTTCCGCAGGCAGGGGTGTAGCTGGAGCTGGGGGAAGTGCCGGTGGTGACGGACTGGTCGCTGAAAACGTAGCCGGTCTTGGAGGCGGACACGGTGAAGGTCGTCGCCGAGTGGACCTTGGCCAGGGCGTAAACGCCATGGCTGTCGGTCGTGTCAGTCACGCCGTCGCCGCTGACCGTGACCCCGGAGAGGGGATCGCCCGAGCCGTCGACGACCCTGCCGCTGACGATCTCGCCCGCACCCGTCACGTAAACGTTGTAGATGCATTTGTAAACTTGGTTGAAGGTGTAGTAGGTCGTCGTGATGTCCGGCAGATTATACCAGGCGTTGTTGGAGCCAGCCCAGCCCAGGTTGAGATGGTGGTAGAGCGTGGACGCCTCATAGCCGTAGCCGTCGCAGACGATGGCATGGCCGCCATCCCCGCAAATGCCGAGCAGGACGGGCAACGCGGCGTCCAGGTTGCAGTTGAGCATGAGCCGCGTCTCGCTGGCGGTGAAGCTAGTGGAGGTAGAGCCGGAATAAGCGGCGATGGCGTTGGCGTATTGGAACGTGTTCTTGAGGGCCGCCGCCGTCATCAGGGTGTCCGCGCCGGAGCCGCCGGAGGAGTAACTCATGTTGACGGAAAGCCCGGCGTCGTGGAGGAGGCGCCCGATCATTTGCCGTTGGGCGACGGCGGTCGAGCCGCTAGGGGCGTAGGGCATCTGGGTCCAGTCGTAGGCTCCGCCCGCGCCATCGCCGCCCAACAAGCTGATGGACGCGGCGTTGTTGTCGACCCACACCGTGTAGGTGCCGGAGCCGACACCGGCGGTCGGGAACTGGTGGTAACGCAATAGCTGTCCCAACGCGGTGGCGACGCAGCCGCATGGATAGTTGCTGGCGTCGCCCGGCGTCCAATTCCCCGAGCCGGTCGGGGCGTAATAGTTGTAGCAGGCCACGCCGCCGGTGGTGGTCTGGCTCCACAGGGAGCTCACCAGGGGCTCGACGCGGACGTCCGTAACAAGGGGCAGACTCGCGCGGGCGTTGGCGGACGCCTGCCGGAAACGCGTCCACTTGGAGCTGTTCTTGGCGAGGGCCGCGTCCACCGCCTTAACCGCCAGCCGTCCGGCGGCCACCTCCGCCAACAAAGCCATGCGGGCCTTGGCGTCCTCCTCGACGATGAGGCGGGGCAACGCGCCCGGCGCGTCGTCGAAGAACCCGGTGGGCGCGAACATGATGACCGGTTCCAACCGGTCGTCCGCGGCGGTGACGACATAGCCCTCCGGCTTCATGCTGAAAACGTAATAGAGCGGCGTTCCTTGGCTATCCTTGGCGGCGGTCACGGCCCCGACTAGCCGGGGCATGGGACGGGACATCCGCCCGCCTCCCAGCGCCAGCCAGCCCACGACCATCTCCCGGGCGGCCACGGCGTCCGCGGTGGCCGCTTGGAGATTGCTGGACACCAAGCCGACGAGGGCCACAAAAGCGGCGAGCAAAAATCGTCTCGTCACATCCATCCGAACTCGGAGCTGGCATCCACGCATGAACATACATACCTCCAGAAAAAAAATCACACTTCCAGCGTTCAACGCATGAATAGGCAACATTATTTCATGGCGTCCACGCGCTTTTTATATTATATCGCCTATTCCCCGATTAATCACTAGCGGAAAAGCGGGAATCCGGGAATCAGGCGAGGCTCGTCGCGCCCATGCGGGCGGCCATCAAGCCAGGGAGGGAGTCTCCAAGCCGCGAACGACTACTTGACGGCGGCGGCGGAAAAGGCGAAGAGCTCCCTGAAGCCTTTGACGGCCAGGGCGAGCATCTCGGAGTGCTGGGACTGGGTGAAGGGGGCGCCCTCGGCGGTGGCCTGGAGCTCGACGAACTCGCCGGTGGAAGTCATCACCACGTTCATGTCGACCTCGGCGTCGCGGTCCTCGACATAGCAAAGGTCGAGGATGGGCTCGGAGCCGAGCATCCCGACACTGACGGCGGCCAAGTCGCGGACCAGGGGGTCGCGCTCCAACTTGCCCTCCTTCATCAGCTTGGCGACGGCCAGTTTCAGGGCGATCATGGCGCCGGTGACGCTGGCGCAGCGGGTGCCGCCGTCGGCGTCGAGCACGTCGCAGTCGACATAGAGGGTCATGGGGCCAAGCAACTTGAGGTCGCAAGCGGCGCGGAGGCTGCGTCCGATGAGCCGTTGGATCTCGTGGGTCCTGCCGCCGGCGCCTTTGCGCTCGCGGTTGCAGCGCTCGGAGGTGGACTGGGGCAGCAACTGGTATTCGGCGGTGAGCCAGCCGCCCGGGACTTTCTGGGCGCGCATCCACGGGGGGACCTCGGACACCGCCATGGCGGCGCAAAGCACCCGCGTCCCGCCCATCGCCATCAGGCAGGAGCCCGTGGCATGACGCAGGAACCCTGGTTCGACGCTAACCGGCCTGAGCTCATCGTTCCGACGACCGTCGACACGCATTCAAACACCTCGCTGGACAGTAAGGGATTCCCGCCGCGGGGCGGTCACTTTTTCCGATACACGATCCTACCCTTGGTAAGGTCGTAGGGGGACATCTCCATCGTCACCGTGTCACCAGGCAGGATACGGATGAAATGCAGGCGCATTTTGCCGCTGATGTGGGCCAGGACGGAATGCCCCGACTCCAACTCCACCCTGAACATGGTGTTCGGCAGCAGTTCTTTAACCACGCCGTCAACCGCAATTACGTCTTTTGCCACGTCAAAATCTCCGGTTCCTTGTCTGTTACCAATACCATATGCTCGAAGTGAGCGGACAATGTACCATCTGAAGTGCGCACTGTCCAGCCGTCTTTGTCAGTATTTACTTTATGGCCCCCAAGGTTTAACATCGGCTCGATGGCCAACACCATGCCGGGGCGCAACTCCGGGCCGCGGTGGGCGGAGCTGAAATTCGGGATCTCGGGAGGCTCGTGGAGGTCGCGGCCGCAGCCGTGGCCGACGTACTCGCGGACGATCCCGAGCTTGGCGGCCTTGGCGACGCGCTCGACGGCGGCGCTGATGTCCCGGATGAAGTTGCCGGGCTTGGCCGCGGCGATCCCGGCGTAGAGCGACTCCTCGGTGCGCAGCAACAAGCGCTCGATGTCCTTGTCGCGGCAGGCGCCGCCGACCGGCACGGTCTTGGCGGTGTCGCCGACGAAACCGCCCAGCCGCACCCCGATGTCCACGCTGACGATGTCGCCGTCCTTGAGGACGACCGCGGGGCTGCCGATGCCGTGGACGACCACGTCGTTGACCGAAATGCAAATCTGTCCGGGATAGCCGTGATAGTTCAAGAAGGCGCTCTGGCCACCGCTGTCCTTGATGAAGGACTCGGCGAGCTGGTCGACCTCGGCGGTGCTCATGCCGGGGCGGATCGCCGCGGCGAGCTGGTCGCGGACCTTGGCGGTGGCGGCGGCGGCCTTGCGGATGCCCTCGATCTCTACGGGGGTGTGGATGATCGCTTTGGCGGTCATGCCCCGACAACCTTCTTCAAGTCCATGGCCGCCACGGCGCGGTCCTGCTCGGAGTTGACCTCCAGCAGCAAACCCGCCTCGCGGTAATAGCCAACCAGCGGGGCGGTCTCGCGGGCGTAGACCTCCAGACGCCGCCGCGCCGTCTCCGGGGAGTCGTCGGGACGGTGGCACAAGGTCCGCTGGCCGCAATTGTCGCAGACGCCCTCGGTCTTGGGCGGGGCGGTGACACGGTTGAAGACGAAACCGCAGTGGGAGCAGGTCAGCCGCGCCGTGAGCCGCAACATCAACGTCGCGTCGCTGGCCTTGAAATAGACCACGGCGTCGAGCTTCCGCCCCAGTTTCCGCAACGCCTCCGTGAGCAGATCCGCCTGGGGGAGCGTCCGCGGGAAGCCGTCTAGGATGTAGCCGTCGGCACAGTCGGCCCGGGACAGCCGTCCCACCACCAAGTCGGAGACCAGGGAGTCGGGGACCAACAAGCCGGAGTCCACGTAGCCCTTGGCCTGCTTGCCCAGCTCGGTGGCGTTCTTGATCTCCTCGCGGAAAATGTCCCCAGTCGAAACATGGGGCAACCCCTTATCCGCCGACAAGACCTCCGCGAACGTCCCCTTCCCGGCGCCGGGGGGGCCAAGGAACACCAAACAGCTTTTCATCCAAACTTCCCTTGCCTTGATGATGTGGGATCGCGGGGCTCGCCCCGCGGCCGCGCCACTTGGGCGACGTAGCTAATCTACACGCGGGAAGGGAGAAACTCAAACCGCCTGCCGCATTTGCCCGGCAAAGAGTCGAGGACATGCCTTGGCGGCCGTCGCGCGACTCCATCCGCATCACGGGAAAGACCCCGACAAACGGAGCTCCTGACAATGATCGCCGCCCCCTCGTCCTTGAGGCCATCGGCGGCGGCGGACAGGCCGCGGGACGCCAAGTCTCGCCCCCCCGCCAATAAAAACGCTTTTTTATGGTATATGATTTTGACAAACGCCGTGGGCGTTCCTATATTACAGCTCACATACACGGGCGATCGCGCCATTGACTGTTGCGGTTCAAGGGATAGATTATAGTAAAACTTAACCAGGAAACTGCGTCCCATCATGGCTGGTGCTCCAAAACTCATAGCGTTGTCCGAGCAGTTGCGAGGGAAGACCTTCGAGCTGACCGGGGATTCGTACAGCTGTGGCAGGGTCGCAGAGCGTGAAATCCAGATCAACGACCCGACCATCAGCTCCTACCATTGCGACTTCGTCCGGACAGAGAACGGCTTCACCGTCCGCGACCGCAACAGCACCAACGGCACCCGCGTCAACAACATCCCCATCGTCGAGCAAGAGCTCCAGAACAGCGACATCGTCCAGGTGGGCGGCGTCGAGATGCTCTTCGACTGCGACGACAAGTCCGTCACCACCGTCATCCGCACCCAAACGGGCATCAACCTCGGCCATGGCGACATGGACATCTCCACCGTGACCAAAATGGAGAACATGTCGCCCATCAAGAACAGATCGAAGAAAGACGGCAAAGGGCAGAAGACGGTGCTGTTGATCGTGATCGTGCTTATCGCGCTGATCGTCGGACTGCTAGCCTACTTCTTCTGGCTCCAGCTTAGCGAGCGGAACAACGCCACCCCCGCCGCCCTCGCGCTGCCAGCGTCCGTCCTCGACTGAACTCCCGCCCGCCGTCCCCGTCACCGGCCTCGGCCACATCGACAACCCCTTGCCCAACACGAGAAATGAGCGACAACAACAACAGCGACAACGATTCCAACGGCCGCAACGCGCGTGAGCGCTCCAGGCCTTCCGACCCCTCCCTCAGACGCAAACCCCCGCTCTCCATCTTCATTTGGCTGCTGGTCTTCGCCGTCGCCGGGTTCGTCCTCCTCTACTCCTACCACGACAAGAACTATATCGACTGGACCGTCAGCCAATTCGAGAACAACCTCAAGGCCGGCAACGTCCGCAGCGTCAACATCGTCCCCGAGGACCCGCCCGCCATGCAAATCGACGGCGAGTTCATCAACAGCGGCGCCAAATCCCCCTCCGGCAAGGATTTCTACCGGGTCAGGGTGATCTACTCCGACCGTATCGACGACTTGCTGCTCAACGACAAGAACATCGTCATCACCGTCGGTTCCCGCGACACCTGGTTCCGCGGCATCTTCGCCACCATGGCCATCATCGTCATCCCCCTGGCCATCCTCTATCTGCTCTTCTCCCGCCAAATCAAGCTCGCCGGCAAGGGCGCCATGCAGTTCGGCAAGAGCAAGGCCCGCATGATCTTCCCCGACAGCAACAAGACCAAGTTCGACGACGTCGCCGGGGCCGACGAGGCCAAAGAGGAGACCAAGGAGATCATGGACTACCTCAAAGACCCCATCAAATTCAAGCTCCTCGGCGGCCGCATCCCCAAGGGCGCCTTGCTCATGGGCCCCCCCGGCACCGGCAAAACCCTCCTGGCCAAGGCCATCGCCGGCGAGGCCGACGTCCCCTTCTTCTCCATCAGCGGCTCCGACTTCGTCGAGATGTTCGTCGGCGTCGGCGCCAGCCGCGTCCGCGACATGTTCGAACAAGCCCGCCGCCATTCCCCCTGCCTCATCTTCATCGACGAGATCGACGCCGTCGGCCGCTCCCGCTTCTCCGGCATCGGCGGCGGCCATGACGAGCGCGAGCAAACCCTCAACGCCATGCTCGTCGAGATGGACGGCCTCGAGACCCAGGAGGGCGTGATCGTCCTCGCCGCCACCAACCGCCCCGACGTCCTCGACCCCGCTTTGCTCCGCCCCGGCCGCTTCGACCGCCAGATCGTCCTCGATCTGCCCGACATCAAGGGCCGTCGCCAAATCCTCGACGTCCACACCAAAAACATCAAACTCTCCCCCGCCGTCGACCTCGACATCATCGCCCGCGGCACTCCGGGCTTCAGCGGCGCCGACATCGCCAACCTCGTCAACGAGGCCGCGCTGCTCGCCGCCCGCAAAAACAAGAAAATGGCCGACATGGAGGAGATGGAGGAAGCCCGCGACAAGGTCCGCTGGGGCCGCGAGCGCCGCAGCAAGACCATCAGCGAGCGCGAGCGCAAGCTCACCGCCTACCACGAGGCCGGCCACACCCTCACCTCCATCTATTGCGAGCACGCCTCCCCGCTCCACAAGGTCACCATCATCCCCAGGGGCATCGCCTACCTCGGCGCCACCATGTACCTGCCCGACGAGGACCGCTACACCCAGAGCAAGACGGAGCTCGAGGACCAGCTCGTCTATTCCATGGGCGGCAAGTGCGCCGAGGAGATCGTCTTCAAGGACGTCACCACCGGCGCCGCCGGCGACCTCGAGCAGGCCACCAAGATCGCCCGCAAAATGGTCTGCGCCTTCGGCATGAGCGACAAGATGGGCCCCATCTGCTACGGCGCCAGGGACGAGCACATCTACCTGGGCCGCGAGATCACCAAGACCGAGGACTACAGCGAGGACACCGCCCGCGAGATCGACGTCGAGATCAAGCGCATCCTCTCCGCCGCCCACGCCCGCTCCACGGCGCTCCTCAACGAGCACCGCGACCAGCTCGAGACCCTCGCCCAGAAGCTCCTCGAGATCGAGTCCATGGACGCCGCCCAAGTCTACGAGCTGCTCGGCATCCCCCCCAGGCCCCAACACGCCTGACGCGCCATGAGCCATGACCATGCGCCGGACCGCTGCGACGTGGCGGTGATCGGCGGTGGCGTCGGGGGGTTGACCACCGCCGCGTTGCTGGCCAAACACGGACTCGCCGTCACCGTGCTGGAGCGTAACCCCGCCGTCGGCGGCTGCCTCGCCCCCGTCCACAGACACGGCTTCACCTTCGACAGCTCCATTCATTGGCTCAACCAAGCCAGCCCTGGCGGCTTGGTCGCCAGAGCCCTCAAGCTCGTCGGCCCCGAGGCTCCCGCCGCCTCGACGCCAAGCTGTTTCCGCCGCTACAAAAGCCAGGCTGGCGACTTCGCCCTGACGGCGCGGCCCGACGACTTGCTCGCGCGGCTGGCGGCCGACTTCCCCGGCAACCGCGAAGGGCTCCGCCACTTCTTCGCCGCCGCCCGCCGCGTCGGCGACTGTTTCGCCACAGGCTGGGGGCATCCCTTCGCGGCCCAAGCCGACCGCTCCTGGGCCGACCTCGCCGTCACCCACCTACAGGCGCTGCGCCAATGGTGGCCCCTGCTCCAACATGTCCACTTCTCCACCGAGGACGGTTTCCGCCAACACTTCGGCGGCGGCGCGGGGCTTGACCAGGTTTTCCTCGCCGAACAGCGGTTGGTCGCCTGCCTGACGCCGGTCGGCTGGGCCTACCAGGGCGACTTCCAGACCCCGCCTCCCGGCGGCGCCGCCGCCTACCCCCGCTTCCTGGCCGGGGCCGTCGCCGCCCACGGCGGCAAGACGCTGACCTCCTGCCAAGTGGACGGCGTCATCCTTGAGCATGGCCGCGCCGCCGGAGTCCGCTTCGTCCAGGGCGGGATCAGGCATGAGCTGCGGTCCCGGGCGGTCGTGGCCGCCTGCGACATCGAGACCGTTTACACCCGGATGCTGCCGCCGGGGAGCTTGCGGGCCGGCTTCCTGCGCCGCCTCGCCCACAGCGAGCTCCACGCCTCGGCCTTCCAGCTCTATCTGGGGCTCGACCGCCCCGCCGCGGAGTTCGGAATCGGCACGGAGCATGTCCTGCTGGCCGACGCCACTTGTCCGCGGGGGCTCCAGAACGATGGCGACCCCGACCATGCCTGTCTTTGCCTGGTCTCGCCCTCGGCCAACGACGCCTCCATGGCCCCGCCAGGCAAGGGCTCGCTCGTCGTCCACATGGCCGCCAGCCACGCCCGCTGGGCCGACGTCCATGGCGAGGCCTACCGACGCTTGAAAGAGGATGTGGCCCTGCGGCTCATCGCCAGGCTCGACCGCGCCTTCGCCCCGGGCTTGCGGGACGCGGCGCTGTTCCACGAGGCCGCCACCCCCTTGACCATCGAGCGGCTCACCGGCAACAAAAACGGCGCGACCATGGGCGCCAGGCCCAGCGCGCGCAACGTCATGAACCGCGTGGCAAGCTATTCCACCCCGGTGGAGAGGCTTTTCGTCAGCGGCCATTGGGCGGAGTACGGTGGCGGCGTGCCAGTGGCGGTCAAGGCGGGCGTGAACTGCGCCGCCCTGACGCTAAAAAGCCTGGAGCCTGAGCTTTGGGCGCGCTTCCGCGACGAGCTGGAGGACTGCTGAAGTCCGGTCGCTTGCCTTTTCCGGCGGTGGCATGGGCGGAGCGCCCATGGTTTTCAGAATCACGGGCGGGACGCCCGTGCCACTGCCGGAGCGCCGGTCACTTGCCTTGACGGGAACTGTCAGCGCTGGTGGCGGCGGGGACGCGCGCCTCCTTCACGGAGCTGTCAGGCACGGCCTTGACGAGGATGACGGCCGACTCCTTCACGGAGCTGTCGGAGTTGACGGCGGCGGGGACGCGCGCCTCCTTCTTGCCGCTGTCGACGGCGACGGAACTGTCAGCCCATTCCCAGTCCGGGATGAGGTCGCCCGCCTTGGGCGTGGGCTTGCCGCGGACGGTGGCGTAGGAGTAGAGGGCGGCGGTCTCCATGGCCTGGAAAGGGTAGCCCGCGCCGCGGTAGAGGACGTAGCCGGGGTTTTCCATGAGGGTCCGCTCGGACTCGTAGAGGGCTTTGCCGATCTCGGGCTTGTCGGCCTTGTAGTCGACGAAAAAGGGCGTGGCGAAGTACACGAAGGGGGTGATGACGGAACCGGAGACCAGCTCGGCCGGGAACTTGGTGAAGATCGAGGACCTCTGATAAGGCCAGCCGTCGATGCGGAAGAAGTGGCTGCGCTTCTGGGCGATAGTCAGCTCCTGTTTCGGAGCGAGGCTGGCCGCGCAGCAAGCGCACAGGGCCAGGCAGGTCAAGATGACAAACAAGTTTCTCACGCGGTCTCCAGATTCCTAAGATTACACGCCGCAAAATTAGCGCCCGATCCCCTGTCATTCAAGCGGCGCGGACAAATTAACCGATTTGTAACAATGCCCCCATGGTTTGGCCGCCGATCCAAAGCTATATTATCCCCCGGCAGATTAAAATCAAAAACCAGCAAAGGCAGCGCGTTACCATGAGAGCTTACCTCGGACTCGCCCTTCCCGCATTGGCGTTGGCGGCAACGCTTTGCGGTTGCTCCTCCACTGACGACAAGAAACTCAACGCCCCGCCGGAGGGCTTCGCCTACAAAGACTTGCTCTGGGGCGAAAGCTTCCCGGAAAGCGTCAAGGACGTCAAGGCGCAAAAGTTCACGTACGACGAGATCATGCTCCGCGAGGACGAGAAGCCCTACTTCAAGTACGAGCGGATGGTGGACAACGACCTGCTGGCCTGGAAGCTCGGGTCGAGCTACAAGCTCGAGGACGTGGAGAACAAACTCGCGAAGGTTTTCCTGACGCGGGTGCTGGTCATCGACCGCGGCCATAGCCGGGTCAAACTCTACTACCCCGAGCTGGTGCCCTTCAAACGCGACACCACGGAGAAGGACGACAAAACCGTCAGCCCCCACGCCGAGTTCGCCAAAACTCGCCTGTCCAGAGTGAAATACCTCTTCGACGAGAGTTTCGACGCCACGAAAGCCCTCCCCGCCATCGAGGCGAAATACGGCAAGCTTGAGCTAGTCGACGGCCAAGCCCACAAACAGCTCGGCGACCTGGACGTCGATTTCTACACCGAGGGTATCGAGGGCGAGAAAAAAGTTTCCTGCGTGCTGGTGGTCACCGACCGCAAGTCCATGGAAAACTACAAGTTGGCGGTCAACAACATGTGCCTGGGCTTCCTCTCCGAGGAGTTGATCGCCAAAAACCTGAAAATTGAGGAGACCACCGCCCTCTAGACGCCCCGATTATCGCCGAACCGCACCTTGTTTTTCCACGGAAAAATGATAGATATAGACTAACGTGGAAAGGTGAGGCGACATGCTTGACGACAGCGATGGAGAAATCCCCGGCGGCGCCGTGGCCGAAGACGAGCTGGCGCTCTTCCGCGACCATTTCCCGTTCCCCCTGCGCGGCCAAACACCGCCCAGGGCGTTGCTGACCGCCATCCTGGACAGCCATCCCGACATGCTGGCGTTCTTCGACTCCCGCCGCCGGTTGATCCTGTTCAACAAAGCCTACCAGCTGGGCACGCGCAAACTAGGCGGGGTGGAGCTCCGCGTCGGCATGGGCGCCGACGACCAGCGCTTCCACCAAGCCAGCCCCGCCCTGCGGCATTCCTGGTGGCTGGGGCTGCTGGACCGGGCCTTGAAGGGGGAGAGCGTCGCCGAGGAATTCCGGGTGCGGAGGAACGACGGCAGCGAGGCGGTCTTCTCGGTGAAACTCGCCCCCGTCATCGTAGAGGAAGCGCAGGTGGGCGTCTCCAAGCATATCAGCGACGTCACCGCCTTCGAGCAAGTCAAAACCACCGCCCAACTGGCCGACAAGACGAAGCGCGAGCTGCTGTCCAACGTCAGCCATGAGATCCGGACCCCGCTCAATGGCATCATCGGCATGGCGGACCTCCTGACCATGACTCAGCTAGACGGCGAGCAACGCCACTGCGTCGAAGTCATCAGGCAAGCTGGCGCCACCCTCCAAAAAAGCGTCGAGGACATCCTGGACATGACCCGCCTGGCTTCCGGCAACTTCCCCCTCAGCGTCGCCAGGTTCGAGCTCTACCCCCTGCTGGAGAAACTCGTGAAGAAACACGCGGAGCAGGCCGCCGGCAAGAAACTGAAATTCCACTTCCATCTCCAACCCGACGCCCCGCGGAAATTGCTCGGCGACATGGGCGCGATCTGGAAAATCCTCTCCCACCTGCTGGACAACGCCGTCAAGTTCACCAAACAGGGCTCCATCATCCTGACCGTCTCCCACCAGGCCGACGAGCGCGGCCAGACGACGTTGCTCTTCACCGTCACCGACACTGGCGTCAGCATCGACAAAACCGTCGGGGAGAGGATCTTCGAACCCTTCAACCAAGCCGACAGCTCCAGCACCCGCGAGTTCAGCGGGCTTGGCCTCGGCCTGGCGATCAGCGCCAAACTGGCGGCGGCCATCGACGCCAAGCTCTGGTTCGAGAGCGAGCCGGGCGCCGGCTCGAGCTTCCATCTCGCCGCCCCCTTCCCCCCTTTCCGGTGACAGCCCGGAAAAATTCCGCTTTCCCGCGCGTTCCCCCCTTGCGCTTTCCGGAAAATCGCCGATATATGTTATGGGCGGACTCATCATGCCCAGGTGAAAGGGAAAGGACGCGGAGATGAACCCGGAGACTATTGCCGACAAACTGCTGGAGCTGGCCAAAAAGCTGCGCAAAGCCTTGATGTCCCGCGACAAGGACGAGATCATGTACCTGCTGCACCTGCAGGACAGCCTAGCCATGAGCTTCTCCGGCCTGGCGCCGGAGCTGGTCTTGAGCGACGAGGCGCGGGAGAAGCTCGCCAACTTCCGTCAGATCAACGAGGCCAATAGCATGATCGCCGAACTCCGGCTGGACGAGGTCAAGGACCGGCTCAGAGGACTCAACCCCCTCTACGACGGGAAAGGCAAACTGAAATGAGCTCAGGATTGCTGCACGCCCTGGACGTGGCCGAAAGCTCGATGTCCGTCCAGTCCCAAAAAATGGGGGTGATCGCCGAGAACATCGCCAATGTCGACACCCCCGATTACCAGCGGCGGAGCGTCGTGCTCTCCGAGCGGCTCGGCGGCGGCGTGGAGGTCGCCGCGGTGGAAAAGACCGGCCAAGGCGTCAATTTGGAGGAGGAGATGACCGACTTGCTCGGCTCCCAACGCGTCTACCAGGCGTCGGCCGCAGTCATCAAGTCGGTCGACGAGATGCTCAAGACCACCATCGACATGATGGACCGCCACCAGCGGCGCGACGAGGATTACGCGTAAGGTTTCCGGCGCGCTCGCTTCGCCGTTTGCATATGCGCCCAAGCCTCGCTAGTTTATCCGCATGCGTTAGCGGGAGGCGAGGATGGCGAGGTTTGGCTTGTTCACATTGATTTTCGGAGTGTTATGCCTGGGCGCCGCCGGGAAGCCCTTGGCGTCCGCAGAACTCGACGCCTTCCTGACGCGCTCCAAGGACGCCGCAGCCAAGCTCCAGACCGTCCAGGCCGACTTCACCCAGACCCGCGCCTCCTCCCTCTTCGCCTCCCCCCTCGTGACCAAAGGCGTCTGCTCGTTCGGCAAGGGCGGCAAACTGCGCTGGGAGACCTCCAGCCCCTATTGGTCGGCCTTGCTCAGCGGCGGCGGAAAGGTCGCCAAGTTCGACCTCGTGGCAGGCCGCCCCCGACGCCTCGACCTGGGCGACGTCGACCTCGTCCGCGACATTCTGGCGATGGTCGGAGCCTGGGCCGCGGGCGACTTCGCCGCCGCCAAGGACGACTACCAAATCACCGCCGACAACCAGGGCTCCGTCACCGTCCTCCGCCTCAAGCCCAAAAGCGCGGCGCTGCTGCGGCATGTCCAGGCCGTCGAGCTGAGCTTCGACAACGCCACGCTCGGGGCGCGCCGAGTCAAGATCGTCGAAAGCCCCGACGACTCCCTGACGATCGAGTTCACCAACGAGCGGCGCGACCCTCCCCTCCCCCCAGGCTTTTTCGACCCCGTCAAGCCCTGGTTCGCCAAACCATGAGCCGCTGGCTGTTGCTCTTAGCCTTGGTCCTCTCCGGCTGCCGGAGCCCTTACGCCATCCCGCGGGGCGAGGCCAGCTCCGACCCGAAGGAGCTCGCGCCCTACGTCCAGGCCATCGAGGGCTGGCGGCCGCGCAGCTTCGTCGTCTCGCACCGGGTGTTGCTCACAACTTACGGCGGGCAATACGACTTCATCGGACGGCTCAAGGTCGACCGGGACAACGGCTTCCACGGCGCGGGCTTCGGCGACCTGGGCGGCAAGCTATTCGAACTGCGACGCCAAGGCGACGCCATGGAGATACCGCTGCGTCCCGACGGCCTCCCCGAGGGGCCGTTGCGCGAGGGCGTCGCCGCGGAGCTGGCCGCGGCGTTCCTGCTCCCGCGGGGAACCGCTTCGTTGTGGCGGCACGACGGTCTGGTCGATTTGATTTACGACCGTGGCGGACGTTCTCTGGTATACCGTTTCGCCCCCGGCGACCGTTCCCCGCGGGCCGCCTTGCTGGTCGAGGACGGAGCCATCGACTCCGAGCTCTCTTTCTCCGCCGCGCCGCCGCAACTGCGGGTGGAGAACTCCGCCTGGAATTACTCACTGGAGGCCACGGAGCTGGAATTGACCCCCATCGCGGAGGGGCGCCAATGAACACCGCGGAAAATGGCATGGCGTTACGGGATCCGGATGTCCCGGCCAGCGACAAGGCTTTCGCGCTGCTGGGTATACCCAAAAGGAAGATCTACGCTGATTACGATTATTTATACCGCAAGCACCCAGAATATTTCACGTCGCAGGAGGATGCGAAGAGCGCGGTGGAATACGTGTTGGAAAATCCTGATTTCGCCACGTCCGACAACCTTCCCGAAAACCGCGGGCTTGTCAGGGAACACTCAGTAGGGGCTGAAAAATACAAACATCCAAAAATTAAAATCAGAATCGTGGCCAAAGCGGGGCAATATCACGTCCGTTCCGTCCATCGCTTGTCCGACAAGCAGATAACGCAACAAAAATTAAGGCCGATCACTCGGGAAGACGTCAAATCAACCCTAGCCCCGACTGATATGCCCGAAGGCAGGGATCAGCACCGGCGCGCGCAATCGGCCTACTTCAATAGTATAGCCGCGTCAAAGGGAAAAGTCAACCGCAGGATGAAGCGCGGTTTCGCCCTCCTCCTCGGCCATCCGAAAACCGTTTGGCTGGCGGCCGCCGCCATCCTGGCGGCCTCGCTCCTGCTGGCCACCGGAATACGCTGGCAAGAGGACATCCTCCGGTTGCTGCCCGACCACGACCCGCGTATCGCCGACTACCAGAAACTCGTCTCGGCCTTCGACCTCATGGGGCTGACCTTCTTCGACATCGGCCCCGCGGGAGCCAAGCCCCCCGGCAACGCGGAGCTCGCCGCCGTCGCCGACGCCCTGGCCGTCAAACTCGTGGCGCCAGGGCTGTTCCGTAAGGTCAGCCACAAAGTAGACGCCGGGGACGCCGCCGCCGTGTTGGAGCTGCTCCGCCGCCAACGCTGCTTCTCGCACTCGCCGGAGGACCTCGCCGCCGTGGCGGAAAAACTGGCGCCCGGGGAACTCGACCAACGCTTGGCCGGCTGGAAAAAGAACCTGGCGGAAAGTCCCGCCCCGTTCATGTCCGGACTGCTGAAAAACGACCCGCTCGGCCTAGCCGCCCCGGCGCTGGAGCGGCTGGCGTCGCTCCGTGGCGCCGCCCAGACGCGCGACGGCAGACTCGCCAGCGCCGACGGCCAGCACCTCGTGCTACTGGCGCGGTCGGACATCCCGTTCAGCGACAGCCATGAGTCGACGCGGCTCGCCGCCCAGGTGGACTCTCTGCTCAAAGATCTGCGGCTACAGCATCCAGACATAAAGATCGCCTGGTTCGGCGGACACCGCTACTGCGCCGCCAACGCGTCGATGCTGCAACGCGGCGTGGCGCTCTCGGTGACCGTCTCGACCCTGGCGATCCTGCTTTTGACCCTGCTGGTCTACCACCGCCCGTATCTGGCGCCACTAAGTTTGCTGCCCGCGTTTTTCGGGGCGGCGTTCGCCTTGGGGGCGGTCAGGCTGTTTTACTCCGAGATGTCGGCCATCGCGGCAGGTTGCGGCTCGCTGCTCATCGGGATCAGCGTCGACTACGGCATCCACGTGCTCTACACGTTCGACCAGAACCGCCCAAAGCGCTTCACCCGCGCCAAACTGTCGCGGCTGTTGCCGCGGCTCTTTCCACCGCTCCTGGTGGCCGCCGGGACGACCATCGCCGCCTTCCTGACCTTGCTGCTCTCGGCGCTGCCCGGCTACCGGCAACTGGGGCTTTTCGCCGCGTTGGGGGTCTTCGGGGCGGCAGCCTTCGCCCTGGTCGTATTGCCCACGCTGATCCCCACCCAGCGGCGCTTGCGGGAGCTCGGTCCGGCCATTCCCCTCAACACGTGGTTGGCCAAGACGCTCGACGCCATCCGCGCCAGGCCGAAAACAGCCCTTGGAGTGGCCGCAGTGCTCTCGCTGCTGGCGACGCCCGGCATCTCCCGCTTGGAGTTCGAAGGCGACGTCAACCGCATGAACGCCAGCACCCCGGCGCTCGAGGCCGACAAGGCGGTGGTCTTCGCCAGTTTCGGCGACCCGGCGGCCGCCAGCGCGGCGGTGGTCTCCGGCGACAGCCAGGAGGACGCCCTGGCCGCCAACGACGCCCTGGCCACCCATCTGGAACGCTTGCGGCGGGAGGGGACGGTGAGCTCCTACCGCTCCTTGGCCGCCGTCCTGCCGAGCTCCGCCACCCAGCTCTCCCGACGCCGCGCCTGGCTGGAATTCTGGGACGGCCCCCGGCTTGCCGCCTTGCGCCGCGACCTGACGGCGGCGGCGAAACGGCAGGGCTTCAACCCGGCGGCCTTCGACAGCTTCCTAGCGTCGCTCCGCGAGGACGCCAAGCCGCTGACGGCGGCGGGATTATCCGATGGAGCGTTGTCCGACGCGGTGGCGGGAATGCTCGCCCGCCAGGGCGGTAGGCATTACGTCCTGACCGAAGTCTCGCTGCCGGACAAACGCCAAGCCGCGGCCTTCGGCGCCAAGCTGACGGCGGAGTTCCCCGGCTTGATCTTCTACGACGGCCAAGCCTTCGCCGCCCACACAGTGGGGATGATCCATGCGGAGATCAAGCGCCTGGGGCTGCTCAGCGCGGGGGCAGTGCTGCTTTTCCTGCTGTTCTCGATGGGGGGGCTGAAGGCGACGTTGGTGGCGGCCCTGCCTATGCCCCTGAGCCTGCTCTGGACCTTCGGGCTGATGGGGGCGCTGGGCGCCAAAGTGAACTTCATGAACTGCGTGGTGGGGGTCTTCGTGTTCGGCCTGGTGGTGGACTACAGCGTCTTCCCCCACCGCGCCCTGCGGGAGCGGAACAACGCCCTGCCAGCGACGGCCGGGGCGGTGTTCGTCTCGGCGTTGACGACCATCATCGGCCTGGGCTCCCTCGCCCTGGGGCGACACCCCGCGCTAGTCACCTTGGGGTTGACGGCGGCGCTGGGCGTCGCCAGCGGGCTCCTGGCGGTGACGCTGGTTGTCCCGCCGCTGTCCGCGGACTTGCGCCGGAAGGGCTGACGGCATATTGTATACAGTATATCAAACGAAGAGGCCTGATCCATGACGCGGTTGAAACAATGTTCGCTGGCGGAGCAAGTCCACCAGAAGCTCACGGAGATGATCGTGCGGGGACGCCGCGCCGAGGGAGAGAAGCTGTCGGAGGAGAGCGTCTGCGCCGAGTTCGGGGTAAGCCGCAGCCCGGCGCGGGAGGCCTTGATGATGCTCGCCCGCGACGGCTTGGTCGAACGCCTGCCGCGGCGGGGCTGCTTCGTCAAACGGCCCGACGCCCAGGAGACCGCGGAGCTCTACGTCTGCCGCCGGGTCGTCGAGCTAGCCGCCCTCGAGCTGGGCTTCGCCGCCTTGCCCCAGGGGAAGCTAAAGAAACTGTTGGCCGCCCTGGAGATCGCCACGGCCTCCCTCGATGTCGACGAGGAATTGCACAGTCTAATCCTGGAGTCCTGCCCCAACCGGCATTTGCGGGAAATCGGGCTGGGCTTGCTCCGCCGCACCCGCCCCTACCGGGCGTGCCGGGCGGCCGAGCCCGACGGCGCCAGCCGCGGCCGCGACGAACGCCAAGCCATCCTCCGGGCGCTGCTCGGTGGCGACAAGGCGGAGGCCGCGAAGCTCCTCGCCGACCACCTGCTCCAAGGCTCGGCCGTCGTCGGGTAATAGTTGTTTTTTACAACGCCTAAATGTCGAAGAAGCTCTTGAGGATGGAGATGATGGCGTTGATGGCGATCCACAGCCCCGCCAGGAAGATCAGACCGGCCACCACGTAGAGCGGGAAGACGTCGCGGTAGAAGGCCGCGGCGATGGACTCCACCACGTTCCCGCGGTACAGCTCGCTGTTGTAGGCGACGCTGAAGCACTTCCAGAAAACCACCCCGCAGATGCCCATGGCGCCCAGCATGATCGAAACGCCCAAGGCGCAGCCGAACGAACCTTTGTTGATGTCCTTCATGTCCACCCCATTCACTGTTGTCAAACAATATAGGCGCCGCCCCCCAAGTTTCAAGGGACGGTTCCGAGTTCCGGGTTCCCCCGCCTTTCACTTCCTCCGTTTTTCGGTTCCTGGAGCTATTGACAAAAAGGGGAACTTGAACTATGTTCTCTGCAACGTTACAGAAAAACCTTGCAGGAAGAATTTTAGCATGGCGGGCAAAGTGACGATCCGGGACTTGGCGCGGGAGGCCGGAGTGAGCTTGTCGACGGTCAGCGGGGTGCTGAACGGGGTAGCCGAGTTCTCCGAGCCGACCAAGAAGAAGGTCTGGGCAGTGGCCAACGCCATGGGCTATGTGCCGAACACCCAGGCCCGCCGCCTGCGCGCCGGGGACGCCGAAGGGGCCAGGCGCAAGACCGGAGTCATCATCCACATCTCCCACCTGGGGGACGAGACGCCACTAGGCAACGCCTTTGAGGCGGAGCGCTCATTGTTGCTGGCCTGGGAGGCGGAGAAATACGGAATGTACCCGATCTCCTACTGGTACCGCCACTTGAAAGGATTCCAATGCCCGCCAGTGTTGAACGGCACGGTGGACGGCGCCATTGTCGGGACGCCCCACCCGGAGGTGGTCGAGGCGTTGCGGGGCAAGCTGCCGATGGTGCTGATGGATGTGCCCTTCTCGCCCCAAATGGCGGACGTGCCCATGGTCAACACCGACTGGAACCACGGGGTCGCCCAGCTCCTCGCCCACTTGCGCGGACTCGGGCACCGGCGGATAGGGGTCATCAGCGCCGCCGACCCCGGCGAGGGGATTTTCGGCGAGGCCGACATGCTCGGAAAAATCGTGGCCGCGGCGCGGGCCAACGGCATCGAGATCCATCCCGAATGCCAACGGCAGGTGGAGATCACCCCCGAGACCCATGAGCGGGTGATGGACGAGGTGTCGCCCCATTACGCCGCCCACGTCAGAACAGGGGGAATCTCGGCCATCGTCTGCCCCAACTGCGCCTACGCCAGCAGCTTCCTCCGGGCTTTCAGACCGCTAGGGCTACGAGTCCCGGAGGATGTCTCGCTAGCGACCACCAATTATTATCCTCAGCCCTCCGCCCCGCTCATCTGTTCAGCCTCCAACGACTGGCCAGGCCTCGTCAAGACCAGCCTGGAGACGCTAAGGAAATCGATCGATGGAAAACCGCTTTATTGCCAGGAGTTTCTGGTCCGCCCCAATTTCCATCCGGGCTCGACGGTTGGAGCCGCAAGATGACACGAACCAAACATGGAGGCATCATCATGAGGAACCCGGAAGACACTAGGAGAGCTTTCACGCTCGTCGAGCTGCTGGTTGTCATCACCATCATCGCCATCCTGTCGGCGTTGCTGCTGCCGGCCTTGGGCAAGGCCAAGGACAACGCCCGGAGCATCAATTGCGCCAGCAACCTCAAACAGGTCGGCCTCGCCGCGTTGTGCTACAACGCCGACCACAACGACTGGTCGGTCTACCCTGAGATGACCTACCAAGGCCAGTGGCGCAGCTGGTGCTACATCCTCAACGACCTGCAGTACGCTCCGTCGACGACGATGTTCAACTGCCCCTCCGAGCCGAAAGCCCGGTGGCGCTTCGCCTGGGGCGACCACTGCATGAGCTACGGGATTAACTTCTCAACTTTCGGTTACAAGAATAGCCATGCGACGTTGCCTACCCGCCGCGTCACGGAAATCTCGAAGTTCGGCAACGACTCCAACCTGATCTATTTCGCGGACTCCACTCCTAACATCTATGTGGCTGGCTCCACTTATTATTCGGAATGCGTCTCGCCTCCGTCCCTGTATCCGCTTGACGGTAGCGCCAACTCGTATCAAGTCAGCCTCCGCCATCGCAACCGCAAGGCGGCCAACGCCTTCTTCCTCGACGGCCACGCCGGGGAACTGGACTGGAGCGAATTGAAACAATGGAAATGCTGGAATCCGACCATGCGGGGCATCGGCGGAGCGAACCTCTATATGCAAGGCGGAGCGATTTATTAACCAAGGAGACATCATGCGGGGAAAATTAACGGTTACACTGGCGGCCAGCTTCCTGGCCATGGGGGCGCTGGCCATGGCGTCGTTAGGGACGAGCGATCTGGCGGTGACGCTGGCACAGGACGGGAAGCCGAAAGCCGCGCTTGTCGTTCCTGACGGCGAATTGACCATGTCCGAGTCGTTCGCCGTCGCCGATCTGAAAACCTATCTCAAAAAGATCTCCGGCGCCGAGTTCCCGGTTGTCACGGAATCCGCCTACGACGGCGAGGCGCTGGCCGTCCGCCTGGGCCGCACCGCCGTGAAAACGCTGGGGAAACATGAGGCGGACTTCGGCGCCGAGGAGTGGTTCGTGGCGTGGAAGGACGGCGCGTTGCTCCTGGGAGGCGGCGAGGAGCATGGGCCGGAATACGCCGTCTCGCATTTCCTTGAGGATGTGCTGGGCGTCCACTGGTGGAACGGCTTCGAGGAGTTCGTCCCCCTCCAGCCGACCATCGCCTTCCCGCCGCCCAGCCTGCATGGGCGCCCGGCGTTCGATTTCCGCCTCAACATGGCGCCGCTGTGCTCCAACCAGGACGGCGGACTAGCGGCGTCCCGGAACCGCGTCATCCGCCGGGGTTGGCTCCAAGACGGCGTCTGGGTTGACTGGGAGGAAAAAGGCGGGCAAAGCCGGTACTTCTCCCCCGACGAACTCGATTTCTCAGGCGTTCACTCGCTCATGGCGCTCATCCGGCCAAGCGATCAAGTCGAGCACCCTGAATGGTTCGCCTGGCGCGACGGCAAACGGGTCTTGCCCGCGCTGACCCCCGGCTGGCCCAAGACCTCGAACTCGTCCTACGCCCTATGCCTGTCCAGCGAGTCCTTGCGCCACGTCACGGCGCGGCGCCTCCGCGACCGGATCGATGCGGACACCGCCCGCGCCAAGCAACTGGGCGTCCCTCCCCCGCGCTATTACAACGTCGAGCAATGCGACAACGCCGAGGGGTTCTGCCAATGCCCCCAGTGCGCCAAGACCAGGGAGGAGAACGGCTCGGAGGCTGGCAACATGATCGGCTTCGTCAACGCCATCGCCGCGCTCCTGGAGCCCGCCTACCCTGAAGTCGTTTTCACCACGCTGGCCTATCAGGCGACGCGCAAGCCCCCCAAACTGGCCAAGCCCCGCCATAACGTCATGATCCGTTTGACTGAGGAGCCAGTGAACTACGCCCACAGCTTCGACGCCCCGGAAAACAAAATCTACAAGGCCGAGCTGGACGCCTGGCTGAAAATCTGCGGGCCGAAAAACCTTGGCGTCTGGTCCTACGAGAACGTGGCGGACGGCGTCGCCAATCCTTTCCCCTGGAGCCCCTACCTCCCCCTCCCCAATCTGCGCTCCTCCCAGGCCCGGCTCAAACATTACGCCGACCTGGGCCTCCCCTATTATTTGATGCAACCGGGTGGCAGCCCTTTCGGCGACATGCCGTATCTCAAGATGTGGATGCACAGCAAACTCATCGAGAACCCCGCCACCGACTACGACGCGCTACTGGCCACCTTCACCGACGGCTATTTCGGCGCCGCCGGCCCATACCTGCGCCGCTACCTGGCGGAGCTCGAGGCCGCCGAGGCCAAACATCCCTCCAAAGTGTGGTTCTACGCCAACCTCACCGAATACAAATACCTGACCCTCGACTTCCTGAAAGAGGCCGACAACATCTTCGCCCAGGCCGCGGCCGCCGTCGCCGCCAACCCCACCTTCTCGCGGCGCGTCGCCACCGCCCGGCTGCCCCTGGATCGGGCTATCCTCTACAATTGGCCGAAACTGGCGCTCGAGACCGAGAGACGCGGGGAAACGCCCTTCGTCGACCCGGCGGCAGTCTTGGCGCGGCTCAAGACGTCCATGGAGGCCGAAATCGGCTTGAGAACCATGGCGGACAAGAATGGCCGCCGCCTCGGGCTCGACGACAAGGCCAGCCGCAAGCACTTGGCGAGCGAGCTTGCCTACCTCGCCCCCTTGTGCGAGAAAAGCCCGCCGCTCGGCCCTCCCCCGGGCGTCCGGCAAGTCATCGACGACTATCCCCTCTCCATGGGAAAAGACAAAGCTTTGCGCCTCAAGCTCAACGACGGCAAAATCGCCTGGTCCATCCCCGCCTTCTGCGGGGAAAGCCCGAAGACTACCCCCGCGACGCTGGGCGGACTCGACTCCGACCACTATGAATGGATCGTCCTCGGAACCGCCAACGTTCCGCCCATAGCGTGGCTGGAACTGGGACAGGCCACGAAAATCGTCCTCCGCGAGATGGGGCTCTTGCAATTCCACGGCCTCCTAAAGCGGGAGACGGCGGACACCGTCCTCTTGTCCAGAATCGTCGTCACCAGCCCCGCGGCGCCGCCCCTGGCGGGTGACGTCAAGCTATCGGAAGCCTGGCAAGTCCTCGCGCCGCTGGGCAAGGATTCCCCACCGCCAAGCGGGGCGCAACTGCTCGGCGTCCCGGAGCAAGCCCTGGGCCTCGCACCGGCGGCGGCGCGGGCGGACGACGGGAGGCTAGACCTAGCCAACTTCATGGGCGGTACCGCCGAGGGCAAGACTGCGTGGGTCTACATCCCGTTCACCGTCGCGGCCCCCGGCAAGGTGACGCTGGGGTTCGGCGCCGACTGGTGGCTGCGGGCGTGGGTCGACGGCAAACCGGTGTGCGACACCATGGCGACTGGCAACGGACAGCATCCGCCGTCCGCCGCCGACCATCTGGTGACGCTCGACTTGGCGGCGGGGCAACATCTCGCGGTGATCCGTTTCGTCAGCGGCAGCGCCTCTTCGGGGCTGTCCGTCGGCGGCCCGTCCGAGATCCGCCAGGCGTGGGGCAAGCAGTGAACAAGCACATGATGGGGAAAGGGCACGGAGGAGAGGGCTTGCCACACGGCGGACGGCGGCATGCCTTTCCTTAGACGGAAGGGCAAGGCGTGGCAGGTGATGGTCGACGGCAAGCCTTTCCTCATGCTTTCAGGCGAACTGCACAACTCCAGCTCGTCGTCACTGGAATATCTGGAGCCTCTCTGGGGCAAGCTCGTCGCGCTACGTTTGAACACGGTGATCGCGGCGGTCTCCTGGGAATTACTGGAGCCCCGTGAAGGCCAGTTCGACTTCACGCTCGTCGACGGACTAGTCAGGGCGGCCCGCGCCCATGGGCTGCGCCTGATCCTGTTGTGGTTCGGAACCTGGAAGAACACTTGGTCGACCTATGCCCCTGAATGGGTCAAGCTGGATCCTCGGCGTTTCTTCCGCGCCTGTGACGAACAGAACCGCCTGATGGGTTCCATCTCCTGCTTTTGCGAGGCGGCCTGCGACGCGGACACGACCGCCTTCGCCGCACTGATGCGCCACATCCGAGAAATCGACGCGGGGCGCCACACCGTGCTCATGGCGCAAGTACAAAACGAGACGGGACTGCTCGGCGCCAGCCGCGACCATGCCGCGGCGGCCACGGCCGCCTTCGCCCAACCAGTGCCCCGGGAACTGCTAGCCCATCTCGCGGCACGCCGGGACGGGCTGAGGCCGGAGCTGCTCGACGCCTGGATGGAGAACGGCTTCAAGGAGGGCGGCGACTGGCGGACGGTTTTCGGCCAGGGGGCGGAGGAAATATTCATGGCCTGGCACATCGCCCGCTACGTCGACCATGTGGCCGCGGCCGGGAAAGCGGAGCACCCGCTGCCGCTGTTTGCCAACGCCTGGTTGATCTGGAAGGACTCCGACCCGCCGGGACGCTATCCCAGCGGCGGCCCCGTGTCCAAGATGATGGACGTCTGGCGTGCCGCCGCCCCGAACCTCGACATCCTGGCCCCCGACATCTATCTCGACGACTTCCGGTCGGCCTGCGACTCTTACGTCCGCCATGACAACCCGCTGCTCATCCCGGAGGCCAACCGCGACATGCGGGCCGCCGCCAACGCCTTCTACGCATTCGGACAATGCGGAGCCCTCTGCTTCGCCCCCTTCGGCATCGACAGCTGCGAGAGCGGACACCCCTTGTCCAGGACTTACGAACTGCTCGCCAGCCTAGCGCCCTTGCTCGTCGAAAGCCAAAGCGAGGGGCGGACACGGGGCTTCGTGCAGCAGGCGGGGGAGGCGGAAGCCTCGTTGGAGCTGGGCGGGCATAGGCTGCGGATCAGCTACCTCCATCCCCACGAGAAAGGGACCGTCCCTGGTTGCGGCCTGGTAATCGACGCAGGGGAGGGCGAAATAGTCTTCGCGGGACGGGGCTTCAAAGCGAGTTTCGCTCCCTGGACGGAGGCCGCCACGCTTGTCACGGAGATACTGGCAGTCGACGAAGGCTCCTTTGTCGACGGGGAATGGCGCCAAGGGCGGAGGTTAAACGGCGACGAGTTCGAGGTCATGCTCCCGGTGGAGGGCGGGACAAGGCGGGTGAAAGTCCACTTCTGCACCACGGCTACCTTTCAGGACGCCATCGGCGTGGCGTTGCAAGGCATCGCCTAGCATCCGACCACAAAATGTCGCGACTTTTTCGCTTCGGGCGCGTGACACGGGGGGCTTCGGGTTTTACCTTATCCCCATGTGAAACCGTAAAAACGCTTTATAGGAAAGGCGCGTCAATGAAAGTAGTGGTGGCTTATTCCGGAGGTCTCGACACCTCGGTGATCATCAAATGGATCAAAGAGAAATATAACGCCGAGGTGGTGGCCTTCTGCGCCGACGTCGGCCAGAAAGAGGAGCTCAACGGCCTCGACGCCAAGGCGATCAAGACCGGCGCCAGCAAGTGCTACATCAAGGACTTGCGCGAGGAGTTCGTCCGCGACTTCGTGTACCCGATGATGGCCGCCAACGCCATCTACGAGAACGACTATTTGCTGGGCACCTCCATCGCCCGGCCGCTGATCGCCAAGCACCTCGTGGAGATCGCCCGCCAGGAAGGCGCCGACGCCATCTGCCACGGCGCCACCGGCAAGGGCAACGACCAAGTGCGCTTCGAGCTCACCGCCTACGCCCTCCAACCCAACATCAAGGTCATCGCCCCCTGGCGCGAGTGGGACTTCAAGTCGCGCACCGACCTCATCGACTACGCCCACGCCAACAACATCCCCATCACCACCACGGCGGCGAAGCCCTACAGCATGGACCGCAACCTGCTGCACATCAGCTTCGAGGGCGGCATCCTCGAGAACCCCTGGAACGAGGCGCCCGAGGATTTGAGCGTCATGACCAGCCCCATCAGCAAGACCCCCGACCAGGCGGAGTACGTCGAGATCAGCTTCGAGAAGGGCATGCCCGTCTCGGTCAACGGCGCCAAGCTCAACCCCGCCGAGCTGCTCGACACCCTCAACACCATCGGCGGCAAGCACGGCGTCGGGCGGGTCGACATCGTCGAGAACCGCTTCGTCGGGATGAAATCCCGCGGCGTCTACGAGACCCCCGGCGGCACCATGCTGCACGTGGCGCACCGCGCCCTGGAGACCATCACCATGGACCGCGAGGTCATGTTCATCCGCGACAGCTGGATTCCCCAGTACGCGAGGATGGTCTACAACGGCTTCTGGTACGCCCCCGAGCGCGAGATGCTCCAGACCGCCATCACCGAGAGCCAGAAGTTCGTCACCGGCGACGTCAAGCTGAAGCTCTTCAAAGGGTCTTGCATCACGGCCGGGCGCCGCTCGCCCTACACCCTCTACGACGCCGATATCGCCACCTTCGAGAAGGACCAGGTCTACAACCAGGCCGACGCCGAAGGCTTCATCAAACTCAACGCCCTGCGGCTGCGCGTGCTCGCCAACAGCAAACAGCGCCGCTACCAGGACTAATTGGCTGCTTACGATAAACGCTCGTTCGCCGTCCTTGGCGGAGCCGCTCCCAGGCGCGCCTCGCCAAGGACAACAAGGACAACAAGGACAACAAAGACAACAAAGACATGCAAGTGTTCGAGTTTGAATGTCCGTCCTTGCAGTCCTTGCAGTCCTTGCAGTCCTTGCAGTCCTTGAAGTCCTTGAAGTCCTTGAAGTCCTTGAAATCCTGGCGTCGCCATAGCGATGTCCCCCAGGGTGAGACCGCATCGCAGAAATGAAGAAAACACAAAGCCCCCGGAACCTCGCGGTTCCGGGGGCTTTCTCATTAAAACTAGCTGGACGGCTTAGAGGGTGGCCGCCGGGGGCACATCCTCTGGCTCGCCCGGCATCCGGGCGGCGATCTTGCCTTCAGCGATCTCCAGGAGCACCAGGTCAAGCAGGTTGGACTCGTTGGCCCGAACCATGGGGCGCTCGCCCTTGGCCAGCTGCCGGGCCCGCTTCGCGGCCACGGTGACCAGCACTTGCTTGTTCGGGATCATCTCCAGCGCTCTGTTCAGGTAATTGTCGTTCATCTTCCGCTCCCGCGGCGCGTTGGCGCCGCCGTTATATGTTAGTAGTCTATGACGTCCCGATGCTTGTCGATCAACGAGGTGTCGCCGCCGACGATGATGGCGTGGTTCCTGTTGAACTCGGGCGTGTAATCCTTGATGAAACGCTCGGCCAGAACCTCGCGGGCGGAGTCCTTGAGCGCGTCGCGGAGCATCAACAGCCCCACGAAAATGGTGGTCTCGTTCTCGACCAGGTACTTCGCCATCAGGTCATGGTAGGCGGAGTCGTCCTTCTCGGAGACGAACTTGACCGCCTCGCGCTGCTTGGCGCGGAGATGGGAGACACCGTCCGCCAGACGCTTGAGCAAGCCGTCGTAAGGCAACGCGGCGTACTTGTCCATCAACGGGTCGAGGACGCGCTGGATGACCCCGCCGATGGCGGCGACATGCTGCAACTGGGTGGTGCCCTCGTAGATGTTGGTGATCCTGGCGTCGCGGTAATAACGCTCGGCGTTGAAGTCGCGCATGAAGCCGGTGCCACCGTGGATCTGGATGCCGTCGTAGGAGACCTGGTTGGCGATCTCGGTGGAATAGGCCTTGCTCATGGGGGTGAGGATGGCGGCCAGCTTGGCGTAGACCTTCTGCGCCTGGCGCTCGGCGTCGGTGACGTTGGCGGGTTCGTTGTTGTCGACCTTGTGGGTGTAGGAGGCGCGCAGGTCGACATGGCGGGTGGTCTCGTAGAGCAGCGCGCGGGCGGCGACGACCTTGGTCTTCATCTTGGCGAGCATCTCGTAGATGGCCGGGAACTTGTCGATGGCCGTCTTGAACTGCTCGCGCTCGGAGGCGTACTTGCGGGCCTCGCGGTAGGCGGCCTCGGCGATGCCGAGCGCCTGGCCGCTGATGGCGATGCGAGCGCCGTTCATCAGGCTCATGACGTAACGGGTCAGGCCGCGGCGGCGCTGGCCGCAAAGCTCGGCGGGGACATGGTTGTACTGGAGCTCGCAGGTGGCCACGCCGTGGATGCCGAGCTTATGCTCGATGCGGCGGACGACCAGCTGGGGGCAGGCCTCGCAGATGAACATCGAGAGGCCGCGGCCGTCGCTGGTGCCCGACTCGGAGCGGGCCAGCACCAGGTGGATCTGGGCGCAACCATTGGTGATGAAGCGCTTCATGCCGTCGAGGTACCATTTGCCGGTCTTCTCGTCGTAGGTGGCCTTGAGGCGGACGGACTGGAGGTCGGAGCCGGAGTCCGGCTCGGTGAGGTCCATGGCGCCGTCGGCCTCGCCGTTGGCGAAGCGGGGCAGGTAGCGCTGCTTCTGCTCCTCGGTGCCGAAGTCGGCGATGGTCTCGGCGATGTCCTGGAGGCCGAAGAGGTTCTGCAAGCTGGCGTCGGCCCTGGAGACCATCTCGGTCATCATGGTGTAGATGGTGCTGGGGAAGTTGAGCCCGTCGTACTTGCGCGGCAACATCACCCCGGCGGTGTCGGCGTCGCGCAAATCCTTCAAGTTGAGCTGGGTCAGCGGATGGTAGGTGACATGGTTGTTCTCGAAATGGGGGCCGGCCTCGTCGACCTCGCGGGCCCGGGGGGCGATGCGCTCGCCGGAGATGTCGCCGACGACCTCGAGCACGCGGCGGTAACTGTCCACGGCGTCCGCCAAGTCGGCGGGGGCGTAGTCGAAGAGCTCCGCCTGCTTGTAGCCGTCCTCGCGGAGGCTGACGAGCAGATCCAGGTCGAGGTTGCGCAGCGTGAACACCAAGTCTTGGTTGTCAGTGAAGAAATTAGACATTGCGATGACTCCTCAAACCTTAGCCTTGAAGGCTTTGATCATTTTTGGGACGATGTCGTTCAAATCGCCGACGATGCCGTAGTGGGCCACGGAGAAGATCGGCGCGTCCGGGTCGGTGTTGATGGCGATGATCTTGCTGCTCTCGGTCATGCCGGCGCGGTGCTGGATGGAGCCGGAGATGCCGCAGGCGATGTAGAGCTTCGGACGGACGGTGACGCCAGTCTGCCCGACCTGGTGGTCGTGGACCAGCCACCCGGCGTCGACCGCGGCCCTGGAGGCGCCCACGTCGCCGCCGAGCGCCTCGGCGAGCTGGTAGACCAGCTTGAAGTTCTCCTTGGAGCCCACCCCGTAGCCGCCGGCCACGATGATCTGGGACTTCTTGAGGTCGACGCCCTTGGTCTGGGTGACGCGCTTGAGCACCTTGACCACGGTGTCGACGTCATCGAGCTCCGGCTTGACCTCGATCACCTTGCCGGTGCGGGAGCTGTCCGGGGCGGACATCTTCATGACGCCCTCGCGGACGGTGACCATCTGGGGATCCTGCCAAGTGTTGACGATGGTGGCGATGATGTTGCCGCCGAAGGCCGGGCGGATCTGCATGAGCTTGTCTTTATAGAACTGCTTGTTGACCTTGTCGTCGAAGTCGTCGATCTGGAGGTCGGTGCAGTCGGCGGTGAGCCCGGCCATCATGGTGGAGGCGACCCGCGGGGCGAGCTCGCGGCCCTTCATGGTGGCGCCGAAGAGCAGGATGTTGGGGCGGTGCTTCTTGAGCAAGCCCACCAACGTCTTGGCGAAAGGCAGGACGGTGAACGGCTCCAAGGCCGGGTCCTCGGCCAGGAAGACGTTGTCGCAGCCGTAGTGGAAGAGCTGCTGGACGGAGCCCTTGAGCTTGTCGCCCAGGAGGACCGCCTCGACCTTGAGCTTCAGCCGGTCGGCCAGCTCGCGGCCTTTGCAGACCAGCTCCAAACTCACGTCGGCGATCTTGCCGCCCTCGTGCTCGATAAAAACCCAAACGTTGCCGATTTTGTCGCTCATTTGCCGCTCACCCTAGGGTATGGTCTTGGATTAGTTCATGGATAAGGTTGCCGATGCCAAGCTCGGTGGGCTCGATCTGTTTGGCCTGTCCGGCCTTCAGCACCACGCTCTCGATCTTCTTGACCTTGGTGGGCGAACCCTTCAGGCCGATGCGCTCGACGTCCGCGCCGATGTCGGCGGCGTTGACCTCGTTGATCCACAGGCCTCTGGCCTTGAGCTTCTCCTCTTCCTCCGCCAAACGCTCGGCGTCGGTGTAGTTGGAGCCGACCAGCTCGGAGCGGGTCTTGGCCTTCTTGAATTTCATCAGCCGCTTGGCGGAGGAGCAACGCGGCTCGTTGGAGTCGATGACCGTCAGCAGCGCCGGCAGGGGGGACTCGAGGATCTCGTAGCCGCCCTCGATCGCCCGCTGGGCCTTGATCTGGGTCTTGGTGATGGAGACGACCTCCTCCACATAGGAGATCTGGGGCAAATTGAGCTTCTCGGCCAGCTGCGGACCGACCTGCGCGGTGTCGCCGTCGATCGCCTGGCGGCCGCAGAGAATCAAGTCGTAGTCCTTGATGGTGACGGCCAGACGGCTCAAGGCGTAACTGGTGGCCAGCGTGTCGGCCCCGGCGAACGCCCGGTCGGTGATCAGGTAGGCCTCGTCGGCACCGCGGTAGAGAGCCTCGCGCAAGACGTTGGAGGCGTTCGGCGGGCCCATGGTCGCCACGACGACATGGTAGTCGTACCGGTCCTTGAGCTGCAGAGCCAGCTCCAAGGCGTTCAAGTCCTCGGGGTTGAAGATCGCCGGGAGGGCGGACCGGTTCACGGTGCCCTGGGGAGTCATGGCTTCCCCGGTGATGTTCTTGGTGTCTGGCACCTGCTTCACAAAAACGATTAGTTGCCGCTTCACTGTTGAAGTTCTCCTGGTCTTTTTGACGCTATATCCATGAGCTCGACTTAAACCATCACACAAAAAGAGCGGATAATATAATCATGTCCGGCCGCTTTTTAAACCGTCGTTAGAAAAATCATCGCGGAAAATCGTCGCCGGGCGCTATTCCAGCGCCTCTAGCTCCACCTCGATCACGCTCAAGCCCGGCGGCGGCGGCGGCAGGCTGCCAAGCCGGTCGAGCAAGTCCTTAACCGACATGTCCATCGGCGAGACCCCGCTGGCGCGGGTGATGCTCGCCCCCGTGACCCTCCCCGAGCCGTCCACCGTGATCCGCACCCCGACCACCGGGTTCCTGCCCCCCAGGGAACTCTTGATGGGCTGGCGCCAACGCCGGTGCAGGATCGCCTGCACCTTGTCGAGGTAGGCGTTGGCCCGGGAGCCGCCATCCCCGTTGGGCGACCCGCTCATGCCGCCGAACATGCCCCCTTTGAAAAGGTTGCCGGGGCCCTGGATGCCTTTGAGGTTGTGGGAAAGCTCGTCCCCGATATTGCCGATCGGCCCGGTGAGGTTGGGATTCACCGTCGGCACGGTCACCACCGGCAACGGCGAGAACGTGGGCAACGGCTTGGCCGCCGCCTTGGTGATGACCTTGTGCGAGCGCTTGATCTGGCTGGGGTCGAGCACCGTCGACTTCTTGGGCGGCTCGGGCTTCGGCGGCTCGGGCTTCGGCGGCTCGGGCTTGGGAGGAGTCGGCTTCTCCACGGGGGCCGGGGCCTTCTCCTTGGGCTCGGGCTTCGGTTCCGGCTTGGGCTCGGGCTTCGGAGGAGTCGGCTTCGGGGGCTCGGGCTTGGGCGGCTCAGGCTCCGCTTCCGCCTCTTGTTCAGGTTCGGGCTCAGGCTTCGCCTGCGGCGGCGGCGGCTTGGCGTTGGGGCTGCCGTGCTGGCTGGCGGCCATGGCCGGCAACGAGCCGAGGTTCACCGAGATGGTCTGCGGCGGCGGCTTCTTGAACCAGCTCTCGCAGACGAAATACACGAACAACAGCCCAAGAAACACCACGTGACAGGCCAGGACCCAGGCCAAAACCTTGCCGTGTTTCTCCTGTCTGCGGTAGTCGAAGACCTTGTTTTCTAATGCGTCCATGTCCCCGTGGCTCCCTGCGCTCGCTTAGGGGCGCTCGCCCCTGACGAACGAATTGTGGGCGGCCTCGTGGCCGATGGTGGTCATCGGCCCATGCCCCGGATAAACCTTGGTCTCGGGCGGCAGACGGTAGAGCTTGTCCCGAATGGAGACGGCCAGGTCGCCCGGGTCACCGCCGGGCAGGTCCGTCCGTCCCACCGAATCCCGGAACAGGGTGTCGCCACAAAACAGCTCGCCAAACTCCCGGAAATAGAAGCAGACACAGCCGCGGGTGTGGCCCGGGACGTGGATGACCTCGAAGTCCGTGGTGTCGTAGCTGTCTTGGGGGGGGATCGGGTTCTCCACCGGCGGCACGAAGGGACGCAGGCAGTTCGCCGGGCTGAAATACAGCGGATGGTCGGCGGCGTGCAGATAGACCGGAACGCCCCCGAACGCCTCGGAAACCTCCCGCGCCGCCCCGATGTGGTCGACATGCCCGTGCGTCAACAACACCGCCTTGACCCCCTGCCCCGTCCCGCGGACGGCCGACAATATCTTCTCGGGCTCGGCGCCCGGGTCGATGACGTAAAGCCCCCCGCCCGCGGACGGCACGAGGTAGCAATTGACATCAAGCATCCCGACGCCCACCACAATGAAACCAGAACTAGCCATCTTCTTCAAACCCCAGCTTGATCCAAACGCCAAACGGACGCCGAACTTCGGCGCCGCCACCCATCACTATAACGACCCCCTGGGAAATATCAAACCAAAACCGATGAACAGATGAACAGATGAACAGATGAACAGATGAACTGAAGAAGTGAAGAAGTGAAGAAGACAAGGAAGACAAGGAAGACAAGTGGGGAAGCTAGAATGCCATGTCTTCCCTTCTCTTCATTCTTCCCCACTTCATCGGTTCATCTGTTCAAGGAGTTCCGGAACTCCAGCGGCGACTTGCCGGTCTTGCGGCGGAAAAGCCGCGAGAAATACAACTGGTCGCGGAAACCCGCCGCGAAGGCGATCTCCTTGACGTTCAAAACGGAATGCCGCAACTGCAGTTTCGCCCGCTCCAGCCGCCGCCGGAGCAGCGCCTGAAGCGGGGAGTCCCCGAGCTCCTCCCGGAAGAGCCTGCCCAAATAGCTGGCGGAGACATGCAGCTCGCAGGCGATCTCCCGCGCCTCCAGCGCAGGGTCGCCAAGCCTGCGGTCCATTAGGCGCAAAGCGTTGTCGAGCAACGCCTGCCGTCCCGTGGGCGGCGGGGCGAGCTCCTGATGGACGCACTGGAGCAGCCGCAACGCCGCGAGCTTGAGGAACACCGCCTTCAAGTCGGACGGCGGGGCGGTGTAACGGCGGCACGCCTCCCGGAAAAGCGCGTCGAGCGCCTCGGGGTTGGCGAGGGGGTGGGTTTCCAGCAACGGCGTCCGCCCATAGGCGGCCAGGGCCGGGACGCCGAAGCAGTCGAACGACACCACGTCGTAGCGGAAACCACCCTCCGCCCCCCGGGCCGGGACGCCGCGGTTGCCTTGGAACGCGCCCGCCAGGACGACGCTCCCCGCTTCGACCACCGCGGCCTTGTCCGCCACATGCATCTCCAAAACGCCCTGGGTCACCAGATAGAGCTCCACATAAGGCTGCCGCGCGGTCGCGAGCGTGGTCAAGTCGGTGGCCAGACACTCAACCCGGTGCGCCGAAGCGCGGTTGAGCTCCAACAGGAGCGTCTCCAGGAGCTCTTTGATTATATGCATATCCCCGCACGTTTTGTCCATACCCGCGGCGCTTGTTTTCCGCGCCTTCGCTAATATAATGGAATCATGTGGAAAAACCAACGAAAGGAGCGGGATCATGTCGCAACTACAAATGAGGTTCGAGAAACAGGCGTGGGCCGCCCCTGGCCGCGCTTTGCCTGAAGGGTTTGCGTCGCGGAGCTTCCGCGCTGGCGACGAGGCCGCCTACTTGCGGTTGCGCGAGAGCGCCGGGTTCACGGGCTGGACGGCGGACAATGTCGTGGATTTGCTGCGCTCCACGCTCCCCGACGGTGTGTTGCTGATTGTCCATGCGGATACGGGAGCCTTGGCGGCGACGGCGGCGGCGCAGTTCGACCCGGCGCTGCCCTTCCCCGACAACGGCGTGCTGGGCTGGGTCGCCGCCGCGCCGGCTTGCCGCGGCCTGGGCCTGGGACACGCCGTCTGCGCGACGGCGATGGAGAAGCTGCTCGCCGCCGGCCACACGACGCTGACGCTGCTCACCGACGACTATCGCCTACCCGCGATCAAAACCTACTTGAAGCTGGGCTGGCTCCCCCGCCTCCACGAACCGGACATGCCGGAGCGTTGGCGCGCCGTGTGCTCCGAGCTCAAGCTCGACTATAAGCAACTGGAGCAGTCCGCGTCCTAGCTTATCTTTCAGGGCCGGACGAGCGGACAAGTCCATGTGATGGCGGCGCTTCGGACCGTTAAGGACTTGAGGGGGAACTTTGTGAACAACGTTCCCCCCTCAAACTCCCCCTCAAAAACTTTTTGGGTATTTTTTGTAAAAATAGCCCAAAAAGTTCAGGAAGGGGGTCTGGGGGAGAACCCTTTTCAAAGGGTTTCCCCCAGTTCTTCAGCCGTATTTACTGCGGGTCAGCTCGCGGAGCTTCTGGATCGCTTTGATCTCGATCTGCCGGACACGCTCGCGGGATAGACTAAAATGCGCCCCCACCTCCTCCAACGTCTGCTGCTTGCGGCCATGCGTGCCGTAACGCATGCTCAGAATCAACTGCTCGCGCTCCTTCAACGTGGAGAAAATCTCGTCGAGCTTGTCCTTCAACAACGAGTAAGCCGCGGAACTCACCGGGTCGTCCGCCTCGGAGCTGGAAAGCAAGGTCTCCAGACAGCTCTCGCCCTTGCCGTTGTCCACCGGAGCCTGCAACGAGACCGGCTGCATCGCCATCTTCTTGATGGCCCGCACCCGGGTCACCGGCATCTCCAGAATCGCCGCCAACTCCTCGACGCTCGGCTCGCGGCCGTTCTCGCGCAGGAAGAGCTGCTCCTTGAAGAAAATGTTGTTGATCGCCTCCAGCATGTGCGCCGGGATGCGGATCGTCCGGGCCTGCTTCTCGATGGCGCGGCGGGTGTAGAGCTTGATCCACCAGGTGGCGTAGGTGCTGAACTTGTGGCCGCGGAGGTAGTCGAACTTGTCGACCGCTTTCATCAGGCCGATGTTGCCCTCCTGGATGAGGTCGTCGAAGGGGACGCCGCGGTCCTGGAACTTCTTGGCGATGCTGACCACCAAACGCAGGTTGGCCTCCACGATGATCCGCTTGGCCCCCTCCGCCCGGGCCAAAGCCTCCGCCATGTCGGCGAGCAAGGAGAGGAATTCGTCCGCGTCCAGCAAGGTGCGCTCCTGAACGAAACGGCGCAGCTCGGCGGTGGGGTTGGCGCGCAGCTCGGCGGCGTACTCGGTCGCCACGTCATGCCATTCGCGGAGGAGCTCGTTGCTCACCGGATGGGCCTTCAACAGCTCCACCTTCTCAGCCCTGGCCTGGGTCAGGAGCGCGGCGTCCTGGGAACGGAACGCCGCCTCCAAAGCGGCGAAATTCTCTTGTATCCGCCGCGTCCAATCCTTTAGGCTGAGGAATATCTTGTCGGTGGAGTTCGCGTCGGCGTTGCTGATGGCGGTGACGAAAACCCGGTCGATATCATTGATGGACAGCTCCTCGATCAGGCGCAAGTGCTCCAGCGAGACGAAGCCCAGGGCGTAGATCCGCTCGCGGAAGCTGGCGATGGAATCACAGTAAAGCTGGCTGAGCCGCAATTCCTCGCCGGAGTCCAGCAGCCGGGATTGCGCCACCCGTCGGAAATAGGCGTCGAGCGCGCCCCGGGACGAGTCGGACGAAGCCAGCCAATCCACGGAACCGCCAGTCTCGGCGGCCACCTCCTCAAGGGTGATGTCCTGCTCGGTCGGAAGCTCCTCCGGGCCAATGTCCTCGTCCGTGTCCATGCTGTCGCCTCTACCAATGATCGCCTAGATATAAACTTACAGTGTTTCCACGCGAAACGCAACTAGGCTACTGGATATTTGGCGTCCAACGCCGTCCTGGCCTGGCGGACAAACGCGGCGCAGCGGGCGGGGTCCTTGGCGCCGTCGGGGCCTTTCAAGCCACTATTGGCGTCGACGGCGTAGGGGGAGCAAGCCTGGATGGCGACGACAACATTGTCGGGACGCAAGCCCCCGGCCAGCACCACCGGCAACGGGCAGGCCTTGACGAAGGCGCAACAAGCGACCCAGTCCAGGGCGAGGCCGGTGCCGCCGACGGCGCCGGTGCTTTTGTCGTGGCTGTCGAGCAACACGGCGTCGAGCAACGGGTAGCTCTCGAAAATGTCCGGGGGCGGCATGCCGTCGCTGAAATTCACCGCCTTGAGCAGCCGGTACCCGTGCCCGAGCGCCGCCTTGAGCTTAGCGATCTGGGCGGCGGGGATGGCTCCGTGCAGCTGGATAGTGGTGACGTGGGTGGTCTCCACGAGCTTCAACACGTCGGCGGCCTTGGTCAAATGGGTGACCAGCACCGGGGTCACGAAAGGAGGGAGCCGGGAAGCCAGCCGCGCCGCCGTGCCCGCCAGGATGAAATCGGTGGAGGCGTGGATCTGGCCCACCAGGAAGCCGACGGCGTCGGCCCCCGCCTGGACGACGGCGTCCAAGTCGGCGTCGCTCTTCACCCCGCAGATCTTAACCCTCATGGCCATGCCCCGGATGGTTGAGGAGCCACAACGACACGACGCCGCGCAACGTGAAATCATCCGGGGCGCGACGCAGCCCCGGGATGCGGGACAGGAAAAAGCCCTTGTCGCCACCAGTGACAAGCACGGGGCAGTCGGCTTCGAGCAGCTCCTTGCCGGCGGCGACGATCTCCTTGACCAAGCCGAGGGAGCCGATGTCGACCCCGAAGCGGATGGCGTCGACGGTGTTCGCCCCCAAAGTGGCGGGGAGTTCGTCGGCGAACGGCACCAAGGGGAGCTGGGCGGTATGCTGGTGGAGCGCCAAGCGGGACAGTTTACGCCCCGGGGCGATGGCGCCGCCGAGGAACCGCGGCCCCGGTCCGAGCATCTCGGAGGTGATGGCGGTGCCGCAGTCAACGACCATGCCAGGCGGGGGGTGGAGCCGCAAGAACGCCGCGGCGTTGGCGAGGCGGTCGGCGCCGAGCGTGGAGGGGTCGACCCCGTCCAGGCTGAAGGGGAGGGTGATCGAGGCCGACACCCAGAAGATGTCGGGGCGCGCGGCGGCCAAGGCTTTCTTGACGGCGGGGACCACGCAAGCGGCGGCCACGGGCAAACCGGCGGGCAAGCGCTCCGGGCCGAGCCCGTCCGTGGGCAGGACGCGCGAGGACTGGAACTCGCCGTCCTCCCAGACCGCTAGCTGGGCATGGGTGTTGCCGATGTTCAAGACTAGAAGTTTTGAGCTCATGTTTCTGGTGGGACGCTGTCCAGGTATGACTGCAACATGATGGCGGCGGCCACGGCGTCGATCTTCTCCTTGCGGCGCTTCCGCGAGACGTCGCCCTCGATGAGGGAACGCTCCGCGGCCTTGGAAGTGAGGCGCTCGTCCCACATGAGAACGGGGATAGGGGTCTCGGCGCGCAGCGCCTCGGCGAAAGAGCGCGCCTCGGCGGTGAGGGGGCTGTCCGAACCGTCCATGCTGCGCGGCAAGCCGACGACGATCTTCCCGACGCCGCGCTCGCCGCACTTGGCGACGATCGCCTTGACCAGCGCCTTGCGGACGGAGCTTTCCAAGTAGCAGTCGGGCATGGCGAAGCAGCCCAGCGAGTCGCTGAACGCCAAGCCGGTTTTGGCCTTGCCGTAATCTATACCCAAAGTTCTCATGATGTCCTGACGGCGCGGGCCATCAACCGCCGAGTTTCTTGACGATCTCGATGAGGGGCATGAAAAGGGCGATGACGATACCGCCGATGACGACGGCGAGGAAGCAGATCATCAACGGCTCGATCATGGAGGTGAGGGCGTCGACGGCGTTGTCGACCTCCTCGTCGTAGTTGTCGGCGATCTTCTCGAGCATCTCGGGGAGCTTACCGGTCTCCTCGCCGACCTCCACCATGCTGACGACCATGTCGGGGAAGATCTTGGTGGCGTTGAGGGGGCCGGCCATGCCCTCGCCCTCTTTCACGGCGTCGTGGATTTTCTGGACGCCGCCGACCACGACGCCGTTGCCGGCGGTGTCGCGGACGATCTGGAGGGCGTTGAGGACGGGGACGCCGGCGCCCATGAGCGTGCTGAGGGTACGGGCGAAACGGGAGATGGCGGACTTGGAGATGATCGGACCGATGAGAGGAGCCTTGAAGAAGCTCCAGTCGATGACCGCCGCTCCGATCTTGGTCTTCTTGGCGAGCTTATAGAGGATGGCGAAGATAACGATGAAGATGACGCCGATATAGGCGCGCTCTTTCATGAAGGTACTTATGGACATGACGAACTGGGTCAGGGCGGGGAGTTTAGCGCCCTCGAGCAGGTCGGTGAAGATTTTGGCGAACTTCGGGACGATGAAGAGCATCAAGCCGGAGGTGATGGTCACGGCGATGAAGAGCACGACCACCGGGTAGACCATGGCGGACTTGACCTTGGAGGCCATTTTCGCGGCCTTCTCAAGGAACTCGGCCAAGCGGTTGAGGATGTTCTCCATGGCGCCGGCGGCCTCGCCGGCGCGCACCATGTTCAAGTAGAGCTTGCTGAAGGACTTGGGGTTCTGCGCCAAGGCCTCGGAGAAGGTGGAGCCGCCCTCGACGGAGTCGGCGGTCTCGCCTAGGATCTTCTTGACGGCCTTGTTCTTGGCCTGCTTCTCAAGGGTGCGGAGGGAACGGATCAGCGGCAACCCGGCGTCGAGCAGGATCGCCAACTGGCGGGTCATGATGGTCAAGTCCTTGCGGGCGATCTTGGGCGTCCCTAGCTGGATGTCCATGCTCAAGCCGCCCTTTTTCTTGCCGTCACCCTTCTGGGCCTTGGCGGGCCCCTTGGCGCCGCCGCCGGCCTTGACCTCCTTGATGCCGGTGGGGAAAAGCCCCTGGTCCTTGAGGGCGCTGGCCGCGGCGTTCTCGTTGGCCGCGTCGATCTTGCCCTTTTTCTCTTTGCCGGCAGAGTCCATAGCCGTATATTGGAACACTGGCATGTGCTGTCTCCTTCCGCTTCGCTGTTATGTTTGTATAAAGCTACCGGCTGGCTATTTCTTGCCGCCTTGGAGTTTCTGGACGATGCCCTGTGGGTCCTGGGCCTTGGTGATGAGCTCGCCATACGAGATGATGTTGTTGGTGTACAGCTCCATCAAATGGGAGTCGAGGGTGTTCATGCCATATTTGGAGCCGGTCTGGATGTCCGAGGGGATGCGGTAGGTCTTGTTCTCGCGGATCAACGCGAGGATGGAGGGGGTGCAGATCATGATCTCGAACGCGGCGATGCGCCCGGGCTTGTCGACGCGGGGCATGAGCACCTGGGAGATGACGGCGACGAGGGACTGGGCGAGCTGGGCGCGGATCTGCTCCTGCTGGTCGGTGGGGAAGGCGTCGACGATGCGGTCGACGGTCTGGGCGGCGCCGGTGGTGTGGAGCGTGCCGAAAACGAGGTGGCCGGTCTCGGCGGCGGACACCGCGGCCCCGATGGTCTCGAGGTCGCGCATCTCGCCCACGAGAATAACGTCAGGGTCCTGGCGGAGGGCGCGGCGGAGGGCATCCTTGAAACTGGGCACGTCGGTGCCGACCTCCCTCTGGATAACGACGGACTTCTTATGTTGGTGGTAGAACTCGATGGGGTCCTCGACGGTGATGATGTGGCAGGGGCGCTCCTCGTTGATGATGTTGATCATGGAGGCCAGCGTGGTGCTCTTGCCGCTGCCGGTGGGGCCGGTGACCAAGATCAGGCCCCGGGGACGGTAGAGGAGGTCTTTGATGGAGGGGGGCAGGCCGATCTTCTCGAGGCTCAACAGGGTGCTGGGGATCTGCCGCAGCACCGCGCCGAAGACGCCCTTCTGCTTGAAGACGCTGACGCGGAACCGCGCCTGGGCGCTGAAGGCGAAGCCGAAATCGACGGTGCCGTCCTCGCGGACCTTCTGCTGCTGGGACTCCGAAGTGATGGATTTGACCAGCCGCTCGGTGTCCGCCGGCTGCAACACCGGCGCGTCAAGCGGCGTCAACGCCCCATGCAGCCGGACCATGGGCGGCGCGTTCACCTCAAGGTGCAAGTCGCTAACCCCCTCGTCCACGACCAATTGCAGCAGCTCGCTCATCTCCAGTGCCATTTCGCGCGTTCTCCCTTGTGCCGCGGGGCGGCTGGCCGCCCCAAGTGGTTATAGACTCAACTCAGGTGTATTTCAACACTTCCTCGATGGTGGTCTCGCCATTGATGATCGAACGGACGCCGTCCTCGCGCATGGTGATCATGCCTTCCTTCCTGGCCTGCTCGGCCAGGACGACGGTCGGCGACTTGTGCAGGATGAGCTGCCGCAAGGTCGACGAGACGCTCAGCATCTCCACCAGGGCCTTCCGTCCTTTGTAGCCGGTCTGATTGCAGTAGGAGCAACCGCGGCCATAGTAGAACTTGCGGTCGCCGACATCCTCGCGTTTGAGGCTCAACAGTTCCAGATCATCGTCAGTGGGGTCGTAAGGGACCTTGCAGTCGGGGCAGACGCGGCGGATGAGGCGTTGGGCGAGCACGCCGACCAGCGAGGAGGTGATCAGGAACGGCTCGATACCCATGTCGATGAGGCGCGTGACAGTGCCAGGGGCGTCGTTGGTGTGCAAGGTGCTGAAGACGAAGTGGCCGGTCAACGAGGCCTGGATGGCCATCTGGGCGGTCTCGGCGTCGCGGATCTCCCCGATCATGATGATGTCCGGGTCCTGGCGCAGGAAAGCCTTCAGGGCGCGGGCGAAAGTCATGCCGATGGCCTCGTGGACGGGGAGCTGGATGATGCCCTCGACGTTGTACTCGACGGGATCCTCGGCGGTGAGGATCTTCTCGGTGATCTTGTTGACTTCCTTGAGACAGGAGTAGAGGGTGGTGGTCTTGCCGGAGCCGGTCGGTCCGGTGACCAGGAAGACGCCGTTGGGCAGGTGGATCAGAGAGCGGATGCGGTCGAGGGTGTCCTGGCCCATGCCCAAAGCGTTGAGGTCGAGGTTGACGACGGAGCGGTCGAGCACGCGCAGCACCACCGACTCGCCGTACTGGGTGGGCAAGGTCGAGACGCGCAGGTCGACCGCCTTCCCGGCGATCTTGAGCGAGATGCGCCCGTCCTGGGGCAGCTTGCGCTCGGCGATGTTCAACCCGCTCATGATCTTGACGCGGCTGATCACCGGAGTGGCCAGGTTCCGGGGCGGCGGCGCCATCTCGTAGAGGGCGCCGTCGATGCGGTAGCGGATCTTGAACTCTTTCTCGAACGGCTCGAAGTGGATGTCGCTGGCCTTGTCCTTGATCGCCTGGTACATGATCACGTCCACGAAACGGACGATCGGGGTCTCGTTGGCCATGTTCTCGATGTCGGCGACGTCGGCGTTGTCGACGTCCTCCACGGTCTCGGTGACGTCCACCTCCATGCCCGCGAGCATGTCGCTCATGGACTCGGTGGGATAGTATTTCTCGATGGCGGCGGCGACCTGCTCCTCCTTGGCCACGAAGATCATGATGTCTTTGTCGAGGATGAAACGCAGCTCGTCGGCGATCTGGTAGTTCAAGGGGTTGGCGCTGGCCACCTTCAAAGTCACCCCGTCCCAGTCCAGGGGGATGACCCCGTACATGCGCACGTTGGTGGCGTCGATCATGCCGACGACCTCCTTGGATATCTCGACCGAGCCGAGGTCGACCACCTCGGTGCCCAGGCTCCTGGCGATCAGGTCGAGGAGCTGGTCGGGCTCGATGATGCCGAAGTCCACCAGCAGCCCGGTGAAGGGGCGGCCAGTCCGCTCGAACTCCTCCTCGATCTCCAGCATCTGCTCCTCGGAGCAGACTTCCTCCGCGAGGAGGATGTTCTTCAGCGCTTCGCTTTCCGGGTCAAGCATCTCCGCGGTCCCCTAGTTTGTGGTGGCCCATCATTCCTCCTCGTCCGCCTTGCTCACGCGGATGACCTCGCCCAACGTGGTCATGCCGGCCATGGCCTTGCGGAGGGCGTCGTCGCGCAAGGTCCTCATCCCCGCCCGCCTGGCGGCCTCCTTGATGATGGTGGACGGCTCGCTCTTGAAGATCAACTCCTGGATCTCCAGGGACATCGTGAAAATCTCATAGACCCCCATCCTGCCGCGGAAGCCCTTGCCGCCGCACTCCTGGCAACCGCGGCCGCGCATCAAGTTGGCGTCCTTGAAATACTCCAGCGGCAACTCCAGCCCGACGAGCTCCTCCGAGGTGGGGGTGGTCGGCTCGGCGCAGTTCTTGCAGATGCGGCGGACCAGGCGCTGGGCCATGACCGCCTTGACGCCGGAGGCCACCAGGAAGGGCTTGACCCCCATGTCGATGAGACGGGTGATCGCGCCCGGGGCGTCGTTGGTGTGCAAAGTGCTGAAGACCAGATGCCCGGTGAGGGCGGCCTCGACGGCGATGGCGCCGGTCTCGATATCGCGGATCTCGCCGACCATGATGATGTTCGGCGCCTGCCGCAGCATGGCGCGCAACGCCTTGCCGAACGTCATGCCGGTCTTGGGGGTGATCTGCACCTGGTTGATGCCGCCGAGCTGGTACTCCACGGGGTCCTCGGCGGTGATGATCTTGCGGTTCGGGGTGTTGATGGAGTTCAGGAAGGCGTAAAGGCTGGTGGTCTTGCCCGAGCCGGTCGGCCCGGTCACCAGGAAAATCCCGTCCGGCATCGCCAGGACGCGGTCGATGATCTTCTGGTCGTCGCTGAAAAAACCCAGCTTCGGGATGTCCAGCTGGATGCTCGCCTTGTCCAGGATTCGCATGACGATGCTCTCGCCGTGCGAGGTCGGGATCGTGGACACGCGCAGATCGATGTCCTTGCCGATCACCTTCACCTGGATGCGCCCGTCCTGCGGGACGCGCTTCTCGGAGATATCCAGCTTCGCCATGATCTTCAGACGGCTGGTGATGTTCCCTTGCAGGTATTTCGGCGGGCTCTCCATCTCGATGAGCATCCCGTCGACGCGGTAGCGGACGCGATATTTCTTCTCCATCGGCTCCAGATGGATGTCGCTGGCGCGCATCTTGAAGGCCTCGACGATGATCAGCGACACCAGTTTGATGATCGGGGTGTCCTCCTCGTCCACGCCTTCCGCGTTGGCCTCCAGCTGGCTCATCAGCCCGCTGGCCAGCTCGTCGGCGCCGGACAGGTCGCTCATGATCGAGTCCACCTGCTCCTCCATCGAGCCCATGTGATGGTCGATGAGCTTCTTGATCTGCTCCTTGGGCGAGATCACCGCGTCCACGTCCATCTTGAGCAGGTAGCGCAACGAGTCGATGGTGTTCATGTCGGTCGGGTCGCTCATCGCCACCGTCAACGTGTCCTCGTGCTTCATCACCGGGATCACGTTGTACTGCTTGGCGATGTTCGGCGGCACCATCTCGATCACCTCGGGCTGGATCTGGTAGCCGCTCAAGTCGAGCGTCTCCATACCATACTGCTGGGCGAGCATCGCCATGAGCTCGTCCTCGTCCACATAGCTAAGCTGCTTGAGGCAGTCGATGATGTCCAGGTCGCCGTCGCTCTCCGCGACTTTCTTCCAACCCTCGTCGATCTGCTCCTCGGTGATCATCCCATAGCTCTGCAGCAGCTCCAGGATATATTCGCTGTTCTCCGCCACAAAAAATCCTCCCGTATGCCAATCCGTGTTTCCACGCACTCCGACCTGGACGCAATATAGCGCCCCCCCGCGGAAATTAAAGCCACTTAATCCATATTTGTCATTGACAAAAAGCCAAAGCCCGGTAGAATAATAGCTCGACGCCAGCTTAGCTCAGTGGTAGAGCGGGTGATTTGTAATCTCCAGGTCGTCGGTTCAATCCCGACAGCTGGCTCCAACCCCTTTTCTCCACGCCAACCCCAGCCCGAGGCAATGATGTCCCACCGCATGTTTTTGAAAGAAGGCCGCGAACGCTCCGTCGAGCTGCGGCACCCCTGGATCTTCTCCGGGGCCGTCGCCAAGGCCCCCCAGGGCGCCGAGCCGGGCGAGACCGTGGAGATCCTCGCCGCCGACGGCGCGCCGCTCGGTTCCGCCGCCTACTCCCCCGCCTCCCAGATCGTCGCGAGGATGTGGTCCTTCGGGCCCACCCCTGTCGAGGTTGGCCAAGACTTCTTCCGCGGCCGGATCGCCGCCGCCGCCCGCGCCAGGGGCGTCGAGCCGGGGACGCTCGCGGACTCCAAGACCGCCTGCCGCCTCGTCAACGCCGAGTCCGACCGCCTACCGGGTCTGGTCGTCGACCACTACGGCCCCCAGTTGGTCTGCCAACTGCTCTCCGCCGGCCCCGAACGCCACAAGGACGCCATCCTCGCCGCCTTGCGCGAACTCTTCCCCGGCTCCCCCGTGTTCGAGCGCTCCGACGTCAAGGCCCGCGCCAAGGAAGGCCTCCCCACCCGCGTCGGACCGCTCGAAGGCCTCGAGCCCGCCGACCGCGTCGAGATCGAGGAGGACGGCCTGAAGTTCCTGGTCGACGTCAAGCGCGGCCACAAGACCGGCTTCTACCTCGACCAACGCCAGAACCGCGCCCGCGTCGCCAAGGCCTGCGTCGGCCGCGAGATGCTCAACTGCTTCTCCTACACCGGCGGCTTCGCCGTCCACGCCCTCGCCGCCGGGGCCAGCAAGGTGGTCAACCTCGACGCCTCCGCCGACGCCCTCGCCATCGCCGCCAGCAACATCCAGCTCAACGGCCACCCCGACAGCTCCTTCGAGAACCTCGAGGGCGACGCCTTCGAGCTCCTGCGCCGCTTCCGCGACAGTCGCCGCTCCTTCGACGTCATCGTCCTGGACCCGCCGAAGTTCGCCGAAACCCAAGGCCACCTCCAGCGCGCCGCCCGCGCCTACAAGGACATCAACCTCCTTGCCTTCAAGCTGCTGCGCCCGGGCGGACGGCTCTTCACCTTCTCCTGCTCGGGCCTGGTGGACGAGGCGCTCTTCGGCAAGATCGTCGCCGGCGCGGCCTTCGACTCCGGCCGCGACGTCCTGGTGACCGGCACCTTGTCCCAAGCCCCCGACCACCCCTGGGCGCCGGGCTTCCCCGAAGGCCGCTACCTCAAAGGCCTGGAGTGCTTCGTGGAATAGGCGCGTCTTAACATCAAACCCAGAACCGGAGAGGACGCGAAGCCTAAGGCGCTTCCACGTCGGGCGGCCGCCTCTCCGGCGGCGGCTTGACCATCGGAATCTCAAGGCAACGGGGAACCGCAACCCCAAGACGCGACGACCGCGGGGGGCGGTTTCCGCCATGCGGAAGAGACAGGGGGATGTTCACCTTGGGGGAACGGACTCAACAATTCCAGGTCTTGAGCTCGAAGGCCTCGGCATAGTCGGCGGGGACGGGGCAATGCTTGGCGATCTCGCGGTTGACGTTCAACACGCGCTGGTCGAAACCGCAATCGCGGGTGTTGAGGTTCCGCTGCTGCTGCGAGGCGTGGCAACGCAGCAGCGACGCCTTCCAGTCCGCCGTGGACTGGTCGAAGACCGTGAAGAAGTCATCGCGCATCTCGATGGTCTTGGGGTCGCGGTTGAGCAACCCGACCGCCGGATAGCCGGTCTCCTCAAGGAAGGAGTTGAGCATGGAGAAGGCGTGGCGGTGCCCGGCGTTGCTGTCGTTGCCATGGGGCAAGACCACGATCTCCGGCATCACGCTCTCGTAATAGCCGCGGATCTTGTCCTTGTTGTCGCGGGAGTCCTGCAACTGGCCCTCGTCATCCTCGTCGAGCCGAAGGAAGGTGAGCTGTCCGGCTGGCAGGCCGAAGCGGTCGCACGCGGCGCGCTGCTCCTCCTCGCGGAGCTCCGCCTTGTCCTTCCCCGCCTGCGCCGCGAAGGAATCCTCCACCCCCGAGGCCGCGCCGCTCAGGACGCAGAGGTGGATGGCGTTGCCGTTGTCGCGGAACAGCTTCAAGGTGGCGGCGACCGCGTCGAAGTCATCAGGATGCGGGGCGTAGACCAACACGGAGCTGTCCTTGGCGAAACGAATGTCGTTCAGCAAGGATTTCCGGGGGGCGTTCAACAGTTCGAGCAAAGATGGCATTTCCGCGTTCCCCTCCAGTTATGTTCCAGCCAGACGCCCGAAGCGGGTCAAAACAACGCGCCGCCCATGCCCCGTCCCTCTTCCCAGGTGGCTGGACGATTGAACGGGATGCTGCTGACGCCGTCCTCCTCCTGAGGGCTCTCACAGCCGGCGCAGGCCAAAAGCGACACCGCCAGCAACACGAACGCGACGAACTTGAAGTTCCCCATAATCGCCATCGCCGCGTCTACCAACTGATGTCCTCGGACTCCGCGTCGCCGCCCTTCTTGGCGTCTTTCTTGGCGTCCGCAGGCTTCGCTGCCTTGCCCGCGTCGTCGTCGTCGTCGTCGTCGTCATCGCCCTCGTCCGCCGCGGCGTCCGTCTTCTTCGCACCCGCTTTGTCAGCCTTGGCGGATCTCGCCGACTCGGCGGTGGACGCGCCCTTGGACGCCGAGGAGCCACCGACAATCATGGCGACCGACTGGAGTTTCAACGGGGGAGGGAAGAAGACCTCGTCGCCCACCTGCGGGACGCCAGAGGCCGGGCCGGGGAGGAGGTTGGCGAGAGAATTGAAATCATTGGAGCTAAAGACCTGGAGCTTGCCGACATAGTGCCCGCCCCTGCGGATGAACATCTCGGCGTTGGCGGGGAGCGGGGCGGAGATTTTCCGGACCTCGCTCTTCTTGCCGAGGTTGATAGCCACGATGCCATAGCGGGCGTCGACGGAGACGATCTTGCCGACCAGTTGCGAGCAGAGGTTGGCGTCGACCTCCGTCTTGGCGACGTCCTTGTTCTCGTCGGCGGAACTGCCGTTGATCTGACGCTGATACTCCTTGATAAGCTTGTCGATCTCCTGTTTCTGGATGGAGAGCTCACCGTCGGCGGACTCCTTGCGCTTGAGCTCCTCCTCCGCCTTGGTGAGATCGGCGAGGACGGTCGAGAGCTCTTGCTGGATCTTGGCGAACTTCTCCTGCTTCTCGCGGAGGCCGGACTCGGCCTTAGGCACGGCGGCCATGTAATCGTCGCCCTTGACGGCGTCGGCGGACGGCACGCCTAGATCCCAGGTGGAACAGATCGCGACGATGTTGTCCCCGTAGGCGTTGGCGCGTTTTTTCAGCTCGGTGGCCCGGTCGGCGATCTTGGTCAGAGGCTCCTCATAACCCTGGAGCTTGTGGCAGCTCTCCTTGTAGTTGTCGGGGAGCTTGCAGCCGACGGTGTCGGCGATCTTGGCGAGGTTCTCCACGAGCATGTCGTTGCGGCTGTTGACATTGACCGCGAAATCAACGAGCTTCTCGCATTTGTCCTTGGTCCCCGCGACGTCCTGGAAGACCTTGCGGTTGAAATTCTCGTCCGCGGCCGGGGCCTCAAGGCTCTTGGCCACCTGGTTCAGGGTGTCGCAGAAGCCGTCGCGCTGCGCGACGATCTCTTTGGCCTGGAGGGAGAAGGGAGCGAGGACGCGGCGCAGGTTGCCACCGAGCTCGCCCATGCTGTCGCCAGAGCGATAGTAGCTGAAATGCATGGACTTCTTGGCCAGTTCCTCTTCCTTGGCCTTGTTGTCGGCGGAACCGGGCTCAGGCTTGAACTTCGCGATGAGCAGCTTGTCCTGGAACTTGGTGCCGCTGCGCGTGTCCAGGGCCACCGAGACCTCGCGGATCACCTTGGCCATCTTGTCCCCGCGGTCGCGGAGCTGGGCGCGCTTGACGTAGAGGAGCCCCCCCATAACGAGCACAGCCACAGCCATCAACAAAGTCAGAACGTTGATCGCCCGGTTCAAAATTCCCATCACGAATCTCCTGGATAAGTGTTATACTCGCTTATAGTCGCCCGTCTCGGGGGGCGTGTTGGTTCAACCGGAGAAGCCCACGAACGGCAACATCTCGAACTGATACAGCTCCGCGACCTGAGTGGCGGCAATAGCCAGAAGCAAAAGCAACGTCAGGGCACCCAAGACGGTGAACAGAATTGACTTGTACATATCGACCTACCTTCTCGCTACGTTGTTGAAAGGCCGGCGGGCACGGCCGCGGCGGCCTGAGTCGCGCTTAGATGTCGGACGCCTTCGTCGCCGGAACGGCGGCGGACTGGGAGGCGGCCGCCACATCCTCGTTAGGCTTCGGGGCGAAAAACACCCGGTCGCCAACCTCCACCTTGCCGCCCCGCGGGGATGGCACCATAGTGGCGACGGAGACCTCGTCCTCAATCCGGAAGACCTTGACCTTGGCGATGAACTTGTCGCCGCGGCTGACGATCATCTCGCAGTCGGGGGGGATGGACACGGGGGTCACGGTCTGGCGCTTGCCATTGGGCAACAAGCGCGTGACTTTGTTCTTGGCGCCGAGGTCGATAATCACGTAGTCGAACTGGTTGTTGACCTCCAGCACCTTGCCCTCGAGCTGACCGACGATGGCCTTGATCTCGGCGGGCTCCTCGGGCAGGTCGGCGGGGCCGCCGAAGATGATCTTCTTTAACTTCTCCTGAAGCTGGCGGGCGCTCTCGACCTTGGCGGCCAAGGACTCGTGCTTCTTCTCCAGATCCGCCAGGGCTTTGTTGGTCTCGGAAAGACTGGATTTGGCGTCGGCCATCGCGCCCTCGACCTTGGCGAACTGGTCGCGGCGCTCGCGCATCTTGGTCAGGATGGAGCTCAGAGCGGCGGGGTAGTCGGCGCCGGCCAACTCGCTGCCGCCCGGCCCCTGGACTTCCACGGCGTCGCAGAGCGCGGAGATCTGGGCGACGTAGTAATCGGAACGTTTCTTGAGCAGCTCGATCTCGCTGACGATGGCGTCCATGTTGGCGGTATAGCCTTCGATGTCGAACTTGTTGATGCTCGCCACGAACTCCGGCGGCATGGGCTTGTCGATGGCGGCGGCGGTCTTGGAGACGTAGTCGACCAGGACGTTCTTGCGCTGGGTGACCTTGTCGGTCAGGGAGGCGAGCATCTTGGTCTTGGGAGCGCACTTGGTGGCGTCGAAGAAGTCGGCCTCCTTGAAATTCTCGCGCCAATCCGGCAGGTTGAGCGTCTCGGCCACCCGCTGGAAGGCGTTGCCCATGCAGTCGCGCTGCTCGATCACCCGCTTGCCCTGCTCCACGAACGGCTTCAGGACGCGCTCGAGGTTCTCACCCTTGCGCTCGGCGCTCCGGGAGGCGTCGATGAAATCGTTGTAGGCGGTGTGGTGCAAACTCTTCTTGATGTTCTCCCCGGCGGCGGGGTTTTTGCCGCTGTCCAGCTCCATGCGCTGGTTGTTGAGCTTGCTGGCGTAGTCCGTGCCGCTGTCCTTGTCCAGCGTCTTCGCCACGACGTTGATGGCCTCGGCCATCTTGTCGCCACGGTCGAGCAGCTCGGCGCGCTGGTTGAACAGCATAAAGTTCACCCCCAGGGCGACGGCCGTAAGGGCCAAGACGACGACACTGAGAACGCGACCCGCTATGCCCATATCCTTACTCCCGGTTTTATCGTAAAGTAATTTTCCTACGCACGGTAACTCTACACTCGCGGCCGGAACAATTCAAACAACGTTTTAACAAAACTCCAAAAGTGACAATAACACCTAATTGCCAGCCACGTCCGCACCCCATTATAGCCGGGCCGCCACCGCTTTGCAAGAGCCGTCCCGAGGGTTATATTACCTTATACAGCATTTTTTGACGAGGGACCGGAAATGATAAACTTGTTGGGCGAGGCCGTCTTGGCCGGTGTCACGCTGCGCAACCGTATCGTCCGTTCCGCCACCTGCGAGAGCTTGGCGGACCCGGAGGGGCTCTGCACCCCGGCGCTGGTGGAGGTCACGCGACGCCTGGCGGAGGGCAAAACGGGGCTGATCATCACCGGCCACGCCTACGTCGCCGCCGCCGGCAAAGCCAACGCCGGAAAGATGGGCGTCGACCGCGAGGAATGCGTCGGACCGTTGCGGGGGATGGTCGAAGCCGCCCACGGGGGCGGAAGCAAGATCTTCATCCAGCTCGCCCACGCCGGGGCGATGGCCATGGATCCGGCCAACGCCGCTGGCCCCTCGCCCTACGCCGCCGCCCAAGGCGCCGCGCCCTGCCGGGAGATGACCAGGGACGAGATCCACCAATTGGTCAAGGACTTCGCCGCCGCCGCCGGACGGGCGAAGCGGGCGGGTTTCGACGGGGCGCAGTTGCACGCCGCCCACGGCTATTTGCTCTCGCAGTTCCTGTCGCCGTTCTTCAACAAACGCGCCGACGAATATGGCGGGACGGTGGAGAACCGGGCGCGGTTCTTGCTGGAGGCCCTCGCCGCCGTCCAAGCCGAGGCGGGAAAGGACTTCCCGGTCATGGTCAAGCTCAACAGCGACGACTTCACCCCCGGCGGACTGACGCAGGCGGACAGTTTGGCCGTCTGCAAGCTGCTCGACCGTTCCGGCGTGACGGCCCTGGAGCTCAGCGGCGGGACGCGGCACAGCCACAAAGGGCTCGACCCGCTGCGGGCGGGCGACCTCAAAGTCGAGGACGAAGGCTATTACCGCCTCGCCGCGGCCGCCGTCAAGCGGGAGGTCAAGGCCCCGGTGATCCTGGTCGGCGGCATCCGCTCCTTCGAGGTGGCGGAGCGGATCGTCAACGACGGCACGGCGGACTTCGTGGCCTTCAGCCGACCGCTGATATGCGAGCCGGGCCTGGCGGCTCGCTGGGAGTCCGGCGACCGCGGCCGCGCCCTCTGCGTCTCCTGCGACGCTTGTTTCGCCTGGCTCCAGAAGGGCAAGGGTTTCAAGTGCGTCCAAGCCGCCAGGCTGCGGCGCAAACGGCAGACCTGAGCGGCGCCCGGCTCAGGATAGGACTTATGGGACTTATGGGACTTATGGGACCTATGGGCCCCATTTGCAATTCTCACGCCTTCAAAGAAAGCTCGTGATGCCCGGGCGCCAGCCGCCCCGCCGACACGCCAAGCGCCGTCGGGACGCAGGGCCGTGGCTTGCCGTCCACAAAGAGTTTCCTCGCCGTCTCGCCGCCCAACGTCGACGGCAGGACGGTGTCGGCCTCCACGCAGGCGGGGATGTCCAAGGCCACATGCATTTCCCGGCCATCGATGGCGAAGGCCAACTTGATGTCGCCCCGGATGGTCGGCGACGTGATGGACGCGGCGGTCAACGAGCCGGGACGCGGCCGGACCTGCGCCCGGCGGAATCCAGGCGCCGTCGGAGTGATCCCCATGATCTGGCGGGCGATGACGTTCAACGGGGCGGTCGCCCAGGCGTGGTTCCAATCCTGGTTGGGTTTGAGCCGGTCGCACCAGCATTCCATGGCGATGGTGGCGCCATGGGCGAGCATGTCCAGCCAACCCGGCTCGGACTCCGTCGTCATCAACTCCAGGGCGCGGTCCTCGGCGCCGCCCCGACAGAGGACGTCAAGCAGGACCTGCGCGCTCCAGGGACTGCAGACCATCCCTTTGGCGACAAGGAACTCGGTGATCCGCGGCGTCGCGGCCAGCCCGGCGTGGACGGCGTGGGCGTTGGCGTGGAGCGAGCTGTGGGAGCTGCCCTCGCTGTCGACGAAAAGCCCGGTCGCCGGGTCGAAAAGCTTTGACCGGACGGCGCGGGCCAGACGCTTGGCCGCCCGTCCGAACGCAGCCGCGTCCGCGTTCTCGCCCAAGGCGGCGGCGAGGGGGCGCATCGCCAACAACGCCCGGTGGAGGAAGCAGTTGGCGACGGTGTTGACCGTCCCGAGCTCGTAACCGTCCCGCAGGACTTGCGGCCAATCCACCAAGTCGCGGAAAAAACCGACGCGGTTCTTCACCTTCCCGCAGCGCTGGCGCTCGCCGGTGACCAGCAGCCCGTCCCCGCGGAGCAGCTCCAGGAAGAGCATCTCCTTCAATTCCTGGTAATGCGAGGAGGCGAATCCCAGGTCGCCGGTGTGGAGGTAATCGTTCCAAGCCATGAGCGGGACGCACAGGATGGCCTCGTAGCCCCATTCCACGCCTTTGTCGAAGAGGAACTCCATGGTGTTCCGCGCCAACGAGAACTCGCGGGCGCAACAATAGTGCGACATCTGGTTGACCCAGGCGTCGCCGGCGTAGGGCTGGCGCTCGCGGTCGCCGTCGACGTAGGCGGCGAAGGGCGTGGTGGCCTTGATGGTATATTTGCAGAAGTCCCAGACCCGGACCAGCCGCGGGTCGGAGCAGGCGAAACTGGCGGCGCGGTCGTCGAAGGGGAAGGCGGCGGCGAGCTGGACGACGGCGTCCGGCTCCAGGCTTTGAGTCTTCACCTCGCAATAACGGAAAGGGACCAACTCCCCCAAATGTTCCGGACAGAGGACGGCGGCGTTAGGGTCGCGGTTGTCGTAGCCAGCCTGCTGGTAGCCATCGCCTTTGAAGGGGACGGGCAACTCCAGCTTCCGTCGGGGGCCGGGAGGGACGCTCAGCTGGACAAAGCGGCGGTTGACCTGGGGCGAACCCGGCTCGGGGCGGACTAACGCGCCGTCCGGCCCGAGTTGCTCGCCGAGAGTCAATTCCATCGCCCCGGCGACTTCCAGCCCGGAGTAGGCGGACTGGCCGAAATCCAGCCGCCAAGAGTGGGGGCCGGTCCGTTCGGCCGAGGCGGGGTGGACGCGGGTGAACGCCACCATGGACTGCGGGGTCTTGAGGTAGTCCTCCGGCTTTAGCGAACCGGTCTGGAAACTCCGGCTCTCCGACGGCGGCCCGAAGCCCCCCGCCCGGCTCCGGACGGACACGTTCCAATAATAGCGCCGCCACGGCTGGAGCGGCGGCCCGGCGTACTTGGCGAAATTGTCCCCAGACTCGACCTCGCCGCTGTCCCAAAGCGGTTCGGACGCGTGGACCCGCAACCGGTAGCCGGTCTGGAAGGCGTCCTTGCCGTGCCCGTCGCAAACCCAGTGGAACAGCGGCGCGGCCGTCTTGACCACCGGACAGGCGGCGGCGGTGAGATCGCAGAGCGAGGGCGAGGGGACGAGCAATTGGTCGTTCATGTCAAAACATTCTCCTTCGATTCAATGTTCGATCCAGCAATGTATTTTCATGATATATGATTAAGCGATAGTTGTCAATATTATTTATGGTTTTAGCTTGATTTTTCTTGTTGTTGGCATTATTTTAATACAAAAAGGGGATTAAACCTGATGACCTTGAAGAACAAGGCGGAGCAGATCGCCGCCCACTTGCTGGACGAGCTCAAGGAGGGGCGGCTGGCTCCCGGAAGCCGGGCGCCCACGGAACGCGAGCTCTGCGAGCGCTTGGGCGTCAGCCGGGTGAGCGTCCGGCGGGCCCTGGCGGACTTGGAACGACAGGGCGCCATCGTTCGCCGGGGCCGGGCCGGGACCTTCATGGCCGCGACCACGCCCATCCCCGCGCCGCGGCCACGGATCGGCTTCGCCCTGCACCACCGCTGGGTTCGGGACACTTTTTTCTTGGACATCGCCAAAGAACTGGAACTCCGCCTGCCAGAGGGCGAGGAGCCGTCGCTCTTCTTCCACAGCGTCCTGCGGCCCGACGTCTACCTCAAGGCCGAAGTCGCGCTCCTGTTCGTCGACCACAACTACAGCGACGCCGAGCTGGCGGCGGCCACGGCCGCCGGAGTCCCCTGCGCGCCCCTGTTCCGCCGTCCGGCGACCGGCAACCACATCCACTTCGACCACGAGGCCGCAGGCCACGAACTTGGCCTCTGGTTGGCCGACCACGGCCACCGCGACATCGCCCAACTGCGCCACGGGTTGGAATCCCCCGGCTCGGAGTTCCAGCTCCGCCGCCAAGGACTGGAGCGGGCGCGCGACGAACGCGGCTTCAAACTGCCGACCGTGGAGCTCATGCCCGACGCCGAGTCCGGCGTCATGGACATCCGGACGGCGGTGGACAGTCTCCTCGCCTCCCGGCGGCCCTTCACGGCGCTTGTCGCCCCCGACGAGAAAGGGGTGGTGGTGGTCCAGGAACTGCTTGAAAGCCAGGGGCTCTCCGCCTGTCTGGCCACCTTCGGCAACAACTACGCCATGCGGCGCTTGCCGTTCCCGCTGGTGACGGCGTCGTTCCCGCCCGGGACGGTCGCCGAACGGCTGCTCGCCGCCGCCGCCCCCTTCCTGCGCGGCGAGTCGGCCGACGTCGCCGAAACCATCGCCCCGGTGATCATGGAGCGCCGCCCCACGTGTTGACAAACGCGCCCCGCGCCCCTACAATAAAGACAACCCGAAACACGGAGCGCTGAAATCAAATTCCCGGACGGACAATGCTGCTACGAGATCCTCGGGGTGGGCCAGGGAGCCGACTTCGCGGAGATAAAGAAAGCATACTTCCGCCGCGCCAAGCTCTGCCACCCCGACCTCTTCGGCGGCGACCGGGGCAAGGAGGAGGAGTTCAAGCGCGTCGTCGGAGCCTTCGACATCCTCTCCGACCCCGACAAACGTCTCCAATACGACCAGAGCCGCCAAGCGGAGGAGCCGGGGGAGGAAACGGGGGAAGAGGCGTCCGGACCGCTCTCGGTGATGGACAACGAGGCCGACGACACGCTCGAGGAGCTGATCGTCGGCAACACCCCGCCCCTCGGGACGACCATGGCGACGCTGTTCCTGGACTTGGCCAAGACCGAGGTGTTCATGTGTTTCCGCGAAGGCAAGACGTTGTTCCGGGACCGCCGCTTCGCCCCGGCGGAGCAGCTATTCCGCCGTTGCGTGGCCATCGCCCCCGACAACATCCTCTACCGCTGTTTCCTGGCGCGGGCCAGCTTCGCCCTACGGAACTACAAGGCGGCCGTGGCCAACTACCAGGCGGCGCTGGACATCGGAAGGAAGCGGGTGCCGCGGCAACGCCTCGAACGCCCCCGCGCCGAACTGGAACTGGCGAAACGCAAACGCCATCCCTGGTGGGCCAATGTCGCCGCCTTCTTCGCCAAGCCGGACGAGCGGCTCTACATCCCAGAGGACGAGCTGATGATCGACGAGACCAACAAGGCCATGGCCAAACTGCTGCGCGAGGAACGCAAGCAACCGCGCCAACTCGACCAGTGACTCCTGTTGACAAGCGCAGCCCAGCGCCCTATAATTAAGTTCGGAGTTCGGAGTTCGGAGTTCGGAGTTGGAAAGACAGGGGAAGTTCGGAGTTCGGAGTTGAAAAGGCAGTTCGGAGTTGGAAAGGCAGTTCGGAGTTTTCGCGTCAGCAGGTGGTTGAAGATGACAGCAGCCAACAACATGGCCAAGATGGTGGCATTAACGTAAAGATGCCGTTGGCGATGCCTTTTGTTTCTTCCAACTCCGAACTCCGAACTCCGAACTCCGAACTCGTAACAAAGAGGTGATGGCGATGGAAGAGCTTCCGGAAGCGGGCGGGCCGGCGCAAGGAGACGGCGGCGGCAAATTCATTTGGATCGCGGCGGCGGTAGCCATCGTCCTGATCATCCTGGCGTTGGGGATGGTGGCGCTCTCCGTGGTGAAAAATCAGCAGGCGGGCAAAGCCTTGGAGCAGGAACGGGCGCTGAAGGCGGTGCATTGGGACAAGTGAGCCGGAGTCACTTTAGCTCGCTGAAGTACTTGGGGTACTGCTTGCTGATGGCGTCGATGTTGTCGGGCATGACGATCATGTAGCGCTCGTCGAACGCCTTCTTGACGTCCTTGGGGCAAGCGTCCTCGGTGAACTTGATGTCGGGCTTGTAGGTCAACGCGCAAATGTAACCGGCCTTGATCGCCCCCCGAAGCATGAAGATGTCCCCGAGCACCAGCGCGACCATCGGGCGCTTCTTGGCGGGCATGGACCAAAGTTTCATCTCGCCCACGTTGTAAGGCAAGCCGCGCAAAGTGATGACCATGTCGCAGTCGGAGTGCTTGGCGATGAGGCGGTCGTAATGCTCGGCGTTGAGCATCTCGTCCATCATGAACATATCCTCGTTGGCCGAGTCCCTCATGGCGCTGTCGACCATCCCCATCGGCCCCATCATGCGCCGCTGCTTGTCCTTCTCCGCCTGAGTCAGCGTCGGCCAGTCCACGGCCAGAACCTTGATGTCGTCGCCCATGCCTTTCTTGAGGCTCTCGACGATCTCCTTGTCGCGGCTGTTCTTCTCATAGTTGCGGCTGGCGATGATCAAGGCGCGCTTCTGTGGGAACTTCTCGCCCAGAGCCTTGCCGAAAACATAGGCGCCCGCCTTGGAATAACGCAGCTCGTTCTCCATCAAGCGCTGGATGTCGCCGGACCCCATGGTCTTGCCGAGGATGGTGGCCATGCCGCCAAGCACGACCACCAGCAACACGATGGCGATGGGCTGGGAAAGGGTGTTGGACTTGTTACGGGCGCAGAAGATCATGCCAGTGAAAGCCATGAGCATCAGCGCCGCCGCCAAGGCAAGCACGCCATTGGGGAAATAAGGCATCAGCACGCCGCAGGCCATGCCAATGGCCCAACAAACATAACTGACAACAGGGGAGTTGCTGTTCCGGTCAAATTTCTTCAGGGTGCCCCAAATCAGCCCCGCCAACAAGCCTATAGCTAAAACATACGCCATGATGTTAAGTTCTGCCCATTCATTTCCAGCCTCGACACTACTCTTGATTTTAGCGTAAAAGCCAATCGATTTCAACAGCCATCAAGCGTTTTTCTCAACGATTTTTCAGTTTTTTTACTGAAAGCGCCAGACGCCAATGTGGTATATCTAGCAAAATCACGCGGGGCGCCTCTTCTTTTTCGCCCCAGGGCCTTGACATCCACGCCATCCGGCATTATGGTTAAAACGTTTCAACCAAGTTTTAAGTGAAAGGATGAGAGCGATGGCCAAGTATTCCCTCGAGCCCGTGGCGGTCAAGCCGGTCCACACGAAATTCCGGACGATCCAGACGAAGATACCGGTGCCGGAGTCGATCCCGATCTTCGAGCGCCTGGCGAAGAGCGAGCCGCAGTCCATGATGGGACAACCACCGGTCGTCTGGCACAAGGCCGACAACTTCACGGTGTCCGACAAGTGGGGCAACCGTTGGCTGGACTGGTCCAGCTGCGTGCTGGTCGCCAACGCCGGCCACGGCCGCGAACGCATAAAAAGGGCGCTCGTCGCCCAGATCGAGCAGGGGCTGCTCTCCACCTACGTCTTCGTCCACGAGAAACGCGCCGAGCTGACCGAGGCCCTGCAAGCGCTCTCCCCCGACCCGGCCAACTACCGCGCCTTCCTCCTGAGCACCGGCGCCGAGGCCACCGAGAACTGCATCAAACTCGCCAAGACCTACGCCATCGCCAAACATGGCCGCGACAAGAAATACTTCGTCTCCTTCAAGAACTCCTTCCACGGCCGCACCCTCGGCGCCCAGATGGCCGGCGGCATGGACAAGCTAAAAACCTGGATCGTCGACGGCGACCGCAGCTTCGTCCAAGTCCCCTTCCCCGACGGCTACAAGACCACGGACACCTCCTTCGACCTCTTCCTCAGCTCCCTCAAGGCTCAGGGCGTCGAGGGCAAGGATATCGCCGGGGTCATGACCGAGTCCTACCAGGGCGTCGGCCCCGACTTCTTGCCCGTGGAGTACGCCCTGAAGCTGCAAGCCTTCTGCCGCGAGCACGACATCGTCATGATCTACGACGAGGTCCAGTCCGGCTTCGGCCGCACCGGCAAGATGTTCTGCTTCCAGCACTACGGCGTCAAGCCCGACCTGATCTCCTGCGGCAAGGGCATCAGCTCGTCGTTGCCGCTCTCCGCGGTGATCGGCCGCTCCGACATCATGGACCTCTACCCCCCCGGCTCGATGACCTCCACCCACTCGGCCTCGCCGCTCTGCGCCGCCGCCGCCGTGGAAAACCTCAAGATCATCCAGGAGGAGAAGCTCGTGGAGAACGCCGCCAGGATGGGCGCGCTCCTCTGCCCCGCCCTGGAGCGCGTCCAGAAGAAGTATCCCGACGTCCTGGGCTGCTTCCATGGCCTGGGACTGGTGGCGGGCATCCAGGTGGTCAAGCCCGGGACCAAAACCCCCAACCCCGAGCTCGCCCAGAAGATCAACGAGCGCTGCCTCCAGAAGGGCCTGCTCATGTTCGCCCCCGTCGGGATCGGCGGCGAGTGCCTCAAGATCGCCCCCCCACTCACCATCACCGAGGAGGCCATCCGCGAGGGCCTCGCCGTCTTCGAGGAAGCCGTCGACGAGGTGCTGGGCTGACGCCCCGCCGGGGGAAACCCTTTGAAAAGGGTTATCCCCCAGACCCCCTTCCTAAACTTTTTGGGTTATTTTTTTAGGAGCAAACGATGCAAGACAAACTTAGGCTCGCCGTCATCGGCGCGGGATCCGTGGTCCGCGAGATTTATAGCCACCTTTATTTCTCCAGCGACTTCACGCCGATGCTCGACATCGTCGCCGTCGCCGAGATGAACCCCGCCGCCCTCAACGACTTCTGCGACAAGTTCAAGATCCCCGCCGAGCGCCGCTTCACCGACTACCGCGAGATGCTCGAGAAGGTCAAGGGCGTCGACGCCGTCCAGGTCAACACCCCCGACCATTTCCACAAGGCCCCCGCCCTCGCCGCCTTGGAGAAAGGCTACGACGTGCTCGTGCCCAAACCCACCGCCGGCACGGTCAAGGACTCCTACGCCATGATCAAGAAGGCCCGCGAGTCCGGCCGCCTCATGGGCATCGACTTCCACAAGCGCGAGGACCCCAGGATCAAGGAATGCGCCGCCCGCTACCAGTCCGGCCGCTACGGCAAGTTCCAGGTCGCCACGTGGTACATGCTCGACACGCTCCTGGTCGCCGACCCCAACCACCAGCCGCGCTTCTTCGCCTCCCCCGACTTCGCCGTCAAGAACACCCCCATCTCCTTCCTGACCGTCCACATGGCCGACGCCTTCATGACCATCATCCGGGAGAAACCCGTCAAAGCCAAGGCCAGGGGCTTCAGCCAGAAGCTCCCCTCGCTCTCCCCCATCGCCGTCGACGGCTACGACCTGGTCGACACCGAGGTCGCCTTCGAAAGCGGCGGCGTGGCCCACATCGTCACCGGCTGGCACCTGCCCAACGGCGCCTACGCCAACACCGTCCAGGACTCACGGATGGTCTGTTCCGACGGCCTTATCGACCTTGCCCTCGGCCAGCCCGGCTACTACGAGCTCACCCACGAGGGCGGCGCCAAGGAGATCAACCCGTTGTTCAAGAACTTCGAGGCGGACGGCAACGTCAGCGGCTACGGCATCCGCAGCCCCGGGCGCATTTTGGAGAAATTCCTCAAGAGCCGCAACGGGCAGCTTCCCGCCAAGACCCGGGAGGCCATGATGACCGACATCGAGCTGGGCTTGTACACCTCCGTCGTCCTTGAGGGCGCGGAGAAGAGCTTGCAGCTAGGGAAGAAGAACGCCAACGGCGTCACCGAGGGCGTAGAGATCGACCTCGTCGCGCTGCTGAAGGACGAAGCGGGGATCTAAAAAAGACATTCCGCCTCCGGCGGCCGCCTCTGTCGCCGGCGGGGGCGACCAGGTCTCCGACCTGGACCATGGCCGCTCCGCGTCCCCTATTTTTTTAAATTTATTATGGGAGAATTGGATATGCTCAGCAAGGAAGAGGCTCTCAAGCTGGTGGACGCTATTTGCTCCGAACCCGGCTTCGCCGCCGCCGCCACCGATTTCCTGGTCCGGCTCTGCGCCGTGGACACCACCCCGAACCCCGACGTCGCCATCATGCGCCGCCAGGAGCGCGCCGCCTTCGAGGTCGTCCGCCAAGAACTCGCCGCCGTCAAGGGAGAGGCCGCCTTCGTCCCGGTCAACCCGGCCATCGCCAGCAACCCGGCCTTCACCTTGCTCCACTTCACCAAAACCCCGGAACGCCCCGAGGGCCTCAGCCCCGAAGCCACGTACCAAGGCCGCTGCAACCTGCTCTTCCGCGTCAAGGGAGAAAACCAGGGCGCCGGGCGTAACGTGGCCGTCAACGCCCATGTCGACGTCGTCGCCCCCTACTATCCGCCCCGGACGGAAGGCGGCGTGGTCCACGGCCGCGGAGCCTGCGACGACAAGGCCGGAGTGGTCGCCATGACCCTCGCCACCCAAGTCTTGGAGCGGCTCAAAGCCAAGGGGCTAGGCCTCAAGAAGAACCTGCTCCTTATGTATGTGATAGAGGAAGAGACCGGCGGCAACGGCTCGCTCTCCTTGGCCATCGACAAGCAGCTCGCCCAGGAGTACGACGCCCTGGTGGTACTAGAGTGCGTCGACAACGACATCCATCCCGCCAACCGCGGCGCCGTCTGGTACAAGACCACCTTGAACAGCCCCTCCGCCCCACTGTTGCCCCTCGCCGCCGCTTGTGTCTTGGAGATGGAGCAGGAGGGCGCCGCCATCAAGGCCGAAAGCGCCCACCCGCTCTTCCCACAACGTCCCGTCCAGACCTGCCACGGCATCATCGGCAAGTTCGGAGAGCACCCCTCCCGCATCTGCGGCCACGTGGCCTTCACCGTCGGCGAGGGCGTCGACGCCAAGAAACTGGAGTCCCTCGTCGAGGAGGGCGTGGCCAACTATATCGCTAAGTACGGCGACAAAACCAAAGTCCTCGACCCCACCACCAACAAACCCAAAGTGGAACGGCACTACGCCATAGATCAGCGGCGGGTAGAGATCTTCGGAGCCACCGGGCACATGGGCTCGATCTTGGAGAACGACGGGGCGATCACCAAGATGGCCTATGTAGTCCAAACCCTTTACGACGCCGGGATCGAAGACTTGACGCTCGAAGGCCACGCCGACACCGGGACGCTGGTTCTGGAAGGCGGCCAAGGCTTCGTCCCAACCCACGACATCGCCACGGTGACCCGCCGCATGGCCGACGCCGCCACCCGCGCCATGAGCCAAGGAGCCACCTGCGCCACCACCTACGACAAACTCCACAACAACGCCTTCGAAACCGACCCAAACTCGCCCTCCATGCACAACGCCCTGACGGCGATGGAGCTGGCCGGTGGCCGCAAGCAGGACGCCCCCGTCCGCGGCTGGACGGTCTCCTGCGACGCCCGCATCTTCGCCGACGAACTCCCCGGATTGCCGATCGTCACCGCCGGGGCGGGCCGCCTCAGCGACGCCCATTCCGACCACGAGGCGGTGGTCATCGCCGACCTGGTCAAGTGCGTCAAGTTCCTCGTCCTGCACCTGCTCCTGGAAACCGGCAGCGTCCGCTAATTAGTTCGGAGTTCGGAGTTCGGAGTTGGAAAGACAGGGGAAGTTCGGAGTTCGGAGTTCGGAGTTCGGAGTTGGAAAGACAGGGGAAGTTCGGAGTTCGGAGTTGCAAAGGCAGTTCCGGATTCCCCGCTTTTCCCTAAATCCATTCCTCTCGCGTCTCTTGCGTCTTTCGCGTTATTCGGGTCACGGTCTTGACAAACGCCCGCCTCTCATATATTATTTGATTGTTCGTACAATCAAATAAGGTGTGGCGATGGGCGTGACGATGCGGGACGTGGCCGTGAAGGCCGGGGTTAGCCAGCAGGCGGTGTCGGCGGCGCTGGGCGACAAGGGCGGCGGCGTCCGGGTGGGCGAGGAGACGCGGCGGCGGATTTTGGCGGTGTCCAAGGAACTTGGTTACCGTCCCAACGCCCTGGCGCGGTCGATGAAGACGGGCAAGTCCAAAGTCATCGGCTTCCTGGGCAACCTGATCGGCGAGAGCTACGCCCAGGACATGCTCGCCGGGGCCTGCCAGGCGGCGCAGCTCCGCGGCTACCTGGTCAAACTCTTCCCGTTGCCACATGGGATGGACGCCGGCCCCATTTTCCGGCAATGCGTCGAACAGCAGCTCGACGGCGTGCTGTGTCGGGGAATGGGACGAAATAAACTGGAGGCGCTCCGCCAGGAGCTTTCCACACACCGCATCCCCGCGCTGCAAGTCGACAACGCCGCCCCCCTGGCATGGCGAGCGCTGGTCGGTTCCGACGACCTTGACGGGATGCGGCAAGCCGTCACCTACATGGCTGGGCTGGGGCACCGCCGGATCGCCCACCTGACCGCCGCGGGGGACTCGCCGTTCGTCGTCCTCCGCCAAAAAGGCTTTGCCCTCACGGCGCGAGAGCTTGGCCTGGACACGCCGGAAGAGGCGACGCTATGTTTGCCCGACCTGTTCTGGGAACGACAGGCGCTGTTCCTGACGCAAGTGGACGCCTATTTCAAACGTTTCGCGCCGACCGCCGTGGTCTGCGCCACCGACGCTTGGGCGATGTTGCTGCTCGACTGGGCGCGGCGCCGCGGCGTCGACGTCCCCGGCCAGCTTTCCGTGGTGGGATACGGCGGCTTGGACTTCTCCTCGCTCTCCAGCCCCCCCTTGACCACCGTCGCCCAACCCTTCGTCGCCATGGGAGCCAGAGCGGCGGAGAAGCTGTTGGACTGCGTCGAGACGGGCGTCAAGCAGGAGGATGAACGCTTGCCGGTTAAACTGATAGTCCGGGAGAGCTCCGGGCCGAACCATGAATGAAAGGACATGACATGCGGAGAAAGGATTTCTCTCTCATCGAGTTGCTGGTGGTCGTCGCCGTGATCGGGATATTGTCGAGCCTGCTGCTTCCCGCGCTCCGCAGGGCGCGGGAGACTGCGAAGACCATCAAGTGCGCCTCCAACCAACGGCAGGTGCATGTCGGCCTCGCCTCGTACACCGGCGACTATGACAGCTATTTCCCGGTGGCCTCGTACATGGACAACCCCGCCGACCAGAGCAACCGTTGGTCAGCTAGCCACGATCCCTGGTTCCGGACGATGATAAAAAACGGCTATGTCGGAGCCAACACCAACCCCGACAAGTGGCCGACCCGGGAACACGTCTTCTATTGCGACGCCGACAAATGCACCCGCGCCAGCCTGACGGACGCCAACCCGTACCGCAGCTACAACATCGGCGAAGGCTGCGTCTACAATGGCTCCACCTACCTGCCGAACAAGATCGAGGCGTTCAGGAGCCCAGGCCTCACCGTCGCCCTCGCCGACGTTTACCACAGCGGCTTCGCCGGCAATGGCCGCCTGAACATCAACACCCCCGGCGCCGTCGCTTGGATCGCCGTCTGGACGCCGGACCCAAACAGCGCCTACGGCGTCACCTACGCCCATCCCGGGCTCCACGCCAACTTCACCTTCATCGACGGCCACTGCGCCGCCGCCAACCATGTGCAAGCGCTCAGCGAAGGCTACCGCTTCAACAAATAACGTCTAGGGAGAACGGACAATGGGTAAATGGCTGATATCGATGATGCTGGCGGCGCTGCTGCCAACGGCGCTGGCGGCCGGGGAACTGATCGCCGACTTCGACTTCGGGAAAGCGGGGAAACAATGGAGCGACTACGGAAAAAACCAGTTCGCCGGTCCCCTGCCGGAAGGTTTGCAGCCTGACTTCAGCTGGAATAAATCCGTCGTGGGAACGGAGCTCGTCAGCGAGGGGAACCGCAAGTTCACCCGCTTCAAGGTCACGAGCTTCGACGGCGTGCAGTTCAATGGGCTCATCGGGAAATTCGCGCCGAACGCCACCTACAAAATCGACGTGGTCTCCCGCGGCGCGGCCCCGCTGGGCGTGCAACTGCGGCAAGGTCCGCCGCCCTACAACCCCTATTTCTCCGCCACCACCACGACCGGGCTAGACCGCTTCACCACCTCCACCCATTACGCCACGCTGGGCGCCGACGCCAAGGACGCCGGGTTCTTCCTTGGCGTGAAGCCAGGTGGCGCGGATCTCCTCCGCCTGAAGATAACGAAGGTCACCCTGGAGGAGTTGCAGGCCGAAATCCAACGTCCGGCCAAAGGCGCGGCCAACTTCTTCCGCGACAGCCGCTTCCCGCTCGGGCTCCAGTCCGGCTGGAACCTCCACCCGGCGTTCGAAGCGGGCGCGGTGGAGCCGGACGCCACCAACCCCGGCCCCAGCGGCAGCCCCTCGCTGAAAATACGCATCGACAACATGGAGCCGTACTATGGCGGCCAAAGGGCGGTGGCGTTGCTGTCCGAGCCCTTCCAAACCTCCAACCCCGCCGTAAAAAACCACGTCGCCTTCGCCTACCAAAGCTCCGGCGACTGGAGCGCCCGACTGACCGACAATTTCGGCCGCGCCCATCTCGACATGCACATCCTCGCCAACCAGAAGCTCCCGGCCACCAAGGGCTGGACGACCGCCAGGCTGGACTTCACCCCCGACCCCATGGCGCAGTCCTTCACGCTCGCGCTCGCCGGCAAGGGGACGCTCTGGCTCGACTCCCTCCGCGCCTGGGCCGGCGACGGCGATGGCTCCTACGTTTCCCAAGGCGAATGCGAGGTCGCCCTGGCCTTCCCCCGCTCCGACGCCTCCCTCGCCAGAATCCAGTTCGCCGACGAGCCCGCCGCCCTCGCCTATTGCGTGACCGACGGCTTCGACGGCGCGACGCTCAAAACCAAGGTCGTAGACCTTTACGGCGCGGAGACGCCGCTGGCCGACCAAAACCTCGGGCGCTCCTGGCTCGGCGAGCTCCTCGGGACGGACACGCCAACGTTGGAACGGGGGACGCTGGACTTCTCCCCGGCGTTGGCGGACAAGCCCCTCGGACAGTTCCGGGTGGAGGCCTGGGTCGAACGCGACGGCAAACGCGTCTCCCCGCTCAACGAGATGGTGGTCACCCGCGTCCACCGTCCCCTCCACTGGGGCGAGGACGCCCCGAACTCCCCCTTCGGCTGCCATTTCTCGGCCTCGCCCGTCACCATCCCGATGATGAAGGCCGCGGGCGTCAACTGGGTGCGGCTCCACGACACCGGGACGGCATACCTCGGCTGGTACCACCTGGAGCCGGAGAAAGGGCAATGGCGGTTCCGCGACGACGCCATCATGCGCTACCGCGACGGGAAGATCAAGATCATGGGCGATCTCCAGACCGCCCCGCGCTGGGCCTCCAGCATTAGCGGACACCGAGGCAATCCCTACTTCGACGCCTATTGGACGGTCAAGGACTGGGACGCCTGGACGAACTACGTGAAGACCGTCTGTTCCCGTTACAAAGGGGTGATAGACGGCTACTATGTCTGGAACGAGCCTTGCCCAGACGCCGGGGCGGGGTTCTACCATGATGGCTGGAATGGCCAAAACTACACCATGGCGATGGAGGACGCGGCCAGAGGCCAAGCGCGGCTTGGCGCCCTGGCCAGCAAAGCGGCCAAGGAAGTCGACCCCAGCGTGAAAATCTCCGGCCCCAACTTCAACAACAGCGGAGCCACGGCATTCAACCAGGCGTTAGTCGCCGAAGGTTCCTTCAACCATTGCGACCTCGCCGACTACCATGTCTATGTCCAGAGCGAAGTCGGCTACCCCGACGACGCGCTGGAGCGGAACTACAAACACCTTCTCGGCCCCTTGCTGGCGACGGGCTTCAACAAGCCTATCGACATGAGCGAGGGGACCGGTGGCTGGGGGCCCGCGGAGGCGGGGCTCTACAAGCACAGCGTCCCTTGGGAACAACACTATGTCGAGAACGCCAGAGTTTCCGACGAGGTCTGCCGCTTCGTGGCGCGGTTGCTCTCCTTGAAGGTTGAGCGGGTGATGCTCTATTCGGCCAGTTATTCCTATCTCGGGGTGCCGCTGGGCTGTTTCACGCTGGTCAACCAGGACGGCTATCCGCACCCCTCCTTGGCGGCCTTCTCGAACCTGGCCTGGCTGCTGGAGGAGAGGAAGTTCGTGGAGTGCGTCCCGGTGGGCGAGAAGGTTTGGGCGTACCTCTTCGCCGGACGCGGCGGAACGGTGGCCGTCATTTCCGGGCTAAGCAACGGCAAATACACCGTCCCGAAATCCTCCGACTGGAAAACCGTCGACCTTTTCGGCAACCCTTCCGACGGTGTCTACAAAGGGAACCTCCTCTATGTGAAGTCGCCCCTACCTGCGGACAAGCTGGCGACGACGTTACCCCCCTTAAGAAAACCGTGAATGAAAGGACATGACATGCGGAGGAGAAGGTTTTCTCTTGTTGAATTGCTGGTAGTGATCGGCATCATCGCCTTGCTGGCGGCCTTGCTGCTGCCGGCGCTGAACAAGGCCAAAGCCATGGCGTTGACGACGCAGTGCTCCAGCAACCAACGCCAGTGCGGCGTCGCCCTGGCCGGTTACGCCGGGGACTTCGACGGCTGGGTTACCGGGGCCGAGGCGTTCGCCTACACCTCAGGGGACTGCGCCTATCTCGGCAACCTGATGATGTCCATGGGCTTCGCTCCGCAACGAGGCGTCTACGCCGCGTCCACAAACAAAGTCTATATGCTGCCCGGCGGCAACGTCTTCAGCTGCCCGTCCTTGCCGCCTCCGGCCAAGTTTTTCAGCCTCGGCACGCAATTCCCCAACGGCGGCTGGGCCACCAACACCCTCGACGGCTCCTACGGCCTCCGCAGCGTCGGCTACAGCTACTTCTTCGCCGGCGAGCAAGTCGCCGCCGACAACTTGCCTTTCGTCAAGTACAGCTCCCTCCACGAACCCTCGCGCTACCCCTACCTGGTGGACACGCTCGCGGCCCACCCCACCAACTCCGGCGGTCCGGAGGAGAACCGCGTCCAATGCGCCTACTGGTACCAGGATGGCGGCTCTTGGACTTCCTACGGCTATGGCGGCGTGCTGCATCTGCGCCATAACAAACGGGCGAACTGCTGGTTCCCCGACGGCCATGTGGCCACCTGGTCCGACGCCGACGCCATGTCCACCCGGCAAGCCCCCTGGCATGGCCTGGGAGTCTCGGGCGGCACCATCGCTTACCATTATTAAGCCAAACAACATATAGGAGAATTAGTACATGACGCCAGGACTACTCGCAGGAATCGCCTTGCCGCTGGTTCTGCTCTGCGGCTGTGGGTTCGAGGGCCAGAAGCCCCCCGAACTGAAGAATCCGCCCGCCCCCTTCGCCACGACGGAGGTGGTCAAAGCCACCCCGGAGCTCCGCGAGCTCAGCGCGCCCAAGGACGGCAAGATCGTCAAGACCCCCGCCCTCGTCTGCGGCGACAACTCCCTCCTCGCCGAGAACGCCGGGCTCAAGCTCGTCCGCAACGGCCAACACCTGCTCAGCGTCTCCTATTGGGGCAGCACCAAGGCGAACTACGGCCACCCCTTCAACAGCTCCGCTCCCGCGTTGGCACTAGATCAGGCCAGCAAAACCCTCTCCGCCACCCGCAAATTCACCACGCTGGCCCCGGACGACTCCACCTTCATCGCCCAGGCCAAAGTCCTGCCCGACGGACTGGTGGAGCTCGACTACGCCTGCGCCCTCCCCCCCGGCGGCCAGCTCACCGACCGCGGCCTTTTCGTCAGCACCTGGGGCTACGACCAAGTCGCCGGGACCAAGCTCCAGCTCGGCGACAGAACCCTCGCCCTCTCCGCCGACAGCGCCCCGCAGGGCGTGAAAACCCTCTTCGACGGCCAATTCCAAGGCCAAGTCGCCCTCTTCGCCGACCGCCCCGACAAACTCGTCGCCTTCGACATCCCCGAGAAGACGTCCATGCAAATCCAGGAGTGCCGCAAAACGGAAGATCAAGGGCACCCCTATTCCTACCAGTTGAAAATCCGTATCCAGCCCAAGGACGACGGCGCGCTGAAAATCCTGCTGGACATGCGCAACAGCTCCCCCGAGTCCCTCAAGACCGCCGACACTTTCCTCGGCGTCGACTTCTGGAAACACGACCGCCTCCACGTCCCCAACTTCGCAGCCTCCCGCAACCTCCTCCAGAACCCCTCCTTCGAGGAGGACCTCCACTACTACAAAGATTTCGGCTGGGCCAGCTACCCAGGCGTCGACCGCGACGTCTACAGCGTCGACGACAAAACCGCCCACTCCGGCAAACGCAGTTTGAAAGTGAAGGCCTGGAAGGATTGCAAAGATCCCTCGGTGCTGGCCACCTTCGCCATCCCGGCCGTCCCGGGCAAGAAATACACCTTCAGCTTCTACGCCAAGGCCGACTCGCCCAAGCTGCGTTTAACCGGCCGCGTGGTTACCGGCGCCTGGGGCACCTTCCCGGCCTGGCCCAGTTTCGACCTCACGACGGAATGGAAACGCCATTCCGCCACCTTCACCGCCCCCAACAACGTCCTCTGCATGATGTTCAACGTCGCCAACAACGGCGACGCCGACATCGCCACCGCCTGGGTCGACGCCTTGCAACTGGAGGAGGCCGACCAGGCCAGCGCCTACGTCGAGCCCCCCGTCGCCGCCACCTTGCTGACCTCCCAGGAAGGCAACTTCCTCGCGTCGTCCGACCCCGTCGACGCCCGCGTCCGCATTGGCGCCGCCCCCAACGCCAGGGGCGTCCTGGACTGCGAGATCACCGACTTCTTCTATGCCAAGCCCTATGTCGGCTCCTTCGCGTTCACCACCGGCCCCGACGGCGAGGCCGTCGTCAAACTGCCTCTGGAAGGCAAGCTCGGCCGCGGCGTCTTCTCCGTCCGGACGGACGTGAAAATGGCGGACGCGGCGACGTTCACCGAATACCACCGGATCTCCGTGATCGACCCCGCCCCCGCGTCCTGCCCCAACAAAAGCGTCTTCGGAGCCCTCCCGGGACTGACCAGCCGCTCGGACTTCGAGGCGGCCCGCCTCTCCTACCTGGGCATCGGCTCCTGTTGCTACACCTCCAGCGAGGCCACCGACAAGGTGGCGGCACGCCACGGCATCCCCAACAGCGGCTGCGGCACCTCCGACTACGGGCCGGGCAGCTATTCCGCCTGCGTGGTGAAGGACCGCCCCGCCCTCCCCGGACGACTGGAGAAGGAACCCTATAGCGACAGCCTCCGCGACGACGTCCGGCGAATCTCCTTCGACATGGCCAAGGCCTATCCGTGGATACGCGTCTGGTTCCTGCAAGCCGAGTCCAACTGCCGCAAGTTCAAATGCGAGGTCGACGGCGACTACACGGGCTACGCCAAGCTGATCCTCGCCGCCCGCGAGGGCGTCCTGAAGGCCGACCCGACCTTGAAGTTCATGTTCGAGGGCGGCCCCTCCAACATGTCCCCCGGCGGCGGCATCGACTCCTACGACAAATGGCTGGCCGCGGCGGGGAAAGTCGCCCCGGACGTCCGCTTCGACTCCTTCGCCATCCACCCCTACCGTCCCACCCCGGAGAACCCCGACATTGACGCCGACGCCGACGCCTACCTAAAAATGCTCGAACGCCACGGCTACAAAACCGAGCCGGTCTACTGGAACGAAGGCAGTTACCATTGCCCCTGGGTCGTCCCGGAATGGGGCTTGAACCTGGGCTTCTGCGACCAATACCGCTGCGGCTGGTTCAGCTATCACATGGGCTGGGCGGAACGCGTCAGCGCCGCCTGGAACGCCCGCTGCTGGCTCGCCGCCTTGAAGTACTCCGACCGGGTGCGGCAACTGGTGTCCTGGGGCTACCACGCCTTCGTCTTCCTGGACGCCGATGGCACCGTCTCCGCCTTGGCCAAAGCCCCGAACACCCTATGCCGCCTGCTCGGTGACGCCAAGTTCAAGAAGGACATCCGCTTCGCCGTCGGTTGCCGCGCCTACGTCTTCGAGGACGCCCAGGGACGCCCCGTCGCCGCGCTCTGGAGCCACATCCCCGACGTCGACCGCGGCCTGGAGCCAAGCCCCGTCGCCAAAATGCGCTTCGACGGCCCCTCCCCCGAGTTCATCGACTTCATGGAGAATCAAGTCTCTCCCCGCCGTTCCGACGACGATGCCTATGAAATCCCCGTCACCCCCTTCCCGTTCTTCGTCCGCGGCCAGCCCGGGACGCTCGACACCCTCTGCGCCGCCATCGCCAACGCCACCCTCTCCGGCTCCAAGGACTTCCCCTTGGCCGTCGACATGAAGTTGCGCTCGCGGACCGCCGCCGAGCTCTCCTTCGACAACCGGATCAGCCGCCCCTTCGCGGGCGCGGCCCAGGCCGCCGACCAGAACTTCGCGCTGTCCCTGCCCGAGGGCGCCAAGCAAGCCTTCGCCGTCACCCTGCCCACCCCCATCCCCTTCGACAAAATAGGGCGGGTGTCGCTGCCGTTGAAAGTCTCCGAGAACGGCGGGGAGAGCGTCGAGAAGGATTTCTCGCTCTACGCCTTCTCCGTCGCCAACGCCAACGCCTGGGACGCCGTCCCCTGGATCAAGCTGACCAACCGCAAGCTCTACAACAAAGCCAACGACTCCGGCGCGGGCGACCTCGCCGCCGAGTTCAAGACCCGCTGGGACAAGGACGCGTTGCACCTGCTCGTCAAGGTGGTGGACGACAAAGCCCGCTTCCCCCAGGGCGGCAACAGCGGCGGCGACTGGGCTTTCGACAGCCTGCAAATCTACTTGGACACCTTGGGCGACAACGCCAACCGAAGGAACAAAGCGATCTTCGACTTCAACGACTACAGTTACTGCGTCTCCCGCGACGACGCCACCGGCAAGGCCCGGGTCTGGCGCCAGAACGCCCCCGAGGCGCAAGTCGGCGACGCCCAGGCCAACGCCATGCCCAACACGGTGGTCACCGACATCCCCGCCACCGTGACCATCACCGCCGACGGCTATGTCTACGAGATCGCTTTCCCGAAATGGGCGGTGTCGCCGTTCGCCCTGAAAGCGGGCAGCTTCGGGCGGTTGGCGCTCTACGTCAACGACAACGACGGTCCAGGCCGCGAGGGCGGCCTGGTCAGCACCGTCGACCCCGACTCGGAGCCGTTCAACAATCCCGAACAGTGGCCTGGCATCATCCTGACCGGGGAGCAGCAAGGAGAGAGCAATGCGCATCGCTAAAGCCTACAACCAACCGCCCGAGGAGGTCGCGGACCAAGCCCCCGACTACGCCGTGGGCTCGAACCCCAACTGCGCCACCAAGATCCGCCTCAACCACGTGGGCTTCACGCCGGGCGGCGGAAAATACTGCGTGGTGGCCAACCCGCCCGCGGCGGACTTCGTCGTCCACCGGCATGTCCTCCTCGAAAACACCGGGCGCGTCTTCGAGGAGGCGTTCCGCGGTGTCCTCCGCGACGGCGGCGGGGAGATTGGACCGGAACTGGTCGGGGACTTCAGTGAACTCTCCAAGGAAGGTCTCTACTACATTTCCTGCGGCCCATGCAAAAGCCGCCAATTCGTCATCCGGCGTAAAGTGTATGACATCCCCCTCCGCGTCCTGCTCAACTACTTCCAGATGCAACGCTGCGGCAGCCCCCTGGGCTGGGACGGCCCCTGCCACCTGGACGACGGCGCGCTGGACGGAAGCCCCCGCGACTTCTCCGGCGGCCACCACCAATCCTGCGACCTGCGCAAGTGGCCTTGCCTGTTGAACCTCGGCTATCTGGGGCTTGTCCAGTTCGGACTCCGTTATTCCGGGCCGTGGGACGGCGGCGCGGTGGCGGACGAGATCCGCTGGGGCTGCGACCACTACCACAAGCTCCTCCGGGAGGATGGCGGGTTGTTCGACTCGGTGTGCGTCCCGCTGGGCTGGGGCCCCCGCGAGTACTACGACAGCGACGCCCCGGCGCCCGCCCTCTGGAACGCCGTCCGCCACCAAGCCCTTGCCTCCTTGTATTTCCGCCCCCGCGACGGCGCCTACGCGGACAAATGCCTCGCCATGGCGCGGCGGGTCTGGACCCACATGGTCCGCCCCGACCGCCCCGTCGAAGCTTACCGCGCGCCGAAACTCCCGCCGCGCGGCCATGACCACTGGAACGACTTCTTCGCCGGCTTCTACCCCGGCTCGGCGTTGGACACCGCGCACCAGCTCTGCGCCGCCGCCGCCCTCCGCCGCGCAACAGGCGAGCGGTTGTTCCACGACGACGTGGCCAACTGCGCCACCGCCCTGGCCAAACTCCAGCTCCCGGCGGGGGACGGCTCCCCCGGCACGGCCTGTTTCCGGGAGACGGCGGGCTCCCCCGTCCTCGCGGACTCCTCCATCTATTTCTGGCAAAGCAGCGGACCGCAAGGTCTCTGCGACGCCCTGGAGCTGGCCGCCGACCATCCCGAGGCGGAGCTCTGGCGTTCGGCGATCCGCCGCGTCGCCGAGCAATGCCGGATGGTCGCCGAGCGGAACCCCTACGGACGGGTTCCGGGTTTGTGGCGCGGCGTCCCGGAAGGCATCCCGTCGTACCAATACTATTCCTACGGCTACAACATGGACATCATCGCCCAGGCGGTGTTCCTGCGCCGCGCCGCGGCGGCGCTCGGCGAGCCCGCCTACCAGGCCGTCGCCCAACGTCAACTCGACCACGTGCTGGGCGGTAACCTTTTCGACATGAGCTCGGTGGAGGGCGTCGGCTATAACCAAATGGAGCATTGCAAGACCGGCGAGTTCCTACCACCGACTCCGCAGATACCGGGCGCCGTGAACACCGGCGTCGGCTCCAGCGGCGTGGAATATGACGCCCCCCCGACCGGCTGGTTGATGTGGCTGCTCGCCGAAACCAGCCAGGCTTAACGTCCTCCGCAAGCGTTCTTGCGAAAGCGGCGGCGGGGCGTATTTACCCTCATCGCTTGAGAGCGCCATAAACGTTAAGGAGAAGCCGCATGAGACCTGTGACGCTGTTCACCGGGCATTGGGCCGATCCGCCCGTCGCCATCCTCTCCAGGTTCAACTAACCCGTGCAGGCCGTTTTTTTCACCAAAAACAGTTGACATCCACCCCATATTGCCTTATAATGCTTATACATGGTTCAATATCAATTGAACAATGATAGACATTAAAGGAAGCCCATGAATTGCGAGTTGACGAAACAGGAGCAGATCGCCGCCTGGATCACCGGAAAGGTGGCCTCCGGGGAGCTCGGAGACGGGGAGATGATCCCGCCCGAGGTGGCCCTGGCCAAGGAGTTCCAAGTCAACCGGGGCACGGTCAGCCGGGCGCTGGACTCCCTCAAACAGGCCGGGCTGCTGCTGCGCCGCCCCGGGAAAGGCAGCTTCGTCGCCGCCGGGGCGCGTGACAAGCTCGCGGCCAGCACCGAGCCGGAGCGGCGGCGCCCACCCAATGTGTCCATGCTGGGCGTCATCCAAGACGCCGACCCCCGCCTGTCCGAACGCGAAACCTGGCGCGTCCAGCGGGCCTTCGAGCGGCGGATGGCGGAGTTGGCCCCGGGAGCCGCGGTGACCTTCCACAAGCTGCCGCCCGAGGCGGGCAAGCTCGACGCCCGCCAGCTGCTCGAACGCTTGGCGCGGACGTCCGTCCAAGGCATCTGTGTCATCGAGGACGCCATCGCGCCAGCGGACATGCCCGTCTTGATGACTGCGCTGAAGTTCGCCAAGCTGCCATTCGTCCTCGCCGCCACCGACTCGCGGCGCCCCTGGGTCAACCGGGTCTCCTGCTCCCATCATGAGATCGGCCTCGCCGCCGCCCGACACCTACACGCCTTGGGGCACCGGAGCTTCGCCTTCGCCGTCCCGGACTTCGCCTTCCCCTGGATCGGCGAGCGTTTCGCCGGCTTCCAGGAATACCTGGCGGCGAACGGGGTCGGCATGGCGGACATCCTCCAGCTCGAAGCCCCTTGCGGCCCCTGGCCGGAGGCGGCGCGGCGATGCGGCCTGGCCTGGGGTCGGAAGGAACTGCCGCGGCGGCGTTTCACCGCGGTCTTCGCTGGCAACGACTCCATCGCCGCGGGCATCATGGACGCCGCCGCGGAGTTGGGGCTGCGCATCCCCGACGACTTCTCCCTCGTGGGCGTCGACAACGCCACCGCCCTGGGCTTGAACATCACCTCGATCCCGCTGCCCGTGGAGGAGATCGCCGAGGTCGCCGCAGCGCTCCTGCTCAAGAAGATCGGCACCCCGGAGTCCAGGAAATATGTCGAACAGATCTTCGTCTTGCCGGAGGTGGTGGGACGCCTGACGACCGCCGCGCCAAAAAACACAGCCACAGGAGACCGGCAATGAGACACCGCAAGAACATCTTCACGCTCATCGAGCTACTCGTGGTGACAGCCATCATCGCCTTGTTGGTGGCGCTGCTCCTGCCCGGCCTGGCGCGCGCCAAGCAGTACGCCCAGCGCACCTCCTGCTCCGGCAACATGCGGCAGCTTGTCCAGGGAACGTTCCTCTACGCCCATGACTGGAACGGCTGGCTCAACCTCGCCGACTCCGGCGGCGACGGCGTCTACTGGACGGCCAACGTCGCCGAGTACACCGGATCCTGGCGGGTGATGAGCTGCCCCACCTGGAAGCCCTGGGGCGGGACGGGCGTGGACGCCTCCTGGTTTGCCTTTTGGAAAGTCGCCTGCACCTACGGGTTCCGCACCTACACCAACGGCGCCTCCGGCGCCCGCATCAACCTCCTGGGCGGCGCAACCGCCGACGGCGCCTCCTTCACCCCCTCGGACTACCCCTTGCACGCCGACAACACCGGCAACAGCGGCGAGACGCAGTGGTACAACGTCTATTTCGACAACCCCGTACACCTGCGCCACCTGAAATCCGCCAACCTGACCTTCGCCGACGGTCATGTCGCCCCCTTCACCCGCGACGCACTCAAAGGCGGCGACCCCTGGGGCATGCGCTACGGCCCCTCCTTCATCCCCGGCAATTATTAGATTTTAGGCGGAGAATAGAATCCAATCGCCTCCATCTCAGGCATGATGCGACTTCCGCCATTCTTCCTCTATCGTCTATAACCGAAAACCTAAAATTTGAGGTGCCCATGAAAGCCATCGTCATCGCCTTCGCCACCTGTCTCCCTGTCCTGGGAGGCGGACTTGAGCTGCGCTTCGACTGCGAGAGCAAGACGCCCCCGCCCGGCATCAGCCTCACCTCCCCCGGCCCGCTCGCCATGTCCGTGGTGGAAGGCGTCTCAGGCCACGCCCTCCGCTGCAACGGCAACGACCCCAACGGCCGCGGCGAGATCGTCGTCCAGCGCGGCGCCGCCGCCAGCCTGGTGGAGGGATCCATCGCCTTCTGGGTCAAGGTCGACCGGGACATCGACGGCATGAACGGCGGCTGGGACTACGCCTTCGTCGACAACGACGTCCGCGGCGACGACAAAGCCGTCGTCGGGCCGCGGCTGGGCTTCAACCCCCGCGAGGGTTGCCTCTACGCCGGATTCCCGAACACCGGCGGGCCCCAGGCGCGGCTCTACGGCTGGGACGCCCGGCTCTGCCGCCATTCCTGGAACCACCTCTGCATGACCTGGAAAAACGACGGACAGCTCCGGCTCTACGTCAACGGCGAGCTCGAGGGCCGCTACGCCGCCGAGCCCTACCATGCCGCCAAGGACGGGCCGCTGCCACCGCTCTACGTCGGCCCGGGCATCGGCATGGGCGACGGCGTCAGCTTCGACGAGCTCGCAGTGTTCCCCAAGGAGCTTTCTCCCGCCGAGGTCAAGAGCCTCGCCACGGCCAAGGCCCCCTTCCTCCTAGACTACCCCTCCACCCTCAAGAGCAAGGTCGTTGACCTGGGACAGCCGGTGAAAGCCAAGTTCCTCCTCCGGGAGCCGGTGGAGGCGGTCGCCGAGCTGCTCTCCGGCGACGGACGGCTGCTCAGCTCGGCCCCGGCCACGCCCTCCCCAGGAAACCCCGAAGTGTCCTTCTCGACAAAAGGCGTCCAAGCGCCAAGCGACGAGCTCTGCTACGCCCGGCTGCGGAGCCTGGCGCCGGGCTCCACCTACGCCCAGGCGTTCTCGGTGGCGGTCGTCGCCCCCACCACGCTAGCCGCCGCCGCCCCCGGCATGCACCTGGTGGCGGGCTTCGACTTCTGCCGGGAGCTCAGGGGCGACTCGGACTTCAAGGAGAACCTCCCCTCCCAGCTCAAGACCAACGCCGCCGGGACTTACCGCGAGACGGACGGCTTCTTCTCCTGCCGCTTCAAGATAAAGACCCCGGGACGCCCCCACCTGATGGTCGTGGAGTACCCCGACGACGCGTTGCGGACGATGGCCTTCGACATCAACGACGGCTCCGGCTCCCCGCCGCAAGGGGCTGGCGTGGTCACCGGTTTCCCGGGGGCGAACAGCGGGAAGATGGCGCGGCAGGAGCTGGTGTTCTGGCCCGCCTCCGCCACCTGCGCCCTGAGCGTGTACAACTGGGCCACCCCCAAACAGCGGGCCGCCGCCGCGAGGATGAGCGTCCACGAGCTGGAGGGGGAGCTGCCAGCCCTCGACGTCCGCGAGCCGGCGGACGGCCCCTTCCGGCAAGTCGGCACCCAAGTCGAGGACGCCAGCGCCCCCGGGTTCTGGGGCGGCCGCGGCCAGGGCCTCGCCCGCTGGAGCGGCTGCCTCGACCACATGGTCGCCTTCATGCGCCACAGCGGCCAGAACGCCTACGAGTACCCCATGATGTGGTACGCCGGCCCCCTCTTCCGCACCCCCTACAACGACGCCTTCGGCCCGGGGGACGCCGTCCGGGCCGGGCACCCCGACGGCTCCTTCCAGCTCATCCTCAAGAAGTTCGCAGCAGCCGGGCTGAAGCTCTACCCCGAGCTCTACTTCCGCAACCTGGCCTCGCTCGACTTCCCCTCCCGCATCCCCGGCGACCAGTTCCAGCTCCCCGACGCGGACGTGGCGCGGCACTTCAAAATCCCCGGCAAGTTCGAGCTGGACATGCGCCAAGCCAACCTGGCGGGCAAACGGCGGGTCGCCTGGGTCGGCCAGATGGCCCAGGGCGGCCCAGGCCGCGGGCCCATCTACAACCCCCTGCATCCCCTGGTGCAGAAGTCCCTCCTCGCGTTGGTCGACGACTTCCTGGCGGCGGTCGAGCCCCTGGACTCCTTCGGCGGCCTCAAGCTCGACTTCACCAGCTGGGGCGGGACACCCTCGCTGGAGTCCCTCAACCATGAGCGGCTGCTCGGCGACTACAGCGACTTCACCGTCGGCCTCTTCGCGAAGGAGACCGGGACGGCCGTCCCCGGCGCCGACACCGATCCAACCCGCTTCCTCCAGCGCCACGCCTTCCTCACCTCCCCCGCCATGCGCGGCAAGTGGGTCGCATGGCGCTGCGCCAAAATCCACGCCGTCATCATGGAGCTCGCCCGGCGGCTCTGGGCGTTCAAGCCAGACGCCGAGCTGATCCTTGCGGTGACCTGCCCCGACGACCTCGGCCCCAAGGACTTGGGATACCCGGCCACCTTCCTGGAAGGCTCCCGGGAATGCGGCATCGACCCGGTGCTCTACACCGACCCGCGGGTGCGCTTCGAGGTCTACGAAAGCGTCGCGGCCGACGACAACGCTTGGGCTCAACGCGGCTTCAACCCCAAACGCTATCTGCTCAACAACCACCCCGACGCCGCCCAGGGTTTCGTCGAGAACGGCCGCAACGGCTTCGTCCAGTGGCTCTGCTACTGGGAGATGTACGCCGAGAACCCCTATCATGTCCTCTGGCCGGAGGTCGCCCCCAACCCCGCCCCCGTCCGCCAGATCACCCCCGCCGGCGACGCCTTCCTGAAGCTCTGGGCCGAACGGCTCGCCAACGTCGACTACAAACGCCTCCACATGGGCGGCATGGGCGGCTCCCCGATGCAGGGACACCGCAAGGAGCTCGGCGACTTCGTCAAAGCCTTCCGCCACATGCCCGCCCGGGAGTTCTCCCGCCTCCCCTCCAACGGGAAAACCGTCGTCGGCCGCGGCCTGCGCGGCGACAAGCGTTCCTACTGCTACTTCGTCAACCGGGAACGCTGCCCGATGGAGGTAACAGCCCGCTTCGAGGATGTAAATCAGGTCTTCAGCCCGGTGGACGGCGCCACCAAAACCGTCAAGGACGGCCTCCTCAGCTTCAGCGTACCGCCCTATGGGCTGGTCTCCTTCAGCTTCGACCGGGCGGGCGCCTGCGTCTCCTTCGAGAGCAAGACCCCGCAAGTGGAGCTGGACGCAGTGGCGGCGGAACTCGGAGAGCCCGCCAGCGACCTCTTCGCGGCGCGCCTCAAGCTCCGCCAGCGGCAGAACGACCAGGCGGAGCGGAGCCGGGCCGCGGCGGTCGCCAAGCTGCCGGTCATCACCTGGCAAGTCCTCGGCCCGTTCGGCGGCGCCAAGCTGGAAGACCTCGCCAAGACGATGCCGCCCGAGGCGGAGTTCCTCGCAGCCGCCCCCAAGCCGCCGCGGAGCTGCGTCGACCAGGGCGAATCGCTCCCGCTAGAGACCGTCCGCTCCGAACACCTCGACTACCAAGGCAAGCTCCACCCCGGTCTGGTGAAGCTGGACATGCCCGGGACGTTCTACGCATTCACCACCCTCAAGGCCAACAGAGACCTTGACTGCACACTCGCCATGGGTGTCGACGACTGGGCCTTGGCCCGCCTCAACGGCGCGGAGGTCCTGGCGGCGAAGTCCCAGTGCATGGGGCTCTTCCCCGATACGCTGCGGGCGCAAGTCCACCTCAAGCAGGGCTTGAACCACCTCGCCGTCAAACTGGTGAACGGCGGCGGCCCGGGCGGCTTCAGCCTCACCTTGCAAGACACCCAGGGCGCTTGGCCGCAAGGGGTCGTCCGGAAATAGCGCGCGGCCCGCCTCCCCCGTCGAAGCGCTACCCCGTGGAGTATTTGCTTTGGCTGGCCATGCTGATGTTCGATGACTCTTCACCGCTGACCGGAAGATAAGCTTTCTTGCGAAAGCGGCGGCGGGGCGTATATTACCCTCATCGCTTGAGAGAGCCAAAAACTTTAAGGAGAGACCGCATGAGACCTGTGACGCTGTTCACCGGGCAATGGGCCGATTTGCCCGTCGCCACCCTCGCCGAAAAAGCCGCCAGCTGGGGCTACAACGGCCTGGAGCTCGCCTGCTGGGGCGACCACCTGGACGTGGCGAAGGCCGCCAAGGACACCAAGTACGTCAAGGCGCACCTGAAAATGCTCGAGAAGCACGGGCTGAGCGTCTGGGCGATCAGCAACCATCTGGCCGGACAACTGGTCTGCGACCTCAACAACGACTCGCGCTCCGACTGCTTCGCCCCCAAGGAGCTCGCCGGGAACCCCGAAGGCCAGCGCGCCTGGGCCGTCGAGCAGATGAAGCTCACCGCCAAGGCCGCCAAGAACCTCGGGGTGAAGGTCGTCAACGGCTTCACCGGCTCCTCGATCTGGCACATGCTCTACTCCTTCCCGCCGGTCAGCGACAAGATGATCGAGGACGGCTTCAAGAATTTCGCCAAGATGTGGAACCCCATCCTCGACGTCTTCGCCAAGAACGACGTCAAGTTCGCCTTGGAGGTCCACCCCACCGAGATCGCCTTCGACCTCCACACCGCCAAGAAAGCCCTGGAGGCGATCAAGCGCCGCCCCGAGTTCGGCTTCAACTTCGACCCCAGCCACCTGCATTGGCAGATGGTCGACCCGGTCTGCTTCATCCAGGAGTTCTCGGACCGCATCTACCACGTCCACATGAAGGACGCCGCCATCACCCTCGACGGCAAAAGCGGCATTTTGTCCTCGCACCTGAACTTCGGCAAACCCAACCGCGGCTGGGACTTCCGCAGCCTCGGCCATGGCCAGGTCGACTTCGAGGAGATCATCCGCGAGCTCAACCGCGTCGGCTACGCCGGCCCGCTCTCCGTCGAGTGGGAGGACTGCGGCATGGACCGCGAATACGGCGCCGCCGAGGCCTGCCAGTTCGTCAAGGACCATGACTTCAAACCGTCCAACGTCCAATTCGACGCCGCCTTCGACAAGTAAGGCCAACACGCTAAAACCAAAGGGCTTATAGGGCGCATGCGTCCTATGAGCCCTTTGCATTCGCGCCGCGGGGCGCTATTGTTCCTCAAAACGGAGGGGACGATGTTCACGATTATCGACAACGTGAAGTTCGAGGTGCGGGAGAAGATCGCCGAGGGGGGGATGGGCTCGGTCTACAAAGCCCAGCAACTCGGGGTGGAGGGCTTCTCCAAAACCGTGGCGCTCAAAACGTTGCTCGCTCCGCTGTCGAAAAACGAGCACTTCATCAAGATGTTCATCGACGAGGCCAGGCTCGTGGCCAACCTCGTCCACGAGAACATCGTCCAGATCTACCAGCTTGGCAACTACCAAGGCAGCTACTATTTCGTGCTGGAATACATCAACGGCATCTCCTTGCACGACTTCATCGCCCGACACGCCAAGGAAAAGCTGGAACTGCCCCGGGAGCTGGCGGTCTACATCGCCAGCCGCATCGCCCGTGGCCTGGCCTACGCCCACCAGCGCCGGGGCGCCGACGGCAAGCCAATGAACATCGTCCACTGCGACGTCTGCCCCCACAACATCCTGATCACCACCGAGGGGCTGCCCAAGCTCACCGACTTCGGCATCGCCCGCGCCGCCCACCGCGCCAAGGACGACTGCCCCGTCTCCGGCAAGCTGCCCTTCATGTCCCCGGAACAGGCCGCCGGTGGCGAGGTCGACTTCCGCGCCGACCTCTATTCGCTCGGCGCCGTGCTCTTCCACATGCTCGCCAACGACTCGATCCGCGACCTCAGCCTCGACCTCGTCGACATCCTCGACCAAGCCAAAAGCGGCGAGATCCTCTGGGAACGGGTCAAGGGGACGGTCGACCCGGCCCTGGAGGCGATCCTGCGCAAGGCTCTGGCCGCCGACCCCGACGCCCGCTACCAGGACAGCAACCAGCTCGGCCGCGACCTGGAGTACCACATCTACAAGGACGGCTACGGTCCGACCATCGTCACCTTGGAGCAGTACCTGCGCAAGCTCTTCCCGGAGCTCTACCCGAACGGCTAGTCGCCGTATAGGGCTTCGGGCGGCGGCGTCCCCTTGCCGGGCTTGAGCAGCAACGCCAGCGGCAAGCCCAGCAACATCACCACCCCGAGGAACACGAACCCGTTGTCGTAGCCAAGCGTCTGGGCGTGGCGGGACAGCTCATGCGCCGCCAGATAGGCGGCCTTGATCTCCGGGGTCACCATCATCCCGACGGCGTGCCGCTCGTTGATCGCCAGAGCGTCCATGCCGAGCCGCAGGAACGCCTGCGACTCGCCCTTGGTCAGGAGCCCCCCCAAATTCACCGCATGGGTATGGATGGCGTTGGTCACCACGTTGTTGAGCAAGGCGATACCCAACGCCCCGCCGACGTTCTGGGCGACGTTAAGGAAACTGCTGGCCATGGGCAACTCGTCCCGCGGCACGGCGTTGAGCGCCGCCGCCGTGATCGGCGCCATCATCAAGCCCAGCCCCAGGCCGCGGAGCAGTTGCGGCAACACCACCACCGTCCAGCCCGACAACGGGTCGAGCTGTCCGAACAACAACAACGACCCGCCGGTGAGCGCCACGCCCCAGAGCGTGAGCGACTTCGTCCCGAAATGCTCCGAGAGCTTCCCCGCCCCCACCATGGACACCGCGATGGCCAACGCCCCCGGCATCATCCAAACCCCCGCCCGCACCGTGGGGTAGCCCATCTGCGTCTGCAAATAGAGCGGCAAGAGGAAGATGCTGCCGAAGAGCCCCATCGACCGGACGATGGCTAGCAAGATGCTCAAGCTGAAGTTGCGGAACAGGAAGATGCGCAGGTCGAGCAGCGGATGCCTCACCGCCAGCTCCACCGCCACGAACATCACCGTCCCGACCACCGTCAACGCCTCGCAGATGTGGATGTAGTTGGAGTTCCAGCCCTTCTGCTGGCCGTTGGACAAGGCGGTGAGCCCGGCGACCAGGGCCATGGTCAGGAACACGAAGCCGCCCCAGTCGAAATCGCGGCGCGCCCCGCTCGCCTTCAACCGGCGCATGATGAGCACCCCCAACAACAAGGTCACCACCCCGATCGGCAGGTTGACCGAGAAGATCGTCCGCCAACTGAAGTGGTCGGTCAGATAGCCGCCCAGGGTCGGACCGAGGGCCGGGGCGACCATCACCCCCGTGCCCCAGACGCCCAGGGCGCGGCCGCGTTCCCGGGGCTCGAAGAGCTCGGCGACGATCGCCATGCCCAACGGCTGGATCGCCCCGCCGCCAAGCGCCTGCGCCACCCGCGCCGCGATCAGCGACTCGAAGCTCCAGGCCATGGCGCAGGCGACGCTCGCCACCGTGAACAACAACAGGCAGTAAAGGAAAATCGCCTTGTAGTCGAAACGGTTGGTGAACCAGCCGATCAACGGCATCACCCCCGCCGACGCCAACAGGAACGCCGTGGAGACCCATTCGATCTGGTCGCGGTTGACCCCGAACGCCCCCATCATGTGCGGCAACGCCACGTTGACGATGCTGGTGTCCAACACCGCCATGAAGGTGGCCAGCATGATCACCCCCAGCACCGCCCAGCGGTGGTAGGCGCCATCGCTCATCGGGCCGCCGTCCGGGAATGGACCCGCACCTCGGCGGAAAGCCCCGGCCCCAGCGGGATCTCAGGCGGCTTGCCAAGCAGGGCGATGCGCAACGGCACGCGCTGCACCACCTTGATGAACGTCCCCGACACCCCCTCGGCGGGAATCAGCCCGAACTGCGAGTTGGTGGCCCGGAGGATCTGTTCCACCCGCCCCTGGAGCCGCAAGTCCGGATAGGCGTCGACGGCGATGTCCACCAAGTCGCCCACGGCGACGTCGCAGAGGAAGCGCTCCTCGATATTGGCGTCGACCCGCAACGTGGCCGGGTCGAACAGGCTGACCACCGCGTGCCCGGCGATCGGCATGGCCCCCGGCTCCAGCCAGCGGCGCACCACCCAGCCGGAAAACGGCGCCGACACGGTGCAACGGGCCAGCTCCACCTTGGCCCGCGCCACGGCGTCACGGGCCTCGGCCACCTGGCTGCGGGCCATCGCCATGTCGGCCTTCGCCGCCGCGATGTCCTCGACCCGGCTGCCCTCCCGCAACAGCTTGAGGGTCTCGCTGGCGTTCACCTTGCTCTCCAGCGTGGTGGTCAAGTCGGTGCGGGCGTTGTCCAGCTCCCGCCGCGACACCGCCCCGGACTTGGCCAGACGCTCCATGCGGGCCAGCTCGGAACGGGCGTTGGCCTCCTCGCCTTCCAGGCGCCGGACCGTGGCCTCGGCGGCCTTGACCTCGCCCGGACGGCTCCCGTTGAGCGCCTTGTCGCATTTCGCCTGGCGGACGGCGACGTCGGCCTCGGCGGTGGCCAACGCCCCCTCGGCCTGGGCCAGGGACGAACGCTGGACGCTGGAGTCCAACAGGAACAGCGGCTCGCCGCGCTTGACGAAGCGCCCCTCCTCCGCCGCCACCTTGACCAAGGTGCCGCTGACCTCCGGGGCGATGTCGACCAGATGCCCGTTGAAACGCGCGTCGTCGGAACTGACCACTCCCAGCATGAAGCAATACCAATAGCCAGCCATCCCCAAAGCGAGCGCCAGCAAGGACAACACCCCCAGCAGCACTTTGCCGCGGCCGTTGCCCGGCCCCGCCGGAACCGAAGTGGGCTCGTCCATCAGACCGGCCCTCCCCGCGCCGCCGCCCCGCCCAGGAACAAGTCTAGCAACGCGTCCAAAGAGTCGTGCCCCTCCAACAGCCCCGCGAGCCGGGCCCGGAACATCCCCAGCAAACACTCGGCCATGGCCGCGGGCGGGAAGTCGGACCGCAGCTCCCCGGCGGCCACCCCGCGCCCAAGCAGGCCGACAAGTATCCCCGTCATGCGCTTGCGGTGCTCCAGCCACATCCGCTGGAGCTCGCCGCCCCGCCCCACCGCCCCGCCACCCCCGAACAAGATGATCATGAACAGCGGCTGCCGCCCCGAGAAAAAGCCGTCGAGGCAAACCAACGCCCGACGCAGCTCCCCGCGCACGGACGCCCCGGCGACCAGGCTCGACTCCAGCGCGGCGCAAAGCTCGTCGAAACCGAACACCGCCGTCTGATAGAAAATGTCGTCCTTGTCCGTGAAATACAAATACAAGGTCCCTTTGCCCACGTCCGCCTCTTTGGCCACCTCGTCCAAAGTCAGCTCGTGGAACTGGCGGGTCCGGCAAAGCCGCTCCGCCGCCTCCATGATCCTACGCTTCTTGTCCGGCAACTCCATAGCGAAACCTCTCCGAGGAAAATAATGACTGACCAGTCAGTCATTATCGGACGATAACACCGCCCGCCGGAAATGCAAGCGGCGGAACCATGCCGCGTTGCAAAGCCGGGACGGACGCCGTATATTGCTTCGAAGGACGCTAAGCTCCATCACCGGAGGATAAGCATGACACTGCCAAAACAGCTGCTCTCGGCCATATCGGCCATCCTGCTCGCCACCGCCGCCCTGACGGCGGACACCAACGACACCTCGGGCGCCGACTACCTTGTCGTGGGGCCTGAGGCCATGGCCGCCCCCCTCGCCCCCTTGCTGGCGCGGCACCGCGAGGCCGGACTGAAGACGGCGTTCGCCCCCCTAGACCAAGCGCGGCACACCCCCGAGGCCGTCCTGGAGCTGGTCCGGCGCTTCCATCCCCGCTTCCTGCTGCTCGTCGGCGAGAGCGGCGACGCCTCCGACGACCTCTATTCCCTCAACCAAACGGTCGCCGTCGGCCGCGTCCCCGCCCGCGGCCCCCAGGAATTGGCCGCCTGGGCGGCGAAGGCGGCGGCGTCCCAGCCCAGCGACAAATTGCTGCTCCTAGCCAACGGGAAAGGCCCGCGGGATTTCGAGAAATGCCTCCGCGGCCATCTGGGCGAAGTCCCCGCGGCCTTGCTCCCCCTGGACGGAACGCCCCCCGACTCCGCCCGCGCCGCGTTGCGCGCCGCCCTCCAAGACGCCACCACCACCGTCGTCCTGCAAGGCCAGGGGCCGCGCTGGGAGCTCGACGGCGCCCCCCCCTCCTGCTGGCTGGCGGCGACCTGCGACACGCCCCGCGGCCAGGACTGGCTGTTCCGCCCCGGAGGCGGTTGCGTCAACCTCCTGGCCTCGGCCACCGCGGCGGCGGCCGAGCCGCAGGACGCCCTGGTGGGGAAGTTCGTCGAGACGCTCCGGTCCAGCCCGGACCTCACCTGGGGGGAGATGCTCAACCACCTGAAGCGCAACCTGCCCTTCGAGGAGAAGCTCATGCGGGACCCGACGCTGCCGGCCGTCCTGCGCGACAGCATCCCGGAACAGCGCAAATGTGTCGAGGGCTACCGTCTGCTCGGCGACCCCGCCCTGCGGATCCTCCCCGAGCCCCGCCGCGAGATCTCCGTCGCCATCCCCGCCATGAACAACCCGAGCCGCAGCGTCGCCCCCGGCCCCTTCGACCTTTTCCTGCTCCTCAACGCGGTCTGGCGGGACGCCCCCCGGCAAGGGCTCAAGCCCCGGCTGCGCCTCTACAGCCAGCCGGACGCCTGGAAAGCCATCCCCTGCCCCGCTCTCGTCGCGGGAAAGAACCAAGTGCCCCTCGACACCGCGGCGCTGGGCTTCGACGGCGGCGCCTTCGTGCTGCAAGTGGTCGAGGAGAACGGGTCGCCCGCGCCCACGGTCTGGCTGGAAGTCCAGCTCCGCCAGGCCAACGTCACCCCGCCCCGCCCCGCCATCTCCACCAAGCGCGACTACAACTACGCCGACAAGGCGTTCACGCTCATGGTGCAAACCATGCCGCAAGGCTTCGTCGGCGACCGGAAGGCCTTGGAGGTCCTCGTCCAGGTGGGCGAGGGACAGCCGCCCCGGTTGCTCAAGGCGTCGGCGTGGCAGAGCGGCTTCCGCCACCCGCTGACGGAAAGCTCCGCCGACACCGAGCGCCTCGTCCGGGCCAAGTTCCGGCTCAACGGCCATGAGGGCGACTGGTCCGAATGGACACCATTGGCCGACAACTCCCCCGCCCCCAAGGACGCCGGGATCTTCTTCACCCGCGGCACCCCGAGATTCCCCTTGGGCGACGGGTTTTTCGCCATCCCCACGCCGCTGTCCTTCGGCGGCGAGGCCCAGTTCCAGACCCGCGACAAAAAAACTTTGAAAGTCCAGGAGGACGGGGGCTGGACGAAAACCCGGTCGTTCCCGGTCAAACCCGACGGCGGGCTGGAAATCCGGACGCGGCTGCGGCAAGGGCCCGCGACCACCGGCTGGTCGCCCTGGAAAACCCCCTGAAAGCCTGGGCGGACGGCATTTAATGCGTTTGAAACGAAAAATTATCGCCGCGCCATGGAAAAAGAAAGAATCGGGGGCTAAGATAGTGGACAGCCCCAGCTGGGCGCCGCTAGTTCAAAAACGTGATTGTTGGAGGGTGCCATGCCCGCGAAAATCCTGATAATCGAGGACGACCCCATCTCCAGGAAAGTGCTCAAAGTGAAACTGGAGAAACGCGGCTACGACCTGTACATGGCCACCACCGGCGAGGAAGGGCTGGAAATCCTGGAGAAGTTCAAGATCCCCGTGTCCATCGTCGACTGGCAACTGCCCGGGATCGACGGCATCGAGGTGTGCAAACGCATCCGGGCCAACGAGGCGTTGCTGCACACCTACATTATCTTCCACACCTCCAAGGACGAGAAGAAAGACCTGATCAACGCCTTGAACTCGGGGGCGGACGACTACATCATCAAGCCGTTCGACATCGACGAGCTGGAGGCGCGGATCAAGGTGGGGCTGCGGGTGGTGGGGCTGGAGGAGAAGCTCAAGATCGAGCAGAAGATCACCATGAACTACGCCAACCAGATGGAGAAGCTCGCCCGCGAGCGGGCCGAGCAGCTCGTGCACGCCGACCGCATGGCGTCGTTGGGCATCCTCAGCGCCGGAGTGGCGCACGAGATCAACAACCCCACCAGCTTCATCAGCGGCAACGCCCAGACCTTGGAGCGTTTCTGGCCCACCATCAAAACCGCCTTGGAGACCCACGCCCAGGAAGAGGCGGAGCATGAGACCTGCGTCTTCATCGTCCAGGAGACCCCGCAAATACTTAAAGGCATCCGCAACGGCGCCGAGCGCATCAGCCGGATCGTCAGCGGCCTCAAAACCTTCTCCCACCAGGACAACAAGCCCCACCAGGAGGAGTGCGACGTCAACGCCGTCGTCGAGACCGCCCTGGAGCTCTGCCACAACGCCCTCAAATACCACGTGAAAGTGGACAAGCGCCTCGACCCGGAGCTGCCCAAGATCATGGGCGACGGCCAGCAGATCGGCCAGGTCCTGGTCAACTTGTTCATCAACGCCGCCGACGCCATGAGCGAGAAGAACGGCCAGCTTTGGGTGTCCACCGCCCGCGAGGGGCAGAACATCAGGATCATGATCGAGGACAACGGCCCGGGTATCCACGAGAAAGTGATCAAGAAGATCTGGGACCCGTTCTTCACGACCAAGCCCATCGGCAAAGGCACCGGACTGGGGCTCTCGATCTCCCAAGGGATCATCGAGGCCCACAAGGGCGCAATATCCGTCACCAACCGCCCCGAGGGGGGGGCTTCATTCCGTATCCAGTTGCCCGTCGCCAGCGCGCCGTCCCCCGCCGGCCAAAGCGACCGAACCAAGACATCAGAGGAGCGCGCACATGGACAATAAATCGAAGGCCAGCTTGCTGGTCGTGGACGACGAGGTCGAGATCCAGCAGATGCTATCGCGGCATTTCCGCTTCCTCGGCTACGACGTGGAGACCGCCTCCAACGGCCGCGAGGCCCTGGAACTGCTGGCGAAAAGACGCACCGAGGTCATCATCTCCGACATCAAGATGCCGGAGCTCGACGGCATCGAGCTGCTCAAGCTCGTCAAAGAGCAACACCCCATGTCCCACGTGATCATCATCACCGGCTACGTAACCCTCGACAACTTGCTGGCGGTCTTCCGCCGCGGCGCCGACACCTGCGTGTTCAAGCCGCTCAACGACCTCACCGAGCTCGAGACCGCCGTCAGCCATGCCGTCGACCAGCTCAAGGACTGGCAGAACAAGCTCAAGCAGCTAAAAACCCTTAAGGAAGAGGGCAACTGATGGGCTCCGAATATTTCGACATCGACCCCGAGCTGCTGGCCGAGTTCATCGACGAGTCGATCGACTCCCTCGCCCCGCTGGAGAACACCATCCTGGAGCTGGAGTTCGACCCGGACAACGTCGACGTCGTCAACAAAGTCTTCCGCCCGGTCCATTCCCTCAAGGGCAACGCCTCTTTCTTCGGCTTGCTCAAGGCCAAGGAGCTCAGCCACAAGCTCGAGACCCTCCTCGACCTCATCCGCTCCCGCAAGATGGTCGCCTCCAAGGAGGTCGTCGCCTGTATCCTCCCCGGCTTGGACATGCTCCAAAGCATCCTCGCCAACGTCCGCGCCGGCAAGCCCGAGGTCGAGGACGACGAGGAGTTCCACGAGATCCTCAACCCCATCGAACAGGCGGCGCACGAGGAGAAGTTCGACATCACCCGCGTGCTGGAGAAGGTCCGCGCCACCTTGACATCCCTCTCCGCCAACCTCCCCCAGGAGAGCGTCGCCGACGTCGATTTCTGCCTAAAACTCATCAACGAGACCCTCTCCGGCTCCAAGGCCGAGGCCGACCCCAACGCCGGCCTCATCCTCCCCCAGCCCCTCCGCCACATCTTCGAACTCCTCAAGGAGCCCCTCACCGAGCCCCTCGAGGAGGAGAGCGCCAAACAGGTCGAGGCCGCCCTGCGCACCTTGGCCGGCATGGCCTCCGACGCCGAGACCAAACTGGTGGTCGGCAGCGCCTTGGACGAGTATGACACCTTCGTCAACCAGATCGGCTTCGATCCGCTGCTGCGCGACCTCATCCTAGAGAAGGCCGCCACGCTCCGCGAATCCGGGAAATGGCTCGACCAAGACGTCCACGCCAAGTCCGAAGCCGAGGCCGCGCCCCCCACCGAGGAGCCGGCCGCCCCCCCGGCGAAGGCCGAAACAACCGCCGCCACGCCCGCCGCCGAGACGGCCGAGGCGGAGAAGACCATGCGCGTCTCCGAGAAACGCATCGACGACTTCCTCTCCTTCGTCGGCGAGCTCGTCGTCGTCGAGGAGATGTTCCATTTCCTCCAGACCCGCCTGGTCATCTCCCTTTCCGCCAACAAGGGCCTCGTCCACGACTACAAACGCGTCCTGGAGACTTTCAGCGCCCTCTCCGACAACCTGCGCAAGAGCATCCTCACCATCCGCAAAGTCCCCGTCCGCACCATCCTCCAGAAGGCCCCCAGGATCATCCACGACATCGCCGCCAAGACCGGCAAGGAGGTCGACATCATCCTCGAGGGCGAGCAGATCAACATCGACAAAAGCTACATGGACATCCTCGACGCCCCCCTCACCCACATGGTCCGCAACGCCATCGACCACGGCATCGAGACCCCCGACGTCCGCGAGGCCGCCGGCAAGCCCCGCAAGGGCACCATCACCATCGCCGTCCGCGAGCTGGAGAACGTCATCGAGCTCTCCGCCGTCGACGACGGCAAGGGCATCGACTACGCCGCGTTGCAGCGCAAAGCCGTCGAGATCGGCCTCATCGACGCCAAACGCGAGCTCAACCACGAACAAGTCGTCGCCCTCCTCTTCGAGTCCGGCGTCTCCACCGCCAAGGAGATCACCGACATCTCCGGCCGCGGCGTCGGCATGGACGTGGTCAAGCGCAACATCGACTCCATGGGCGGCAAAATCTTCGTCGAGAGCCAGTCAGGCAAGGGCTCGAGCTTCCGCATCTCCCTCCCCCTGAACATCAGCACCCAGATCATGGACGGCTTCCTCATCCAGACCGGCAAGGAGATCTACGTGTTGCCCATGGACAAGATCTCCGAGTCCTTCGCTCCGATGCCCAACGAGATATCCACCATCGCCGGCAAGGGCGAGATGGTCTCCCGGCACGGCAAGATGATCCCCGTCATCCGACTCCACCACGCCCTCGGCCTCACCGAGGACATCAAGGAGAACATCATGGTCTCCGTCGACGCCAAGGGCATGTTGCTGGCGCTCTACGTCGACAACATCCTAGGCGTCCAGAAGGTGGTCGTGAAGAACATCGAGGGGCTGGAGGTCACCACCGACATCTTCCACGGCTCGGCCATCATGGGCAACGGCTCGGTGGCGATGATCATCGACCCGGAGAAGCTCCACCGCCTCAGCGAAGGCTGAGGGAAAAGTTCGGAGTTGAGGAAGAAGTTCCGGGAATCTTCCTTACCTTTTCGGGGCCACGCCCAGGGACAGCGCGGGCCTAATTGCCCCCACAATTCTGGACGATGAAATCGGCGACCGGAGCGGGATCTGGCAATCCATGCGGATGGTGTCCGACTCCAGGTTTTGGGATCAGGACCATGCGGCCGCCGAGCCGCTCATAGCGCTCCTTCACGACAAGCGTGTTCTCCTCCCATGGGACAGCCTCATCCTTGTCGCCATAGATGTGGATGATGGGAATCTTCGCTGCGGCGATGGGCTTCAAGTTGTCGACGGGATTGCCTTGGTAGTCGAGAGCTTCCCGCTCCGAGGCGAAGTGGTAGCATCGCATCAACTCCTGCCAATTCTCGCGGGTGTAGTCGCTCGCCTTGCCTTTGCCTTTGGCGCCAGGCCAGCTCTTGAAATCGCAAACGGGCGCGTCGCCGAAAAGGCAACCAACCTTCTCGGCGTTCCTGGCCGCCCAGTTGTAAATGTATAGTCCTCCCCGGCTCAAACCTTCGAGCGCCGGCTTGCCAGAGAGCCCATAGACCTCCGTCATTTCCCGGTAAAAGACATCCCAATGGCGGAGCGCGTCGGGGCAACCGAAGCTGTTGCCCACATGGATGTAGCCAAGATGGAACCCCCTGGCGAGGAGCTCCAGCTCCACTCCGGGGAAGGCCGCGAAGAACTCGGCCTTCCATATCCAAGGGCGTCCGGGCAACGCCTCCTTTGGCTCCACGGCGATGGCGCCGCAACCACCCACGGAGAAATCGTGTCGAGTGAAACCATGATAGTCGATCCTCTCTCCCGGGAATTCACCTGCTTTGCCGTCCTGCATCTCAGTTCCCCTTTTGTCAATACATCCGCACAATGTCGGGCTTGTAGTCGTAATCCCTTTTCACGCCGTCGGGATAAGGGGTCGCCCAGACGCGCAGCTTGTTCACCGGGACGCGCGTGGAGAGCTTCACCGGGCCTTTGACGATGCCGCCGCCCATGTAGTCGTTGAAAACGCGGACCACGATCGAATTGGCGCCCGCCTTGAGCAGCCCGGGAGGAATCCTGTAGGCGCGCATCACCTCCCACCATTTCGGCGTGCGCTTGTCCGTTGCGCCGATCTTCACGCCGTTGACATAGACGGTGTCGAAGTCGTCGATCGCCCCGGCGACGAAATAGAGATCCTTCTCGTTGGCCAGCGCGGCCGGGACATCGGCTTCGATCTTGTACCAGGCGACGCCGAGATATTCCTTCTGCAGGAAAACCCCGAAGGGCTGCCCCACCCTCACTTCGACGCCGTCCGCGATCAGCCCCTTGAGCCAGCGGAAACTGCCGTTGGCGCCGTTCTGGACGCCCTCCTTCAAGCCCTTGTCGTCGGGGTCGGTCGCGAACTCCCATTTCAGTTCGGACAAGTCCAAGTCCTTGGTGTTGGCGAAGTCCACGAAAGGCTGGCTGGCGTTGGCGATCCCGACGCCCTGCGCGGTGAGCAGCGCGGAGAGGAGGCGCGAGGCCTTGCCCGCCGCCGGGCCGCCGCCGAAACGCTCCGGCAGGACGCTGGTGAACAGGAAGGAACCGCCGCCGAAATCCAACTTCAGGAGCGCGGCCGGGACGCTGGCGGTCGCCTGCGGCGGGAAGCCCTCGAAAACCGGTATCTTGACAGGGTCGTGGAAGTAGAGCTCGCAATCGCTCCAGCCGGACTGCCAGTCGCCGGGAGGCGCCAAGACTTGGCGGACCTCGGCCGCGCCGAGTTTCATGGTGAAGGGCAACCACTCCGGGCTAAAGGAACCACCCCGCTGCAGGAAGACCACCTTGCCGCCCCAGTAGACGAAATCGCCAAGGGCGCCGCGGCCACGGATGAGCTCGGGAAAGTCGCAGTCGGAGAGGAGGAGCGTCCCCACCCCCGCCAGTTCCCGCTCCGAGAGGCTCTTGAGGCGCTTGGCCTGGATTCCGAACTTGTCGACGAACTTGCCGAAGGCGGCGTCGCCGAACCAGGCGGCCGCCCGCTCCAGCTGACCGCGCTTGTCGAGGTAGTCGAGCAGTTGCAGGAGCAGCAGCGTCGGGACGGGCGACGTGGCGAGGCGTTCGGTCAGGTCGAGCTGGCAGGCGATCCAGCAGCCCTTGGCGCCGCGGTATTCCAGGAGGGGGGTCTGGTGGAGGTCGAAGCCGCTGGCGAGCAGGCTGATGAAGTTGCCGTGCGAGGGACGGCGGAACACGTAGGTGGCGACCATGTTCCTGGCGCCCCAGTCGGACCAGTTGACGTTCGCCGGGCTGTTCGAGTAGGCCGCGCCGACCGTGTGGCTGCCGTTCCAGTTGGCGAAGTCGCAGTCCTTGAAAGAGGCCAGCGCCGGATGGGACGCGTCGTTGAGGAAGGCGATTCGCTGCCGCGACTTGAGCAGCTCGGGCGAGACTTCCGGCGTCTGCTCCAACACCAGGACGTTCAGGCCGCGCTCGGCGAGAGCTTGCGGGTTGAACGGCTGCGGCGCGAGGCTCAGGGCTTTGCGCCCAACCAGCAGCGTCCCGGTGGCGGGGAGGTCCTGCAACGACTTCAGACGCTTGTAGTCGACGTCCAGCTTGTCGAGGCCTTCCCCCAGCACCCCCTCGGGGTCGAAGACATAGAGTTTGGAACTAAGCTCGGGCGCCTGGGGTTTGGGGAAAACTTGCAGCGCAAAACGCTCCTCCAGCCTAGTCGTCCCATCCTCGGCGAGCAGGACGGCTTTTAGCGTCAAGTCTTGCCGCGACGCCACCTTCGGGAGTTCGATGGAGAACGGGACCAGCTTCCGTTCGAAGGGCTTCGCCTCGACGTCGAGGGACCGCGTCGAGAGCGTGGCGCCGGTCGAGGTCAACAGTTGGAGGTCCAGCTTGAACTTGCGCGGCTCCGCCGCGTTGTTGAAGACCACCGCCGACTTCTCAAGGGTTTCGCCGCCGAAGCCGGAATGATCCTGGAGGTAGTAGTCGGATTCCGGGCCGGCGAGGAAGAAGGAGACGTCGGCCATCGCCCTGCGGAAGGGGAAGGCCGGGCGGAGCGGGCGGAATTGCGGGTCGGAAGGGGAAACGTGGAAGGGCGCTCCGTGCATGGTCCAAGTGTTCTCCGGCTTGTAACCAGGTTCGCTGAGGTTCGACGGCAGGGGGCCCAGCCGGGGCGGCGCTTGCCCGGCGAAACCAGGATGCTGCGCGCCGACGACGACACCTAAGGTGCCGAAACCGGTGACGCCGTCGGCGCGCCAGTAGGGATAGAGCTGGCGGATGTTTATGTCCAGCAGGCGTTGGTAGATGTCGGCGCAGAAAGTGTAGTGGACGCCCCCGTCCGTTTCGCTCGTGTTCGCGATGAGGCTGTCGGGGGTGATCTCGTTGCATGAGGGGTGCGTGGTGTAGACGCCACGGTGGCGGTAGGCTTGCTGTCCCAGGAAGCGCGCGCCGTTTTCGAGGAAGAACGGAACGGTGCCGGGGTTGCAGTTGTCGATCTGGAAGAGGGAGGCGATGTAGGGGATGATGGTCTCGCCAATGAAGATGGGGATATCACGTTGTTGCTTCCAGCGCTCGAAGAAGGCGGTCATCTCGCTCAGGGGGGCGCCCCAAGTGTGGTAGAGATGGGAGGCGTAGATGTTGCCGACTTCGCCCGAGCCGCCGGTGAACAGCTCAAACTCCGGCAGCTGCTTGCGGTAAATGGCCGCCATGATGTCGAGCCGCTGTTTCGCCATTGCGGGGATGCCGCCCTTTTTCATGTTCGGATCGTTGCCCTTGATTGTCCGCAGCTTGCCGTCCGGGCTGAAGGAAAGATGTTCATCCTGGTCCGCCTTGAGGCCGATGAACTCGGGGTTCTGCGCCCCGGCATGGTAATTGTACCAAATGTCGATCAGGATGCCGATCACCGAGGGGTGGTTCCGCAGGCGGGGATCCAAGGCAAGCCGCTTGACGTCTGTCTCCTGCCGCGCTTTCCATGCTTGGCCTTGCTGGTCGAGCTGCTCATGGGTGGGCATCTTGCCACACGGCAACAGCAGCAGCCCCAGCTCGTCGGCCAGTTCGAAGAATCTTTCGGGCATCTCGCCGGAGACATAGCAGCCGTTGAGGTTCCCCGCCTTGAGCGTGGCCACGTAACAGCGGAGATAGTCGGGGTTGTACTGCCAGTTGGGAGTCCAGAGACTGGTGACGCTGCCGGTGTCGAATTTCAGGAGGAAGGGGTTGCCGTTGAGCATGAAGCCGCCGTTCTCCACATAGAACTCCCGGAAGCCGAAGCGGCGTTCGCAACGATCCAAGACTTGGCCGGAAGCGTCTTTCAGTATGATTTCCGCCTTGTAGAGGCTGGGCGAGCCGGGGCTCCATAGCTTGGAGGCCAGCCACGGGAGGACATAGCGTCCCGAGCCGTCGACATTGAAGGACCGCGACGCCTCGGCCTTCCCCTGGAGATCGAGGATTGTCAGTTCAATGGTCCCGGGCGGCAACTGCCCGTCGATCTGTAGCGACAACTCCCGCTGCCGAAAGGAGCAGACGATTTTCGGCTCCCCAAGGTTGACCTTGGGCAGCGTCTTGAGCCAGACGTCCCCGAGAAGGCCGTGACGCTTATAGGTCTCACCGCTACCGGCGACGAAAACGGCGATCTCGTTGTCGGCCCCGAACTTGAGCAAGCCGCCAAGATCCACCACCAACAGGGAGCTGTTGCCCGCCCCGGACGCGGCTTCCTTGCCGTTGACGAAAAGGGTCGAGCCCTTCCCCATTATGTTTTCAAAGCAGAGGAGGATTTGCTTGTCCTTCCAGTCGGCGGGGACGTTGATCTCGCGCCGGTACCAGGCACAAGGATATTGCTCGACCTTCTTGCCGTCCCATTTGACGACGCGGGCGCCGTCGCCCAAGTGCATGTAGTTGGTGATGTAGCCGTCGTTCCAATCGCCGGGAACCATGAAGTAGCCCCAATCCCGCGGCATGGCGCCCAGGGCATCCACGGGGGAGAACTCCCATAGCTGATCCAGCGACACGCTCAGGCGCATCCCGTCGACGCGATGGAGAGCCTTAGTCAAATCCCAATTCAGCAGCTTTTGGACATCCAACGTGGGCGTCCCGCGTTCTACCTTGGGCGCCGCCGCCCATGACGTCAGGCAGAGGCAGCAGGCAATTGCGGCAAATAGACGACGAATCATATCATTCCTCCAACTTACGATGTTGTATATCAATAGGTGCTTTCGAGACTACATCCTTTTTGCTCGTTGCTCCAGTTCGTCGCGTCGACGGCGGGGACTTTCGTCACATGCCCGTCGAAGAAGAGCCAGTTGCCGCCGCGCTGGTGCCGGAGCGCTATGCATGTAGTGTATAGCGTCGCAGTTTGGTCGGTGGTGTAATTCGCCAGCATGGTGGAAGGATTCTTGAAGTAATAGGGGTTGATGCTATAGCCTCCATAATAAGTCCCGGGGTTTTTCTCCCCGGCCAGATACACGGACGAGGGCATGGTGACTTTCGTGATGTTGCAATGCCTGGGTTGCAATCCCCTGACGGCTTTGTTCCAACCAGTCCCTCCGGCGAGGATGTTCATGGCGTAGCTGGTGCATAGCGCGCCCGGATAGGTGTTGCCGATGATGTTTTTGGTGGCGGAGGGACAGTATATTCTCGTGGCGTCGAGACGGGCGAGGCTAATGGCGCCCAGGGAGAGATTCGCAAGGGAAGGGCCGAAGTAAGGATAGATGTGTTTGTTCCAGAAGATGTCGTCGGCGCCGCCCTCGTAATCGTTGGGGATGAAGCCATTCCAGTCGAAGGCGTAGAGGTTGAACCCCAGGCCGACTTGTTTCATGTTGGAGGCGCAGTTTATCGCCGTGGCGGTCTCCCGTGCCTGGTTCAGGGCGGGCAGGAGCAAGCCCGAGAGTATCGCGATCACCGCGATCACGACGAGGAGCTCCACCAATGTGAATTTACTTGTCTTCCGCTTCATCATATGTCCCTCCTGGTTTGGCTCCGGGCGTCCTCCGCCCACATAAGGGTAAACGGGAGCAGTTCGCTTGCCGTCTCGCAAGCGGCTCCTTCGCATTGGGCCGCGAGGTTGGCGGCGGCCCGCTCGGCCATTAGGTTGAAGTCATGTTCGCAGATCAGGACGCCCTCGTCGAGGACATCGTCCGAGAGCACCCAGTTGTTCGTCGCCAACGGACAGTCTTTGACCAGATCGATCCCCTTCCGGCGCAACAAGTCGAGCAACTGCGGCCCCTGCGCCCAGGCGATGATGCCGTCCGGATGCATGCCAAGGTCCAGCATCCGCTCGATATTGTCCAGCGTGGCGCCGTTCGCCGCCACCGCCTGCTTCTCGCTGAAAGGGATCCCCGCTTCGGCGCAGGCCCGGCGGGCGCCGTCAACCCCCTTCATGGAACATTCATAATAGATGAAGAAAAACTTCTCCCGCCCTTGCTTCAGAAAGGTTTTCGCCACCTCGTGGACGGCTTGCTCGTCGTCGATGACGTAGCTGCTCACCGACTCCACCATCCGGCCGATGGAGACCACTGGCAACCCGAACTCCGTTTTTAGCCTGGTTAGAAGCGGACAGCTTTCCGGGTTGGGATTCACCCAGATCAAGCCGGCCAGCCCATAGTCGACAATCTCTTCTAGCTGCTTTTCCCCTGAGTTTATCAGATCGCAGGGTTGGATGTAGTAGTCGCGCCGTCGTTTGAGGAGCTGCTCCGCCACGCAATTCGAGAGGTTCCACAGGAAACGGTCGTAGATGGACAGCTTGCCGTCCCCGACGATGACGCCGACGCGCCGGTATCCGCTGAAATTGCCCAGCCCGCCTTCGGGGTTCGTGAACGTGCCGATGCCCGGCTTGGCGATCAAATAGCCGGACGACACCAGGTCGGCGAGGGCGCGCTGGACGGTCGGCCGCGACACGCCGAAGTTGCGCTCCAGTTCCCGGTTGGACGGGATCATCTCCTGCTTCCGACCGGACTTGGCGATCATGGCGACCACGTAGCGGCGAATCTTGATGTACTCCGCCACCGAGGTCTTGCGCGTCTCTGTTTTTGCTACCATTGTTTACCACCTCGTTCCATATGTTTACCATATAACGATGGGCCTGCAATGTCAATACCCCGCGGCTGGAATCCCGAAAAAAACGAAGCCCGCCGCGGCATAGCCGGGACGGGCTTTCAAAAGGACGACAACCAAGCTCAGGCGGCATGGTTGAGGAGCTTGTCGACGACCTTGACGGCGTCGTTGGCGTCGCCGCCGTAGGCGTCCGCGCCGATGGAGTCGGCGTACTCCTGGGTGACCGGGGCGCCACCGATCACCACCTTCACACCCGTGCCCTTGAAGAACGCCACGACGTCCTTCATGTAGGGCATAGTGGTTGTCAACAGCGCGCTGCACAAGATGACCTTGGTACCGCCTTTGACACTCGCGTCGAACTTGGCGGTGTCGCAGTTGACGCCGAGGTCGTCGACCTCGTAGCCCGCGCCCTTGAGCATGATGGCTACCAGGTTCTTGCCGATGTCGTGCAGGTCTCCCTTGACCGTGCCGATGCCGACGCGGCCGAGCGACTTGTGTCCGCCCTTGACCAGGATCGGCTCGATGATCGCCAAACCGGCCTGCATGGCGCGGGCGGCGATTAGCATCTCGGGCACGTAGACCTCGTTCTTGGAAAAACGGTCGCCCATGTCGCGCATCGCCGGGATCATCGAGTCGTTGAGCAGCGCCACCGCCTCGCCACCATTAGAGAGAACGCCCTTGATGATGGTCTCGACATCGTTGCGCTTGCCTTTACAAATCGCGGTGAAGAGTTCCTCATTCCTTGCCATTTTCACTTGCTCCTTTATTTCACACACACGCCGCAAAACTATCTGAAAGGCGGCCACACGCCGCCCGTCATTCCATGAGGCTCTTGAGCCACTCCTTGACAACGTCCTTCCCGGCGGGCTCGCCCGCGGCCTTGACCGCGACCTTCCGGGAAAGAACCGCCGGAGTGTCCACGACGCCCAGAGCGCGGATGGCGTCGGGGTCGTTCACCTCCTCGAAGTCCACGGTGGCCCCCAGCTCCTTCATCGCCTGGACGATGTTGGCCTTGAACTCCTGGTACTTGGAGTCGGCGGGGCTGCCCAGCAGCAGCAAGGAGCCGCGCTGGAGTTGAAGCTTCCGGGCAAACTTCTCCCGGAGGCGCTGGTAGATAGCTTGGCGCAGTTCGTCCCGGGGGGGGATGGTGGAGACGAATTTGATCTGACCGTCGACGCAGATGGTGGGGATGTTGCGCACATGAAGCGAGGCCATCAAGGCGATGCTCTCGGGGTTCTTTATCTTGTGCTCGCGCCACAGCAGGGCGTCGCCGAACTCGGGGCAGATGTTCTTGACCGATTCGACCATGTACTGGCAAGGGGCGCAGGCCTCGGAGTCGAGGGTGATGATGTCGACGACCACCTTGTCGCCCTGGCCGTAGCCGCTCAAGTCCATGAGCTCGGCGGCCACGCCGCCCTTGGCGGCGAGCTCCTTGGCGACGGATTGCTGGTAGGGGTCGTGGACGACGGCGGCGATGGCCTCGACGTTGGCGGGTGGGACGGCGTAAGGCATGTCGCAGCCGGGGGCGAGGAGGTAGCCCCGCAAGCCGCCGACGCGCATGCACTCGAAGGCGTCGACCTTGTTGGCGTCGGGGGTGCCCAGGAGCATGACGGTGGTGAGCTTGATGTTGCCGCCGAAGGAGACGCCCTTCTCCACGCAGATGTCGCGGACGAAGTCCAGCGGGATATTCTCGTCGATGGAGATATTGTCGCAGCCGCAGCCGCACATGACCTCGATGTTCTTCCGGGCGTCGCCGCAGACGAAGAAAGAGCTCTTGCCGCCAGCCTCGCGGATGTGCGAGAAGATGTTCTTGCAGGGGGCGGAGCAGAACTCCTCGAACTGCTCGGGGCCGATCTGGCTAGTCATGGGGTCGACGACGGCGACGATGTCGCAACCAGCCTCGAGGTAGAGGGAGCTGAGCTTGTTGGCGACCTCGGCGCAAAAGGCCAGGACGCGGTTGACGTAGTCGGGATCGTCGAACATCTGCATGAAGATGTCGGCGCCGAGCAGGTGCAACGCGAGGGTGAAGGGACCGGTGATCAGGCCGTAGAGGGCGAGGTCGGGGTATGCGGCGCGTAGCCGCCGGGAGGCCTCCAGGGCGATGGGCATGCGGCCGTCGCCAGGGCCGGGGATTTTTAGGTCCTCAAGCTTGAGTTCGCCATCGCCCAACGGGTGGGAGATGACGGCGGGAGGGTTGTCGTCGCTCCAGTTGAGCTTGCAACCGAGGATCTCGGCCTCGATCTGGAGGTCGAACACCACCGGGAGGCCGTCGGGGCGGTAACGCCGCGCGGCCTCGGTCTGCCCGGCGACGACCAAGTCCGCAGACCGCAGGAACTCCGTGGCGGTCTTGCCAATCAAGAAGGCGGAATGAACCCCGCAGAAGGGTACCCACGGAATGCGCTCCACGGTCTTCCCCGCGAACGCCGCCAACACCAACTCCTTACCGGTCATCTCCGTATCCTTCCTCTATGTTGTTCCAGAAGCATATTTATATCTTAGCTCCTTTTTACGATAAGTCTTACTTTCCTTTGGGCTTTTATTGCTGTATATTATCATTATGAAGATCGAGACATTGAAAGAATCAGACTACATCTCGCCGTTGAGCGGGGCGATGGTCCGCTTCCATTCGTTCACCCGCGGGGACGGGGAGAAGACCTCCAGTCTGAGCGCGGGCGGGATGATCTCCTACCACCAGCTCAGCGCCCGCGGCACCACCTTGCACAAGCACGAGTTCCCGGAGATCATCCTGGTGTTGCTGGGCAAGGCGGCCCACCTGGTGAACGGGGAACGCACGGAGCTCTCCGGGGGCTCGCTGCTGTTCGTGCGCCCCGACGACACCCACGGGTTCGAGTTCGTCAAGGACGAGCCCTGCGAGATGATCTCCTTCGCCTTCTCCCTGGATTTGCTGCTGGACTTCAGCTTGTACCTCAAGAACGACTTCTTCCTGCGCCGTTTCACCGCCCCGCCGCTGCCGCCGTCCTTCCACCTGGACTTGGAGGAGCGCGAGGAGCTGGCCAACCAACTGCTGCGCCTCAACTCGGCCGAGCTGGCCACGCTGTCCGCGCGGGACGCGCTGCGGGTCCGGGTGAAATCCATCCTCGCCCGACTCTTCCTCGACTACTTCCTGGAGCGGGAGATGGGCAAAGGCCTGCTGCCGGACAGCACCCCCTCATGGCTGGACAAGCTCTGCCAAGACATGCGCAAGGACAACAACTTCGTCAAGGGCCTGCGGGTGATGAAGCGGCTCTCCCCCTGCACCTACGAGCACCTCTGCAAATGTTTCCGCCGCCACCTCGACAAGACCCCCACCGAGTACATCAACGAGCTGCGCGTCAGCCACGCCGCCGCCCTGCTGGCCGACACCGACGAGGAGATCTTCGCCATCGCCACCGACACCGGCTTCGAAAGCCTCAGCCGCTTCTACCACCTCTTCAAACGCCACTACGGCGCCTCCCCGGCGAAGTACCGCCAAAAGACCCGCAAGACCGACATCCCCATCTGAGCCAACCCTCCCGGGAGCGCCGGGCCCCTGCTCGGCTCAAGCGGGGCTTGCCCCGCCATCTCCGGATGCCGAGCTGGGGCTCGGAGCTCCCAGGTTGAGACTCGCGCCGCAAAAAGCAAAAGACCCCATTGGGGTCAATGGGGTCTCAGCAACCGAAACGGAAAAAACGGACGGTCACATCACGTTGAAGGGCTCATCGTCCATCATACTGGGGGCGGCGGGTTCGGCGGCGCGCGGCGCCGGACGGTGGTGGATCTTGCCGACATGGATGTCCACCTTGTCGACGCTGTCGATCCCTAAGTTGCCCGAGAGTGCCTTGAGTATCTCGTCCCGAAGCTCGGCCGTGAGCTGGGGAAGGTTCAACTCGGCGCCATCGAGGTCGATCCGCAGCCGCAGATAATAGCGGAAACCGCGCTGGTGGAGGGCGCACTTGCGGAGGTTGAACTCCTTGAAGCGCCTGACGACCATGGTGACGACGTCGCCAATGGCGTTGGCGGAGATGAAGAGCTCGCCGTTAGCGCTCTTGATGGAGACGCCGTGGCAACGCCGGCGCAGGAAGAGCAACAGCTCCACCAGCAGGAAGATGACACAGGCGGCCACCAAGGCGTAAAGCGCCCCGACGACGAAACCCCAGTCGAAAAAGCTGCTCAAGTGCTGGTCGTTGAAATCAAGCAAGCGGCTTGCTGTCGGCATTTGCATCTTCATTGTCCTCCTCGCTTCGGGTGTCTTCTTCAAGCTCCTCGACGATGACGTTGACCTCCGTCACCTGGGTGCCGGTGATCTTCTCTACCTCGTCGGCGACGGACGCCTGGATCTTGGCGGCGACCTCCGGGACGCGGGCGCCATAAAGCATGTTGACCTTGACGTCGATCTTGACGCTATTGCCCTCGGAGGCCACGCCGATAGAACGGTCGGACATCCGGCGGTTGCCGATCATCTCGGCGATGCTGTCGACCAAAGCGCTGCCTGCCAGACGGGTGACGCCCGGGACGGCCAAGGCCGCCTTCTTGACGATGGCGACGATGACGCTGGAGTTCACCTTGACCGAGCCGAGCGCGGTCCCCGAGCTCAAGCCGCCGTCGGCGACCTTGTTGCGGTTTTTAACTGACGCTTCTCTCACCGTTTCTTCTCCTCCAGGCCGCTGACGACGACATTGACGGCGCCGACCTTGACCCCCGCGATTCTCTCGATCTCCGCCGCCACGGCCTGCTGGATGTTGATGGAGACCTCGGGGATGTTGTTGCCATACTCGACGTTGATCTTGACCGTCACCTGGGCGACGCCGCCATCGAGCTCGACGGCCACGGGGCGGTCCCCGGCGTTGCTGCCGACCAGCTCGGCGACATTGCCCACCAACGACGCCTTGGTTAGACTGGACACCCCTTTGACCTCGCCGATCGTCTTCCTGACAATGACGGCAAGGACGCCGAGATGGATGCTGACCGCCCCTAGCTGGTTCTCGCTGCTGGCGAAGTTGCGCTGCTCCGCGGTCACGGACTCGGCGACTTTGGCCTTCTGCGGTTTCTTCATGCTGCGGACTCCTTTTTGGGGTTGCGGAATTACTACCTGGTCAGGTCTGCCGAGGCCAGGAAATGGTCGTAGATCCGATCGACGTAACCAGTGTCGAACTTGCCCTTCATGAAATTGCCGTCGGACATCACGTACTCATGGAAGGGGATGGTGGTCTTGACGCCGGAGATCTTGAACTCCTCAAGGGCGCGGAGACAGCGGGTGATGCATTCCTCGCGGGTGCGGGCATGGATGATCAACTTGCCGATCATGCTGTCGTAGTTCGGAGGGATGCGATAGCCGGTATAACCGTGGGAGTCCAATCTGACGCCGATGCCGCCCGGGGGGATGAACTCGGTGATGACGCCCGGCGAGGGGGCGAAGTTCTTCAACGGGTTCTCGGCGTTGATACGGCACTCGATGCAGTGGCCGTTGGAATGGATATCCTTCTGCTTCTCCTCGATGCGCTCGCCGGCGGCGATGCGGATCTGGTACTTGATCAGGTCGAAACCAGTGACCTGCTCGGTCACCGGGTGCTCGACCTGGATGCGGGTGTTCATCTCCATGAAGTAGAAGCTGCCGTCGGCGCCGAGGAGAAACTCCACGGTTCCGGCGTTGACATAGTTGACGGCCTTGGCCGCCTTGATGGCGCAGGCCCCCATGGCGGCGCGGAGCTTGGGCGTCAAGGCGGGCGAGGGGCTCTCCTCGACAAGCTTCTGGTGCCGCCGCTGGATGCTGCAGTCGCGCTCGCCCAAATGGATGACGTTGCCGAACTTGTCGGCGAGGATCTGGAACTCGATGTGGCGAGGGTTCTCGATGTACTTCTCGATGTAGACGGAACCGTCGTTGAAGGCCGCTTCCGCCTCGGACTTCGCGGCGTGGAAGCCCTGCACCAGCGAGGCGCTGTTGTGGGCGACGCGCATGCCGCGGCCGCCGCCGCCGGCGCTGGCCTTGATGATCACCGGGTAGCCGATCTTCTGGGCGATGGACTTGGCCTCCTTCTCGTCGCTGACGATGCTCTCGCTGCCAGGAGTGATGGGGACGCCAGCCTTGCGCATGGTCTCGCGGGCCATGGCCTTGTTGCCCATGGCGGTGATCTGCTCGGGTTGGGGGCCGATGAACTCGATGTTGCAGGCGCGGCAAATCTCGGCGAACGCGGCGCTCTCCGCCAGGAAGCCGTAGCCCGGATGGATGGCGTCGACGTCGCAGATCTCGGCGGCGCTGATGATCTGCTTGTAGTCCAGGTAACTGCGGCTGGACTGCGGCGGGCCGATGCAGATGGCCTCGTCCGCCAGGCGGACCGGCATGCTGTCGCGGTCCGCCTCGGAGTAGACCGCCACCGTCTTGATCCCCATCTCCTTGCAGGCGCGGATGACGCGGAGCGCGATCTCGCCGCGGTTGGCAATCAATATTCTGTCAAACTTTGGCATGGGTGTCCCAGGGATAAGGTTTACTCTAACTCGAACATGGGCTGGCCGTACTCGACCGGCACGGCGTTCTCCAGCAACACCGCCTTGACGACGCCGCTAGTCTCGGCCTTGATCTCGTTCATGACTTTCATGGCCTCGATGATGCAGACCACGGTGTCGGGGGTCACCTTGTCGCCCACCTTCACGAAACAATCGGTGTCGGGGGACGCGGCGCGGTAGAACGTGCCGATGATCGGCGAGTTGATGGTGTGCTTGGCCGCGGCCGGCTTCTCGGCGACCGGGGCGGCGGCGGCGGCCGGCGCCGCGGCGACCGGAACCGAGACCAGTTGCTGCTGCGGCGGCATCGAGACTCCAGGGTTCAAGTCGCGGCGCAGGCACAAATGGATGTCCTCGGCGTCTATCTTGAACTCCGTGAGGTTATGCGCCGACATCAGCTCGACAATTTTCTCGATCTCGTCAAATTTCATAAGCCGTTCCCTGCGTTTGTTGTTCTCTGATTATGCCGCGGCCTTGCGGTCGGCGGCTCACAGCCTATCTCTCAACACCTTCACCAAGGCTCTGAGAGCCCATTCATAACCATCGGCGCCAAGGCCGATTATCTGGCCGACGCACACCGGGGCGGTCAGGGACTTGTGCCTGAACTCCTCGCGCCGGTGGACGTTGCTGAGATGCACCTCCACCGCGGGCCGCTCGACCGCCTCCAGGGCGTCGCGCAGCGCCACGCTGGTGTGGGTGTAGGCCGCGGGATTGATCACGACCCCGTCGTAATTCACCCCGCCGTCCAGAACCCCGGTGATCTTGTCGACCAAGGTCCCTTCGCTGTTGCTCTGGAAGCAATCCAGCTCCACTCCCAGCTCCGCCGCCACCGCGGCGGCCCTGGCCTCGATGTCGGCCAAAGTCGTCGCTCCATATATCTCCGGCCGCCGCGTGCCAAGCAGCCGCAGATTCGGGCCGTTCACCAACAAAATCCTCATTCTTCCCCCCAGGACACTTAAAGGTCGACGGATCGCTTGGGGCGCGCGCCCCCCAACAGCCTAAAGCTTAACCCCAACCCGGTCATTTATCGTCGGCGGGGATGGGGAGCTCGGACATCGGGACGCTCTCGGGGACGACCAGCCGTTCGAGCTGCGCTGTCAACTCCAGTTTCTGGCCGTCGGTCAACGGCTGGATGGGTTGCCGGGACGAGCCGTGGCGGTTGTTCAACCAAAGCAGCCCCAGGAACAGCACGACCGAGACGAACAACAGACTGAAAACCGTCACCAAAATCTTCGCGACGCGCTCGATCTTGGCCTCCTCGTCTTTGTTCACCTGTTTGCCGCTCTCCAAATCCTGCAACACGGAGCTGGGCACATGCGTCCGGCTCTCGTCGGGCATGGCAAAAGCGGCCAAAGCCGCCGAGCTGTCCACCCCGTAGAGGTCGCTCACCGTTTTGATGTAGGCGCGCAGATAGATGCCCGACGGCATGTTGCTGTAGTCGTCGCGCTCCAGCGCCTCGATGAGGTGGGTCTTGATCTTGGTGGAGAACTCCACCTGGCCAAGACTGAAACCCGCTTTGACCCGGGCCTCGCGCAACAACGCCCCCAAACCGGCGCGCCCCTCGGGCCGCGGCAACTTCGCCAACGGCGGACGCTCCCGCGGCGGCGGCGCGGACGCCGCCAGCCGCACCGGCTTCGGCGCGGGCTCGCGATCCGCCACGGCCGACGAAGGCTCGGCGAAAACAGGGGGCGTGACGGACGCGGCGGCGGACGTCTTCCGATCCAGCCGCACCGGCGTCTTTCCCGCCTTGGGCTCGACGGCAGGCTCCGACACCCCCGCTCCGGACTTGCGCAGCTCCGCCTCGATCTCCGCCAGAAAGGGCGAGGCCCCCACCGCGTCGAGATCCTTGGCTTGCGCCACTTGCGCCACAGGCTCATCGCCCTTGACGCCACCATCAGGGAAGAACGGCAGCTCAGCCTGTTCGGCTTGACCCGCCTGCCCATCCCCACCAAAATTCTTGCCAACGTCTGTCATATGTTGAAACCGCAGGTGCGCTCCATAGTTTCCAAGCATCAGCACTCAAGGCTTGAATATAGCCCGCTTCCCTGCCAAAACCAGCCACATATCCCAGAATATCCGCGAAATTTCCCCGCCGCCGCCCACGAAACGCTTGAAATCCCCCGCCCCGCGGGGCTATTGTTCCCCCGCGTCAAACCTCAAGCCATGGAGCCCGGACATGATCCGTCCACAACTTTCCGCCCTCTTCGCCGCCGCGTTGGGCCTGGCCCTCCAAACCCACGCCCAAACCGGCCTCTTCCTCCCCACCGGACAAAGCCTCGGCGACGCCTACAGCTGCGCCGTCGCCCTAGGAGACCTCGACGGCGACGGCGACAAGGACGCCTTCGTCGCCAACTACGACGGGACCGGATGCCAAGTGTTCCTCAACAACGGCAAAGCCTCCTTCTCCGACAGCGGCCAGCTCCTCGGCAAAGCCGACTGCGTGGACGCCGCCCTCGCCGACCTCGACAAAGACGGCGACCTCGACGCCTTCGTCACCAACTACGCCGGCGCCTGCCTGGTCTTCTTCAATGACGGCGACGGCAATTTCACCGACTCCTCCCAGTCCCTCGGCGACGGCGGCTCCGTCGACGTCGCCCTCGGCGACCTCGACGGCGACGGTTACGTCGACGCCTTCGTCGCCAACTATGACGGCGCCTGCGCCATCTACTTCAACAACGGCAAAGGCAAATTCACCAGCGTCGACTACGTCGGCGACGGCAAGAGCCGCGGCGTCGCCCTCGGCGACCTCGACAAGGACGGCGACCTCGACGCCTATGTCGCCAACAACGGCCCCGACAAAATCTACCTCAACGACGGCGACGGCAACTTCACCGTCACCAAGCAGAGCCTCGGCACCTTCGACGGCCGCCGCGTCGCCCTCGCCGATCTCGACGGCGACAAGGATCTCGACGCCTTCGTCGTCAACGCCGACCACCAGCCCTGCAAAATCTGGCTCAACGACGGCAAGGCCTTCTTCACCAGCAACGGCCAGGCGCTCGGCGACTCCAGCTGCTTCGGCGTCGCCCTCGCCGACTTCGACGACGACGGCGACCTCGACGCCTTCGTAGCCGCCAAGCTCAACGCCGCCGACGCCCCCGCCGCCAACCTCCTCTACCTCAACAATGGCTCCGGCCTCTTCGCCGACTCCGGCCAAACCCTCGGAGCCGCCCCCAGCACCGACGCCGCGGCCGCCGACCTCGACGGCGACGGCAACCTCGACGTCTTCGTCAGCAACTATGGCACCCCCTCCACCGTCTACCTCAACCAAACTTCCGGCTCCGGCGTCTTCATCCACAGCTCCCAGACCCTCGACAGCGACAGCTTCCAAGCCGTCGCCCTCGGAGACCTCAACGCCGACGGCAAGCCCGACGCCTTCGCCGCCACCAACTCCGGCTGCAAAGTCTTCCTCGGCCAGGGCGACGGCGTCTTCGCCGACAGCGTGAAAACCCTCGGAACCCTCAATAGCTACGGCGTCGCCCTCGGCGACCTCGACCACGACGGCGACCTCGACGCCTTCGTCGCCAACTTCCAAGACGCCGACGGCAACCCGGAACCCGCAAAAGTCTACCTTAACGACGGCAAGGGCGGCTTCACCGACTCCGGCCAAGCCATCGCCACCAACTTCGCCAGCTCCGTCGCCCTCGGCGACTTCGACTCCGACGGCGACCTCGACGCCTTCGTCGGCAACTTCCGCGACCCCGCCGGAACCGCCCAGCCCAACCGCGTCTACCTCAACGACGGCGCCGGGGTCTTCACCGACTCCGGCCAGACCCTCGGCGCCGGCGGCACCCTCGCCGTGGCCACCGCCGACCTCGACGGCGACGGCGACCTCGACGTCCTCGCCACCAACTACAGCTCCGCCAGCGCCGTCTGGCTCAACGATGGCAAGGGCAATTTCAGCAGCTCCGGCCAAGCCCTCGGCAACGGCGGCAGCGTCGCCGCCGCCCTCGGCGACCTCGATCTCGACGGCGACCTCGACATCCTCATCGCCAACGCCGACAAACCCAACAAAATCTGGACCAACAACGGCAAAGGCGTCTTCACCAACTCCGGCCAGTCCCTCGGCTCCGGCACCCCGGGCGGCGTCGCCCTCGCCGATGTCAACGGCGACGGCAACCTCGACGCCTTCATCGCCTACAACTACGACAGCGACAACTATCCCGGCGGCAGCCAAGTCTGGCTCAACGACGGCTCCGGCCTCTTCTCCAACAGCCTGCAAACGCTCGGCCAAAGCGTCTCCACCGCCGTCGCCCTCGGCGACTTCAACGATGACGGCAACCCCGACGCCTTCGTCGGCAACCTCGGCCCCTGCATCGTCTGGATGAACCAGTCCCCCTTGCGCAGCTACATCATCAACGCCATCGCCGGCGACAACGGCAAGATCTCCCCCTCCGGCAAGGTCCTGGTCGAGCGGGGCGGCTCCCAAACGTTCACCATGACGCCGAACAGCAAGTATGTCGTCGCGGACGTCAAGGTCGACGGCGTCTCGATTGGAGCCGTCACCAGCCACAGCTTCGACAACGTCGACGCCGACCACAGCGTCAGCGTCAGTTTCGCCATCGAGACCTTGAACGTCACCTCCTCCGCCGGACCTGGCGGTGACATCTCGCCGCTCGGCCTCACCCCCGTCGCCCTCGGCTCCAGCCTGGCCTTCACCGTCACCCCCGACTCCGGCCACTACCTCTACGACCTGGTCGTCGACGGCGTCTCCGCCGGAGCCTATTCCACGTACACCTTCAAGAAGATCACGGTCAACCACACGATCGCGGCGCAGTTCACCGACCACGCCACCCCCGTGACCTTCGACTCGCAACTGACCATCGCCGCCGCGGACCTGGCCTTGGGCAGCTTCACAAAGAAGCCGTCGGCCTATTTCACGTACATGGGCGCGAACGGCAAAGCCGCCAAGAAGACGCTGAAAGTCCTGACCAAAACCTTCCCCTCCGACGCCGTCGTCTGCCAATGGAGCCAAGCCGTCGCCCCAGGCTCCTATTCGCTCTGGATCAAGCCCGCCGGACAGAAGACCGCCGTCATGGTGAAAGCCGTCCACGCGGTCATGCCGCCCGAGCTGACCACGGCCACGCCCGCCAGCGGCGCCTACCCCGCCAACATCACCTTGGACGGCCGTTACTGGGGCGACAAGTCGGTGAAGGTCTGGGTCTACTACGGCACTAAAAAAGTCAGCGCGAAGGTGTCGCGACTGACTTTCGACCCGACGACCAACGTCGGTCAGATCGTCTTCGCTTTGCCTAAGCAATTGGCGAAGCTCGCCGCCGGGACGGTGGTCCAGCTCACGGTGCAGAACAAGATCGGCGAGAGCCCGAAGCTGCCCTTCACCGTGAAATGATTGCCCCCCTGGGGGAAACCCCTTGAAAGGGGTTGTCCCCCAGACCCCCTTCCTGAACTTTTTGGGCTTTTTTTTGCCTCGGGCAATGAGATAACCCAAGAAGTCATGGAGGGGGGCTCTTTAAGGGGGAAGCCTTCTTCAGAAGGTGCCCCCTCAAGAACGTCGCCCTGCTTGAACCTTGTTTCTGTATTCCCCTGGGGAGAGCTTGAGCTTCTCCCGGAACTTGTGCGAGAAGTAGTTGCTGTCCTCGAAGCCGCAGCGCCCGGCAACCTCGGAGACACCGAGGGCGCTGGAGGTCAACAGCTCGCAGGCGGCTTGGAGCCTGAGCTTCAGCAGGTACTCCTTGGGGGCGCAGCCGGTCTGGCGCTTGAAGTGCCGCAGCAAGGTGCTCATGGACATGCTCGACATGGCCGCGAGGTCCTCGATGGTCAAGGCGGGGTCGGCGAAACGCCGGTGGAGGCAGCCGAGCGCCTGAGCGACGCTCGCCTGCGTGGATTTCACGTCCACCAGCTTTTCGCCAATGGCTTTGGCGATGAAGTGGACCACCTGCATGAACAGCGCCATGGACACGAACTGATACCCGCCTTCGCGGCTCTTCAGGACGTCCTCCAACTGGCCGACGAGCTCCAACAGCCTCGGCAACCGCTCCGCGTCGATCCGGAACGCTTCCAGCTTGCCGTTGAAAAGCAGGTTGAACCCGGGCATGGTGGACGCGTCCAGCAGGGGCAAGGGCAGCAAGTTTTTGTCGAAGAGAATATTGACCAGACAGAGGTTGTCGAGCTGGTCGTAGCGGTGGTAGACCCGTCCCTGGGGTATGACGAAAATATCCCCGGCGGCGACACGGACGCCCTCCCCCGCCTCGTTGAAATGGTCGCCCTCCCCGGCATGGACCACAACCAGCTCCGTGAACTCATGGCAATGCATGACCGTGACGTTCTGCGGTACCATCCGGCGCAGCAGCAGAGGAAAGTCCTTGTCCCCGATCCTCGACGCGAAACTGAAGGTGTTGAAGTCCATGGCGACACTTTTGACGGATTTGCACTGTTAATTGACGAATAAGTCAAGGTTTTCCCGGCGTTACCGAGCTATAATAACTGAGGATAGAAATTAAATCAACGGCGGAAGCGGTTTTTTCAATGCGTTTACATCCCCATCAGCAAACATGCAATGCCGCAACCGCCGCTTCGGCGAAGAGGCGAGACGTGGAAGGCTCCAAGGACATAAGATTCGTTTATGCGAGAAAGGACGTGTACCATGCGCCATATTCGCCGCAGGGATAGAAAGAAAATTGGTGCCTATACATTAATCGAAGTGCTTATCACCATTTCGATCATGGCGATCCTCGCCTCAATCCTCCTTCCTGCCCTCGGCAAAGCCAGAGAATCCGCCAGGGGGATTTTCTGCGTCAACAACTTGAAAACCATTGGCACGGCATGCGTACTATATGCCGATTCCTACTGCGATTTTTATCCCATGAATAATGATCTCCTCACTAAGAATTTTCAGTTCCTGGCACCTTTTGTCAATAGAAATCCAGCCGTTTTTTACTGTCCCAGCCTTGCGCCCAAAGAAGGATATATCGCCTCTTGGCCTGATTTCGACAACAAGACGGTCAGTCTTTCGTATGCCGAAAACATTCAGATCGGCGGTTGGTTTAACGATGCGGTATATCCCCCACATAAACAAGCGAACATCCGTTATCCGTCCAGCACGGTTGGGTGGCTTGATAACGCTTGCGTAAGCCCGCTTTCGCCTGCTGGATCGTGGAATGTCGCATCGTGGAATGCCATTCCGAGCGGGACGGCGCGCTGGCGGCATCTTAAGAAAATAAACGTGCTATTTATCGATGTCCATGTCAATAATTTCACCATGGATGATAATATCTCGACATCAGGCAAAGTGGCATGGAAACCGTAAAATCCATTAGATCGGTAGAATTTAATCCCACGAGCTAATAACGCATAAAATTATTGGAGGTATTCTAGTGAAATCCATTGAAAAGAAATCACCACTGGTCATGGATAGGAGAGGCATAGATGGTTATCTGGCTACCGCCATTTTAGCGTTGGGCCTTTGCATCACAAGCCATTCCGCAGAATTTCCAGATCTAGTCAAGAATGGGAGTTTCGAGACGCTGGAAGGAAATAAAATCGCGAATTGGGAAGGAGTGCCATTCACGATTTCGTCTTCGGCACAATTCGCCACGGATGGCAAGCTCTCCATGAAATTGGAGTCAGGGACCGAAGAGTTGAGCCCAATTGCGGCGCAAGACATAACGGACTTCAGTCCCAACGTCAAGTATCGGCTCCAATATGAAGTCCGGACGGCTAAGTTCGGTCAAGAATACCGCAGCTACATCGGCTGCTGGAAAGGGAAGGAATGGTTGTCCGGGGTGGATGTCGCATGGCGGCAGGGCATGGAGTCAGGCCAGAAAGTTTTCACCGATTTCGTCCCCCCCAAAGATACAGATCGCTTGATGGTGGTTCTTCAGCTCAAGGGGCCGGGAACCGCATGGTTTGACCATGTGTCGGTCGCCCCGCTTCCCGCGGAGAAAACGCTTGCCCCCCTGCCGCCGTTCGTGGGCGGCGAAGGCTTTGTGCAAATCTCCAATGACCGTCGGTTCAAGGTGCAGGGCAAGCCGTTTTTTCCAATTAAAATCGGGGGATGGAGTCCTTGGGCGGAACAGGACTTGGCGGCGGCCCATGACTTTGGCTTTAACATGGTGAATGCCGGGACGCACGTGGAATCTCTTGGGGGTGGCGGTGCGCGACTAGCCTTGGACATGGCCTCAAAATATCAACTCAAAGCGATGCTGATTACGCGTTTCGAATTCAACGACAAAAGCATTGAAGCGCGGTTGCCGGACAAATTGGAGAAGATAGGCGCTATTGTCGCCAAGATCCACAATCACCCGGCGCTCTTCGCCTACGACTTGACGGACGAGCCAGCCTGGGCCGGCTACAACTTGCGTGGCGTGGCCGAGGGCGCATGGTTGCTCCGCAAACTCGACCCCAACCATCCCATCTACATCAATCATGCGCCGCGTAACAAGATCGCCGAGTTGCAACGCTACAACCAGTACGCCGACATTGCCGGCAGCGACATCTACCCGGTGTGGAAAGATGGCGTGGACAAGCACTCCGATTTGCCCAATAAAACCTTAAGCGTCACGGGCGACGAAGTCATCAAGAATTTGGAGGCGCTAGCCCCAGGTAAACCGGTGCTAGAAATCATTCAGGCGTTTTCCTGGTCTGACAACTGTGCCACGATGAAAGTAATTCACCCCTTCCCCACCCATGCCCAGTTGCGGTTCATGGGATACGACGCCGTGGTTTGCGGCGCGAACGGCATTACATATTATCAGGACCATAGGTATCCGCAGCTCCGGTCCGAGCTAAAACCCGTCGTCAGGGAATTCGCAGGCCTACAGGACATCCTGGCGGGGGGGACAGCGCTGACAGTGGAAAGCGTCTGCGCGGCGCCGGAGATCCGTCTGCTTGCGTTAAGGCATGAAGGGCGGACCGTGGTGATCGCCGTGAACCGCGGCAACAAGGCAATTCAGGCGGGGTTGGCGCTGCGCAAGTGGTTTGAGCAAGCGCCGTCTTCTCTGACGGTCGTGTTCGAGAAACGGATGGTTCCGGTGGTGGACGGAATTGCTAGCGACAGCTTCAAGCCTTTTGACGTGCATGTCTATTCCGATTGTCCCGACGAGAGCAAGCTACTGCGGCAAGTGGTTCCCATCGAAGTCGACACAGAGGCCGCGGTGGACAGTCAGGCCAAGTATGACGCGCTGGTGCCGAAAACTCGGCGGGACCTGGCCTTGGCCGCAAACGGAGTCAAAGCCTTCGCCTCGACAGAGCTTGGGCAGATGAAAGCATGTGTTGTCAATGATGGCGACCGCTGGCAAGGGCAATGGAACGACACGACCCCCTATACGTATCCCGACTGGGTCGGATTGGCGTTTCCCAAGCCTGTCCACATTGATCGGATCGCCGTCTTCACCCGGCAATTGGACATGTTCGGAAAATGGTTCCAAGAGGGCGTTCGAGATTACGAGGTGCAAATCGACAACAATGGCCAGTGGCAAACAGTGAAGTGTGTCCGCGGTAGCGAGGACTTCGTGACAATCATTGACTTCGCTCCGGTGACGACCTCAAAAATCCGGTTGTTCATTACCGCCACCAATGGGTCGGGGGATTATTCCCGGGTCATGGAAATCGAAGTCTATGGCCCGGAAAAACAGACCTGAACAGCAAGATACGTTACTACGGAACACCACAAAAAAGAACCATTAAAATGACTGTCCACAATTCGAAAAATACAGTTCGTTGGGAATCTCCGCGCTATGCCAACACGAAACCGCTGGCGTTGTGGTTTTTGAACCACGACATCGACACCGACGAGGCGCGGCGGCAAGTGCTCGAGTTCAAACGCCAGGGGCTCGGCGGGTTCTTCATGCACTGGATCAACGGCGCCGCCCCATACATGGGCGGACGTTGGCTCGACAGCGTCGGGGAACTCGTCGGGATGGCGGCGGCGACCGGACTCGAAGCTTGGCTCTACGACGAGGCTTGGTGCCCCAGCTGTTTCGCCGGGGGACGCATCTTGGCGCGGCGGCCAGACTTGCAGGCCAGAACCTTGTGGCACCAGACCGTTGATGTCGAAGCGGGGGAGACCACCAGCCTGGACTTCGAGCTGATGAATCCGCTCGCCGTGTTCGCCGCCCCGCTGGTCAACGGCGTCCCGGACATGACGCGAGCGGAGCGGCTGGACGAACTGCTCGGCACGGCGGTGATGGACTTCGCCGCGCCTTACCGGAACAAGGGCGGGTATTATCCGCACGTCAAGCCGCTGGAGCATTGGCGGGCCGCCGGCAACGGGTTCCGCTGGCTGTTGCAATGGAAAGTGCCGGCCAGTTCGTCCTGGCGGGTTTACGTGTTCTGCGAGCAGCTGATGAACGCGGGCTCAAAAACGTGGATCGACGTCCTCAATCCCGAGAGCGTCCACTGCTTCCTGGAGGAAACCCATGAGAAATACGCCACCCGTTTCCTGAAATATTTCGGCAACGTGATTCCAGGGATCATGACCGACGAATACAAGCATCCGCCCATGCCTTGGACCGCCGCCTTGCCAACACAATATATGGCACGCCATTCGGAGAATCTGATTGACTGTCTGCCCGCCTTGGTCGACCCAAGAGTGAAGAACAGTTGCCAAGTACGAATGAACTATCATCGGCTAACCTCCGACCTTTTCCGTCAAAACTACACCGCGCCCATGGCGGCATGGTGCCGACAGCACAATTTGTTCCTGACCGGCCACATCAGCCCCGAAGAGGACCTCTCCGGCGAGGTGGCCTACACCGGCAACATCGCCGCGCATTTGCGGCATTTCGACATGCCCGGCACCGACTTGATCATGCAAGCGGTCGGTGACCGCGAACGGCCCGCCCTCAACCTGGGGCCGCGGATGGCCAGCTCCGTGGCCAGGCAACAAGGCCGCGGCCGCGCCTTCGTCGAAGTGGGGGCTTGCTGCGACGAGGGGCTAAGTTTGGAACAGCTCAAATATCTCTGTGATTGGCTGATGATCAACGGCATCAACATGATCAACTTCCACGGGGCGTCATATTCCCTCAAGGGGACGCGGAAATACACCACTGGCCAGACTTTGTCGATTTACAATAACCTTTGGCCGTGTTTTGACACGCTGTCCAAATATCTGGAGGAGACCTGCGCCTTGTTGGTGGAATATCCCCCCGCCAGAAAGATCGCGCTGCTGAAGCCGTTATCGGCGGCCCGGACGTTGTATCCCAGCGACGCCGGGGAGAAGCTGGACGAGGCGTTGAGCGCCGCTTCCTGGCAGTTGCTGCAAAGCCACATGGACTTCGACCTGCTGGACGAGGACGGCGCCAACGAGTGGCGGATCGAGGACGGCAGGCTCCGCGTCGGCGAAGTGGTCTATGACTCGGTGATCGTCCCGGAGGGAGCGGCGGAACTGTCGGGGCTGACGGCCAAGCCCGTGGCGCCCTGCGTCGCGATAAGCGGCTTGGGGTCTGAGGACGTGCTGGCGTACGCCGGGTACAACCAGGCCGGGGAGAAGTTGAGCTTCGTCCTCAACACACTTGACCGGGAGGTGACGGTCGAGATCGACGCCGTCAAGGTCACGTTGGCTCCCTGGGAAAGCCGGAAGTTCAAGGGAGCGCCGGAAACGTCGAAACCATCCAGCGAGCTCGCGATCTCCGGCCCCTGGAAGGTCAAGGCGGAGAAGATGAACCATGTGCCATTGCTCGGCCCCTCCGACAAGATAATCGTCGAGGGAGCGGGGGTGGCGTTCATCGTCTGCGAGTCGGAGAAACTTCGCCCCAGTCTGCGCGTCGACGGGATCCCCCCGCGATGGGAGGACGCCGAAACCGCCGTGTTCTTCGATGGCGACAACCTGCTAATCCCAGTCGACGAGTTGTTCGGGGCCGGTGAACACGTGGTGACGTTCGAAAGCGGCGACGAGCTGCCTACGGTCTTGCTGGCCGGCGATTTCGCGGCGTTTCCACGAAGCGCGCACGAGTACGTTTTGCGCTCCCCCACAAACACGTCTGAGGAAGTCGACCGGGTCAAGACGGGTTATCCGTTCCTGCGGGGGGGACTGGTTTTTACGACGTCCTTCGTCCTGGCCGAAGCCGTGGGCAACGCGCAGTTGCGTTTGCCGGGCAGGACGGGCGCGGTGACAGTGACGGTCGACGCGCGGGAAATAGGCGTTGTCGCCTGGAGCCCGGACGCGGTCGCCGTCGGCGCGTTGGCCGCTGGCAGGCACGACCTGGCGTTGAGCGTGGTCGGCGACGGCATTGGCCTCCAACGCGAAGGCTTTTTCGCCGCAGGCCTGGCGGATGGCCCGCGAATTTGCACCTAAAAATAGCCCAAAAAGTTTAGGAAGGGGGTCTGGGTGGCGCCCCTTTTCAAAGGGGCCCCCCAGGAAAGCGGCGTCACCCGACGCCTAAATTTGGGCGACCGTCTTGACCCACTCGTCGGCCATGAGCTGGTGGCCGGAATAGGTCGGGTGCACCGAGTCCCAGCTCCAATGCCTGGCGGGGGCGCGCTCGCAGGCGGCGTCGAAGACCCGCTGGTACTTCACCAACGCCGCGTGATGCTTCTCCGCCAGCTTGGCGACGATCGCGCCGCGGGCGGCGACGTCCTGGGCCTTGAGGTCGTCCGCTTCGCGCTCCTCGGGAACCCAGAAGGGCTCGCCCAACACCAAGTTCAACTTGGGGTTGGCCGCGCGGGCGTCGGACAACAACCGGTCGTAAGTCCGCTCGTACTCGTCCAGGGGGACGCCCTTGCCGCTGTCGTTGATGCCGGTCAAGACGCTGAGCAAGTCGGGCTTGAGATCGATGGCGTCGCTTTTCCAACGCTCCTTGAGCTCCCGGACGCAGTTGCCGCTGACGCCGCGGTTCATGAACTCCAAATGGCGCTCCGGCCACAAGGCCCCGTACTTGGCGGCGATGATGAACACGTAACCATGGCCGAGGATATGGTTGGGGTCGAAGTTCCGCCCCCAGTTGCCGTCGGTGATGGAATCGCCCTGGAACAATATCCGGGCACGATCGTGGAAGGCTGGCATTTCCATGATAAAGTCGTCCTTATGCGTGAAGGTATTTGACGGGCTCGCCGACATGGGCGGCGGGGGAGATCCAGAGATGGTAGTCGCCGGGGTCGGCCTGCCATTGGCCAGAGCGGGTGAAATAGCCGAGGGTCTCGCCGGTCAGGGGGAAACGCGCCTCCGCGCTCTCGCCGGGCTTGAGGGCGAGGCGCCGGAAGCCGCGGAGCTCCTGGCTCGGACGGCCGCCCTCGTGGCAACAGAGCTGGCGGATGTAGAGTTGCGCCGTCTCCACCGCGTCGCGCTCGCCGGTGTTGGTGACGGTCGCCACCGCCTCGGCTGGCTTGCCGCCCGCCGCCGGGATGATCGTCACCGGGCCGTACTCGAACGTGGAGTAGGTCAACCCGTGCCCGAACCAGAACTTCGCGCCCTGCGCTGGCAGATCCAAATAATAGCAGGAGGTGTTGGGACGGCCCGTGAGGGGGTAGTTGTAGTAGAGCGGGGACTGCGAGACCTCGCGGGGGATCGACATGCTCAGCCGCGCCGAGGGGGAGGCGTCGCCCAGCAGCAAGTCCGCCAGGCCGGGCCCGGCCTGCACGCCCGGCTGCCAGGCGTAGAGGACGGCGGCGGATTTCTCGAAGACAGACGACGAGGACAGCGGGCGGCCGCAGAAGACCACGGTGACGATGGGCTTGCCGGTGGCGGCGACGGCGTCGAAGAGCGCCTGCTGGTTGCCGGAGAGGCTCAGGAAGGCGCGGTTGCGGCTCTCGCCGGTCCAGCCGCAGGGCTCGCCGACGGCCATGACCACCACGTCGGCGGACTGCGCGGCGCGGACGGCGCCCTCGAGGTCGAGGGAGTTGTCCAGCGGCGCGGCGTCGGGATCGGGGACGACGCTGCCGTCCTGCAAGGTCTTGGTGGGGGCGCTGAGGCTGGTGTCGCAGCCCTTGACCACGGTTAGCCCGGAAAGCCGTTGCCGCAAGGTGGCGGCCAAAGTCACGACGTCGGCGGCCTGGCCGCGGCCGCTCCAGCAACCGACCATCTCGCGTTGGTCGTCGGCGAAGGGGCCGATCAAGGCGACCTTCTTGCCGGTCTTGGGCAGCGGCAGAACGCCGTCGTTCTGGACAAGGACGGTGGACTTGGCGACGCATTCGCGGGCCAACGCCAAGGCGTCGGGACGCAGGATGGCGGCATCGAACGCGGCCTCGTCGACGTAGGGGCGCTCGAAGAGCCCGACCTGGAACTTGACGCGCAGGACGCGGCGGACGGCCTCTTCGACCACGGCCAGGGGGAAAGAACCGGACTCGACCTGGGCGGCGAGGGTGTCGATGTAGGCGGAGGTGAGCATCTCCATGTCATTGCCGGCGGCGAGGGCGAGACGGGCGGCGTCGGCGGCGTCTTTGGCGTAGCCCCAGTTGACGGCCTCCATGACGGCGTTCCAGTCGCTGACCACGAAGCCCTCGAAGCCCAGGTCGCCGCGGAGGATCTCGGTCAACGTGTGATGGTTGGCGACGGCGGGGACGCCCCCGATGGCGTTGAAGCTACTCATGACCGTCAGGGCCCCGGCCCGCACGGCGGCGCGGAAGGAGGGCAGATGGGAGTTGCGCAAGGTCCACTCGGTGAGCTCGACCTCATTGTAGTCGCGGCCGCCGGCGACGGCGCTGTAGCCGACGTAATGCTTGAGGCAGGCGGCGACGCGGTCGGGAGCCGAGGCGTCAGCGCCCTGGAAGCCCTTGACCTGGGCGGCGTTGCAGAGGCAGGAGAGATAGGGGTCCTCGCCGCAAGTCTCGGCGACGCGGCCCCAACGGGCGTCGCGGGCGAGGTCGCACATCGGCGCGAAAACCCATTCGAGCCCCTCGGCGCGGGCCTCGCGGGCGGCGACAGCCTGGGCGCGCTCCAGGAGCTCCGGCTCGAAGGCCCCCGCCATGGCCGGGGCGATGGGGAAGGTCGTCCGGGAGCCGTGGATGATGTCCATGCCGAAGATGACCGGGATGCCGAGGCGGGAGCTCTCGACAGCGGCGCGCTGGAGGCGGTTGCGCAAGGCCGGGTCGGCCTTGCCCCAGATGAAGGAGCTGACGCGGCCCCCGGCGATCTGGGGGATGTAGTCCTCGGGGTTCTCCTTGTGCCCGGAGAAAAGCTGGCTGAGCTGCCCGAGCTTCTCCGCGATGGTCATGCGCCCGAGCAGATCCTCGACGCGGTTCTCGACGGGCATGGCGGGGTCTTGATAAATTTCGCTCATGTGACAATCCTGTTGCTGGTTGGTCTATACGTTAGCATGGGAAGTGGAAATTTCAGTAGGAGTAACCAAAACGATAACCGGTGCTGCTGTTGATGGTTCCGGCGCCAGGGCAACGGAACTCATAGGTGTCCGCGGCGCCCCAGCTGGACACATGGCCGTCGGGCATCCAGACGTTGCCGCGCTTGCTATGGCGCAAGTGCAACGCCCCGTCGCTCCCCCAACCGTTGCCGAAGTCGCCGGCCCCCATGTACCAACAGCGCCATTGGTACAAGCCCAGCAGGTTCCCGGCGGCGTCACAAGCCCTGCCGCAAGAGTCCACCATATAGGGGACGCGGGAAGGCTGGTAGAGCGAAGGCAACTTGACGAACTGGTAGTTGGCGTCGGTGGTGTTGGCGGGCAACAACTCCCCGGGATAATAGCTGCTGTAATAGAGGCTGCGGACGCCATAGCTGTTGATCGTCTTGCAGTCGTAGCTGTAGTACGGCATGGTGGTGCCCGAGACGCGGCAGCCAGTGGGGGTTCTCTGCACCGGGCACTGCCAGACTTGCCCAAACATGGTGCTGTTGTTGTTTAGGTTAGCGCCACAATTGTTGACCGGGGCGTAACCCAACCCCATCATCAAAGCGGAGAGGCTCGCATAGGCCGCATAGGTCTCGCTGAGTTGGCCGCCTATCACCCAGTCGTTGAAATCACCGGCGTAGCCAATGAGAGCCACACCACATTGGCGCTGGTTGCTCTGGCACTGGCTCGACAACGCCATGCCTTTGGCTTTCTTCAACGCCGGCAGCAACAAGGCGGCCAGCAAGGCGATAATGGCGATCACCACCAGCAACTCCACCAACGAGAAAACTCCAGACAACTTTTTCATGGCGGTTCCATCCGTGTTTTTCAATAAGAATAACCGAAACGATAGCCGGTGGGGCTGATGGTACCGGCGTCGGGGCAACGAAACTCGGTGGTGTCGGAGGCGCCCCAACTGGCGACGTGGCCGTCGGGCATCCAGACGTTGCCGCGCCTGCTGTGCCGCAGATGCAAAGCGCCGGAGTTGCCCCAACCATTGCCGAAGGTGCCGCAGCCCTGATACCAGCCGCACCACTGAAACAGGCCCAGAATGTTCCCGGCGCTGTCCGTGGCGGTGCTGCAGGTGTCCACCAAGTAAGGCATGCGGGAAGGCAGGTAGAGCGAAGACAGCTTGAGGGCCCGGCGCTTGGGGTCGGCGGCAGTGCTGGACTGTTTCTCGCCGGGGAAGTAACTGCCATAGTAGGCGCCGCGGATGCCGTAGCTGTTGAAAGTCTTGCACTCGTAACCGTAATAGGGCAAGTCGGTGCCCGCGACGCGGCTACCGGTCGGAGTAGGGAGCGAGGGGCATTGCCAGACCTGCCCGAAATGGACGGCGTCGTTGTTGAGCCCGCCGTAACAGGTCTTGAGCGGGGCGTAGCCAAGCCCCATCATCAAGCCCGCGATGGTCGTGTAGGCCATGTAGGTCTCTTGGGTCTCGTTGGCGATGACCCAGTCGTCGAAGTCGCTGGCGTAGCCGATCAGAGCGACACCGCACTGCCGCTGGTTGCTTTGGCATTGGCTAGACAACGCCATGCCCTTGGCCTTGTTCAAGGCCGGAAGCAACAAGGCGGCCAGCAAGGCGATGATGGCGATCACCACCAGCAACTCGACCAACGAGAAACGGTTCCGCGATGTTCCCATGATTGAACCTCACTTCGCTCTTATAATAAGTATATACCCGTTTCCAGAATTCGACTCCACAATCATCAATCCTTTAGCGAAACGTGGCGCGGACTTTGACGACGGAAAGGGGCTTGCCTTCGAGCAGGTGCTCAAGCAGCATCTTGGCCGCGAGCTCGCCGAGATCCTCCGAACATTCCTTACCCCTCGGGATCCGCTTGACGTTCGGGTAACGGCGGAACAAGGCGGGCAGTTGCGGGAACCAACTGACTTGGACTTGCGGCCGGACAGCGTCGGGGAGCTCCGCCAGCTCCAAGAAAAGCCGCTCGACCCGGTCTCCGGCCCCTTCGGAGACCACACCCATGACGTGGTGGTCCAAAATGAGCTGGGAGACCTTTCCCGGTTCCTCCGCGGGGTTCTTGACGCATAGTTCCGGGGGCAGGTCGACGCCGAGCTCCTGGAACGTGGCCACGAGCCCCTGGTTCAAGGCGCCCTGGTAATCGCCGACATAGAGGACACGGCGGTGCCCGCAAGCAACCATGAGCTTGGCTCGCTCGCTGGCGATCTGACGCAGATCGGGCGTGACGCACCCCCAGGCGGGCGTCCCGTCAAAACCGGGAGAGTCGCCTTGCAGCGCCGCGACTAGAGGCAACTCGCCCGCGGCGGCGATCTCGTCGAGCAACGCCGCGTCCTTGAGGTGCGGCTGAAACCACAGCAGCCCCTCGACCCCATGGGCCAAGGCGACGTCGTGGAGCTGCTCGGGCGCGCTGGCCTGGATGATCTGGGCGTTGAAAACCCGCGAGTGCAGCGCCTGGAGGATGGCGGCGACGCTCTGGCACTCCGCCAGGAACGGCGACGACACGCCCGACTCAAGGATCAAGCCGATCTTGCGGCAGCGCAGGTGCCGCGGGACGACTTGGTGCCCTTTCTTCGGGAAGCCCCGGACGAAACCCTCCTTGGCCATGCGGTCGAGAGCCTTGCAGTAGGTGACGTAACTAACGCCCAGCCGTACGGCCATCTCCCGCCCGCCCGGCAACCAGCCACCCGCCGGATAGTCCTGGAGGCACAAGCTCCGCAGAGCCCTGATCGCCTTCATGAAGGCCTTGCTTCCCGACGCGTCGCTGTCCATGGCACACCCTTCAATCTGCTATGATAAACAATATGGCAGATTGCGGGATTTGTCAAGGGCTACAACGTTGCTCCCCGCAATTTCCAGACGGCGGAGCTGTGGCGGCAATGCATGTTGGAGAGGGTGGACAGCTCCAGCCCGAAGTCCATGAGCTCTGCGCCGATGGCCGTCCGCGCCTCGGTGGCGCGCGGGAAGACCTGCCAGGCGGAATACGTGCGGTCGGCCACCAAGCCGCGGAGTTTGAAACGGCGCGCCCCGCGGCGGCTGGCCGGGTCGGAATAGACCAGGACCACACTCTCGTCCGACGCCTCATGTTGTAGTTGGAGGACGATCCAACGTTCCACGTCCTGGAGCCCGCCAAGCGGTGTCAAAAGATGGGCGACGCTGTCGACCAGTTTCTCCCGATGGTCTTTGTAGAACTGGATGTGCTCGGCGACGCGGGCCAGATGCCCGGGGGGGAGCCCGGCCAGGTCGCCCGAGAAACCCGGCACGCCCGCCAAAGCCGACGCCAAGGCGAAATCCAGGTCGAACTGCCCCAGGACTTGCCAAGTCGCCGCCGTGGGGACGAGCACGGTCTTCGCGTCGGTCATCGGCGTGGGGTTCTCCGGCGCCGGACGCAGCACGCACCAGCGCTGGACGCGCCCCGGCGGCAAACGCAAAGCCGTCCCTTGGAAAATCCGCGACGTCTCGAAAGGGTGGGCGTTGTCGCTGAGGAACTGGGTGTCGAAGAACTGGGCGGTGTTCAAGTCGGTCCGCAACGCGCCGGAGGCGCAGTTCTCGACGATGAGGCCGGGGTGTTCCGCCTTCAGCTTCTCCATGAGGGCGCGCCAAATCCGGCAATAGGAATAAAGTTCCTTGCCGGAACGGTCGTGGCCCAGGGGGGCGTTCATGTCCGTCTTCAGAAAAGCGAGCGAATACTTCTCCACCACGTCGGCCACGTTGGCGTAAAAATAGGCGGCAGCCTCCGGGATGTTCAGATCGATGCGGGTGGAGTTCTCCGGGAACCATTCCGGGTGTTCGGCCCGGACGGGGACGCCCTCGGGGAAGCGCTCCGGTTCCATCCAGAGACCGAAGCCCAGCCCCGCGGCCCGGACCTCGTCGGCGAAGTCGCGCAGCTTGCCGTGGAAGGCGCGGCCGGTCTTCTCGCGCCAGTCGCCGACACCCCAGGAGAGGTCGTCGCCGCCCGCCCAACCGGCGTCGACAACGAAGAGCTCGCAGCCGACGCGCTTGGCCGCGAGCAACTGGGCGCGCAACTGCTCGACGGTGAAGTCGGTGAAGCGGTAAAGCCAACTGTTGTAGAGCACCGGAGGCGGCAGCAGATTGCGTTTGGGGAATCCGGCGCCGAGGCAGTGGCGGTGCAGCAGCGCGGCCGCTTGGGACAAGTCGCCGTCGGGGGCCTCCTGGACAAGGATCTCCGGCAGCTCGAAGATCCCGCCGGGGGCGAGCTCCCAATGCAAATCCTGGTCGGAAAGCCCCAGCTCGACCACGGCGTTAGGCGCCTCGTTGTTGGCGAAGCAGGAGGAGACCTTTATCCGCCAGTTGCCCAGCGGCAACACATGGAAAACCACCGCCTTCCCGGTCTCGATGTCCCGCAAGGCGCAGAACGGAGTGTTGCCCAGAGAAGAGCGCCCCGAGGCCGTCTTCAGCTCGACATTGAGCCCCTCGAGCCGATGCCACTGGCCGACGTTCTCGTTGCCCCAACGGCTCCGCTGGCTGTATACCTCATACGCCCCCGGCGAGAAGGTGAAACGCGGCAGGGCGCGATGGACGACGACGGGCTTGTCCGACAAGTTGCGGAGTTGGTAGCCGAAGGTGATGAGCTTGCAGTTCGAGTCGAGATTGAGACGGCAGTCCAAGGCGAGCGCCCCGTCGTCGGTGGCGAAGGAGAGCGCCGCCGCTCCTGAGGTTATCTCCGTTCGCGTGACCTGGAATCGCTTGCCCTCGTAACGCTGGTCGCCACAGCAAACCACGGCGGGCCAGGCGGACTCGGACAGCTCCGGGGCGGAACCATTGTCGCCGCAGGTCATGCCGAAAAGCTCGCGGAGGAACGCTCCGGAAAAAACACAGCCGTCGCCGAACTTCACCGTCTCCATGGAATATCTCCTTTAGCTTTCGTTGTGTGAGCATGTATGTTATATTAGTTGGACGGACATAGAATTTTCCGCGAACAGGATATGATTTTATGCAAATCTTCCCGGCCATCGAGAGCCTGCTGGTCTTCGCCGACCCGGCGTTCGTCCCGGAGGTCGACAACGACGGCTGGCACTACTGGTGCGCCCACCCCCGGCACTGGGTCCTGGAATGGGACTTCGACGAAGGGGTCGGCTGGCAACTGGACGACGAGCGAGACGAACTCCGGACCTGGGTCCCCGGCACTTGGCACCTCTACGCCCCGGGACAACGCTACCGCGTCCACTACCGCGAGCGCAAACGGCGGCACGAGCTCCTCTGGCACCTCTTCGCCATCGCCGGCGACAGCCTTCCGGGCGTCCGGGGCAAATGCCACGTCATCACCGACCCGGAGCGACGGATCGTCGCCTTGACCCGGCAAATGTACCAAGTCCAACAGCAAGGCTTCCCCGGACACGAGGAGCTCATCCGCCTCCAGTTGCAGACCGTCCTGGCCGAGCTCCACTGCGCCAGCTTCGCCGGCCCCCCCTTCGAGTTCCCGCGCCTAAACAGTATGGAAAACCCGGCGTCCGGGAGCTCGTTGCTGGCGCGGGTCGACGCAGTGGCGGGACGCCACGCCCACGCCCCGCCCAGCGTGGAAGGGATGGCGGAGGCCCTGAACATGTCGACCTCCTCGCTTTGCCACCGCTTCAAGGCCGAGACCGGCTGGACGGTCGTCCAGCGGGTCAGGTGGCTGCGCGTCCAGGAGGCGAAGCGGCTGCTAGCGAGAGCGGACGTCAAGCAGGTGGCCAGGAAGCTGGGCTTCAGCAGCCCCTGCTATTTCTCCCGGGTCTTCAAGGAGACCACCGGGGTGTCGCCGCTGGAGTTCCAGCGGCGTTCCTGACCTTTTTTTACACCACAGAGGACACGGAGAGCCACAGAGGATTTTTGTATTTTTAAAAACCTAAAGCTCTCCGTGTTCCTCCGTGCCCTCCGTGGTGATTATTCCGCCAGGATCATGAGCGGCCAGACGTGCGGCTTGTAGTCGCAGTGGCTGCCCGGCTCCGTCGCAGTGTCAAGCGCTTTCCAGACGACCTTGCCGTCCACCTTGTCCTTGTCGTGGAGGTAGAGGGCGAAGCCCGCCACGAAGCCGGGACGCAACACGATCGGCTCGATATATTTCTGGGCGAACACGATGGTGTAGGCGTAGCCTCTCGCCGTCCGCTGGAAATCGCATTTGATCCCCTTCGCGGCCTGCTCCTTGGTCGGCATGTTCCCGCCGCCGGCGAACTGCCAGTTCACCTCGCGCAGCCGATAGACCATCCCCGGCCCCGACTTGCCGTCCTTCCCGATGGAGAAATCATAACGATAGTCGTCGTTGTCGTAGGTCTTCGAGAGGTTGGATCTGCCGTTGGCGCCGCAGTCGAAATAAACCTCCAAGCAGCCGTCATGGGCGTAGAGCTGGGTTTCGGCGCCGCCCTTCGTCCAGGCCTCCGGGAAGGTCAGGAACTCGTCGTCCCCGGCCTCGACATGCAAATAAAGGTTCTCCTTGTCCCAGGCGACTTTGTAACTCGCCTCCAAGTCGCCTTTGTAGCCCGCCTTGACATCCTTCCCGACATGGCGGTTGAGCATGGGGATCGCGGGGATTTTGTTCCAGTCAGGCATCCCGGAGCATTTCGGGACGAAGAAATAATCCATCTCCCACTGGCTCTCATAAAGCGGCCCCTTGGCGGGCTGGACCGCGAAATCGTTGTTCCAGCGGTACATCTTCCCGAAGGCGTGCCCCTGGCTGGCGCCGGGGATGGCGAAGCGCTGCTCCGCGGCGGGGGCGACATCATAGTCGACCTTCGTCTTTTCGATGGCGAGCGCGCCCTTCTGCTCTTTGCCGGTGAGGTTCTTCACGGTGGCGACGACCTCGCCGTCCGGAGTCGGAGCCATGGAGACGGACAGGGAGGAACCCGCGTCGTCAGTCGTGGCGCTTTGCAAGGCCTTGGCGAGAAGCGCGACGTCTTTCGCCTTGAGGAAGAGCGGCGCCGGGGTCAGCGGGACGTGCGTGACACCTTCCGCGTCGGGGGCCAGCGAGCGCTTGGCCCCCATCAGGTCGTAAGCCTCCACGTCCTGCCCGAAAGTGACGTCGAGCGTCGGCCCGGCCTTGAGACCGTTCTCGACGTCGTTGTTGACGCACCAGACCGGAGCGATCGCCGTCCCGTCCTTCAACTCGAAGACATAGCCGCGGATGCCGCGCGCCGGACGGGCGTCGGCGTGGTATTTGACCCACGGCATCAGATGGCCGATAGTGTTGGCCGCCTTGCACATCAGGATCGGCGTCAAGTTCAGGTCGATGTTCGGGGTGACCCAGACGTTGGTGGACTGGACTTTGGGCCAATACTTCAGGCAGATGATCCAGATTCTGGCGGCGCTGGCGGCGTGGACGAGCTCGCGGTTGCCGAGGGCGTAGGTCGGCGAGCCGGCCTTGCGGTAGCTGTCGCCCCAGTCGCCCGCGCCCCATTCCGGGATCTTCACCCAGGGGGCGTTGAACAGCTCCGTGAAGAAGATCGGGGTGGAGTCGGGATAGCCGTTGCGCTTCATCTGCTCGATCAGGCGCGCCGTCTCCTCGTCGAGGTCGTAGGCGCTGAAGGTGCCCTTGTCGATGTCCCAGTAGGGGTGCACCGAGATGGCGTCGTACTTGAACCCGGCCTTGTTGGCGGCCTTCAGGTAGCCCTCCATGGGCTCGAAGCCGCGGAGGAGGGAATAGCCGCTGGTGCCGTTGGTCGGCGTGACGATGGCGTCAGGGTTGGCGCGCTTGACGCCCTTGTAGAAGGCGCGCTGCGCCTTGCAATACTCGTCGAAGCGACCGCTGCCGGGCAAGCCGGTGCCCTCCTCCTCGTTATACAGGGCGAAGGAGAACGCAGCCTTCGGATTCTGCGCTTTCACGAACTCGTAGGCGTCCTCCTCGATGATCTTCTCCATTTCCGGCGTCACTTCTTTCCAATTGGGAAGGTCTTTCATGAACGCGGCTTTCGGCGAGGGATTGTAGCCGTAAAGATAATTGGTGACGCCGTATTTCAACCGCAGATCCTCGTTGGCGCCGCTCCTGCCCCAACTGGACGAGCCGAAGCCCCATTCCATCATCCGCCGGGCGAAGGCCTCGCTGCGGGAGATGTGGCCGTAGCTCATGTGGGTGCCGACGACGCGGCGCGTCTCGTGGGTGTTGGCGAGAGGGGCCATGATGGTCAGCCGCGAGTACTGGACGTAGGGTTTGAAGCCGGGGATGTCGAAATCGGCGCGGACAATGAAAATCCCTTCGTCGAGCCGTTTCGGGTCGAGCGGCAACTCGATTTTCTGTTCGCCGTCCGGCCCGAGCTTCACGGCGAAGGAGCCGGAGTAGACCGTCTCGCGATAAGCGTCGCTGACGTTGACGTCCAGCTTGCCCGTGGTCCCCGGCGCGCCGCCGAGAACGTAACCGGCGCCCAGGGGCGCGCCCTTGGCGACTTGACAATCCGGGTCGGAGCTGACGAAATTGGCTTCGACGGGCGCGCAGACGAAGTCCGTCGCCTTGTCCCCCTCCTCAAGCTGGATGCCGTCGATCATGATGTCAGTCCCGCAACTGCTCATCTGCAAGTGGAGCCCGGCGCCGTCAGCCACGAAGGTCCGGGAGAAACGCGTCCAGTCCTTGCCGACCTTGAACTGCGCCTCGGGCTTGTAGTTGTCGCCGAAGAAATTGCCGTACTGCTTGGGGCCGGTGAACGCTCCGCCGTTGGCGACGCTGGAGAGCCCGACCGAGAAGTTGACCGGAGCCTTGGCGTCCGGGGCCTTGGCGTAAAGGCTCAGGGTGTAGGTGGCGCCGCTCTTGAGCGCCATCGGGAACGATTTGATCCCGGCCGTGCCCGGCTGGACCGTCCGCAAAATCAAGGCATGTTTCCCGAACTTGCCGCCTGGGACGACGTCGTATTTCATCTCGGACTCCCCGGGCTTGAACTCGGCGGCGCCGCCGTCCGTCCAGAACCAGTAGCGCAAGCCCTGCTCGAAACTCGGGTTGGGCATGACGTTGCGCGTCGGGAAGTCCGGGACATGCAGAGCGTCGAGCTTCCAGAAATCCATGCCGTTGGTCGGCGGGGGCGGGGTGATCTTGGCGACCTCGCCCTTGCCCAGGTCGACGACGACCTTGTCCTTGGCCAGGAGCGGCGCGTCCATGCGGAACAAAGAGCCCTCCACCGAGCCGCCGCGCCCGCCGAGCGAGACCTTTACCGCGGCGTCGGCGACGCCTTCCGGCCACAGCTCGAAATCGCCGGACACGGGGACGCGCGTCCAATCAGGATGCGCCTTCTCGCATTCCCGGAAAGTCTCGGAGTATTTCTTCCCCCCGAAAAACGCCGTCCCATTCTTGAAAGCCATCCAGAGCTGGACGCCGCCGAAGGTCTTGCCATAGGCCTTCAACTGCTCCTCCGTGATTCCGAGATCCCAGGCGATCTCGATGTTGCCTTCCTGGTTCCCCGTCACGGTGTAGCTGAAGTTGGAGACCGCGCCGTCCGGGAGCTGGTACGGTTTCAGGAAACTGATCTTGTGGTTCGCCTTGTCGATGGTCAGCTTGCCCTTGTCGCCCTGGTAGTCCGGGAACGGGTAGCCGAAACCGCCGTGGGGGCCGGAAAACGCGCCCCACCAAGTGAAGGAGAGCAACTCCTTGCCGTTGACGTTGACGAAAACGGTCTGGTCGTTCGTCGGACGTTTGACGTCCCCGACAACCCGGACCGCCACCTGTTTGTTCCCGGCGGCGAACTCGGCGTACTCGTAGGATTTAGGGTTTTGTCCCCAGGCGTTGTAGGTGAATTCGCCCGTCTTGAACACGGGCGCGAGGCGCTCGAGTTTCCCGGCCTCGAAAACCGCCGGCGGGTTCGGTGCGGGAGGAACCGCCTCCGTCCCCAGCATTTGGCAACCGACCAATGCGGCCATCCCCAAGACAACCCCCATCCCGACGAATTCCATGTTCTTCTTACTGGACATGTGAAACTCCTTATCCTCAGTGTTAATTCGCTTCATTCCGCCAGGACCATGATCGGCCAGAGGTTGGGACGGTGGTCGCAATGGAGCCCGGGCGTCGTCGCCAAGGACTTCCCTTTGGTCGGCCATTGCTCCTCCAACGCATCCTTGTCGTGGATGTAGAGGCCGAAACCGGCGAGCCAACCTTTCTCCAATTTGACCGGCTCGATGTAGCGTTGCGGCAAGACCATCACGTAAGCGTAGTTTCCGCCGTCGCGCTGGAACTGGCACTTGACGCCTTTGGCCGCCTCGTCCTTCTTGGGCATCTCCAAGCCGCCGGCCAGCTGGTGGTAAGGCTCGTAGAGGCGGTAGACTATCCCGGGGCCGGACGCGGCCTTGTCGTTGCCGGGGGCGATGTCGTAACGGTAATCGTCCTGATCGTAATCCTTGATCTGGTTGACGCGGCCATTGGCCCCGCAATCAAGGTAAAGCTCGACGCAAGCGTCGTGCATGTAAAGCGTCTTGGCGACCCGCCCCACCGACTCCTGGTAGCGCTCCGGCTCGGTGACGACGAAATGGTCGTCGACGCCGCTGACGCGGACGTAAAGATTTTTGTCGTCCCAAGCCACCTGGAACCGCGCCCGCAAGTCGTCCGGGCCGTTCTCCTTGACCTTGTCCTTCCCGGGGGCTTGGGAGCCGAAGAAGTTGGTCATCGCGATGGCCGGGATCTTGTCCCAAGCCGGGGACGCGGGGTCGAGCGGCAACGGCGCCGCGACATGCGGGGCGTAGAAGAACCGCATGTCCCAATCGGAACGGTCCAGGCGCCCGTCGGCGAACTTTGCCACCAGCTCCCCGCTCCAAGGATACAAGTCGCCGGGAACAGGACGGACCCGCTCTTTCAGCTTGGCCTTGAGCTCGCCTTTCGCCTTGATGTCGAACGGGATCGCGTTCCCGCCGGCGACGAGCTCGCCTTTGAGCTCCTTGCCGGTGAGGTTGCGCATGGTCGCGTCGATGGAGCCGTCAAGCGCGGGGTCGATAGCGACCTTCAAGGAGCTGCCGGAACCGCTGACGCTAGCGGCGTTGAGGACGGCCGCCAGTTTGTCGGCCCCGCCGGGGGCGCTCCGAAGGAAGAGCGGCGCCGGGCTCAAGGGGATGTCCACCACGCCGTCCTTGACCACGGCTTTCCGGACGTTGCCCATCAAGTCGATGAACTCGGGGATATCCCCCTGGAAAGCGACCGACATCACCGGGCCCTTGGCCAAGCCCTCCTGGACTGTCGCGCCGTTGGCCCAGACGGCGGCGACGCCGCGGCCGAGCTCGTCCTCGAAAACGTAGCCTTTGACGCCCTCGGCGGGCAACACGTCCGCCTTGAAGACCGGCTTCGGCAGCAGGTGTCCGAGGGTGTTCGGAGCTTTGCACACCGCGTAGGGCGTCAGATAGAGGTCCATGAAGGGTTGGCTAATCCAGGCGTTGAAGGAACGGACTTGCGGCCAGCCCTTCAAGCAAGCCAGGTAGACGCGGGCGACATGGGCGGCTTGGAGGAACTCGCGCCAGCCGAAATCGTAGCTCGGCTTGCCGCCTTGATAGTTGTCGTAACAGCCGTCGTCGCCCCATTCCGGGATCTTGGTGTTGGTGCAGTTGTAGCCCTCGGTGTAGTCGATGGGGGTGGACTTGCCGTAGCCGTATTTCGCCATGATCTCGTTGAGCATGTCGGTGCACTCGTCGATGCCGTCGACGGCGCCGTAGGGATGCACTGCCATGGCGTCCCACTTGACCTTGCCTTGGTCGGCCTTGAGGTAGCCTTCCATCTCGCGGTAGCCGCGGAGGCGGCTGAAGCCGGAAGTGCCGCCGTCGGGTAGGACGAGGGCGTCGGGATTGGCCCGCTTGACGCCCCGCCAGCAGGCGAGCTGAACCTTGGCCCACTCGTCGAACTTGCCGGCGGCGATGATCGGGCTGCCCTCGGACTCAGTCGACCAAGCCCAGGAAGTCCCCCACGGATGCGCTTTGACGACTTGATAGGAGATTTCCTCGACGCGCTTCTCGATCTCGGGGGTGATTTCCGTCCACTTCTTGGTGTTGGCGACGAAATCGCGGTCGGCCTTGTCGTAGGCGTCGCAAGCGATCATCAGGAAGTTGGAGATGTGGTACTTGGCGAAAAGCTCGTATTCCTCCTTGGTCTGCCAGCCGTAGGTGGTGGAGCCGAAGCCCCAACGCATGTAGTTGCGCATGAGGTCGTCGCCGCGGGTTATCCGGGGCGCGTGGCAAAGACTGCCGAAGACGTCCTTGTCGGCGTGCTTGTTCTCCAAGAAGTCCATGATGGACAGACGGTAGTAGTCGCGGAACGAGCCGCCGTCCGCGAGAGCGTAGTCGGCCTGGACGACGAAGACGCCGGTCCCTAGAGAATCCTTCTCATAGGGCGACGCCAGCTTGGCGGAGCCGGTCGAGTCGAGGACGAAATCCAAGGCGAGGTCGCCAAGCTTCTCGCGGTAGTAGTTGAAGAGCTGGAGATGGACCTTCCCCTTGGCGCCGGGCTCGCCTTGGAGGGACAACGCGGCGTTCACGTCCTGGCCGAGCGCCAAATTGTTGTCGGGGTCGGAGGTGGAGAGGAAACCTTCGACCGCCGGAGCGGCGAAGTCGGTGGCGACGGGGCCCTCCTCGACCTGCAAGCCGTCGATCAGGACGTTCTTGCCGGAACCGAGCATCAAGCCCACTCCGGCGCAGTCGGCGGTGAAAGTGAAGGACTTGCGCTCCCAGTCCGTCGATTTGAGCTGGTGGTTCTTGAAGCCGTCCATCCAGCTGAACTTGCTCCCCTTGACGCCCATGACGCCAAGATGGAAACCGCCGTTGGGCTCCTCGGCCTTGGCGTAGACGCTAACCGTGTACTCCTTGCCTTTGACCACCGGGATCACGAAGCTGTTGAGGGACATGGCCCCCTTCCCTGGCCGGATCCACAAGGCGCTCTTCCCGAACTTGGCGTCAGGGCTGAGGGAGTAGGCGGGAATCTCGGAGGGGTTGTATTTGCCGCCGCCGCCCCACCATTTCCAATAGCGCAAGCCCTGCTCGAAGCTGGGGTTCTTGGCGAGGTTCTTGGTCGTCGGAGCCGGGACGCAAAAGCGGTCTTGCCCCCAGAAGTCAATCCCGGCGACCGGCGGCGGGGCGTCCGCGGCCTGCGTCGCGACGTCGCCGAAATCGATCAGGAATTTGTCCGCCGCCAAACGCTTGCCGGAGCCGACGCGGGCGACAAGCGAGGCGCTGTCTCCATTGCGACTCTCCTCGACGCCATAGCCGTAATAACCGGGCATCTTGATGGCGAAACGCCGCAAAGGTTTGTCCGGAGCGAAAACGAGCTCGAACCCGCCCTCCCCCGAAGCCACGGGGTTGCCCTTGCCCTGCTCCAGGAGCTCCTTGTCCTTGAACTTGACCATCTTCCCATTGATCTTGAGGCCCTCTTCCCGGTAGGCGTTGGTGGCCATGAACCACGGGGAGACGCCGCAGTAGGCCTGGGTGTCGGCGGCGAACTTGTCCTGGGGGACGCCAAGGTCCCAGCTGACCTCCACTTGGCTGGGGCCGACGGCCTTCAAGGTGTAGGAGAAAGTGGCGGACGCGCCATTCGCTTGCAGGTATTCCTTGGAATAGGTGATGTACTTGGCGGCCTGGTCGTAAGTCAAGCTGGGCTTCGTCCCCTCTTTGAGTTTGAAGGGATAGCCGAAGTTGCCTTCGTCCGGGGTGGAACCCCAGAAATGGAAAGCCAGCGCCTCATGGCCGTCGACCATGATCTCCGCCATCTGGTCGCGGCTGTTGGCTCCTTGGCCCTCGCGGAAGCCGATCCGTTTGTTGCCCATCCAGAGCGACGGCTGATCGCAGGCCGGCTGCCCGTAGGGATTGACGCTCATGACTTTTAGCTCCGGCTCGACCGGCGCGCCGGACTCGGCGAGGAAAGGTGGCTTCGGGTCGGGAAGCCGGTTCTCCGGGACGCAGGAACATAGCAGGACGGCAAGGGCGGCGGACAGCAGCGAGCGGGCCTTCAACTCCATGTACGATTCTCCTGGTTGCATGTTATGGGAAAATGGATCAATAGACGTAACCGATAGTCCACGTGGGGTTGCCGTTGTTCGGCATTTTGAACTCGGTGGTGTCGTTGGCGGCCCAACTGCCCACGTGGCCGTCGGGGAACCAAACGTTGGCGCGGCGGCTGTGGCGCAGGTGCAACGCCCCGGCGTTGCCGAAAGCGCCCCAAGTGCCGCCGTCCATGTACCAAGTGTACCACTGCGACATCCCGGGGCTGGCGCTGCCGCTGACGGGGTTGGTGTAGTTCATGGTGTCGACCATGTAGGGCAGCCGGGAGGGCTGGTAAAGGGAACTGTATTTCATCAAGCCCTTCTGGGTGCTGTCGGCGGTTTTCTCGCCGGGGTACCAGAGGGTGGAGGTGACGATGCGCAACCCGTAGCACATCGCCGAGGTGCCAGGGTAGCCGTTGCCGGGGAACTGCGTGTTCCACATTTTGTAAGCAGCCGGTGGCGACAACGCGGGGCAGGCGTAGACTTGGTTGTTCGGAACATAGGACATCCCCATGCCCCAAGTGGGATGGTAGATGCCAGTCCTGGGGGCGAAGTTGGTGGCGATCATCAGCTCCGACAACAAGTTGTAGGGACTGGCGTTCGTGCATTCCCCCCCGATGATCCAGTCGGCGAAGTCCTCGGCGTAGGAGACCAGGGCGAGACCGCATTGACGCTGGTTGCTGGAGCAGGCGGCGGTCAAGGCCATTTTCTTCGCTTTTTGCAAGGCTGGCAGCAACAGCGCCGCCAGCAAGGCGATGATCGCTATCACCACCAGCAGCTCCACAAGGGAGAAACTCTTCGTCGTTTTCATCTCGCACCTCTCCATTAATATCGTCTCAATCGCCGGCGATCCGGGTCCAAATGCCCTTGGGGTCGGTCAAACTGCCAGTGCCCACCGAGTCCTGGCAGCGCACCCAGGCGACATGGCCGTCGCAAAAGCCCCAGTTGGTCGCCTTGTTGTGCAGGAGCCCCATACGGAAGCCCCAGGGAAAATCATCCGGGCGCCGGGCGGTGATGCAGTTGTACCAACGGTAGACTTGTCCCCAGGAGATGTTGTCGCCGAAACAGAGGAACTGGAAGGTGCCGGAGAAATCAGGTATCCGGTTGGTCCGCACCGGCAGGCCGCTAGCGCCCAAGGTGGCCAAGTTGTCAGTCGTATCCCAAAGCCCGCCAGGGACGTTGTAGGCGTTGATCTGCTGGTTGGCGGCGTAGCTCATCAGGAATTTCGCCCCGCGGGTCTCGGCGGGGCAATGGTAGAAGGCGTCGCCCTTGGCGTTGGTCGGCGTCCCGCCAAAGATGTACTGGTCCATCTGTTCGAACACGGTCGCGCCATTCTGCCAATGCCCGACGTTCAGAGGGGCGTACCAGTCGCCGTAGTCGGAGGCGTAGCTGGCCATGCCAACCCCCATTTGCTTCAAATTGCCCTGGCACACCGAGCTCATGGCCGTCTGCCTGGCCTTGCCGAGCGCGGGCAGCAGCAACGCCGAAAGGATCGCGATGATCGCGATCACGACCAACAGCTCGACGAGCGTGAATTTTCCTGTTGTTTTCATTTCGCCATCTCCAGGACAAGCTCATTGGTTTTTTTCAGGTTGATTGGGGGCGTCCCCCGGAGGAACTTCACCACTCTGGACGGCAGGGGGCGGTCGGGACGGTCAAGCTTCTCGCGCAACATCTGGACGGCCTCGACGCCGAAGCGGCGGCTGTCCTGGACGACCACGAACCGCGGGTATGTGGGTAGCGAGTCGTCGGAGCCGAAGAAACCCACGTGGAAATCCTCGCCGACACGGCGCCCCAGCGACACCGCGGCGTCGAACACGGGCGGCATGTCGTCGCCGCCATATTTGACCACCGCCTCCAAGCTAGGACGCTGGCGGAGCCATTGACGCAGGAAGTCCGGCTGGGAGCGGGCAGGCAGGGCGTCGAGCAGCAACTCCGGCTCCAGCCCGGCCTCGCGCACCCGGTCAACGAAGCCATGGGGGCGTTGGCGCCGGCTGTAATGGGCGTCCATCTTTCCCATGAGATCCACATAGGCGAGCTGGCGCAGACCGCTCTCGAGCATCATCGCCGCCATCTCGCGACCGGCGCCGTAGTCGTCGAAATACACCGAGTCCTCCGGCATGTCCCGGTTCAGCCAAATCGCCGGGACACGGTGCTCCCGCATCCTGGAGCAAAGGGTGGCGGTCGCCTCGGAGTCGTCGAAATAGTTCACCAGCAAGCCGTCGACCATGATCTCGCGGAAAACCCGCGGCAAGGCTTCGTCGCCCAGCAGCTCCTCGTCGGCGTAGTGCTCCAGCTTGATGTCGAAGCCGAGGCGCTCGGCCTCCGCCACCGCGGCCAAGACGAACTCCACCGGCAGGTAGCTGCGCATGGGCGAGTCTGACACCAGCATCCCCAGCGAGCCCATCCGCCCTTGCCGCAAGGTCCGCGCCAAGCGGTTGGGCCTATAGCCCAGCCGCGCCGCCGCCGCCAGCACCAAGGCCTTGGTCGCCGCGCTGACGTTGGTGGTGCTCTGGCCGCCATTGAGGATCTTGCTCACCGTCTGAGCCGATTTCCCCGTCGCCTTCGCCACCCCCGCCAATGTGACTCTGCCGCTCATGACCTACCTCGCCACACCTGATGATTTATCGTTAAATTGATTATAGCCGCGGACGCTTGATTTGTCAAGGGGCGAACTTGAACAAGCGCCTGTCCGGAGCTACAGTTGCCCCCCGAGGGAAGAAGCGATGGAAAGGTTCTGGCCGCAGTTTGGTTTGGCTTTGGCTTTGTGTTGGGCGCTCGGTGTCTCCGGGGATGATCCACGCCCCGGCTTCTACGTCTGGCAACGGCATTGGGACCAGCGGACACTCCAGGCCACGGGCGGAGACCGCGAGCTCTTCCCCCTCGCCGTCGAGTTCAGCCAGGCGGGGGCCGTCCGCTCCGACGCGCCGCCGGAGCTGCTGGCCCGCTCCACCCCGGTCTTCCGCGTCCACGCCGGACTGCTGGGCAAGCTCGCCCCGAAGCGCCTGGCCGCGGAGATCAAACGCGCCAACCCCGCCCGCGCCCAGCTCGATATCGACTGCCCGGAAAGCCGCCTGGAGGAATACGGACGCTTCCTCGACGCCCTGACGCCGCTCCTCCCCAAGACGGAACTCTCCATCACCGTCCTGCCCTGCCAGCTCAAGCACCCCGAGTTCCGCGCCCTGGCCGGACGCGTCGCCTACTACGTGCTGCAACTACACGGGTTGGAGGTTCCAAGCAACCGCCGCGACGACTGTCAGCTCATGCGGCGGGACGTGGCGCTCGACGCCCTCCGGACGGCCCGATCCCTGGGGTTGCCCTTCCGGGTGGCGCTGCCGACCTACGCCAAACAACTGCTCTTCAAACGCGACGGCGGCGCCTTCGCGGGCCTCGACCAGGACAACCATGTCGACCTCCCGCCCGCCTACGAGGCGCGGCTGGCCAAACCCGACCTCCAACTCCTCCACGAGCTGCTGGAACTGTCCCCGCTGGTGATCTGGTTCCGCCTGCCGATCCCCGGCGAGCGGCTCAACCTCGACCTCGCCACCATCGAACAACTGGAAGCCGGAACCGTCCCCGCACCGAAGATCGAGACCTTCGTCCGCCCCCGTCCACGCGGCGCCGACCTCCTCGCCAAGACGTCCGCCCTCTTGGACAACGGCCGTTTCGAGATCCGCCTGGCCTGGAAAAAACCGCTAGGGGAGTTTGAATTGTTCAACGGCGCCGTCGATATTTCAGAGCGGCGGGAGTTCGGCGTTTTGCCGACGGCGTTGTCCGCGCCCGCCCCGGGCTGCGGCGAGACGACGCTGTTCGGCAGCTTCCACAGCGGCGAGACCCCGACCATCACCACAGGAGCGTCGAAATGAGAATTTTCCTGGCCTTGTCCCTGCTCTTCGCGGCGGCGGCGGGCCATTGCTGCGGGCCGTTCTTCCATCCCGCCTACCTCAACGGCAAGGACTTCGAGAACCAGCCGCTCACCAACATCAACTACGAGCTCGACGCCCTAGGACGGCATTTCTTCCCCGCCGACGCGAAGTTCCCCCGTATCAAGCTGCCCCGCGAGGAAGCCGTGAAACAAGACGTCCTCGAAGCCTGCCGCGCCAACGCCATCAAGGACGAGGACGCCCGACGCTTCCTAAAAGACCTCGCCGACCTGCGCCAGCGGGCGCTCCAAGGCGACCGCGCCGCGACCTTCAAATATCCGCCCGCTTTGGCCGAGTTCGTCCTTTACGAGCAAGGCGTCGCCGACCTCGCCAGCAACCCCTACAACCCCGCCCCCCAGCCCTGGCTGGACTTGCTGCGCCTCCCCGGCGCCCAGCGCCATTACCGCACGACTTGGACGTTGTACCTGCTCGGCAACCTGAAGCCAAACTCGGACTACCACCAAAAACTCCGCGAGTCCACTGGCTTCAAGGACAGCCTAGGGCTGGCCTACGACAGCTTCAAGACCGACTACCGCAACGCCCCGGAGCTCAAGGACAAGCTCCGCTTGGCGCTGCGCTGTTACCACCTCTACCGCAAACTGGAGGGGCAATCCGACGCCGAACAGGTCATGCGGGACATCGTCGCCTTGGCGGAACAATACCACAACCAGACAGAAGAGGACAAGCTCAAAGTCCTGTCCGACCCCGTGGCCAAGGAAGTCGCCTTGCTGGTCGTCTCCAGCAGGCACGAGGAGGAGCTTTCGACTCTGGAGAAGTTCCATGTGGACAAGTTCCTCGGGGCGGAACGCCTGGCCTGGCGCGCCTACAGCAAGGGAAACAAAGAGCTATGCCGCAAGTATTTAAACATGGCTCCCGACGACTCGATGGTGAAGCTGTGGCTGTTGGCGCGCTTCGCCCGCCAAGAGGGGAACTTCGCCAAGTCCGCGGAGCTGCTGAGGAAGTGGCTCGTCCTGTACGGCAACCGCCAAGACGCCCCGGTGAGGTTCAACGACGAGTTCCATGACAATCGCAGCTCCTCCATGAAGCAGGACGTGCTGTGTCTCCTAGGAAGCGCGCTGGTCGGGACGAGCGAAGCCGATCTCCCCGAGGCGCTCAACGCCTTCATGCTGGCCAACGACGACGTCGACGCCGCCTGCGTGGCCGAGCAGCTCATGCCCGTCGCCAAGTTGGTGGAGTACTGCCGCATCCACGCCCCCACCCACCCCGCTGAATTGGGGGAACTAGACTTGCGGCCCCTGCTCGCCCGCCGCCTGATGCGGGAGCGCCGCCCCAACGAGGCGCTCGAGTTCTTCCCGCCCGCCGTCCGCCCCCTGGCCGAACTCCACTGCCGCCTCTCCAAACAGGCCAACGACTTCGCCCTCGGCCGGGAGGAGCGCGCGTCCGCCCTCCTCAAGCTCGGGATGCTCGCCAAGAAACATGGCGACGCCCTCTTCAGCACCACCCTCCAGCCCGACTACATGCTCAACGACAACGACTACGACTACTGCGACCTAGACAAGCTATGGCCGACGTTCTACCAAGAGCATGGCGTCGGGCCGCGCCTCCTCCCCTTGCCGACCAAGCACTATCATTACCGCTACCTGGCCGCCAACTACTTCACCCGGGCCGCGGCCCTCAGCGGCAAGCTAGAGACGAAAACCCTGGCCTATTACCTCGCCGGCGACGCCCTGCGACACCGCAACCCGCAAGCCGCCAACCTCTATTACCAGATGCTCTGCGACTGCCAGCCCCATCCCCTCGCCGTCCACGCAGCCCTCAAGCGCTGGTTCCCGGACACGCTCCCGCCGGACGTGGACAAGCTCCGCGCCGAGCTGCTGAGCTCGCTCGCCGCCGAGGCCGCAGGCTTCTGACCAAGCCGTTTTCCCCGTTCCGCGGCTTGCATGAAGCGGAGGGACGGGCTAAATTACCGCCGTTTTTATTTCTTGGCGTCGGGCTGGGCGCTGACAACACCTAAGGAGACTACGATGAGCAAAATCTATGCGTTCAATGGCGTGATGCCCACCCCCTGCAAGGTCAAGGAAGTCGCCGCCGTCCCCTACGACGTGGTCAACACCGAGGAGGCCGCCGAGCTGGCCAAGGGCCTGCCGCTGAGCTTCCTGCACGTCTCCCGGCCGGAGATCGACCTGGCCCCCGGCGTCGACCTCCACGCCGACGAGGTCTACGCCAAGGCCGCCAGCAACTATATCGACCTCAAGAAAAAAGCCCCCCTCGTGGCCGATCCCGAGGCCAGGCTCTACGTCTACTCCCTGAAGATGGGCAACCATGTCCAGACCGGCATCGTCGCCGCCGCCTCCGTCGACGACTACGACAACAACATCATCAAGAAACATGAGAAGACCCGCAAGGACAAGGAGGACGACCGCGCCCGCCATGTCATGACCCTCCGGTCCCAGACCGGCCCGGTCTTCCTCACCTACCGCGACACCAAGCAGGTCGACGACCTCATCGACCTCGTCATGGAGGACGAGCCCGAGTTCGACTTCACCGCCGTCGACGGCGTCTGCCACAAGCTTTGGAAGACCGACGCAGCCACCTCCAAAAAGCTCGCAGCCCTCTTCGAGTCCATCCCCTACCTTTACATCGCCGACGGCCACCACCGCGCCGCCTCCGCCTCCCGCGCCCGGGCCGCTCTGCGCGACGCCAACCCCAAACACACGGGGAACGAGGAGTACAACCGCTTCCTGGCGGTGATCTTCCCCGCCACCCAACTGCGCATCATGCCCTACAACCGCGTCGTCCACGACCTCAACGGCCGCGGCTCCGAGGACTTCATGAAGGCCGTCCGCGAGAAGTTCTCCATCTCCCCCACCGACAACCCCGTCCCCGACAAGGGCGGCGTCATCTGCATGCTCTTCAAGGACCACTGGTTCCGCCTCCGCCTCAAGGCCGACACCCACGACCTGAGCGTCACCGACGCCCTCGACGTCAGCGTCTTGCAGAACAACCTGCTCGGCCCCATCCTCGGCGTCGACGACCCCAGGACCAGCAAGAAGATCGACTTCGTCGGCGGCATCCGCGGCGTCAAGGAGCTCGAGAAGCTGGTCGCGGCGCGCCCCGGCTCCGTCGCCTTCTCCATGTTCCCCACCACCTTAAACCAGCTCATGGACATCGCCGACCACGACCAGATCATGCCCCCGAAATCCACCTGGTTCGAGCCCAAGCTCCGCGACGGGCTTGTCTGTCACGACTTCTAGTCTCAAGTTTCAAGTTTCAAGTTTCAAGCGGGAAGGCATTTTATGAAGTACGATGTGGTCATCGGCCTCGAAGTCCATGTGCAGATAAAGACGAACAGCAAAATGTTCTGCTCCTGCCCGAACGGGTTCGGGGAAGGGCCGAACGAGCTGACCTGCCCGTTGTGCATGGGGCATCCGGGAGTGTTGCCGGTGCCCAACCGCGAGGCGATCAAGAAGACCATCATGGCCGGTCTGATGTGCGGCTGCGACATCGCCAGAAAATCCAAGTTCGACCGTAAGAGCTACTTCTACCCCGACATGCCCAAGAACTACCAGATCTCGCAGTACGATCTGCCCTTCTGCGCCAATGGCGCGGTCCACATCCACGGCAAGGGTTTCTCCGGCGCCGAGATGCCCGACAAACGCGTCGGGCTGACCCGCATCCATTTGGAGGAGGACGTGGCGAAGTCCACCCACTTCACCAATTGCAGCGGCATCGACTTCAACCGCGCCGGGGTGCCGCTGATGGAGATCGTCAGCGAGCCGGAGATCAGCTCCGCCGACGAGGCCTACGCCTATCTCAGCGCCCTCAAGCAGATCATGCGCTACGGCGGCATCGGCGACTGCGACATGGAGAAGGGCCAGTTGCGCTGCGACGTCAATTTGTCGCTCAAGCCCGCCGGGCAGAAGGAGTTCGGCGTCAAGATCGAGGTGAAAAACCTCAACAGTTTCCGCGCCGTGCACCGCGCCATCGACCACGAGATCGAGCGCCAGGCGGAGATCCTCGACGCCGGCGGCAAGCTCACCCAGCAGACCCGCGGCTGGAACGACGACCGCGGCGAGACCTATCTCATGCGCGAGAAGGAGTCCGCCCACGACTACCGCTACTTCCCCGAGCCCGACCTCATGCCCGTCGTCCACAGCGAGGCGGACATCGAGGCCCTGCGCCGCGCCCTGCCGGAACTGCCTGACGCCAAGCGCGACCGCTTCGCCGCCGACTACGGCCTCACCCCCTACGACGCCGACGTGCTCGTCCAGGACCAGGACGTCGCCAACTACTTCGACGCCGGGGCGAAGCTCAGTAAAACGCCCAAGCTTCTGGCCAACTGGATCATCTCCGAGCTGCTCCGCGAGCTTGCCGACGCCAACACCCCCATCACCGAATGCTTGGTGAAGCCCGAGTCGCTGGCGGCCTTGGTGGAGCTGATCAACAACAACACCATCAACGGCAAGATCGCCAAGACGGTCTTCGCCGAGATGTTCAAGACCGGAGCCGAGCCCGCCCAGATCGTCAAAGACAAAGGCTTGGTGCAAGTGACCGACAGCTCGGCGATCGACGGCTTCGTGTTGCAAGCCATCGAGGCCAATCCTGGACAGGTGGCGGAGTTCAAGGCGGGCAAGATGCAGGTGTTGCAGTTCCTGGTGGGCCAGGTGATGAAGTTGAGCAAAGGCAAAGCCAACCCCCAGATGGTGGTCAGCCTCCTGAAGGACAAGCTCGGTTAACGTTCACCGCGAGGAGGCCAGCGGCGGGAGGGGATCCTTGTCCATCCCCAGCTGGCTCCGGAGCCAACGGCGCTGGTAGTCGGCGAAACGGAAGGACATCTCGTTCGCCGTCTTCGTCTCGTTAAACATCTTCTTCGGGGTAGGGACGCTGTTGAAGGCGGCGTACACCGAGCTCGGGGAGCAGTCGGTGTCGACAAACCCCACCGAGGCGATCACCGGACACTTGATGCCCGGGGCGAAATTGACGACGTCGTAATAGGCGGCCATCCGCATGGTGGCCGTGCCTTCCCCGACGACCAGCCGAGGCCAGCCGGGGCTCCTGCCAAGCAAGTGCCCGGCGTGGTCGCAGAGCCCGGGGCTGCTGGCGGAGACCGCCTTGATGTGCTTGTTCAACGCGGCGAGGATCAGGGCGAACGCCCCGCCTTGACGGCTGCCGTAGGCGGCGATGCGCTCCGGGTCGACGTCCGGCCGCGACGCCAGCCAGTCCACCGCCCGGTTCACCCCGAGCAACGCCTTTTTGTAATAGTACTCATCCCGGTCCGGGACGCCTTGGCGGTAGTAGGGCAAAGAGGCGTTCAATTTATTGTAGCGCTCGTTGAGGGCGCTCCAGCTGCGGGGCGGATCGTACTGGTGGACGTTCATGACCAAGGACACCGCCCGTTCGCCGCCGTCCCGCCGCAACCGCGCCGCCATGCCGCGCCCCGGGACGTTGACACAACCGATGTCGGGGCTGAAGACTCCCGGCCCGACCCCGGGAACGGTGACCACCGCCGGGAACGGCCCGTCGCCCTGCCGAGGCACGGATAGGAAGCCGTAAATCCGGGAGCCGCCCAAAGTGGCGAAGCTGACCTTATAACAGGCGAAGTGTTCCGAGGAGAAGAGCGGAACGGGGTCGACGCGGGCGTCCAACGGAACTTGGTCGATCTCCCGGAGGGCGTCGGCCCAAAATGTGGCGAAGTCGTCCGGGCAAGTGGTCGCCGGACGGATGTGCGCCGGGGCGAACGCGGCGGCGGCGATGGCGCTGCCCCTGCCATAGCTTACCACGCACTGCAGGAAACCCGGCTCGTCCAGCGTCCCCTCCACGGTGAAGGGATTGTCTTTGGCGAGGTCGAACTCCTGGACGGAGACGGTGGCCATCCCGTCGTCGCTCAGCCGCGCGACCGCCACGCCGCGCGTCTTCAGCTTCCCGTCCACCAGGACCGAGCCGCGGAACGAAGCCATCTCACCCACATCGTAGCTCGCGTCCCGCTTGACGACCTCCAGCTTGACGCTAACCGTCCCCCCGGCGAGAGCCTGAGGGACCGCCGCCAAAAACCAAAGGCCAATCAATGTCCGCCGCCACTTCATGATGACCATCCGTCCAAGCGCCGACAACGCGCGCCTAACATATTCATATAGCCATCTATAAGTAAAAACAAGCCATGAGTCGTGGCGCTTCTACGTTCGACGCAACCCGCCCATGCGTCCGGAGCTAGCCCAGCCAAACGGTGTCGAAGGGCAAACCTTCCACCGACAGCTCCACCGTGTGTTCGCCGGCGACGGCGCGGTAGCTGGCTGTCACTTCGCGGCCAAACCACGGGAAGCGGAAGACGCTTTCCCCGTCCCCGGAGAACCTCGCGACTTTCAAAGTCAACTGGGCTTGGCCTTCCGCATGTTCCCCGCAGTGGTTTTGAGCTTCCCGCATGGGGATGATGGCGCCCGCCTTGACGAAGAGTCCGGGACGTTCCAGCGGGATGTGGAGCCCATAATGGAATTTCCCGCCGTCATGGCGGCGTCCGTCATGGAAATCGAGCCATTCGCCCTCCGGGAAGTAGACGTCCCGGAGGTTTTCCGCGGTCATCACGGGGGCTAAGAGGATGTTTGCCCCAAACAAATACTCGTCCTCGACGCCGCGGGCCACCCGGTCGCGCTGATATTCCAAAGCCAAGGGGCGCATGAACGGGAGCATGCGGCGGCAGCAGTCCGCCGCCGTGGCCAGGATATAGGGGAGCAGGCGGTAACGCAGGCGCAAAGACTCCACGCATAGCCGCCGGATCTCCTCCGGATAAGAGGCAAGTTCGGGCGTCGGAGCCCAAAGCCCATGGAGCCGGGCGTGGGAATGGAACAAACCTAGCTGCATCCAACGGATCTTCAAATTCCAGTACGCGGGGGTTTCCGGCCCCATGGTGAAGAAGCCGCCGATGTCTTCGCTCCAGAACGCGAAGCCGCTCATCCCCAGGGAGAGCCCGCCCCGCAATTGCGGCGTCATGTTCTCGAAGGTGGCGGTGGAGTCGCCGCCCCAGTGCAGGGGGAAGCGTTGGTTGCCAGCCCAGGCGGAACGCGCCCAGACGAGCCCTTCGCCAACACATTCCTTGGTGATCTCGAAAATGGCCTGGTTATAGAGGAAGGGGTAGAGGTTGTGAAGTTTCTTGCCGGAAACGCCGCCATGGTAAACGCCTTCGTAGGGAGCGTCCTCCGCGAAATCGGTTTTGATCACGGAGGCCCCCAGCGCGAAGAGGCGGCGGAACTCCTCGCGCATGATCGCCACCGCGGCCGGGTTCGAATAGTCGACAACCCCGAGTTCCCCGTCCTCCTCCGCCCCGAACATGCGGTAGCCTTGATAACGCGCGCCGTCCGGGGTCTTCACGAAAGCGTCGGCCCGCTCCAGCTCGCGGAAGAGCTCCGAGCCGCCAGGGATGTAGGGCAATTGCCAAAGGCAGACGTGGACGCCCTGATCCCGCATCCTCTGAAAAAAACGTTCGGGGTCGGGGAAGCGGGTGGGGGAAAACCGCAGGTCGCAGCGGGAGTCCTTCTCGAACCAGCCGGTGTCCAAGTGGATGACGTCGCAGGGGATTTGTTCCTGGCGCATCCTCCCGACCAACGCCTCCACCTCGTCCGCCGACTGGAAAGAACATTTCCCATGCCAGAACCCGAAACTCCATTCCGGGGGCATCGGGACGCGGCCGGTCAAGTTCCCGTAACTGTCGAGGATCTCCTTCAAGTCGCCGAGGATGACGAAGTAGTCCAAAAAGTCGTCGTCGAGGACGGCCTGGACGTCCAAGACGCTCCGGGAGCCCACATGGAAAGTCATCCGGCAGGAATGGTTGAAGTAAACGCCGTAACCGGCGGTCGTCATGAAAAACGGGACGTTCTTGTAGCTGCGTTGCCCGACCACGCCCTTGCCGTCCTCCATGTCCAAGGTCAGTGTCTGCCCGACTTTGTCCAAGGGGCCGAACTTCTCCCCGAACCCGAAAACCGCCTCGCCCACAGGGAGCGAGAATTTCTCCACGGCGAAAGTCTGGCCGTTCTCCTTGCGGCGGCAAAGCCCGGTCGACAGGGCGTTCCAGACTTGGAGAAAATTGTTCTCCGCACCGCCGACGGCCAAGACCTCCTTCCGGTCGTCATTCCGGACGACGCCCATTTCCATGTACTTCCCGCCGGAGAACTCCAAACTGTAATCCTTCCCGGCGAAGCGGAACGACGCCCCCTCCCCGCCTTGGAACACACCGCCCTCCCCGGAAGGAGCTTGGGGCAGCAAGACCGGATTGTCGTTGACGGGGAGGCGTCCCCCCTCGCCGTAACGAATCCGGACGATCCGGTCCGACACCCAATCCACCCGCAGGCGGCCAGGGATTTTCTCGGGCAACGCGAGGACTCCGGTTCCGGGATCGTCCTGCCGGGCATGCCCCCATAGTTGGGTCGGGGCCAAGGTGGCGAACTCCACATGGAAGGCGTCGCTTGCCAACGGGGAGATCTCCACGATGGAGTTCCTGACCACTTTGGTCAGCGGCTCAAGGACTTGGGCGGGGTGGAATTGTACGTTTTCCATGGGAATTCCTTACTTGAACATCATCACGGGGTAGAGTTCCGGGCGCTGGAACGGCTCCGCGCCGCGGTTCAGCTGGACCCCGCGTTTCCGGTAATCGTTGTCGTTGTCGTTGACCAGGATCGAGATCCCGACGCCTTTGCCCGGGGCGAGCTCGATGGGCAAAATCGCGCGCAACGGGAACGCCAAGTCGAAGAGATACCCGTCCTCCGTTTTCTTGAAGGTCCCCTGGACGCTCTTGTCCATTCCCACTCGCGTGAAAGCGAGCTGAGCGTAAGGGGCGTAAGAACGGGAGGCCTCCACCGTTTTCCCGTCGAGGCAGCGGATGTCATACGCTTGGTCGTCGTCGCCGAAGCCGTGGGGCTCGACGTTCCGGGCGTCCGCGAAGCTGTCGAAATAAATTTGCAGCCCGTCGCCGTTGTAGGAGCCTGCGACGGGGGTGTCGACAGGGTGGTAGACGTCGTCCGTCACCTTGACTAACAGATGGAGGAAATCTTTGTTGTAAGCGGCGCGGATCTCCGCGGAAAGGTCTTTGTCCCCACGGTGGGGAACGGAGGCGGTCAGGTACTCCCGCTGTTTCGGGTCTTGCGGGTTGGCGCCGAACGTCACGAACGTGGAGAGCTTGACCGGCGCGATGCCCTGCCATTTTCCGAGCGTCCCGTCCGCCTTGAAATCGGCTCCGACTTGCTTCACGTCGAAGTATTCCAACTCATAGACTTTCTCGACGGGCGACTTACCGTCCGCCTTGAGGGTGATGACGTCCTTCATGCGCTTCAGGGCGGCGGAAGCGGGGATCTCCGCCGCGAACGGGAATTCCCCGGCCGCGGGTAGCTCGACCCGCCGCGACAACAGTTCCTCGCCGTCCGCGGTGATGGTCAGAAGCCCCGCCTTGTCTTTGGCCCGGACGTTGCGAATCCGCATGTTCAGGCGCCCTCTGTCGATGGAGGTCTCGATCTTGAAGTCGGGCGCGGTGCCGCCGACCATGTCCAGCGCCCCGAGCTGTTTTTGGAACTCGGCGGTTTTGCCCGCTTCGCCGCGCAGGAACAACGGGCAGCCGTCCACGGGAAGCAGGTTGTCCCGCGGGACTTTTTCCTTCGCCCCCATCAGGTTGAAGACCTCGAATTTCTCCTTCATGCCGGAGAGGTCAAGCTTGGAGACCATCTCCGGGCGCTGGAAGATCTCGCCGTTATAGTTCCAGATGACGGCGACGGGGCGGCGCTGGTCATCCTCGAAAAGATAGCAGCGGATGGGTTCCCCGAAAACGATGTCGCTTTTGAAGTCGGCGTTTCCGAGCAGGCTCGCCGGCGTGTTGACCGAGAACAAGATACCATTGGGGACGACGTCAAGGCCGAACGCGACGGTTTGCGCTTGCAGCCCCCAATCGTCGTCCCACAAGACCCGGTCGGCGTATTTCATGACTTGCAGGCGGTAGCGCATACGGTGCGCGACCGCGGCGAGCTCGCCAAGGCCGATATCATAGGTGAAGTGCCCGGCGCGGTAGAAGTCGTTGCAGAGCGTCTTGTCGTTGCCGAAAGCCCGGATCGAATTCTCCGGAAGCTCGTACATGCCGAAATAATTGCCCTCGGTGAAATAGACCGGGACGTTCTTCGGGAGCCCTTTCAGCAAGTCGGCGATGTCCTTGTCGAGGTCGGGGCTCTCCGGATGGACGCGGTAGGGGTGCGTGGCGACGGCGTCGCAGAGGTCTTTGCCGCCCATGTTCCAGAATTTATGGAGGTAGACCGGGCCGATGCCAGGGGGGTCGGGGGTGAAGATCACGGCGTCGGGAGTGGCGCGGCGGATGCCCTTGCAGGTGTGGGCGAGAACCTCGATGGAACGCTTGACCTCCTCGTCGCGGTTGTGGACCGGCTCGTTGACCAGCTTCCAGTATTTGACTTCCGGGTTCCGCTTGGCGAACCTGTAGGCGCGTTCCTCGAAAAGAGGGAGAGCCTCGTCCTTCACGGAGAGGATGCCGTTCTCGGCTGGCAGCGCGAGATCGTACTTGCTCATGAAGTTATGGCAAAAGTTGTCCGTGTCGATGCCGTCCGAGCTGAAGATGGTCGAGCTGAAAAGCATGTCGTGGACCTTCAAGAGATCGCGGAGCGCCTTGGTCGGCGGCTGAAAAATGATTTGCGAGCCGACGCCAGCCTTGGCCATCGCCTCCAGATCGCGCGGCGTGGTCCCGATGTAACAACCCATACTGCCGCAGAACAGCCGCCGATGCTTGAACGCCCCGGTCATGAACGGCATGAGAGTGAAACGGTAATAAAGCGTGTTCTTGAAGTCGGCGGTCCGCAGGTCGGCTTCGACGGCATACGTCCCCGCGCCCAGGTCAGGCATTTCCGGGATGTCAACATAAGACGGGGTGAAATCCCCGGACGTCTTGAAGTCAATTTTCCCGGCCTTGACGATCCGCTTGAAGATATCCTTGACGCGGTAGGAGATCACGCCTTCGACAGCTTGCGCCGAGGCGACGCGGAAACGCGGTAGCATCACATCCCCCGGCTGGAAAAGGTTCATCTGGCTATAGGTCTCAAAAACCGCGGACACGGGGTTCATGGTGAAATCCGTGGACTTGTCGCCTTCCTCCAGCTGGACGGCGTCGATCCACAAATAGGCCGGGTCCGGGCCGCCGTAGTTATGCATCAGGGCGATTTGCGCCAGTTTGTTCGGGGTGGTGAACGTCTTGGAGTAGCGTTTCCAGTCCTTCGTGACGGCGCAGAAGCCGCCCTCGCTGAGGTAGGGGCCGCGGGCCTGGGTCCAGCCGCTCAGGTTGAGGTCGAAAGTGGTCTTCGCGTCGGTCTTGGCGTAAAAGCTCAGGGTGTATTTCGTCTTGGCCTTGACGGGTATCGCGAAAGTGGCGAGATAACTGATAAGCCCCGGAGCCAGCAACTGGCGGAACGAGCGTTTCCCGTGGGCGGCGGTCGTCTCGTCCACGACGAAGGGATATTCCCGCGGCATCGCCACGTCTTTCGCCGAGCCGGTCGGGCGGTCCGCCCAGAAATAGAGCCCGTCCTCGAAGGAGGGGTTCTGGACGAGGTTCCGGCAAAGGGTGTAGTCGGGCAGGCGGAACTTGTTGGGGCCGAACTCCATCTCCCCGACGCGATAACTGTTGGCCGCTTGCTCGGGCAACGAATCCAGATCCAAATCGAAAACCAACTTGCCGTCTTTCGGGAATCCGAGGACAAAGTCCAGGGAATCATGAGTCTTGCTCTCTTTGTTCCAATCCTGCACGAGTTCCGCATGGTCGCCGTTGACCAGGGTGAATTTCAGCAGGGAGTTGTCCTCGGGCAGGTTGAAGACGCACTCTTTGGCCTTCCCGTTGTAAAACGGGACGCGTTGTCGCTGGGCTCGGTCGAACGCGCAGCTTATCTCCTTGCCGTCGAACGAAACATGGCGCTCCTTCATGAAATCGCGGTATCCGAAGCGGAACGCGAAATACAAGTTGAAGCCCTGCCGGACGGCTTCCGACTGGAACGCGATGGAGACGCGGGCAGTGCGGCCGTCCGGCAGCAACGCAAGGGAATATTCCACCGGAATGGCGGGGGAGTCGCCCGTCGCCGGATAGATTCCCGTCACGGTGACGGATCGCTTGGCGGGGTCGAGCGAGCGTTTCACCTCCTTGAGGTCGCCGGTGCTGAACCATTTCCCCTCGGGGTTGGAGCCGGAAAGGAAAGCGGCGATGCTACCGCCGTTGTCCAGGAAATCGAAGCGGTTCCGCTGGTCGATCATGATCTTGCCGGACTTGCCTTCGATCACGCCGTCCGGGGTGAATTCCGCCGCCGTCAGCGTGAGGCTGGCGCAGCAGGCCAGCAGCGTCCATTTCCATCGCGTCATTTTTTGTGTCTCCTGAGTTTTTCAGTTCAATATGAATAGAGAAGAGAAGCGGTGGAGAAGCTGTTGACGCCAGGTTGCTTGATGGCGGAGGCCTCGGCGGCGCCCAAGCTGGCGACGTGGCCGTCCGGGAACCAGGCGTTGCCGCGTTTGTTGTGGCGGAGGTGGAAGCCGGAGAAGCCATTGGCGGCCCAGGCGGAGGTGTTGTCCGTGTACCAGTTACAACTCTGGTTCGGCACGTAGTAGTCGCCGGTGGGGGACGCGAAGTAAGATAGGGTGTCGACCATATAGGGAGCCCCGAGGTAGAGCGAGACGTATTTGGGGAGGCGGTTGTTGACCGGCGAAAGCTGCTCGCCCGGATAGTATTGATTAAAGCGGACCCGGCGCAAACCGAAAGTCTCACTTGACGTTATCAGACCGTTCTCCGGCAACGTGTGGCCGAACACCTTGTAGGGCTTGGTGGGGGCGGGCAGCGCGGGACAGCGGAACACGTTGTTGGGCCGGAGCCAGGAATAATAGGAGCCCACTTCGGGTTTGTTGGCAAAGGGGACGTAATTGCATTGCATCAGGAGGTCGGCGAGGTTGGCGAAGGCCATGATGGGGTTGCCGCTGTTGTCGGTGTTGCCCTCGCCGCAGAGCACCCAGCCGTTGAAGTCGTCGGCGTAGGCGATGAGGCCGGTGCCGCACTGGCGCATGTTGCTCATGCAAACGCTGGAGGAGGCCATCGCCTTGGCCTTGCCCAACGCGGGCATCAGTATCGCCACCAGCATGGCGATCACCGCGACGACCACCAGCAACTCAACTAAGGTGAAACGTTTCATCATGGTTTCCTCGTTATTTCCCCGTCATGTAGATTTTCATGTTGATGAAGGCTTCGACCACTGGAGCCGCTCCGGGGTTCTCCATCTGGGCCAACAAATTCTCGGCCAGGGCCGGGCTGCGTTGCGGCTCGCCCACGTAACCGACATAGTCCAGATCCCCTGAGAGATTGAAGCAATGAGTGTAGAGGCGGCAATCGTCGACGATGTCCAACCCAGCCGCCCTGGCGCTCGCCGCGACGGCGGGGCCCGCGACGATGCCGTCAGGCTTGAGGATGGGCAGGAGCCGCTTGAGCAGCTCCGGTTCCTCCACTCTATGGACGACCGAGAAGGAGCGGTCGAAGCTTAGCCCGGCCTCGGCATGGGCGCGCGCCAGGCCCGCCAAGACCTTCTCCTGAAGCGTCGCTTCGCACGGCAGCAGGGGCAAAAGCTTCCGGCGCCCTTCGGCGAGCATCATTTGGGCGACGCGGTAGCTGTCGCCCTCGAAATCGATGGTGAAGCGGCTCACCCCCGCCGGGTGGCATCCCAACGTGATCGCTACCACGGGCATCCCTGACGCCTTCAGCCGCTCGATAGCGGGGAAGGAACTTTGGGTCGGCAACACCCAGAGGACGCCGTCGAGGCCCATTTTCATGATTTCCTGGTCGGCCGTGGCCAGCGGGGCCGTGAGGAAGCATTGCTGGATGTGGCAGTTCCCGTCACGCTCAAGGACGCTGTCCGCGCCCACCAGCCCTAGCTGCAAGTTGATGCGTCCCAAGAAGACGATCTTGCCGTCGCCGAAGAAGAGGCCGACGCTGCGGAACCCCCGCTCCGCCTGTTTGCTTGGCTGGGTGAAGGCTCCGACGCCAGTCTTGATGACCACGAAACCGTCGGCGACCAAGTCTTTCATGGCCCGGGCGACGGTGGTGTGGGTGACGCCGAACTCCTTGGCGATCTCACGGCTGGAGCCAAGCCGCATGGGCGTCGGGCCTGACTTGAAAATCAGCCCCAAGACATGCTTGCGGATCTTGGCGTACTCCGACTGCTTTACCTCCCGAACCAACACCATGTTTCCACCTGTTTACACTGCATTACATGATCGTTCCACACCAGATAATAACATGTTCCTCGTGGGATGTCAAGAGGCTGTCCGCGTTTTCCTCCCGGAAGCTCCCGGTGAGCAACGCGAGTCACTGGCGGCGCGTATTCGTTTAATTCCGCCATCGCTCTTGACAAACCCTCATATCAGTGATATGATTTTATACAAATCAGCGAGGTCGACATGCTTGAACGAAAGACCGCTCCCCACATTGCCGCCAAGCGGCGGTTGATGGATTACATCAAGGTCGTCCCGGCGGGAGCCTCGCGGCGTCTGCCTCCGGAGCCGGTTTTGGCGAAAGAGCTCGGACTCAGCGTTTGGGCGATGAAGAAAGCGTTGCTCCTGCTTGAGCAGGAAGGCCGGGTGGTCATCGTGCCGCGCAAGGGGAATTTCATCGCCTCGACGCCGGCCGCGCCGCGTTTCGCGATCGTCTGGCGCGACGTCTCCGCGAAATCCACCTGCCTCGGGTCCCTGGAGCTTCTGGAGGGGCTTTTCGGCGTCCTCAAGACGAAGGTGGGGACGATCAACTCGGTTCAAACCGCGAATCATCTTGAGATTCCGGACCTCCTCGAAAGTTACAATTTCGACGGGGTCGTCTTCGTCGGCGGGTTCGGTTTAAGCGACGACTTCAAAGCGATAGCCTCGAACACCCGCATCCCCTACGTCGCGATCTCCGACGACGCGAAATACTTCGACATGCCGAACTGCTTTTCCCTCGACCATGAGGCCAGCGGACGGCTCCGCGCCGAGTTCATGGTGGCGCGGGGACACCGGGCGATCGCCTGCATGACGGCGCGCGACGGTCTGGCGGCCCGGGGGTTTTGCGCCGCAGCCGCGGCCCATGGCTTCACCGCCCCCCTTTTCGAAGTCACGGAGATTCAGCGGCGGCTTCCCCGCGTTCTGGACGGCCCCGCGACGGCGCTGATTCTGGATGGCCATATCCGTCCCCAGACGGAATGTTTCGAGCTCATCGAGAGGCACCCCCGCCATGCTGAGATCGAGGTCATGATCGACTACGCCGGCCCCATGTCGCTGGATTTGGTGAAGGCACATCCCAAGGTGAACGTGGTCGCGCTGAACAAAGTTCCCTTGGGGGAGATGGGCCGCGCGGCAGGACGCGCCTTGTTGGAACGCGTCGAATTCGGAACGCCGGTAGAGGGCGGCAAGTTCATCACCGTCCTCATCCGACCGGACGGCTCGGGAGGCAGCCTATGAACAGGAAAACACCAATCGGAGCGTTCTCGGCCGTCCTTTTCGCCGTGGCCGCGCCTGCGGACGTCACGCTGGCCCCCATCTTCACGGACAACATGGTCCTCCAACGCGAAATGCCCGCCCCGGTCTGGGGCAAGGCTCGCCCTGGAGAGGAAGTGACCGTCCTCTTCGAGAAGCAGTCCAAGACGGCCAAGGCCGGTTCCGACGGCAAATGGATCGTCAAGCTGGACGCCCTCAACGCGAACGCCCAAGGCTCGGCGTTGACGGTCAGAGGCTCGAACGAGATTGTCCTGAACAACGTGCTTGTCGGCGAGGTCTGGCTCTGCTCCGGACAGTCCAACATGGAGATGGGCCTCAGCATCGTCAAGGACGGCAAAAAAGAAGTGGCGGAGGCCAACTATCCGGACATCCGCGTTTTCCATGTCGAGAACTACTGGGCGCCACAACCAGAGGCACGCCTCCCAACCGTTTGGACGGCTTGCAGCCCCAAAACGGTTGTTGTCGGCGGTTGGGGCGGCTTGTCGGCGGCGGGCTATTTCTTCTCGCGCGAACTTCACAAAAATCTCGACGTCCCGATAGGCTTGATCGAGTCCGATTGGGGTGGAACCCCCGCCGAAGCCTGGACGGGACTCAAGCATCTGGAGGCCGTCCCGTCGCTCGCCCGTTACGTGGAAGCCCACAAGAAGTTCGAAGCCGAGCTCAGCGAAGCGAAATGCCTCGAGAAGTTCGGCAAGTCCCGCGTCGAGGTCGGGGCCGACATGCAGAAGAGCTTCAACGCTCCAGACCCAGGCGTCAAGCCCGAAGCGGCGACCTGGCAAAACCCCGGCGTCGACCTCTCCTCTTGGGAGAGCGTGAAGGTCCCGTCCGGCTGGTTCAGCGACATCACGGTCTACGGCGCCGTGTGGCACAGACGCGCGTTCGACGTCCCCGCCGGATGGGCTGGCGAAGGTCTCGTCCTGAACCTCGGCGTCCTCCACGCCTCCGCGGCCGTCTATTTCAACGGCGCGAAACTCGTCAGCCTCGGCAAGGAGGAAATGGCCAAGCACCGCTACGCCGTCCCCGGCAAGCTGGTCAAAGCCGGCTCCAACACGATCGCCGTCAGAGCGTTCAATGGCGGCGGCTTCCTGTCCGGTCCCGACGACATCTTCATCGCGAAGGAAGGCGACGCGGCTAGCGCGATAAAGCTTTCCGGCGAATGGAAGCGCAAGATAGAGAACGCGCTGAAGACGCTTCCGAAGCTAAGCTCCTCCCCCGTGTGTCCCGAGTATCCCGAAGCGTCCCCGGCGTTCCTCTACAACGCCATGATCGCCCCGTTGATCCCTTATGGGATTCGCGGCGTGATCTGGTACCAGGGCGAGGGCAACGCGTCGAAGGCGCATGACTACCGGACGCTCTTCCCGACGCTGATCAAGAGCTGGCGCGACGAGTGGGGCCAGGGCGCGTTCCCGTTCTACTTCGTCCAGCTCGCCAACTTCAGGACCGAGAAGCCGCAGCCAAGCGACAGCGACTGGGCCGAGCTCCGGGAAGCCCAGTGGCTCACATGCCAAAACACCTTCAACACGGGCATGGCGGTCGCCATCGACATTGGCGACGCCAACGACGTCCATGCGCAAAACAAGCGGGATGTGGGCCACAGGCTCGCTCTCGTCGCCCTCGCCAAGACTTATGGGAAAAACGTCGAATGCTCCGGCCCGGCCCCGGTCTCCATGAGGCTTGGCGACGGCTCCATCCGCGTCGCCTTCGCCCACGCCGACGGCCTGAACACCCCAAGCGGCGGCCCGGTCAAGGGCTTCGCCCTCTGCGGCGCCGACCGCAAGTTCGTTTGGGCCGACGCCAAGATCGAGGGCGCCACCGTCGTCGTCTCCAGCCCCGAGGTCAAGGCCCCGGTGGCCGTCCGCTACGCCTGGGCCGACAATCCGGCCTGCAACCTGCGCAACCAGGCGGGGCTTCCAGCTGTCCCTTTCAGAACCGACGACTTCCCTGGCCAGACCGAGGGCCGGTAGCCGGATCGATTTCCCTTGCCAAAATCCGCAATGGGCATTGACAATGCCACCCATTTGTAATATGATTAAAAACAGATCACAGAGGCCAGGATGCATGACGTAAAGACGGAGGAGGTCGGGTCGTGAAAACGACTAAATTCACGCTTGTGGAATTGTTGGTGGTGATTGGAATCATCGCCTTGCTGACCGCGTTGCTGTTGCCCGCGCTCGGCAAGGCGAAGGCGATGGCGCTGTCGAGCCAGTGTAAAAGCAACCAACGCCAATGCGGCGTCGCCTTGAGCTGCTATGCCGGGGACTCCAACGACTGGCAGCTCTGTGGCAACGGCAACGGCTCCGTCTACAAGAATCTGGGCAACATGATGCTGGAATCCGGTTACGCCCCGGCGGTAGGCACCAACCGCTTCATCTTTTTAACGGCGGACTTTTATCGTGTCCCGCCCAGCATGGTCTTCTCCTGCCCCGTGCTGCGGCCGCCGACCACCTATCTGGACCAGTGGGCGTCCACGACGGCCGGGGAGTGCCGTTCCAACCAGAGCTACGGACTGCGGGTCGTGGACGACCATGGCTATTTCAAGGGGGAGAAAGTCCCCGCCGCCCCCCTCAAGGGGCTCATAAAGTTCAGCTCGCTCTACCAGCCTTCGCAGCGGCCGTTCCTGGCGGACACCGTCAGATGTGTTTCGGACAGCGGTGGCACTCGCAAAATTGAACTGCGGACCCAATGGGGCGACTGGTTTTTTGTTGATGGCGCCTCCGTGGGCCTCCCCTTGACCACCGGAGCCTTGCATTTGCGCCACAACAAGCGGGCGAACTGCTGGTTTCCAGACGGTCACGTGGGCGGTTGGGCCGCAACCGACACCACTGAGTTCAAGGCTCCTTGGTGCGAGATAGAAATGTGGGCACTCGGCTACAGCTACTAGAATTGTTCCAAGTCATATTGAGAGAAGGGAAAGATCATGGAATCCGTGGTTTTCGAGACTAAACATTGTGCTCTCTCGCTCGACGGGCGCGGCAATATCGTCGGACTCAAGAGCAAATTCGACGGTGTCGAACGTCTGCCGGAAGGCATGAAGGCGCCCCTGCTGCGCATCCGCGCCGGGGGCAAGTTCGAGGAGCCTTCCCGGCTTGTCCGCGAGGGTGGAAATTTGCAGTTGTTTTTCTCCGCGAGCGGCGTCGAGGCGCGCGTCGGGGTCGCCGAGAAGGAGGAGCATCTCGTCCTCGAACTGCTGACGCTTTCCGGGGAGGTGGAACTGGTGGCGTGGGGGCCGTTCCCATGTTCGATCAAAGGGACGGTCGGCGAAAGCGTCGGGGTCGTCCGCGACGACGTTTGCGCCTTCGGCCTCCTGGCGCTCAACGAGAAGACGTTGGACGGCGACGGGACCATCGAGGACGACGACGTCAACGTCGGCGCCTTCGAACGTTACCAGACCCTCTACAAGGACTTCGCCTGGCCCTGGGAGAAGCTGCCAGAGCTTGAGTCCATCATGGCTGGGCGCGTGTTGCGCCGCGGCGCCGCCGCCCGCGACACGGAGTTCGGTGCCGTGCTGCAAGCCTATTGCCGCGACCGCTCCAAGGACAGGACGATGGTTATCCGGCAAATGCTCCCGGATTCGCCGATGGTCGTGCCGGCGTTCGACGACGGGGGTGTCGTCGGGACGAAGATCGCCCTTTTCCTGTGCCCGGCGGCGGAGGCGCTCGACGTGATCGGCCGCATTGAAATGGCGGAGGGACTGCCGCATCCAGTCCTGGACGGCGAGTGGCTGAAGAAGTCCGCCGTGGCCAAGGCTCCTTACGTCATGATCGGCACTTGCTACACGCTGGAGGAAATCCTGAGCTTCACGGAGAAGGCTGGATTGAACTATGTCGAGTTGGGCTCCGGGACGATCGAGGAATGGGGGCATTTCGTGATGGACCGCGCGCTCTTTCCGGAAAACTGGAGCGACTTCAAGAAGTGGGTGGACGCCGGAAAGGCGAAAGGGATCGGAATCGGCGTGCACAGCCTTTGCAATTTCATAACGCCCAACGACGCCTATGTCACGCCAGTCCCGGACAAGCGCCTGGCCATTTCCGGCGCGAGCGTCCTGGCGGCGGCGGTCGACGCCGCGGCCACGGAGATCGCCATCGAGGCGCCAGACTTCTTCGACAAGAAGCCAAGCACCTTCAACGCGGTTTTGCTGGGCAAGGAGATAATCCATTACGAGACGGTCTCCAAGCAAGCTCCTTGGACGTTGCTCGGCTGCGCGCGCGGCGCCTTCGGCACCAAGCCCGCGGCGCACCGGCGAGGCGAGAGGATCGGCAAGCTGCTCGATCACGGTTACTGGGTGTTCTTGGGCGACGCCAACTTGAACGACGAGATCGCCAAGAACCTCGCCGAGCTTTGCAACCAGACCGGCATGGCGCGTCTCGCCTTCGACGGGCTGGAAGGCGTGATCTCCTCCGGTCTGGGCGACTACGCCATGAGCCGTTTCGTCTCCGTTTGGGAACGGCATTTGAAACCGGAGTTGCGCGGCAAGATCCTCTGGGAGTCGAGCAACCCGACCCACTTCATGTGGCACGCCGGCACGTCCCAGAACTGGGGCGAACCCTACTACGCGGGTTTCCGCGAGAGCCAGATGGAGTTCCGAATGCTCTATCTCGACTTCTACCGCAGGAATTACCTGCCCGCCATGCTGGGCGCTTTTTGGATCAACGTGGGCACCAGCGTGGAGGACGCCGATTGGCTGGGGTCCCATTCCGTCGGCTTCGACGCCGGTTACGCTTTGTCCTTCGCGCCCAAGCAGGAGAGCGCCGATTGGGGCAACGCCTCCAAACGCAACTTCGCCTTCGACGCCGTCCTCGCCACGATCAAGAAGTGGGAGACCGCCAAGCGAGAGGCGTTCTTCTCCCAGGAGCGACGCGAGACGATGCGCCGCATGGACCACACTTGTTCGCTGGATAAACTGGAGGACGGAAATTGGCGATTGCAGCTGCTCAAGCTCGGCCGCGTCCAGTTGGAAATGAAACCTGGCTTGCCGTACACCGCCGCCTTGGATTTCGAGAACCCCTATGCGGAACAGCCGCCCCGCGTCACTCTCAGGCACCGCCCCTCCGGCGGCGCCCTCGTCACGAGCGTGACGGTCAAGGTGAACGGCGGCGAGGCCATCAATATTCCCTGCCGCCTCGACTGGCACCACACCCTGACGGTGGACGAGAACGGCCATGTCGAGACCTTCTCCAAAGCTTGGGAACCTTTGAGCTCCTTCGAGTTGGGGACACGCCTGCCCACGTTGAGGAATGGCGCAAACCGCCTCGAGTTCGAGGCTCGTTACAAGGGCAGCGGCGAAGCGGTCCTCGACATCGAGGTGAAAACCGCCGGAGCCAAAGAGTTGTTGCCAAGCAAGGTCACACTATGAACATGCCCAAACATACCGACGCGTTGCGGCCAATCACGCTCAGACAAACGGAGCTGGGCGGCGAGATTGGCAGGAGGCTCGACGACCTCATCCATAAGAACTACATGGAGCTCGACCTCGAGCGCGACTTCGTCGAGCCGTTCCGGACGCGGCCATTCACGGAGGGCTGGCATTACGTCGGCGTCGGGAAAGTCGTCGACGCGGGCAGCCTCTTCGCCGCCTACACGGGTGATCCCGAGGTGGCCAAGCGCAGCTCCGGCTTGATCGACGCCATCCTCGCCACCCGCGACGCCGACGGTTATGTCGGCGTCTTCCCACCCGAGCCGGAGGCGGCCCAGAACCATCGCAACTGGGTGTTGCATGAACAAGAGTATCTATTGCTCGGGTTGGTCAGAAACTCTCTGGCGACCGGGGATGAGAAGTCGCTCCAATATGCCCGGGAACTCGGCGACTATGTGATCGCGACCTTCTCGAAAGACACGAAACCGGAGGAGGTCTGCACCGCCGGGCTCCCCGAAGCGTTCCTCGCGCTCCATGCCCGCAGCGGCGACGCGCGCTATCTGAAGTTCGCCGCCGAGATCCGACACGGCAACGGCCTCTATGAAATCAAGTGCGCCTCCTTGCGGGAATGGCAACAGACCTTCGACAGCAAACCGGCGCATGTCTACGTGATGCTGGCCCGCTGCTACGCCCAGACGGAACTTTACCGCCAGGAGGGGCTGCCATCGCTGCTGGAGATGTCCCACTATATGCGCCATGAGTTGTTGCGGCGGGGCGGCGGGCTCAACGTGGTCGGCTCCGCGTCCGACGGCGAGTTTTTCTCCTATACCCAGAACGGCGCGGGCACGATCGGCGAGTCGTGCGTGACGGCCTATCTGCTGCGCTGGCTGGACAGCTTGATGCGCCTGGAAGGCGACCTCCGCTACGGCGACATAATGGAGCGGATCGTCTACAACGCCCTGTTCGCGGCGCAAGACCCCGCCGGACGGCGGATACGCTACTCGATGCCGTTCACCGGCCCGCGCGCCTATCACAACCAAGACGGTTTCTGTTGCCCCGGCAACTTCCGCCGCATCATGGCGGAGCTGCCCCAGAAAGTCTACTACCGTTGCGCCGACGACGGTATCGCGGTAAATTTGTTCACAGCCTCGGAGACTACGATCCCGCTGGACTCCGGCAATTCCGTCACCCTCGCCCAGGAGACGGACTATCCGAACTCCGGGCATGTGCTTGTCCGCGTGACGCCGTCGCGGGAGTTGGTGTTCACTCTACACCTCCGCGTCCCCAGATGGTGCCACGAGGCGACGGTGAACGTCAATGACGGGCCAGCCGTCCCCGCGCCGTCCGGCGCCGTCGAACTTCGCCGCGATTGGAAGGCGGGGGACACCGTGACGTTGGACTTGCCGATGAGATGGCGGTTTGTCAGGGGCCACCAGCTCCAGGAAGGAAAAGTGGCGCTGCTGCGCGGCCCGGTGGTGTACTGCCTGGGAACCGCTCAAAATGCGGAGCTCCTGGAGAAATACCCGAACTTCAACGGTGTCGTCGTCGATCCGGACTCGCTGGGCGAACCGGAGCCGGACGCGTCCATCCGCCCCGACGGGAATAAAATCAAGCTGGCGGCGAAAGTAGAGGCGGCGGGGACTGGGCGCGAAGGCGCGCCAAGCGTGACCTTGACCTTCACTGAATTCATCGACCCGACCGGGATCGCCACTTATTTCCACCTGCTCGACCTTGATTGCGCCGAGGAGGACGAGTTGGTGTCCGACTGTTTCGCCCGTTGAATCTGAAGCAAAACATAAAAGGGAACGACCAATGATCGACTCGATAAATATCATGAAGACGGTAGCCGCCGCCGCGCTGGCGACCTTGGCCTGGACGGCCCCCGCCGCGGTCTATTTCGGCTATGGCCATGTCGGCGGCGGCGGCGAGTACGGCCTGATCTCCTATCAGGACCTCAGCAATCAAGGCCGCTTCTTCGCCACCTCCGACTATGGACTCACCCCAAGCGGCGAAGACCAGCTCACCGCCGCCAAGCTCGGGCTAACTAAAGCGTGGAGCAGTAATCCCTACACCCGCGGCCAGGGTTCCAACTCCACCCGCCGGCTCGAGCCAAGCTGCGCCAGCATCCCCTGGCTCAGCGACGGTGGCGACTGCCTCTTCGGCCTCACCTTCGACGCCCCCTTCAAGCCGACTTGGTACTTCGAGCCCGCCAAGCAGTTCGCAAGCATGACGGACAAGACCCCGCGCTTCGACCGCGCCGTCGTCCACTGGGGCCGCCTCGTCCCCAAGCCCGGGACTTGGGGCGTCTGCGTCCTCGACACCGAGGGGAACTACAAGCGCATCGAAGTGGACGGCAAGCAGCCGCTCTATCCTTTCGACCAGACAATCATCAGCTTCCCCACCACCACGGTCAAGACTCTCTCCTTCGGGCTCAAGGGGAACAAGGACAACTTCGTGGAAGTCCGGCAGCTCTCGCTGCTGCTTCACAACCAACCGCTTCTGGACAACCATCTGATGGTCGACCAACCCGACGCCTACTGCGTCACCTACTCCCCGGAGAACCCCGGCGCGGTCGAGGGGATGGGGCTGCAGGTTGAAAACTACTATTTCGGCAAGTTCGCCCACATGCTGTCCGGCATGTCGCCCTTCGTCGAGCTGGGCGGCAAGCGCGTTTACGCCGACAAGGGAGACTACCCCGTCACCACCCAGACCAAGGGGCGGACGGAGACGTTGCGCTATCAACTGCGTTTCGCCAAGGCCACGGTGGAAGTCACCGCGGTCTTCGGCGTCGAGCTAAAAGACACCATCAAATTCGAGTTCAAGGCCTCCGGCCTGCCCAAGGGGGCGCGGCTGGGCTTCGAGATGTTCGGCGGCGCCGACCTCTTCGCCAACTACCTTGACGCCGCCGCGCCGGGCGAGCTCTTGGGCAAGCGTCAGACGTTCCAAACCCCCGCCGGCCCCTTCGGGGTTGGCTTGGACGGTGCGGACAAGCTCGCCCTCAACCGCCAGGGGGAGCGCGTCCGGCTCGACGCCCTCGCCGAGGACGACGAGCTGGCCGTGTCCCTCTCCTTGCCGATCGGGCCGGAGTCAGGCGTCCAGCCCGGCATGTTGAACTACAACTGGCGCCCCTCGCTCGCAGGCCAGGGGGACAAGGACGTCGCCCCCTTCAGCATGAAGGATCTGGAGCTTCTGGAGACCGTCAACCTCGGCGACCCCAACGATCCCCACGCCGTCTTCGACATCACCAACGACCCGCTGATCGAAAAATGGAGGAAGGGCGGCGCGACGACGCCCTCGCCGTTCGGAACGCTCAACTTCCTCAACGAGCCGGAGAAGGGGAAAGTCCCGTTGACCACGGTGCTTGGCCAAAAGTGCCGGGTTATCGGCCGCAACGACACCACCTACTTCCGCTTCAATCTGCAAACCCGTTTCGAGCCGCGGGTGCCATACTTGGTAGTAGTGGAGCACGCCTTCGACCAGGAGCGCCGCGGGGAGTTCCACTGCGTCCCCCTCACCCCCGACGGCAGCTTGTGGGGCAACCCCTGCCCCTTCGGCGGCTTCGACACCGGCAAAGGCCCATACACGGGAAGCTTCAAACGCGAATCGGTCTTCGCTTTCCGTTACGGCCCGGCAAGTTGCGACGCCAAGACCACCATTTCCCTCTGCTTCTCCAACGGCGGGAGGAACACTTACTTCCGGAACAACAAGGACATCCCCGAGGGGCTGGCGGTGAAAAGCGTCAGCGTCTACCGGGTTACCCACTTGCCGGAGCTGCCCGACTTGGAGCCGCTCCTCCCCGAGGGCGCCCGGCGGCATGTGACCATGGACTCCGAGAATGCCAACCCCTGGATGCTTGGCCAGTTCCCGCGGCTCTACGGCTATGACAGCCTCTGGACCCACTTCCAGCCCGTGTCGCAGTTCCTCCACGGCGACAACTACAGCGTTTTCCGCCCTGGCTGGCAGAGCTGGTGCCATGCAGGCACCTTGGAAGGCAACCGCTGGCTCTATGAGGCCGCGGCCCGCAAGCAGGTCGCCGTGAACATCAACCTCGGCTGGCTCTTGGATCTCGGCTTCGAGGGGACGAGCCACGACAGCTTCCTGGGGGTGGGCTGGGTGCCGGGCGATTGGGGCACCATGATGGGAGGCCTCCCCCTTAGCCCGACCCCCGAGGAATTGGCCCATATCGGCAAAGCCCTCGACCGCTCCCTGGCCGTCCTGGCGCGCTATCCGTCCCTCAAGGACGTCTCGGTCAACAACTTCCCGGCGTTCTCCAAGCGCAACCTCGATGACTTCAGCAGGGACACGGGCGTGCCCTTCGCCTCCAGCCCGGCGCCCCTGGAGAACCTGAAGCGGCTGCTGGCCTCGCCCCAAAGCAGCGTCGACGCCTGGATGAAATGGTCTTGCCAGAAGAGCTTCGAGTTCCACTCCTGGACATTGGAGAAGATGCGTTCCCACCGCCCCGACCTCTACCTGACCATCAACCAGTCCTGGTACATCAACGGCCTGCAGGCCTGCTACTATGGGGACAAATGGCCTTTCGACACCGCCGGGCTCAAAGCCAAGGGGATCGACAGCTACGTCAAGTTCCTGAAGTTCATGGGCGTCGACCCCGCCCTCTACGCCGAAGGCGACGGCTTCGCCTTTGGCATGGAGATGGATCCCATTTCCGGCATGGCCAACGTCGGCGGGGCGCAAGGCGCCTGGCCCTTCGAGGGCTCCGGCCCGCTAATCCGCGACGGCTTCGGCGGCGGTTTGAGCGTCTCGTCCGGCTCCTGGGACGAGGGGCCGAAGCCGATGCAGGGCTGGGGTTGCACCTGCATGAAGGACCAGCGGGGTTTCCGCAAAGACTTCATCGACGCGCTGCTCCAGGGCAACGCCCGGGAATACATTTTCCAAACCTATTCCCACGACCCCGTCCGGGGGCGTCTCAACGACCTGCGCGAGCTCGCCGTGCCCTTCCGGTTGCTGCCCTTCGCGAAGCCCGAGCCCTACGCCGGAAAAATCTCCGACACGGCCAAGCGGGCGGTCATCCACAAATACGGCGACCGCCACGCCCTGGTCAACCCCGGCGACCGTCCCACCGACGTGACGCTGACCTTGCCCGAAAGCATGGCCTCGGTCGTGGACTTGTCCAATGGCGTCCGGCAGCCCTTGCAAGTCGCCAACCGGACGCTTGTCCTCCATCTGGAGCCGTGGTCGCTCAAAACCCTGGAGATCAAGTGAGGAGCTCCATTAGTTGAGGACGCTCTTGATTACGTGGGGTTCCGAGGCTAGAACTTAAGAAGGCGGCAGAAAATGAAGCCCAGACGTTTTTCTTTGGTGGAGCTGTTGGTGGTGGTGGGGATCATCGCCATGCTCGCGGCGTTGCTGCTGCCCGCGTTGCAAAAAGCCAAGAGCGCGGCGTTGTCGAGCCAGTGTCAAAGCAACCTGCGCCAATGCGGCGTCGCCTTGACCGGCTATGCCGGGGATTTCGACGACTGGGTGATCGGCGGCCAGCTCAGCGGGCGCCTACGCCATCTATGCGACCCTTGCCGGGATGATGATGGGCTTCGGCTATTCACCCAGGGAGGTCAGCGGCGCGAACTTGGACAACAATGTGGTCTCTTTCGGACAGGTTTGGCAATGCCCCGCCTTCCCGACCCCCAGTGGCAGCAAGGTTAGCGGCACCACCTTGCCAACTAACGGGAAAGACAGCAAAACGCAAAACAGCTATGGCCTCCGCGTTCTCCATGCCCACCGTCACTATCCCGGAGAAAAAGTGGCCAGCGATCTCCCTTATGACGTCAACCGGGAATTCGTGAAGCTTCCATCGCTTTACCAGCCCAGCCAACTGCCTTACATGGTCGATAGTTGCACCGACATCAACAACGCCGCCGGCCCCCCCCTGGGACGCTGCCAGTGGTCTGCCTGGTACATGACCAGCGGAGTTTACGGCCCCGGCTGGAGCACCTCCGGCGCGTTGCATTTGCGCCACAGCAGACGCGGCAACGCCTGGATGCCCGACGGCCACGTGGGCAGCTGGGCAGCGGCGGACACCAAGGAGTTCCGCTTCCCCGGAGCGGGCGCGGTCGGCTCCGACCCGCTCGGCTACAGCTATTGAGGAAAAAGGACTGGGCATGGCGGATATATGGCTCTTCCGCATACACGGTCTTCGCTGCGATAGTAACCGGGAGGCGGGCGGCTCCCCTCCGCGTTCAAGTCCAACTCCGGCAGGGGGGACGAACGCAAGGTCGTCGCGGAGCTGATGGGAGACCTGCCCATGTCCCCGTAGAGGGAAAGCACTTCGCATGGACTGGTGGAAGGAGAAGATGGTGCGCTCAGAACCCACCAATCCAACTTCCAGCCGCCGCTCGAAATTCCCGAAAATCGGCCAACTTACGCTCTAAAACATCTCACTTAGCTAAATCCACGCCGAAGAAACAAAGCCAGCAAAACGGCACTTTTTGGCACTTTCACACCCTTGGATGGCACCAAACGGTACCGCCGCGGGGTTTGATTCCCGTGCCCTTTTAGCTGGGGAATCAAAGGCCATTTCTCGATTCCCGATGGTTAAGAATATACCCGGAGAGGCCTGCGGATTCAAGCCTCCTTGCCAGTTTGCGTCACATCTACGGAGAGAAGGCATCGGAAAGGCAGGGTACAGGCGACCCCAAACACTACTGGATTGGTCGCAATACCATGCCTTAAAATATATTAATTCCATTTTAATAGTCAACTTTCTAAGCCCATCGGGAAGTGGCCCGATGCCTTGCTATTTGTCTGTTCTGAACGTGGAAAGTGATGGGCTTGCCGGGAGGTTTTTGCCCGTTGCGAGCAGATATTGTAATTGTGATGAGATCGCTCAGCACGCGTCTGGCGGACTGGCGGACTTCCATTCGACGAGGTTGCGCTCCGTGGCGCCGAAGCTGGCGCCCACCAGCGTGATGTCCTTGCCTTCGGCCCGGTGCTTGAGCCAATATTCTCTGTCCCGGATCTGGTCCAGCGCTGCGTCGGCTGAGCCGTCGAGCTTGAACTCGAAGATGTAGATGTGCGCCCCCGCCTTGACCACGGCGTCGATCCTGCCACTGCTGGTGCGGGCCTCGGCCTCGACGAAGATACCCACCAGCCGGAAGAAGGTGTAGAAGATGGTCTGGTAGTAGCGTTCGGCCTTGATCTGGATGTCGTAGGGGATTCCGGCGAGGAAAGTACGCAGCAGCTCCATGGCTCCTTTCAGGTCGCCAGACTCCAAGAAGTCGGCCAGTTCGGATGCGAGGACGCCGGACCGCTCCTTCTTTGCCGCCCCGTACTCCTCCAGCAGGTAGGCGTTGAAGGCCGCCTCCACCTCGCGGTTCGGGAAGCCGAGCCGGTAATGCGTCACCCCCCGGGACAACGAGGAGCTTTTGATGGTCAGGTAGCCGGTCTGGAAGAGCAGCGGCAATGCTTCGATGTGCTCGACGTCGTAGGCGGCGAAGGCCAGCTCGTCGAGCGTCTTGCCCAGCTCTTGCTCGAAGTCGAACTGTTGACGCCTGATCAACTTGAGCAGGAAACTGGGCGTGCCGG